>Ga0187858_10003514_pt1 | contig 15128 bp, 13 predicted proteins | sample June2016WEW_8_15_FD_133015 | JGI IMG/M metagenome (GOLD analysis project Ga0187858, IMG submission 133015) | Peatland microbial communities from SPRUCE experiment site at the Marcell Experimental Forest, Minnesota, USA - June2016WEW_8_150 | ecosystem: Environmental > Terrestrial > Soil >...
CCATAGCCGGAATCAATTAGTGGCCGCGGAAATGCCTGGCCGGTTTCTTGCAGGGTGGTTTCGCGGGAGTCACTTACACACGGGTTCTGGAGATGGTCGACGTAGTATCGCCCATTTACTCATTGACTGGGCTGTGGGTGTGATCGCCTGACAACAGCAACAATCGAGCAAAGGTGACTTTTATTTCCAGCCTTAAGTCCGGGAAAGCGGAAGGCCAACTCATCGCCCGGGATTCCGTCCTAGTTCGTTCCCGCCGGCTTCTCCGCTCCGCCGGCTGCGCTGCGTACCGCTGGCCAGTTATACACCGGATACTTCGGCCGCTTGATCTCCGGCACCGGATGAGCTTTCAGCTCGCCGAGCACCACCGCCACCGCCTTCTCGAGTTGCGGATCATGTCCCTGCCGCCATAGCGCCGGGTTGAACTCGACTTCGATATCCGGCGACACTCCCTTATTTTCCACGTCGAACTGACCCGTCTCCGGATTGTAGATGCCCCAGCGCGGCGCCGTTACCCCGCCGCCGTCGATGAGCGGCGGATAGCCGCCGATGCCGATCAGCCCGCCCCAGGTGCGCGTGCCGATCAGCGGCCCCGTCCCCAGCCGCCGGAACATCCAGGGCAGCGCGTCGCCGCCCGAGCCCGCGTATTCGTTGATCAACATTGCCTTGGGACCGGTCACCGTCTGTGGGATGTAATTGTCTCTCCCTTCGCGCGTCATGGCTACGGCCAGCAGCGGACGCTTCAGCCAGTCCACGATATAGTCCGCAATCCATCCGCCACCGTTGAACCGCTCATCGATGACCGCGCCCTGCTTGTCAGTCTGGGCAAAATAGTAGCGATTGAAATTCGTGTAGCCATTGACCGCCGTATCCGGCAGATAGACATAAGCCAGGCGCCCCTGGCTCAGTTCCTCCACCTTGCGGCGGTTTGCGTCCATCCACGCGCGCTGCCGCAACGAGCGTTCATTGGCAATCGGAACCACCGTCACGCTCCTCGCATCCTTGCCATTGGCATCAGACGCCACTTTCAACTGGATGGACTTGCCGGCCGTCTCCAGGAAGAAGCCGTAAATCTCGTCCGTACCGTGGAGTTCGCGGCCGTTGACTGCCAGCAGGTACTCACCCTCGCGGACGTTCACGCCCGGTTCGGTCAGCGGAGCGCGCAGGTCGGGATTCCAGTTCTCGCCCTGATACACGCGCAAGAATCGGTAGCGGCCGTTTTCTATGCTGTAGTCGGCGCCCAGCAGCCCAACGCCGACGTGTTTCACCTCCGGCATGGCCCCGCCATAGATGTAAACGTGCTGGGACGTGATCTCGCCCAGCATGTCGCCGAAAATGTAGTTGAGATCGGAGCGGCTCATGACGTTGTCAACATAGGGTTGATACGTCGCCATCAAGCCCTTCATGTCGGCGCCGTGCAGGTTCGGATCGTAGAAGAAGTCGCGCTCGATCCGCCAAACTTCGCGGTACATTTGCTGCCACTCGGCTCGCACATCGACATACACTTCCATGGCATCCAGCTTGAGCGGGCCGTCAGGCTTCGTCGGATCCGGAGGCTTGCCTAGCGCATCCACGGGTTTGATAAACCAGGCGCCATGCGGACGTCCACCACCCTCGCCGCCGCCCATTCCCGGTCTGTGCTCTGGCAACTGCTCATAGAGAGCTTTCTCTGCATTCGCCGAAACCAAGAAGTTGCCGACATTGTCCAGCAGCTTGTCGGTCTTGCGCTTGCAAACATCGAACTTGTGGACAATCTGCCCGGTATTCCCCGAGCCATCGTCCACCGTCGGCCCTTCGAGCAGATACAGAATGTGCGTTTTGCCCGCCAGCATCCCGCCATAATTTCGTGCCGGAAACGGCAAAGCCAGAATGCGCTGATCGATCTGCTCAAAGTCGATGCGCACCGGCAGAGTTTCCTTCGATTTGTCGTCGTCCTTCTTCGCCGTTTTATCTTTATCTTTATTCTTGTCGCTTTCCTTCCCCGAGCCTTCTTTCGGTTTTTCGCCGTCGGGCTTGGGCCCTTCTTCGGCCTTGCATTCGTCGCTGTCAGCCGGGCTCTTTGGCTTGTCGCCAGCGGCCTTGTCGCCCGCAGCCGATTCCACTTTTTCCTCGTCACTCTGCGGAGCAAGTGGCGACTTCTGTTCCTTGCTGAGCACGATCACATATCCGCTGCGCGTCACCGGTATTTTGAAACCACCCATGCTGGCCGTCAGCGTCGGCCCGTCATCCGTGCTCGCGGTGAAATAGAGATACTTCCCATTCCTGTCGAATGCGGCAAACGCCGCGTCACTCAAGCCATCCGTAACCCGGTGCGCGGTCTTGTCTTCGATTCCATAAATAAACACCGCCCGCATCCAGCTATTGAGCTGTCGTGTGTACGCGACCCACTTGCAATCCGGCGACCACGCCGGCATGAATATTGCACTGGCATCGCCATCGTAAGGATTGGTGTCGATCAGCACCGGCTTCGCTGCCTCTATGTCCACATACCAGAGGTTCAGCCGCTTGTCGCTGTAAGCGATCTTCTTGCTGTCGGGGGACCATACCGGCAAATAAAAAAACGACGGCGGAGTCCCCAGATTGATTTTGCGCACTTCACTCAGCCCATCCTGTGAGCGCAAGTGCAGAGCATACTCGCCGGACTCATCCGAAAAGTACGCGATCCACTTGCCATCGGGCGACCATGCCGGATCGCGGTCGGCAACGCCAGGAGAATTCGTCAGGTTCCGGATGTCGCCGTGTTCGGCCGGCACGGTAAGAATTTCGCCGTGCGCCTCAAACACCGCGCGCATTCCCGTGGGAGAAATATTAGCGTTGACGACCTGCTCCGCCGCTTTCACAAAGTGCGGCCGCACCGCGGGGAAGTCGCCGCTCACGTGAATATCCACCGGGTGCTGCTGCCCGGTTGCCGGGTCGAAGAGGTGAATCGATCCAAATTGCTCGTACACAATCGCATCCGGACCCGCCGACGCCGACTTGATATCCACGCCGTTACTGCGAATGGCCTCGCTGACCTGCTTCGTCGCAGTGTCGTAGACGTACAAGTTCACCGGGCCATTGCGGTCGGAGAGAAAGTAAATTCGATTGCCCAGCCACATCGGCGAAGAATCGTTCGAATCCTTCCGCGGAAGCTTCTCCACCGTGGAATCCGCCAGGTTCGCCACCCAGACCGGTGAAGCCGTGCCCCCGCGATAATGCTTCAGGCCGCGCGCGAATTGCGACGATTCCGCGAAGTTAGTAAAGGGCACATAGGCCAGGTGCGACCCATCCGGCGAATACGACCCTTCTACTGCCTCGGGCAGCGGCACTTCTTCTGGCAGCCCTCCCTCGACGCTGACCGTGAACAGCCGGACAAAATGCGAATAACTATTCCGCGTCGAGCGAAACAGGATGCGCTTGCCGTCGCGTGTCCAGCCCAGCGCCTGATCGCTCCCAGGATGCGACGTCAGCCGTTTGGGAATTCCGCCACCCGCCGGCATCACGTACACGTCCTCATTGCCGTCATATTCCCCAGTGAAGGCGATCAACGAGCCGTCGGGCGAAAAATACGGATCAATCTCGACCCCGACGTCGCTCGTAAGCCGTCGAGCTTCGCCGCCGTTTCGGTCAACGCTCCACAGATCGCCGCCGTAGCTGAACGCGATCAGCGTTTGGCTCACCGTTGGTTTGCGGAGCAGTAACGGCGCGCTGCTGCTGGTCTGTCCGTTCACCAAGGGGGTCGCGAACAACAGGGTCAGAAGAAGGGAACGAAATGATGCGAGTGTCTGCGATCTAGGGAAATTCAAGCTCATGAAAGCCTCCTCGAATTACCTGGCCTGCGAAAACGCCAACTGGCGGACACGCGAAGCGGAACTGGCTATTATCCTCTCCCGCATGGATAGTTGTCGAAACCCCCCCGTATCGCTCATTGACCGGACCGGTTTCTTAAGGCCCCCGCACGGCCAGCGATATCAGCTCCAGACGGGATTGCCTTTGGCGTCGCGAAGAACGAGAGTGTCCGTGCCCTTCACAACTTCACGGGCGAGAATGAGGTCGGATTCGCCCCATTTAATTTTTGATCCGGTGAGGGCGATTTCGTCTCCCTTGCCGAAGCTCACGCCCATGTCGTCAAGAAACGACTTGGGACAGAGGTACACGTCGACCGTGTCCGGCCCAGTCCTCACCAGCAAATGAGCGATCTCCTTTTCGCTGCCTTTTGGAGGCAGCTTCACCTCTTCGACGATGCCTTTCATCTTGATCTCGGTGTTGACGTCGTATATCGGCCGGTGCGTTTCTTGGGCCTTCTGCGCAACCAAGAGCGAAGCACAGAGAATGGCGATCGCCAGAAAGATCGAATTCCGACTGATCCTACATGAATGGGGCATGGTCCCCTGCCTGTCTGTAGCTATCCTGGGAAATGAAGCCATATTCGCGAACTCCGATATCGTACTCCATTTTCAAAGAGACGGATGAGATCGTGCCGGGTTGAGTCTCGCCGCTCATCAGTGGACGAAGTTGATCGCTACCGCCGGAGTAACCGTGGCATGCGTGTTGTGCGTAGGCGGAATCACGCGGGTGCCAAGGAGTACGCCCAGGGTGGGTTTCCAACTGTATTCAACTGCCGGAGCGAAAGCGAACACCTCGCTGGAGCCGGAGTCCAGCAGGATGCCAGACGGATTCTGCAGGCTGTTATATCCGGTTACGCGTGTGTTCCAGTTGTGGCGGTAGGTGGCATCGAGCGCCAGCACCCAACTCCGCGTCACGCTGTATTCCCAGGAAGGGTCGACGAGAAAGGAACTGCCGGGCTTAGCGTTCCCTCGGAAGCCGGCTTCAGTGCCGTAGACGCTGACGTCTTCCACGTTTACATTGCTGGAAAAACTCTGCGACACATTGAAACGCATGCGCAGAATGCGACCATTCGGCAGCCAGAAGTAGGTCTGGGAGTAGAGTGCCAACGTCGTGGTGTAGGCTCCGCTGCCGAGGCCGTTGCTCGGTCGGTCGCCCAGCCGATCGTACTTCCCGGTCGGCAACGTTTCCTGGACGGTGATGGAGGTCGTCGGAATCCAACTGCCTTCACGAAACTTCGTGAGCCGGTACTGCGCTTGCAAGGTGAGATCACCGAGTTCGACGCTGGAACTGCTTGGATCGTCACTCACCTCGTTGAATCCCGCCGCGGGGAGCATCCCGACCGTCAGTCTGTCTGCGAGTCCGTAGTTCACGTACGTCAGCGAACCGAAGCCGTTCGAATGAGCGGCGATCACATCGTAGAGATAGGGTTCGATCAGGAAATGTCCGCGCGGTAACGTCGATGCGTTGGGCGCCAGCATGGGGCCGGTCCACCAGGCATCGCCCAGCGACTGGCGGGAGACAGCGGACGGCGTCGACGCATCCTGCTGGGCGTGTGCGCCCGGAGCAGTTCCGGCGACGAGCAACCCCGCGACCGTCAGGGCTGCAACTGCGACGTATCTCCGCATGACCTGAGTCTACTAGCCCATGCCGTGGAGTTCAGTGCGCTTTGTCAGATTCATCGTTAACCCGCAAGGAGTGGGCCACCCCACGACTCCACCCCACCACCACCGCTCGTTATTCTTAATTGTTACTGGTTGATGTCCTGCTTCGCTTCCAGCCGCTTCACCAAGCCGTCTACATAGCTTTTCTGGTTGTCGGGAGCGCCGGCTAGCGCCAGCTTCATCTCTTTCGCTGCGTCGTCAAACTTGCCCTGCGAGCTGTAGATGCGCGCCAATCCCGAATGCACGAACCATTGGTCGGGATGTTTCTTGGCGTTTTCGCGGAAGATTGCGAACGCTTCTTCACTGCGCTTTTCAGCCTGCAAGCCGCGGGCGTATATGTGGATCTGCAGCGGACTGGCGAGATCGAGCGCCTTCTTCTGCGCGGCCGCCGCATCGTCCTTGCGGTTGAGGGCGGTCAAGACTTTCGCCTTCGTATCCTCGTTGTCGAAGCGATCTTCATTTTCGATGGACTTGTTGGCATAGATCAGCGCGTCGTCCAGAGCTACCTTCTCCGCGAGCAGATAATTTGCCGCGTCGTCCCAGCTCATCCAGGTGTACTGCGAAAGATTACGAAGCTGTTTCTTCAGGCTGGCCTCGACCAGGTCGTGCACATCGACCGAGACCTTGAACGGCACTGCGACCTTCTCCCATTCCAGTTCGACTACCGCCGAATCCTTTTGCAGATCGTCGAAGTCATAGGTCAGTGCGTTGTGCATGTCGGCGGGCTTGGGTTTCACCGTCACGCGGAGCGCGTCTTCTTTCTCGTCGTAGGTGAAAGCGCCCCAGGAAGTCGAATTCTTTGAAAAAATAATTGTCCATTCATCGGCGTTCGGGATCATGTGCAATCCGTAAGTTCCTTTGTCGAGTGGCTTGCCTTCGATCTGGACGGGATCGCTGAAGGTGATGGTTGTGTTTTCATTCGCCCCGGCGCGCCATACCTGGCCGTAGGGAACCAGCCCTCCCCAGACCTTGCGATCATTCACCAGCGGCCGGTGATAGCTGATCGTGATATCGGTGATACCGATACGTTGTGAGATTTCCGCCCGCTGGCTCTGCCGGGGAAGATCGAGTACTAACGATTGCGCCGAACTTATACTCGAAATAGCGCCCGACATGGCTGCCATCAGCAGGCAGAACAGGACTGCTCGAAACGGTTTCCGAAACATGGAAATGCCTCCTTCAATATGTCGAATCGTTCTGAATTTTGTTGCGACGGGCCGCGGGTGCCGGCCCCACCCCTGGTTGGCATCTTAGACGCGCCTCAATGCGGGCGGTGAGCAGGAGTTGCGGAGTTTTGAATCGAGGCCGCCTCCTGTGGCACTCCCGAGACGGGGCGAGCCTCGTCTCTACGGGAGTTCTTGCAGCTAACCGCGGGGTGCCTCCAACGTCTAAACCCCGAGGGTGGGGGTGTGCTTTTTTCCGGGAACCGCGTCGCCCATGATCTCGTATTACAGAACAGAGCGCTTCTTGAACTAGACCGTTTGTGAACCAACTCATGCGGATGCTCATCGAAATCGTTCGCCAGTCGCTGGCCACCCTCTGGGCCCATAAGCTGCGGTCGTTCCTCACCATGTTTGGCATCGCCTGGGGCGTGGGATCGCTGCTCTTGCTGGTCGGCTTGGGCGAGGGCTTTCGCAGCGGGCAGGCGAGGCAGCTTAAGAATCTTGGCCAGGACATCATGTTCAGCTTCCCCGGGCGTATCCCCGCGGTCGAAGGCAGCACGCAATCCGGGCGCACTTACCATTTCACGTATCAGGATTACGTTGCCATCCGCAACGAGGCACGCTCGATTAAGTATCTTTCGCCGGTGCTCAACCGCGAAGACATTCGCGCCGTCAGCGATTACGGGTCCACCAACGGCCAAGTCTTCGGCATTGCGCCGGAGTACAGCCAGATCCGCAATGTTCCGGTCGGCCCGGGCCGCTGGTTTAACGATGAGGACAACACCGAAACGCGGCGGGTGGCCGTCGTTGGTTGGGAACTGTTGAAGAACATATTCCCCGGGCGTCCGGCCGTCGGCTCGTCCATTTTGCTGAACGACATCCGCTTTGAAATTATCGGTGTGCTCAGCAAAGTCGGCCAAGACGGCAACAACGGCACCAATGCGCGGATTTTTATTCCCATCGAGACCATGCGCAACCTGTTTCGGTTGAAAGAGCAGAATAGCGAAGATGCCATCTCGTTCCTGAACTATCGTCCATTTGCGCCCGCCAATCATCTGGTGGCGAAACAGGAGGTCCACGACATTATTGCCCGCCGTCACGGCTTCGATCCCAAGCTCGAAGAAGCGTTCGAGGACTGGGACACGATCGAGAACAACCAGCGCGTCGCACGGATCTTTGACGGCATGGATTGGTTCCTTGGCGTGGTCGGCGTGATTACGCTGGCCTTGGGCGCGATCGGCATTATCAATATCATGCTCGTCTCCGTTACCGAACGCACGCGCGAGATTGGGCTGCGCAAAGCGCTCGGAGCTACACATCGCGCCATCCTGACCCAGTTTTTTGTGGAAGGCGCGTTCCTGACCGCTTTGAGCGGAGGCATCGGCCTGGCCATCACCACGGCATTGGTTGCGGTGCTCGCCGCCTTGCCCGCTCCCGAAGGATTTGACACCCCGCGCATTGTACCGTCGTCCGCGGCCATCGCCATTCTCTCGCTGGCGTTTGCCGGCATCGTTGCGGGACTTTATCCGGCGCGCCAGGCCGCGCTGCTGCAGCCGGTGGAGGCACTGCGCCAGGAGTGAGTTCTTGTGTAGAGACGGGGCTTGCCCCGTCTCAGGCAGCGCGATAATGCCGAGACGCGGCAAGCCGCGTCTCTACGGGAATTAATTATGATTTTCGAACTCGCTTGCCAGGCCTATAACGCGCTCAAGCACAATCGCCGTCGCAGCATCCTCACCATGCTCGGCATGGCTTGGGGCATCGCTACCGTGGTGCTGCTGCTTGCCTATGGTTCCGGTTTCGAGCGCGGCCTCTGGGTCGCGTTCCGCTCCTGGGGCACGAACCTGGTCTTCATCTTTCCCGGACGCACATCGCTACAAGCGGGCGGCACCAAGGCCGGCAGCGAAATCAAACTTACCGTCAACGATCTCGATTACCTGCAGGCGGAAGTGCCTCTGCTCAAGCGAATTTCGCCCGAAGCCTTTAAGCAGAGCACCGTCGCATGGGGAACACGGAGCGGCAGTTACGGGATCAGCGGAGTCTATCCGTATTATTCGCGGATGCGCCGCATGGAGGTCGAAGACGGCACGTTCTTTACTGAACTCGACGAAAACACGCGCAGCCGGGTAGCCATCCTCGGCGCCAACGTCAAGAAAAAGTTGTTCTCTGGCCAGAACGCTCTCGGCGAAAAAGTGCGAGTCGACGGCATTTCCTACGAGGTCATCGGAGTGCTCAAACACGTCATTCAGGATGGGGACGACGACATGAACGGCAAAGTGTATATCCCGTTCAGCGCCATGAGCGACCTCTCCAATACTTATTACCTCAACGCGATCGCCATGGAATACGAAGGCGACCACGCGAAAGTCGCCGAGGCGGTGCGCCGTTCGATGGCTTTTCACCATGAATTCGATCCTAAAGATAAGCGCGCCGTCTTTGTCTTCGACGTCTTTGCCGACCTGCTCGACCTGCGCGTAATCACCACCGGCATCAAGATTCTGCTCGGGTTCATCGGCCTGCTCACGCTGGGCATCGGCGGCGTGGGGCTGATGAATATCATGCTGGTCTCCGTCACCCAGCGCACCCGCGAGATCGGCGTCGAGAAGGCCCTGGGCGCACGCGGTTGGCACATACTGGTCCAGTTTCTCGCCGAAGCTCTGGTCATCACCCTGCTGGGTGGGATCGCCGGAGTAATTCTGGCGTATATCGTCTCCTGGTCGGTCGGATCGCTGACTCTGTGGAGTGCCTTTTTCGAGAATGGCAGCGAAGGCGATATCCATCTCACCATCGATTCCACCACTTTGCTGGCGTCCACGATGATCCTCGGATTCGTCGGCGTTGTTAGCGGAATGCTCCCCGCTATCAAAGCCTCGCGGCTGGATCCCATCGAAGCTCTCCGCTACGAATAGAGCAGGTGTCGGGTGTCAGGTCTCAGGAGGAACCCAGAAACCTGACTGCCGTGAGATTTTCCTGACACCTGATACCTGAGACCTGACACCTTGCCCGCTTGTGCTATATTTCTCCCAATGTTCGGAGGATTCATGCGCCCACTTGGTGTCACTTTGGTCGGCTTCTATCAGATTCTGCGGGGCATACTCGGTCTTCTATTTGGTCTGTCACTGGTACTGTTCACGGGACTGGCCGCTAAACTCGCTTCTCTGGCTGCTGAGGGCAGAGCCACCGGGCGCTTTTTTGGCGGCTTTGGGCACGTAGCCAGCCTGGTGATTATTTTGTTTGCAGTCCTTCACCTGATTGCCGGCTATGGAGTTCTAAGAATGCAAAATTGGGGCCGTCTGCTGACGCTGTTTTTTTCAGCCATCGGCCTAGTCGTGCTACTGCCAGTCATGCTTGTGGTGCACGGAATTCCGGTGGCTTTCGGGGTCATCAATGCCGTCGTGATCCTTTATCTCGCTCTGCCGGCGGTCAAGCGCGCCTTTCACGAACAACGCCACTCGCTGCGCATGGCAGCATGAAGTGCAGTTCCGGGTTCCCAGTTCTCAGTGCACCATTTCCCACGGAAAACTGGGACCTGAGAAAAAAGGGTTGAGACGCGGCTTGCCGCGTCTTGGTCCTGCGCCAGTACAATAAACCTGTGTCAGATTCTAACTCCCTGCAGAAAGTCCTTGATCACTTGCGGCTCTACGAGCATCCGCTGCTCGCCTTTTCGGCGCGCGAAAACAACGGCTTGATCGAAGTTCTGATCGATCTGAAGAATTCGTCCGTCCCGGTTCACACTTACGTGCTGCCGATTCACGCACGCGACCTCGATCATCCCCAGTTTGCCTGGCATCTTCAGCACCAGCTCTACGACGGCCTGCACGACTATTTCATCGAAATGTTTACCCGTACTCCGCAGGATCGCGCCGTCCCCCGCAGCTCGATGCCTGCCGGAGAGGGAAACGGGGGAAGTTAGGCATTGCCCGTTCGCGAACAAATCGAGAACGAAATCCGCGAGCGTGGTCCCATCCCGTTTTCGCGCTACATGCAGATCTGCCTCTACGATCCTTCCCATGGGTACTATTCGGGAAACGCCGAACAATTCGGCAAAGCCGGAGACTTCTACACCTCAAGCGATGTTCACGCCGTGTTCGGACGCGTGCTGGCGCGGCAGTTTGACGAAATATGGCAGGCGCTCGACCGACCTCCTCAAATCGAAATTCTGGAGCTCGGCCCAGGCCGCGGCTTGTTTGCCCGCGATGTGCTCGATTGGTCCAAGAAGAAATTCCGCGACTTCTTCGCTGCCCTCACTTACACCTTGCAGGAATCCTCACCCGCGCTGCGGGCGAAACTCCAAGACACCGTCCGTGAACACATGGCTATGGGGAGGGCTAAAGTCCCGGAGGAACGACCCGTAGACGATCTCCGCTCCGCTTGGACGGGCGAGGGCGCCCGTCCCCACACCAAAGAGACTCAACCGGAAATTCGTCGCAGCTTGTCACCCGACACTCCCTTGATCGTCTTCGCCAACGAATTCTTCGACGCCCTCCCCGTGGAAATTCTCGGGACTGCCGGCAAACTCCACATCGCGCTCGAAAACAATCGACTGCACGAAATCTGGCTTCCGCCGCTCGCCGAAGAACTGGAATTCCTCGACCGCTACGGCATTCATCCTGAAGCTGGCGAGCGCATCGAGGTGCCACTCATTTCCCAAGCATGGATCAAAGGAATTTCCGGCGCCATCGCGCGCGACTTGCGCGTGGGCGTTGTCATTGTCATCGACTACGGTTACACGCGCAACCAACAACTGGCGGGCCGCCACCGCGGTACGCTCATGGCGTATCGTCATCACTCCTCAAGCCCCGATCCGTACCAGGCTCCCGGCGAGCAAGACCTTACCGCCCACGTCAATTTCACCGCGCTCGCTGCCGCTTGCGAGCAAGCCGGGATGCAGGTCGAAAAGCTGCTTACGCAATCGCAATTTCTGATGGGCATTGGCGAGAAAAATCAGTTTGCCGACGCTTTCGAAGACTGCCGCGTCCCGCAAGAACGGGCGAAGGTAGCACTCCAGCTCAAACACCTGGTGACGCCCGTCGGCATGGGAGAGAATTTTCAGGTACTGATTGCCAGCCGGGGGATAGATAGCAAGAGAGTGGCCGACCTGAGCGGTTTGAGCTTTGGGAAAAGTTCTCAGTTTTCAGTTCCCGGTTCTCAGTAAATCGCTGGATTGCCAGGCACGGAAAAGTTATACTTAGCGGAAATTTCTGGAGGGTCGTTATGAAGCGCCTGCTCTTGGTGTTTGGCATGGTGTTCGTGATCAGCTGGACTTGTATTGCCCAGACAAGCACAGACGCTTCTCCGGCTTCAAAAGCGGATGTCGAAAGATATTTTCAAGTCGTCAAATCTCAAGACATGATGAAAAAAATGATGGCGACGATGATGCAGAGTATGCACCAGGTGATGCACGAGCAATACTTGAAGCACAAAGACGAACTACCCGCCGACTACGAATCGAAGATCAATGCGATGACGGATGACATGTTGGCGAATATGCCCATGGATGAAATGATGCAGGCCATGGTTCCGGCATACCAAAAGCACCTCGCCAAAGGCGACATCGACAACCTGGTTGCCTTTTATTCAACGCCGACCGGGGAAAAATTATTGCGTGAGCTGCCGTCCATCATGGCAGAGTCGATGCAGGACATGATGCCGATCATGACCAAGTACATAGACACTGTCAAAGAAACGCTGCTGAAGAAGACCGAAGTCATGATCGCCGAGTCCAAGAAGGCGTCTAATGCCACTACCCCCGCCACCCACAATTAAGACTTGAGCCCCAGGCACCGGGTACCAAAGGGACCCTGTACCAAAGGTGTGCACTATTTTCGCTGCTATTTAACACTCCCGAAATATCTTTGCAGTAAACTACGATCAATGAGCGTGCCTCGGATCTCTCGTTTTGCGCTGCCCCTGCAGGTCGCTGCCGTCTGTTACCGGCGGGTGAATTCGCATGCCGAGTTTCTGTTGGTCAATACCAACGGTGGCAGCAAGTGGACGTTTCCCAAGGGAGCTCCCGAGCCTCGCCTCTCGCACAGCCAGGCCGCCGAGCGCGAGGCCAAAGAAGAAGCGGGCGCCATCGGCATCATCGAGCCCCGGCACTTTCACATCTACATTCACTCCAAGGGCGTCTTCTGGCAGGCGGGCGGCGTACAGGAATATGTGGTCAAAGCTTTCCTGATGGACGTTCGGCAGACCCGCCGTCCCGAGGAAGACTACCGCAATCCCACCTGGTTCGAAGCAGAAAGAGCACGCGTGATCCTGGCCAAGGGGCGCGAAGTGAAATACGCCCACGAACTCCAGACCGTGATTGACCGCGCGCTGGAGCACATCGGAGTAGCGCGCATGGCGGCGGCTCGCTAGGGCTTGTGTGGGGACGGGCGCCCCGCCCGTCCAGCCACCGTTAGTCGATTTTCAAGCCAGCAGCGACCGCCAGTTTCGCTTGTCTTTCGTCGAAAGTCCAAAAATGCGCAGATCTCAGTTCCAGAGCCGAAGCCACGTGCAGCGTGTCGAGCGTCCGAACGCCTAGCCGTGCCGCATGCCGGTGAGCAAGTTGCGCGCAGACCTCGAACGCTCGATCGGGCAGTGGCGCTTCCTTCCACAGATTTTGCGCGCGATACTCATGGAATCGCTGTAGCGCGCGGTCAGCCTCGCTACGCGTAATCGCCTTGCGGAAAACGTGTTGCTCGATGGCATGTGTACACTCGGCTACATGAAGCGGCGTCATCCAGAGCGAAGGCCGCAAACTGAGCCGGCGCTCGACTTCCAAGGTGTGCCGATCAGGGAGATAGAGGGAAACAAAAAAAGAAGTGTCAGCGTAAATGGTCGACGCGACGGTCGTCAATGGAGCCTCAATAGCGACCGCGCTCTTCAATCACGACATCGGCTCCGGGCAAAATGCGGTCGCCAAAAATTTCCTTGCGCGAGGCCGCGAAATCGGGCCAATCGCCGGACTGCGCGGGTGATCCTTGTGGAATAATGCGGGCAATAACTTCGTCTCGCTCCCGAAGTTCCACAGTTTTGCCTGCACGGAGCCAAGCCTTCAATCGCTTCGTGTCCCGAAGCTGGCGAATGTTGACGCTGGGCATATCGACATTGTGCCACAAGTCGTGACACATTGTCAAAGGGGCGCTTTTAGTGACTACCGACCACTGATGACTGAAGGCTGACAGCCGCCGTCTGTCCCCGTCCGCTATATTTAAATAGAGACACCCATGATCCAACTCTCCGGCGCCGGCAAGCGCTATGGCCACAAGCTCTTGTTCGAGAATGCCGACTGGCTGATCACGCCAGAATCCCGCGTCGGTCTGGTTGGAGCGAACGGCACCGGCAAGTCCACCATTATGAAAATTCTTGCCGGCAGCGAGTCGCTGGATTGCGGCACCATCTCGCGTGCCAAGGGTATTTCCACCGGATACCTTCCGCAGGACGGGCTCACCCTCACCGGCCGCACCATTTTCGCCGAGTGCATGTCGGTGTTTGCCGAACTTCATGCCATCGAAGAGGAAATGGAGTCGCTCACCCGCAGCATGTCGGAACTCGACCACGAGGGCCCTGAATATTCGAACGTCGCCGACCGTTACCAGAAACTTGAACACGAATTCGTTGCCCGCGACGGCTACACGCTTGAAGCGCAGGTCGGCCAGGTTCTGACCGGTCTCGGCTTCCACCGCGACGACTGGAAGCGCCGGACCGAGGAATTTTCCGGCGGCTGGCAGATGCGCATCGCGCTCGCCAAACTTCTGCTGCAGAAACCCAATTTGCTGCTGCTCGACGAGCCTACCAACCACCTCGATCTTGAAGCCCGCAACTGGCTTGAGGAGTACCTGACCACTTATCCCTACGCGTTTGTTCTCATTTCACACGACCGCTACTTTCTCGACATCACGGTTAAGCGCATCGTAGAAATCTGGAACAAGCAGATGCACTTTTATGCCGGCAACTACGACCAGTACCTTGCCGGCAAGACCGCGCGCAAGGAGCAGCTCGAATCCGCTTACAAAACGCAGCACGACCGCATCGAGCAGCTTGAAGTGTTCATCAATCGCTTCCGCTACACGGCCACGAAAGCGAAGCAGGTGCAGAGCCGCATCAAAGAGCTCGAAAAAATGGAGCGGATCCAGATTCCGGACGAGGAGAAGACGGTTCACTTCTCTTTCCCGCAGCCGAAGCCGAGCGGGCGCATTGTGGCCGAGTTTGCGAACGTCGCCAAAAGCTATGGCGAGCGCGGGGTCAATGAACATAAGGTCTTTGACAAAGTAAATTTCATGATTGAACGCGGCGAACGCATCGCGCTGGTCGGAGTCAACGGGGCAGGGAAGTCAACCTTGATTAAGTTGCTGGCCGGGCAGGAACCGCTCACCGCCGGCGAATACAAGCTGGGCCACAACGTTGGGCCCGACTATTTCGCACAGGACCAATATAAGGAACTCGATCCGGAAGCTCGCATTCTCGACGACCTCGGCGAACTTTCGCCCGCCTCCAC
>Ga0187858_10003515_pt1 | contig 15127 bp, 14 predicted proteins | sample June2016WEW_8_15_FD_133015 | JGI IMG/M metagenome (GOLD analysis project Ga0187858, IMG submission 133015) | Peatland microbial communities from SPRUCE experiment site at the Marcell Experimental Forest, Minnesota, USA - June2016WEW_8_150 | ecosystem: Environmental > Terrestrial > Soil >...
GCGTCGGACGAAATCAGCAAAGCCATTGCGAAGTTCCAATCGGACGAGCCGGGTGAGGCGGGCAACCCGGTCAAACGGAGCAAGCCGGTGATTTGTTCGATGGGCAGTCTGGCGGCGTCGGGCGGTTATTACATCTCCGCGCCGAGCCGCTGGATTGTGGCCAACGAACTGACCATTACCGGCAGCATCGGCGTGTTGTTGCACACCTGGAATTATCGCGGGCTGATGGACAAGGTCGGCCTCGCGCCGGTCACCTACAAGAGCGGCAAGTTCAAGGACATGCTCAGCGGTGAGCGCAGCACAAATGAAATTCCGTCGGAGGAACGTGTGATGGTGCAAAAGCTCATTGACGATACCTACGACAAATTCAAAAGTGTCGTGCGCGACGGCCGGAAATACGCACATGAGAAGAACAAGAATGAAGGCAAGTCGCTGGTCACGAACTGGGTGGATTACGCCGACGGCCGCGTGCTTTCCGGCGCAGACGCGTTCAAGTACGGTTTCGTGGACGAACTCGGCGATTTTGACAAGGCGGTGGAGCGCGCGAAAAGCGTTGCGGGCATCCGCAAGGCAAACCTGATTGAATACCGCGAGCGTTACGACATTTCCGAGTTTCTGCGCATGTTCGGGCAGAGCGAATCCGCGCACGACCTCAAACTGGATCTCGGTATGGAGATGCCCAGGTTGCAGGCGGGAAAGCTTTATTTTCTCTACCTGCCGATGGCCGATTGACCTTGACCGTGAAAGGCGTCACCGTCATCGCGCACCCGCTGGTGCAACACAACCTCACCCGGTTGCGCGACAAACGGACACAGTCTCAGGAATTCCGCCGGTTGCTGGGTGAAATAGCTGCACTCATGCTCTACGAGGCCACGCGCGATTTCGCCGTCCGCTCCGTCTCCGTGCAGACGCCGCTGTCATCCGCTCAGGGCTTCCGGCTGGAACGCGAAGTGGCGCTGGTCCCCGTGTTGCGCGCCGGACTGGGCATGTTGGATTCCATTCTGCAATTGATTCCCCATGCCCGCGTCGGGTTTATCGGTCTCAAACGCGAGGAAACGACGTTGCGCGCGCAATTTTATCACAAAAGCCTGCCGAAAAACCTCGGCCGCTTTGAAGTCATTTTGATTGACCCGATGCTGGCGACCGGCGGCAGCGCCGTTGCCGCGCTCGATTTGCTGGTCGAGCAGGGCGCGAAACGAATCCGGCTGGTCAATCTGGTCGCCGCGCCCGAAGGCATCCGCCGCGTGCAAAAAAGTTATCCCCGCGTGCCGATCTTCACCGCCGCGATTGACCGGCGGCTGGATGAAAAAGGCTACATTGTACCCGGCCTCGGCGACGCCGGCGACCGGTTGTTTGGAACTTGAAGTGTCGAACTGTTGAATCGTTCAACCGTTAAACCGGTTCACAGTTCAACGATTCAACGGTTTAACGACTTAACGATGTCAGAAACCTTGCTCATCGTCGCGGACAGCGAGCGCAACGCGAACATGCTTTACGCCACCGGCCTGTTCGTGCCCGACCCGTTCATTTATCTTAAAACCTGCGGACGCCCGCTCATCGTCATGAGCGACCTGGAAATTGACCGCGCCCGCGCCCAAGCGCCACACTGCCGCGTCGTTTCGTCGAGCACATACCAGCAAAAACTCCGTGCCCGGGGAATCAAACGTCCGAGTATCGCACATGTTGTCCGCCAGATTCTGCACGAGAAAGGCATCCGCCGCGTCACCGTGCCGGACGACTTTCCGCTCGGCCTGGCAATGGACCTGGAAAAACTCGGCGTCAAAGTCAAGGCGCGTCCCGGAACGTTCTTTCCGGAACGCGAAATCAAATCCGCCGCCGAAGTCAGGAAGATTTCCGCCGCGCTGGTGATGGCCGAGGTCGGCATGGCAGAGGCCATGCAGGTGTTGCGCGCCGCCAAAATCGGGCGCGACCGCAAGTTGATTTACCACAACGTCCCGCTGACTTCGGAAAAACTGCGGTCGGTGATTGATTGCGCCGTTTTGCAGGCGAGCGGGCTGGCCGCCAACACCATCGTCGCCGGCGGACGGCAGGCGTGCGACCCGCACGAACGCGGCTACGGCCAGCTCCGCGCCAACGAACTCATCATCATTGACATCTTCCCGCGCTCGCAAAAGACCGGCTACTTCGGTGACATCACGCGCACGGTCGTCCGCGGCCACGCGAACGAAGCCGCGCGAAAACTTTACCACACGGTTTTCCACGGACAAAAAATCGCCTTCAAAAAAATCCGTGCGGGCGCGCCGACCGCCGGCGTTCACCACGCCGTGCAACAATTTTTCGAGCAGCAAGGTTACCAGACCGGCCGCCGCAACGGTCGCATGGAAGGATTTTTTCACGGCACGGGACACGGGCTCGGCCTGGAAATTCACGAAGCTCCGCGCGTGGGCGCAACTTCCACCGGCCGGCTTCGGCCCGGCCACGTCGTGACCGTCGAGCCGGGGCTTTACTATCCGGAAATCGGCGGCGTGCGGCTTGAAGACGTCGCGCTGGTCACGAACAACGGCGCCCGCAACCTGACGCGGTTTGAGAAGGTGCTGGAAATTTGAACTGTGCCAACGCCCGTTGGCTCAATTGCGCCGCGATGGCGCAGAAAAATCTTTCAAACCGCTCAATTTTCCCTAGAATTCTCGCAAATTGAATTGGCACACCGCCAGCTTGGTTGAATGAAACCAGTCACGAACTGTCAATTCGATTGATTAGAAATATGTTTTGGTTCGATCCATTATATCTGTTGTTTGCCGTGCCCGGTCTGCTCATCGGCATTTGGGCACAGATCAAACTGCACCACGCTTATGGCAAATACAGCCGGGTGCCGGTCGAATCCGGCTTGACGGGCGCCGAGGCTGCGCGGGAAATCCTCGACCAGGCCGGTCTCAGCGACACGCCGGTGGAGGAAATCCCCGGCCGCTTGAGCGACCATTACGACCCTACCAAGCGCGCGCTGTTTTTGTCGTCCGACAATTTTCATGGCCGGACGGTCGCCGCCGTCGGGGTTGCCGCGCACGAAGCGGGCCACGCGTTGCAACATCAGGCGGCTTACGGGCTGTTCAAACTGCGCATGGCGCTGGTGCCCGTCACGCAATTCGCGAGTGCCGCTTACATGGGCATTTTCTTCCTCGGCATTTTTTTGGGCATGCTGAAAATCGTTCTGCCCCTCATTATTGGGATTTTCGCGGTGATAACGTTGTTCCAGCTTGTCACGTTGCCGGTGGAATACGATGCCAGCCACCGCGCGAAGGAACAATTGTTCCGTCTGGGCCTCGTACATGAGGATGAACGCACGGGTGTGAGCAGGGTGCTGGACGCCGCGGCGCTCACTTATGTTGCCGCGCTGGTTACCAGCATAATGACGTTGCTTTATTACATCCTCCTCGCGCGTGGCGGCCGGAGGTAACCCAACGGTTAATTGTCTTGCCGCCTCGTGCTGAGGTCTTAACTATTCTCCCGTTCATGGCGGCCAAGACCAAAAAACGCAAAGTGACCAGGCCCCAACGGCGCAAAAAGCCTGCTGCGCCTGTGGCTAGGGCACCGGTCAAGTCCCAACCGGCGGCGTCAAAAGCCGCCGAAGGCGACACTGCGACCTTTATCCGGCAGGAAAGTCCGCGTTACGACGGCGACACGGCCATCAAGCTTTACCTGCGCGAAATCGGCCAGGTAAAATTGCTCACGCCGCAGGAGGAAATCCAACTGGCCGCGCGCATCAAAAAGGGCGACAAGAAGGCGCGCGAGCAGATGATCAAGGCGAACTTGCGGCTCGTAGTCAAAATCGCGCGCGATTACGAAGGCATCGGCCTGCCGCTGCTGGATTTGATCAGCGAAGGCAACATCGGTTTGATGAAGGCCGTTGAGCGGTTCGATCCCAAAAAGGGCGGCAAGCTTTCCACCTACGGTTCCTGGTGGATCAAACAATCCATCAAACGCGCGCTCGCCAACCAGTCCAAAACCATCCGCCTGCCGGTGCATCTGGTGGACAAAATTTCCAAGATGCGCCGCGTGGCGATGAAATTGCAGGAGACATTCGGGCGCGAGCCGACGGACGAGGAACTGGCCGGCCAACTAGACATGACCGCCTCGCGGGTGCGGCAGATGCGGGTGGCGGCCATCCGGCCCGCGTCGCTCGACGCGCCCATCGGCGACGATGAGTCGAACAATTTTTCCGAGTTGGTTGAGGACGAAAACGCCGCGACGCCCTACGAAGACCTCGAGGACAAGACCGTCTTCGCCATGTTGCAGGACATGGTCAAGCATCTCGACCAACGCGAAGCAACGATTTTGCGCTACCGCTTTGGCCTCGATGGGGGCGTGGAAAAGACCTTGGAGGAAGTCGGCAAAAAATTCGGCGTCACGCGCGAGCGCGTCCGCCAAATCCAGAATTTCGCCTTGCGGAAGCTTCGCAAAATGATTGAAAAGCTTGAAAGTTCCAAAACCAAAAACGATTGAAGCCATGACCTGTCCCAGCGTCACGCCCCGGGAAATCGAACAGGCCATCCGCAACGTACCGGATTTTCCCAAGCCGGGCGTCCAATTCAAGGACATCACGCCTGTGCTGGCCAACCCGCGATTGTTTGCCGGCGCGATTGATTTGCTCACGGAAAAATTCCAGCCCGGTTCGGTGGATGCGGTGGTGGGCATTGACGCGCGCGGCTTTATTTTTGCCGCCGCCGCCGCCACCAAATTGCACGCCGGCTTCGTGCCTGTGCGCAAAAAGGGCAAGCTGCCCTACAAAACCATCGAACAGGACTACGCGCTCGAATACGGCTCGGCCACCGTAGCCATGCACGTGGACGCGCTCAAGCCGGGCGCGCGCGTGTTGCTGATTGACGACCTGCTCGCGACCGGCGGCACTTCCGCCGCCGCCGCCGCCCTGGTGAAAAAACTCGGCGCGCAGATTCTGGAAATTGGTTTTCTCATCGAACTTAAATCCCTGAACGGCCGCGAAAAACTGAAAGGCCATTCCGTCCGCTCCATCATCGTTTACTGAAAATCCAAGGGACGAGCTGCACGAATTCCTGATTTAAGAAGGAGTGGACCCTCGCAAAGCTTGTCCCTCCGAAATTGGATTTGGAGAATCGCGCAATTCAGTTTTCAACCTTCCATTTCCCGCTACACTGGCGGCGATGCGCTGGCTGCAAACGCTCGACACGAGCCTGTTTCTGTTCATCAACCGGTCGCTGGTCAATCCGTTCTTTGACTGGCTCATGCCGGTTTTGAGCGGCAACGCCTGGTTCATCCCGCTTACCGTCGCGTTCGGCCTGACGGTGCTGTACTTCGGCAACACCCGCGTGCGGCTCTGCACGCTGATGCTGATGCTTGTTGTCGCACTCGGCGATCCGCTGATTATCAACACCGTCAAGCACGTCGTCGCCCGGCAGCGCCCGTTCGCCACGCTGCCGGAGGCGCGGTTGTTCGGCACCGTCGGCAAAGGCTACGTCGCGCCGAACGCCCGCGGCGGCGGCCTGGACATGGTTGCCAACACGGGCAGCCGCAACAGCATGCCGTCGTCGCACGCGGCCAACTGGTTTGCGATGACGATGATTGCTTTTTTGTTCTACCGGCGCAGCGCGTGGTTCATGTTGCCGCTGGCGCTGGCGGTTTCGTTTTCGCGCGTCTATAACGGCGTCCACTATCCCGGCGACGTTCTGGCCGGCGCCATCCTGGGCGCGGGCTACGCAGTGGCGCTGGCGATCGCGTTTGAGATCGCGTGGCAACAGCTCGGGAAAAAATGGTTTCCTATCTGGCACGCCCAATTGCCTTCGCTGCTTAACCCGGTTCAAAGTTCAAGGTTCAAAGTTCAAAGTCCGGAACCACAGGCTGAAATAAAATCGGAAATCGGAAATCGGAAATCGGAAATTGAGTGGCTTCGCCTCGGCTATCTCCTGATTTTCGTCATGCTGATCGGACGCTGGCTTTACGTCGCCAGTGGCACAATTGACCTGGAAAAGGATGAAGCCTATCAGTGGTTATGGTCGAAGCATCTGGCGCTGTCGTATTTCAGCAAACCGGCGGGAATTGCCCTCATTCAATTCATCAGCACGTCGCTTTTTGGCGACACGCAATTCGGCATCCGGTTTTTTGCGCCTTTGTTCGCGGCCATTTTGAGCGTGATGGTGCTGCGCTTCTTCGCGCGGGAAGTCAACGCACGCGCCGGATTCTGGCTGCTGCTCATCGTCACCGCCGCCCCGCTGCTCGGCATTGGGACGATTTTGATGACGATTGATCCGCCGCTGGTCTTGTGCTGGATGTGGGCGGTAGTGGCTGGCTGGCGCGCGGTCCAGCCGGACGGCAAAGCGCGCGACTGGCTCAGCGTCGGTTTGGCAATGGGTCTCGGCTTTCTCTGCAAATACACCGCGGTCTGCCAGACGGTGTGCTGGGCGGTTTTCTTCGCGCTTTGGAAACCGGCGCGTGTCCACCTGCGGCGGCCCGGCCCATGGCTGGCGCTGCTGGTCTTTCTGGTTTGCACGACGCCGGTCTTGATCTGGAACGCGCAACACAGTTGGATCACCATTCATCACGTTGCGGGCGATGCGAGTCTGCACAGCCAATGGCACCCGACGTTGCGTTATTTTTGGGATTTTCTGTTCACGCAGGCCGGGCTGTTGAACCCGGTTTTCTTTGCCGGTATGCTTTGGGCAATGATCGGTTTTGGGAGGCGGTGGCGTGAGCGTCCGCTATGGCTTTACTTTTTCTGCATGGGCGCGCCGCTTTTCCTCGGCTACTGGCTTTACTCGTTTCACTCGCGCATTTTGCCGAACTGGCCGGTGGCCGCCGTCCTGCCCCTGTTCTGTTTGATGGTGGCTTATTGGGAAGAACGCTGGAGTGCCGGTTCAAAATGGATCAAACCGTTTCTGGCCATTGGCATTGCGCTCGGCATTTTTGCCGTCGCGATGATGTATCAAAGCAGTCTCATCGGCAAAATCGCCGGCCATTCGCTGCCGGGCGAGAAAGACCCGTTGCGGCGCGTGCGCGCGTGGAAACCGACGACCGCGCTCGTGGAAGCGGAGCGGGAGAACCTGGAAACGGCGGGCAAGCCCGCGTTTATTGTCTCCGACCATTATGGCATGACCGGATTGTTTTCGTTTTACCTGCCGGCCGCCAAAGCCGCCCTGAAATCCGAGCCGCTGGTTTATTGCGTGGACTCGGATGAACCGCAGAACCAATTCTATTTCTGGCCGCAATACGATTACCGCGCCCAGCGCAAAGGCCAAAACGCCATCTACGTCACCGAGCTTGATCCCTACCCGCTCGAACGCGGCTGGCTCTGGAAATGGCTGACGCGCCAGCGGGTGGGTTACGCTGAAATTCCGCCACCGTTCCCCAAGCCGCCGCGAATGCTGGACGAATTTGAATCCGTCACCGACCTGGGCGAATTTGAAATCAAACTGGGCGACCGTGTCTTCCGCCGACTCCATCTCTGGGCGTGCTACGATTTGAAATGACGAATGACGAAGCCCTATTGACGAAATAATTGCCGATGACGAATCCCAAAATCCCGCCACCCGCTGGTTCTGTTTCGACCTTTGGGCTTGGCCATTCTTTGGTCATTCGCCATTCGTCATTCGTCATTTCCACCGCCCTTCGTCTCTTTTCGCCGTTTCAGCATAAATGATTTTAGAAAAAAATCCCGCGACGAAAGTTTTTCTACCCGTCCGCGATTATGATCTAGCCGCGACACTGGACTCCGGCCAGGTCTTTCGTTGGCGGCAACAAAACGGCTCCTGGTCGGGCATCATTGGTCGGCAACACGTGTGGTTGACTCGAACCCATGATGGTATCTGCGCCGAAACCGCCGGACCAGTCGCCGATTGGCAATGGTTGCGCGATTACCTCCAAACCGAAGTGGATTTGGAAGCCGTGCTTAAAACTTTTCCCGACGACGGGCCGATGCGCGCCTCGGTTGCCGCGTGCCGCGGACTGCGGGTGCTGCGCCAGGACCCGTGGGAATGTCTGGCCTCATTCATTTTGTCCTCCACCAAACAAATCGTCCAAATCCGGCAAATCGTCGCGTGGCTTTGTGAACGATTTGGTGAACCGCTCCGGTGTAGCGTCGAGTCTGCGACTCGACTTGATTCGGCCACAGGCCGAACACTACAATTTTCCTTTCCCACGCCGCAACGCCTCGCGGCCACGACTGAAGCCGAATTGCGCGCCTGCAAAATGGGCTTTCGCGCACCGCACCTGCTTGTTGCCGCGCGACAGATCACCGACGGCAAATTTGATTTGGAAAAGCCAAGCCTCCTGCCGCTGGCCGAAGCACGGGTGGAATTGATGAAATTGCCCGGTGTCGGCAGCAAAATTGCCGATTGCGTGTTGCTGTTTGCCTACGGCTTCGATTCGGCGTTTCCCGTGGACATGTGGGTCGAACGGGCATTGCGCAAGCTCTACTTTCCGGGTCGCCGCGTGACGGCGAAAAGGCTGCGTCACTTTGCCGCGACGCATTTCGGCCCGCACGCCGGCTACGCACAGCAATATCTTTTTCATTACATGCGGACGAAAATGAAATAGGATTTTTGCGCGGAGAACAAGCAGCACAGGCTGGAAGCCTGTGCCACATGCATGGCACAACTTGAAGTGATTTTGACACCGGCGGAATTGCCCGCGCTGGCGAAACGTGATTTGCGTGACATCGCGTGCGTGGTGTTCGACGTCCTGCGCGCCACGAGTACGTTTGTGACGGCGCTGCACAGCGGCGCGAAGGTCATCGTGCCCGTCGGCGAAATTGCCGAGGCGCTGGCCATCCGCAAAAGCCAGCCGGACGTCCTGCTTGGCGGCGAACGCGACGGGGTGAGAATCCGTCGTGCGCAAACCGGCGGAATTGATTTCGACCTCGGCAACTCACCGCGCGAACACACGCCGGAAAAAGTCAGCGGCAAAACTATCGTGAGCACGACGACCAACGGCACGCGAGCATTGCGTGCCTGCGTGGGCGCAAAAACGGTTTTGGCCGCCTCGTTCTTGAATCTTACCGCCACGGTGAACTTCATTAAAAATCTTCAGCCTGCAAATGTGTTGGTTGTTTGCGCGGGCACGCGCGAAAACACGGCGCTCGAAGACGTGCTGGCAGCAGGTGCATTTTGCGAATCGCTGATTCGGTGGGGCGAGACTCCCGGCGAGCCGAAAAGAGAGCAGAAACATTCCGGCTCGCGAGGACGCTCGCCCTACCAAAAAGATGCCTTCGAATTTTCCGATTCGGTTGAAATCGCGCGGCTCGTTTATGCACAGGCAAAGCCCGACTTGGTGGCAGCGGCCCGCACTTCGGAAAATGCGCGGCGGTTGCTGGCGATTCCCGAATTGCGCGATGATGTTCCGTTCTGCCTGCAACAAGACATTTTTCCGCTCGTTGCCAGATTGGAAGCCGACGGCATAATTCGTTGCTAACAAAAGATGATCCGGCCCTGCATAGATTCCGACGTCCCGAACATTTTCGCCATCGTCAACGACGCCGCCCAAACCTACAGCGGCGTGATTCCCGCCGATTGCTGGCACGAGCCGTATATGCCGCTGGAAGAGCTGAAGAGGGAAATCGCAACGGGCGTCAAATTCTGGGGTTACGAAGCAGGCGGCCAGCTCGTCGGCGTCATGGGAATGCAGCCGGTTAAGGACGTCACGTTAATCCGGCACGCTTACGTCAGGACTGAAATGAGAAACCGGGGCATCGGCGGAAAACTGCTGGCGCATTTGTTGGGGCAGATCACGGGAAAGATCCTCGTCGGAACCTGGAAGGCTGCCGGTTGGGCCATCAAATTTTACCAAAAGCATGGATTCCAACTGGTGAGTGAAGCCGAGAAGGACCGATTGCTCCAAACTTATTGGCACATTCCCCGGCGACAAATTGAAACCTCCGTGGTTCTGGTTTACAAAGGACTTCCTTCCTGAAAAAAAGTTTCAAACCACAAACTCCAATTCCTGCCGGTGCAGAATCAGGCCGCGCTCGAAGGCCTGGCCGAGAAAGCGGCGGATGGCTTCCCTGCCTCGCTCGCCATAATCGAGCGCCCAGTGGTTCACATACATCCCGACAAATTTGTCGGCGAGGTCGCGTCCCATGTCGCGCGCAAACTGCAATGCATATTGCACGGCCTCGGCACGATGGTCGAGACTGAACTGAATGCTCGCAGTCAAAATACCGGAAATTTTCCTGCGAAGATCTGGCGGGAATTTTTTGTGAATGACGTTTCCGCCCAGCGGCAATGGCAGGCCATCGTTTTGTTTGCCCCACCAAACGCCCAAATCTTCGCAAACGACAAGTCCCTCATTTTGATACGTCAACTGGCCTTCGTGGATGATGAGGCCGACGTCCGCCCGGCCGGAACGGACCACCCCGAAAATCTGGTCGAACGGCACAACGATGTAGTCGAAGCTCGGAATCAGGGGTCCGGAGTTCGGAGTTTGTCCGGCGGCGAGCCAGAGTTGCAGTGCGAGGAACGCGCTGGTCAACGTCCCGGGCACGGCGATTTTTTTCCTGGCAATTTCTTCGCGGGAAAATTTTTGTCTGGCCACGAGCATTGGGCCATAGCCGTCGCCCATGCTCGCTCCGCCGGGCAGCAGCGCATAGGTGTCCGAGACGTAGGCGTAGGCGTGGAGGCTGACGGCGGTGATGTCGAGTTCACCGCGCGTGGCGCGTTCGTTGAGCGTCTGGATGTCCTGCAAAATGTGCACGAATCGGAAGCCGTGCGTGGGAATCAAATCTTTCGCCAGCGCATAAAACATGAAGGCGTCATCGGGATCGGGCGAGTGGCCCAGCGTCAACCTCGTTTGCTGCATGGCTGAAAACTAGCCAGAGCGGCACACGAACGCAAAAATTTTTGTTTCGTGGCAAATGATTTTTCTCCAAAACGCCGCAAAGTTCCCGCTTGCATCCATCAAAAATGACGGCTGGAGTTTGGGAACAACCTCTGGCGGGATAAAATTGCCGACGGGAAACGACGTGAATTGAAACGATCCGCGGGTGAAGCGAGTCTGTCTTGGCGGCAAAGCCCGCTGTGATTGCGACTTACCTCTTTACGCCGAAATGGAATCCGGTCTGGTCCTGATAACCAAGGGGTATTTTGCTTTCGAACATTTCGCGCAACTTGGCGGCAAGACCAAAGATCAGCAAATTCAACGTGAGAACCGGCAATAATATTTTGCTCGTCATGCTGTTTCTTAAGCATATACAGTGCCGATTGAATCCGTGAGATGAGAAGAAGGTTTGCGGACGAACTCTGTCCCATTTTCATACACAGCAAGTAAATTTTAGACACGTTCCTTCCCGGTCTAATAGTAAGCAATACGCGATTTTACTATCTCATTGCTCATTGAAAAACCGCATCACCAATAGGCGTATGACTTCAAGGGAACGCAGGCAAATCCCCCTCAGATGTTCGTTGACTTCCCGGTTTTGCGGTCCTAGTTTCGCAGAACCGAGGCGATTCAAACTTATGAAGAAGGATTTAAATATCAAAACCGGCCGTGTGGATTGGTGTGAGAAAAAAAACCATGTCGCACGCCCGTTGGTCAAATTGGGATTGGCGCTTTGGATTCTGGCGCTGGCTGTCGGCTGTCAGACCGAAGCCCCTCAATTCAGCGAAGTCAAGGAACAGACAACCGCTGCCACAAACAATTTATTGCTCGCCCAGATCACTGCTCCTCAATTCAGTGAAGTCAAGGAACAGACAACCGCTCCCCCCGAAACAATTACACTACGAGAGGGCGACGTCTTGAAAATTTCATTTCCCGGCTCCCCAAGCCTAGACACCACCCAGCAAATCCGGAGGGACGGCAAAATCACGCTGCCTTTGGTCGGCGAAGTACAAGCGGCCGGAATGATCATTGAGACATTGCAGCAGAATCTGGTCAAATTATACGCGCCGCAACTGTCAACCAAGGAGGTCACCGTCACAGTGGCATCCTCCTCCTTTCCGGTTTTCGTGACCGGCTCGGTCATTCGTCCGGGAAAGATAATGTCCGATCACCCCATAACTGCGCTTGACGCCATTATGGAGGCCGGCGGTTTTGACTACACGAAGGCCAATCTAAAAGCCGTCAGAGTGATCCGTCACGAAAAGGACCGGGTTGAAAACTACACGTTGAACCTGAAACTGGTCCTGGAAGGGAAGGCGCACAAATCATTTTATCTCAAGCCGTCTGACATCGTGTTTGTGCCGGAACGATTCTCGTGGTTCTAAATGCAAACAAAAAACTCTCGAGGCGATTGCTTCGAGAGTTTTTTTGAAGACCCGTTAAATCAATTCCACACGGCTCCTAAAATCGGCAGGAAATTTGGCAGCCAACCTGACTGCTTGAGTAACCGAACCCGGGTTGTGTGGACGAATTGCTGCTGGCTTGATAAAAGGCCGCAATCAATCCCCGTTGGGCGAAGGGGCAGCTCAATTGGACGCTGAATGAGTAATAATCATCTTCACGGCTGCTGACAGGGGAGGCGATACTGGCCGAAGCCACATACTTGACCGTGTGGTAACCACCGTGCAAATCCAAGTAGAATTTCCCGAGCAAACGTTGATTCAGTTCGCCGGTAAAGTCCGTGCTTTCGGTGGCGGAATTCGTGAAATAAGACGCGGACACCGTGCGATCCGCACTGATGGAAATTTTTGTCACTTCAAACGGCTGATATTAAATCGCAGCCCCGAAGACGAAATTTAACAAATCGCCCGCGCCGCTGAGAAACTGGCGGTCTTCCCCGCCGGCGTGAACCTGAAAACTGATTTTGTCTGTTGACCTGCTGCGCCTTGACCGCGAGAGACAATGCCAGCAAACCGGCCAACGTGACTTTTAGCAGCACTGATTATCTTATGCCGCGAACGTCAACAATACGATTTTTGGATTTAACATTCATGGGATTATTTTCGAATCTGACCGGCAGAACCAGCGTGGTTTGCCAATGGCCCGGCCGGTGTTTCCTCACGCCAATTGCGCAGTGAATTCTCAAGCGCCTCTTTCACGGGACGCATTTTGACTCCGGTAGCCAGCAACTTGGAAACGTCCAAAATCGCGTGTGAACGGGGCGATTTGGCGCCAAGACGGTCAGACAGTAAAATTGAATCTTGTCCCAAAGGCTTGATAGATGGACCGCGTGATTCGGCGTCAAGACTGTAGAATTCTTCGTCGTCCTTCCAATATTCAAAGCGCCGGGCCGGCTTGAGGATTTGTTGAATCATTTCAATGACCTGTCGGGTGGCTATGGCGCCCGGATTCGTCATGTTGTAAATGCCGAAGGGGGCGCGGCATTCCCAGAGGTCCAGACTGGCGCGCACAAAATCATCCAGGTGCGAAAGCGAGGCGATGGCGTCATACACCTTCGGATAATGTTGAAGCTTCCACAGGATATTTCTCGGTTCACTATGCTCGCCGAATGGTGTTCCGGGCCGCCAGATGTAACTTTGTCCGATGCCGCGAACGGCCTCCTCCGTCAGCGCCTTGGTGCCGCTGTAAAAATTGCACGGCGCATGACGGAAGGAAAAGTTGGGTTCGTCCCATTCAGTAAAGCCAAAGAGTCTCTCCGGAGATTGCTCAAACAACCGCCGCATCTCAGGCTGATTGAGATCGCGGACCACCCGCATTTTCCCGTCGTCAATGATTTTTGCGCCAGTGTAAATGCCTCCCGACGAAATATGTCCCCACGGGGTATTGGTCAGCATGCAGACGCGGGCAATGGTTTGGGGAAGGAGCGTGTTGGCGAACAAGGTTTCCTCGCGAGTCGTTTCACAGGCATCCACGTTGGGTTTGCCGGTATAACCGGCGGCGTTGATGATAAATTCAGGCCGGATTTTCCGAACGTAATCAAACAGCAAATCGAAATTTGTGTAATCCAGCGCCGTCCGGGTCAGCGGAATAAAGCTGGAGCGCCGCCGGTGCAATTCGCGCGCAAATGCGTGGCCGACGTAACCGCTGGCTCCCAGGAGCAAAATCATGGCAAAGTTACGAGCCGTCCCTCCACCACAGATTTGTCAGGTCGGGACATTGGATTTCTGTCTAAAAGTAGAACGAGGGTTTGTTTATCCGGCGTTCAGGCCTTCCACACCTGACCGGGCTTCGTTTTTACACCCGCCATTTGATTTCGCGTGTCCACGATGCAATCCACCCAGCCGGCCAATTCCTTGCAGTTGACGGATTGATGATTGGTGGCTATGACCACGACATCGAAGCTTCCGACTGTTTTGCGATCCCAATTGACCGACCGCGTTCCCGCCCGATGCGGATGTTCACGGGTCATGCGAATCACCGGCACAAAAGGGCGTAATGAGCCACCTCCGCGCCGCGCTGTTTGAAAAGATCCATGAGGACATAACTCGGCAATTCGCGATCGTCATCAACGTTCGGCTTGTAGGCCAGACCGAGCAGCATCCAGGCGGATTGATAAAGACCCACCACCTCAAGGCTGATCTCGTGCTGCAGGAAGATGCAAATCAGATAGGCGCCGCAGAAGGTCATCAAACCGGTTGACATGAAGACGATCCCCAATTTCAAAAGGGCGGAGACTTCACCAAGGGTCTCTTGCAGGTTCACCCTGACCCGTTCCAACCTCCGGCCTTCAACAGAGGAGATAGGGAAAGGCTGATGGGGAGAGGGGCTACTCTCTGGCGATGCCCAACTTTTCCATTAGTTCATAAAGAGTGGGTCTGCTTATTCCAAGTTCCGCCGCGGCGTTGGTGATTTTTCCCGAATGTTTTCGCAACACACGTTCGACAATTTCTCGTTCTGCGGCTTCCCGCGCCTCCTTGAGCGTGCCAAGGTTCCCGCTGGCCACAGGAGTTAATTCAAGGTCTTGAACGGTCAGGCGTTTGCCTTCGGCCATGATGACGGCCCGCTGGACGCAATTTTCCAGTTCGCGCACATTTCCCGGCCAAGAGTGACTGTTCAAAGCGCGAATCGCCCCCCGGTCGAAAGTCAGGCCCGCCTTCCTGGCTTGGACGGCAAATCGTTGGAGGAAGGACTGAGCCAGCAAGCGAATGTCGTTTTCGCGTTCGCGAAGCGGCGGCATTACGATCTGAACCACGGCCAAGCGGTAATATAAATCCTCACGAAAATTTCCGGCAGACATGACTTTCTTTAGCTCGGCATTGGTTGCCGCGATTACCCGCGTCTCGATTTGGATGTCCTGCCTCCCGCCCAC
>Ga0187858_10003519_pt1 | contig 15122 bp, 17 predicted proteins | sample June2016WEW_8_15_FD_133015 | JGI IMG/M metagenome (GOLD analysis project Ga0187858, IMG submission 133015) | Peatland microbial communities from SPRUCE experiment site at the Marcell Experimental Forest, Minnesota, USA - June2016WEW_8_150 | ecosystem: Environmental > Terrestrial > Soil >...
AAAATAAAATCGGGCCTCGCACAGCCAGCATTCTGGCAGCAGATTACCTCGGCCGGCTGCTATCGCGGCAGGGGTTGTGCTGAAGCCGCGACAGAGGTTTGGGTTTCATAATCCGCGGCACAGCCTGGCAACTTTCCTTCTAGATAAGGAGCAGGACACGAAGACGATCCAAGGTCTGCTGCGCCTCGCCAACGTGTCCACCATCCTCGGGCATTTATGCCCAGAGCGTGAATGCGTCGATGGTGGAAGCGTAGAAATCGATGCTGAAGGCGATTTTGCGAAACGGCTCGAACGCGGTAAACTGACTTTCACAGGTGACGTTTTACAGCTGTGATCCGTTTTCGGTCGTCAGTAAGAGTCTGGTAAACTATTGAAACGGCCAAAGATAGGCGCGTAGCTCAGTTGGTTAGAGCGCTACCTTGACACGGTAGAGGTCAGGAGTTCGAGTCTCCTCGTGCCTACCATTTCTTTCAACGGGTTAGCGGGAAAACCCCAAAAAATCCCAACCCACAACTCAACCCACATTTTCATTGGAGGCCTCCCGAAGTCATGACGGCTTCGAGGAACTGCCCCTGCGCCGCCCGTGTTTCGTCGCTGTCTTCCTGCGTGTAGAGATCCAGCGTCGTCTGGATTCTCGAATGACGCAGGATTCCCTGCACGGTCTTGGGTTCGACCTTGCCTTTGTTCACCAGCCAGTTGCTAAGGCTGTGGCGAAGGTTATGGAGTCCGAACCGCTGCCCTTCGGCTATCTGTACACCGGCTTTGATTGCCGCAGGCCGCAGATAGTCGTGCACGAAGATCGAGGCCGACAACGGCACCCGGCCTTTTTCTTTCAACGACGGGAAGACGAAGTCATCGGCGTTGGAATGTGGGGTTCTTGCGTGCCAGTCGCGCAGGTGCTCGGCCAGGAGCGAGTGCAGGGGGACGTAACCGTCCGATGCCTCCGTCTTGGTCTTTCCATCCTGCCCGTTGGCCCAGCGCTTCGATACCCGAATCCTTGCCTCCTCCCACATGATGTCGGACCAGCGCAGCGCCAGAATCTCCGAAGCTCGCAGGGCCGTCGCCGCGCAGGTCAGCACGAGCGCGTGATGCCAGAGGCTGGTGAGGGACTTGAGAATACCGAACGTTTGAGCGGGTGTCAGCACAATGGCCCGGTAGTTGGTTCTCGACCGGGTCTGAACATGCGCAACCGGATTCACGGTGACCAGTTCGTGCAGGACGCCAACCTTGTAGACGCGGTGCATGACGCCGCGCATCTTCGAGATCGTCGTCCACGCAAGCTTTTTGTCATCGTTCAGCGACTTGAGCCAGCGCTGCAGGTCAAGTGGTTTGATGTCATCAGCAATTTCTCCACCCCAGCGTCTGGAGAGATAGTCGCGAACGATATGCTCTGTGATGAGTCTGGTGTTTTGTGACTTCGGGCGGACTGCGTCGGCCCCGAAATCGGTTTTTAGATAATGCTCCGCGAGGGCGTCAAACTTGATGCGGCCGTCATCCGGCGCGTCATTGATGCGGACCAGCAACCCGAGCTTATCGACTTCCCGCCATGCGTCCTTCTCTTTCGGAAAATCGCGCACGAGACCGACAGGAACGCCGTGCTCCACTCGCTTGCCGTCCGGTTTGGTGACGCGGTAACGCAGCACCCAGGTCTGCCCTCCCTTGCGGGCGAATTGTTTCAGTGATCCACGCTGATAGCTCATGCTTTCCTTTCAGCGCGGAGACTGCCTCCGCGTATCGTAGCGCATTCCTGGGTTCTAATCAGGTGGTTTCGTTCCTGAACAGCAATTGCCAGTTCGGAAAGCCGAAACACCCACACGCTGCGCACGCTACCGCTACCGATGGCGTAGGCTCCGGCGATGCCCCGACGCGCAAGCGTCAGCAGGTACCTGCGTTTGATGGAAAGAAAGTGCGCGGCTTCTTCAGCAGATACAAATGGCTCGGGCGTCACGGCCGTCTTCCTCCAACAGCACTGGTCAGGATTTCGTTGTCTTCCGCGTTGCGGGCTGCTCGCCCGCAATCAGAGGCGAAAACTTGCGATTCGTGAAGGATCGTTTTTTGTCCGACTGCACCATTGGTGTTCTCGCTCACATCTATAACAGGGCGAAAATTCATCCGAGCTGTCGAGTTTTCGGCGAAAACTCTCGTAAGCTATTGAAAAGTTAATAAGAAATAAATCCGAAGAATGTTTCTTGTGGTTGGCGAAAAGTCGTCGATGCAGCCAGTGCAGCGTTCTGCTTCCCAGCCATCAGCTTTGCAAATTTCGCATGTCGAGCTAGTATTGCGGCAAGGTGACCGGACAGCTGCTGGTGGGCCACCTGCGGCAACAAGGCGGGACCTTCCCGCGCTCGCCTTCCACGTAATTCACGGACGCGGGAAAGCTCACTCGGGAAGGGGCATCTTGTCTACGCGCCAAGGCTACGACGTAAGCATTTGGGAAGAGATCAGATTCGTGGTCTACCGGAAAACCCACAACTTTGTGGCAGAAACCCAAAAAGAAATCTCGAGCGACCGCTCATTAGCCGAATTTCGAGGAAATAAGACAGTTCCATGGCAGCTCAGAGAAATAATGGCACAGCGCGCCGAAGCTTGGGTTCAGCGCCTATACGAAGCCTGTTGCGATGCTTATAAGGGCAAGGAAAAGGCGCTGTCGCCGGATTTCGATCGAGCAGTGTGGGCGTACTGCTTAGAGCCTTTCATTATGGGGGAGAAGCCGCTGAGGAGCGACGATTACACGGTGTCCCCGCTTCTAGAGCTACTGTTTTGTGCCGCAGGTTCGCCGCCAGAAGTGCGTCGTCTGCTCAGAGTGAGTCAAAAAGATTGCTGCTTGGAGGTAAGACGGCAGGTCTGTGGAACTTGGTATGACAAGCTGCACCATCTGGCTCCCAGAATTAATGAGGCCATGAGAGTGATGGCCAGCGCTAACGAACTTGAAGCTCGTGCAATGCGCATTGCCAGGGGGCTGCCTCCAGAGCCTCCGGCACAGCCACCGACGGCGGATCAGGCTGCACCATTGGTACAGTGTGCGCCGTCAGCCCCGAGTCAATCTACTCAAGAGGCTTCATCTGCAGCGTTGTCAGCATCTCCTGACCCGCAGCCGATGCAAAAAGAGACTGGAATAGAACCGCAGGGAGTCACGGAGGGTGAAAGGCCTGCTCAGCCGAGCGCCGCAGGGGCGGCAACCTGGGAGGACATCGAAATTTCGTTCCTGAGCGATGAGCGTGTTCAGATTCGCAACGGTCCAAACATCGAAACGTGCAACTATGCTGAGTTCGGCTTTGCCGATGGCAGGAACGGAAGGCCAAGTCAGGCATGGGGAACCCTACGTGAGCTGGCAGAGCAGAGTGGTGTTATTCGAGAAGCGAGGCAGGGGCCTCAGGCGTGGCCGAAGCTCGAGAAGAGAATCCAAGAGATTAGAAAAGCACTTCGAGAGTACTTCGGCATATCCGCCGATCCCATCCCGTTTGTTGAAGGCGGCGGATATCACGCATGTTTCAAGATCGCCTGTGGTCCTTCGTTCGACACTTAGGCGAGTTTTCGCCCTCAGCAAACAAAATCTCTCAAAATTTGTTTCCGCCTATTTTCCAAGGGCTTAGGGGAGTCTTCGCCGAAAACTCTCTTCCCCTATCGAATTTTCGCCCTTTTAGGGTGTGAACACTTCACAAACCTGCGAACGCAAAAGCGTATCAACCGAAGAACCGGCTGAAGACATGCCGTGGAGTGGTTGTCCTGGCCGGGTCGTTACCTGTCATCTGACAGAACTCCACCAGCACCCCAGTTACGTTCGGCATCATCTTGCGATTCCAGCCTCTGACTTGTCAGCCCCCGTCAAGCGGGGTGATCTCGCGTTTCTAGAGCCGCTGATGATCACGCAAGACGGCACGATTCTTGCCGGGTATGAGCGAGTGGAGGTGGCTCGCCAGCATGGTCTACTGAGTATTCCCTGTCTCGAATACGAGTTCTCGGAAGCGGAAGCTCTTCAGTGGTTACTCCAGAAGCATCGCCCGTTGACCGGCATGAACGCCTTTAGCCGGATACTGCTGGCGCTAGACCTTGAAGCTTGGCTCAGGGAAAAGGCGCGATCTAACCAGCAAGCCGGTGGTCGGAACAAGGGTTCGTCAAAATTGACGGAAGCTGAAAAAGTCGATGTCACAGCCAAAATTGCCGAGGTTGCCGATGTATCAGTAGGAAGTATAAGCAAAGTCAGGCAACTGCTGAGGACTGCGGTTCCGGAACTTCTGCAGGCGTTGCGCAGGGACGAAATCTCCATCCACAGGGCATGGCTGTTGAGCAACGAGCCACCCGCAAACCAGCGGGAGGAATTGGCGTTTGCTCAGTGTAAGAGGAACATTAAGAAAGATATGCGGACTCTCGCTTCGCGGCATGGATCGAAGAGCCTGCCAATCGTGTCCGACCCCAGCAATCTGCTCAAGCGATTGTCCGCACTTGAACCCAGCAAGCGCGGTTCGTTCCGGGTGTTTGTGAGTAACGCTCAAGGTAGAGCGGTTGGTCTGACCAAAGAATTACTTTTGGAGCTCGATGCACAACAGGAGCTAATACCCACATGCTAAAGAACCAGTCGTTAAAGCAGATCTTAGCTGATACACGCGGGTGCTGGGATCATGACGCCACCCGTCCAGCCGTCCGGGAGAATTTCTTGAAAATCGTTAATTGTGGAAGTCTTGCTTTGGGGGCGGAAATCTATTCCTCCGAAACTGAGCGACTGCTCGTTCCTCACACCTGCAAGTCGAGAGCTTGTCCGAGTTGTGGCTATCGAGCGACAGAATTGTGGCAAGCAGAATTGGAAGCCGTACTTCCGGACATCGCTTATGTTGGCATAAACCTTACAATCCCCAGCGTTTTCAGGCCGATTTTGCAGCAAAATCGCCATCTCATTAATGATCTGGCCGCGGTTGGATCCTCGGTTATACAGCGTTGGGTTCAGAGCAGGTACGGTGTTCGCGTGTTTCTAATTGTGGTGCCTCAGACGTTCGGTGGATTTCTGAATTTCAACCCTCACCTCCACATGTTGGTCTCGGCAGGCGGCCTCCAGGAATCCCAAAGCCGCTGGATCGGTCGGCTGTATTTTAATAAGTCCGAGTTGATGCAGATGTGGCGTCTCGCTCTCTCCGCCTATCTTTGGCTCGTGTTACGAGCCGGCGCTCTCAGGTCGGACTCGAGCACCAAGCAGCTCAAGCAGGACCTTACAGAGCAATACAGACGTCAGTGGATTATCTACATCAGCCCTGTTATGTCGAAAGCAAAGTTCTTACGCTACGCAGGCCGGTACATTAGGCGACCACCGATCCCTCTGAGTCACATCCTGCAGATCACAGATCAGGAAGTGCGATTCGTGGCGAAGGATACACGAGCCAAGCGTAGGGTGGAACTTCTGTGGCCGAAGGAGGTGTTCGTTGACGCTCTTGCCGAACATATCCCTGATCGCTACCGGCACGCTATGCGCTACTTCGGCCTGCTGGCGCCCCGATCTAAACGGCGGGCTTCAGCTACCGTGTTTGCCTTACTGAAGCAGCCGAAATGCCCCCGCCCGGTGCGGCTAAACTGGGCCCAATCCCGGTATAGGGACTTCGGGATAAATCCTCTCGTTGACGGAGTCGGAAGACCGATGTACTGGGTCGGCCGGCTGACTTCACCGGCCGGATAGATGTCGGAATAGATTTCCTCAACGTCTTTTTCCGCCTACAAACACTTCCCGGAGTTCCCCGCCTCGATAACCGCAGAGTCAGCGAGCCTGAATCCCACAATGCAGTAGTACGATCAATCCTCTTCTACGCGCCCCCCCCTCCAACTATTTTTTGTCTGAAATAGATTTTTGTTTTTCCTATACATCAAGAGATCCTCCGGTCGGGTAGGTGGCAATCGTAGCTGTTGCACCGATCGCGCAGGCCGGGATGATTGTTTCAAGCGTGGATAGCTTGCAAACCGTCGACGTCACGGGGACGGCAAGCTCGGTGCCGGTCGTGCTCGAGGTAATCATCGGGATCCAGCCCACTGCGCCAGTCGCAGCCGCAACGGCTGAAGTGGTAATCGGCAGGGTTGCCGAAGTGAGCTGCGCAGACTCGGTGTTGGGCAGTCCCTGTCCGCCAACCGGGTCAACGTACTCGTAATTCAGGTAATAGCTGCTGGAGCCGGCGGTGATTGTGGCAGTCAGCGCTACGCCAGTTGCCGGAATCAGGGTGAGGGTGGTCGCCTTCAGACCGTACCAGGTATCCTGGCCGGCGCTGATGTCGTGAATGTACTGGTTGCCGAGCAGCGGACCGGCGCTGGCGGTGCTTCCTTGGGTCAAGCCGGTGATCGTGGCTGCGGTGCAGCCGGCATCGTAGAACTGCTGATCGACGATGACTTCGCCGCCGTACCCCTGGAGATCGTTCAGTGCTTCGCGCAAGCCGCAAGTGCCGGAAGTCAGCACGTAGCTGCCAACGTGGGCGTTGGTCTGGGTCAGCGTCAGGGTGCAATAGCCGGTGCTGTTCGAGAATGCGGTGAGCGCATCGGTCTCGGTCAGAGTGCTGTTGCCGTCATTGATGGTGACCGTGGCATTCAGATTCCAAGGGATCCCAATCGTCCTCTGGGAACGATTGTGCTTGCGGATGATCCGGTGGCAGCCGATGCAACCTGTGCGCGTTTGATGGGATTCGAACCCAGCCGAATCGTGCACATTCGCGAGGGCTCGCGATTCCTTGGTAACGCTTCACCGGGGCTGGTCGATCAAGCAGGCGAAATTCTTACTGCGCCGACAAGTCCATTCCAGGTGGTTCCCGAGTTTCAACATCTTCATGCATTTCGTTCTGCCCACAGTTCGACGGGTACCACCGCGCCTCAAACAAGAGACGAACGGTGAATTCAACATTCAAATGGCTTTGGGACAACCCCCGTGATCGGCGACACATGCGAACATTGCTGGCATGCCATAGCTCAGGCCGTTTCACATGATCTGTACACCGATCGCCATGACAATAAACGCAGAGCGTCGCGTCACAATGTTCGTACCCGATAGGTGTGACTTTCAATCTCAAATAATTCACCGGCGATAGATCGGCGAATGGCTCCACGCTCTGCTGTGTACAGCCAAACAGGACATCCGACTGCGATTCTACACGGCGCGAAAGTGCACAGAACGTCTTAGCTGCTGGAATTGCCCGAATTCAATTGCAGTAATTTTCGAATTGCGTTGCAGCAAGTTGGAATTAGATTGCAGTAAAACGGCGAGATCACAGGATTTCCTGTTAGGTCTATCGGCTGCCCATCTTCGCCAAAGAGTCAAAGTTCACCCTCCCCGAACACGCTGCCGAGTTTTCGATGAAGGAGGGCCCTTTTCTTGGACAGCAAGGCTTTGCATGGCGGTCTTCGACTGCTATGAGCGTCCCGGAACGGGTGGGAGAACTCGACCGCCGAGATTCAGACGTGAATCTCCCTCTGATCTGGTCAATCTCCGGTTTGTCCGTGATTCAGGAATAAAAGAGACAGAGAGGATGTTCCGTTCGGCCGACTCTATGGGCAAAGCCCAAAGTCCAACAATCATGGCAAGAATCTTACTGGAACATCGCCAATTGAGCTTTTGTTGCTAAGTTATTGATATTGCGTGTGTGCGAAGTTTTGATGACCCACAGTCATCAAACAACGGGTGCGGACAGGGGTTGCACCTGTCCGCTGTGCCCGATCTTATCGATCGGCCGGCCTTGGAATCAATGCTTCATCTGGTCTTGTTGATCGCCCTTCATGCCATCGTTCTTCATGCTGTCGTTCGACATTTTGCTCGGCTGGCTAGATTCCTTCTTCTTGGTGGACGACTTCGTACTCTTATTGGCAGCGTTGTCATTCTTCATGTTGTCGTTGGACATGTTGTCGTGCTTCATGCCATCGCTGGACTGCGCCTGGTCCTTGCTATCCTGCTTCATGTTGTCCTGCGCAAACCCACTCAACGAACCGGCCAGCACGCACATGGCCATGATGCTCAATACTTTCTTCTTCATTCCTCTTCCTTTGTGTCTGAATTAGCGGCAACTCATCGCCAGCCAGATATAGGAATCGCATACTGCCCAAAAGTTACAAGGCGAAATTCTGATCGTAACGGCCGGCTATTTTCACTGCCGGTATGGAATCTGTGCAGCACCGAGAATCCTGCCGCGGCCAGAATCCTGCACCAGCACGGCAACCTTCAGTTGTGCAGGATTCCAGTTTGGGCGTATCGAAACATCAACATTGGTGTCGAAGCTGTTCTTATCGGTGCTGCCCAATTCACGTAACTGGCGCACAACGGCCGCGTGCCGTAGCGTTCGTCCACCGTTCTCGCCGCCACCGACGTCGGTGGTCAGCCCGTCTTCGGTTACTGCCAACAGCACTTTGGCTTGCGATGCCGAATGCGACTGTACCGTCACGTGCAAGCGACCATTTTTCTCCCACTGCAGCAAAACCTGCGCCGGCTTGGGTTCCTTGGTTGCCTCGTCAATCTTGCGATGAACCTCAGAAGCTTCATTGCCTACGAATTGAACGTGCCCATCGATCACCATCTGCGGCGTGTATACGAATGCCAGGTGAAAGCTGCGCGCGTAGTCGTTTTGACGCTGGCTGAATTGGGCGGAAGAAAAGCGGTCCGTCCATCCTATGTAATTCCAGTAATCGACGTGTTCTCCAAGCAGAATGAGGTCTCGACCGCTTTGCGCACTTTGGCGGCTCAGGTCGACCAATATCGCGTCCGCCGGAGGACAGCTCGAGCACCCTTCAGAAGTAAAGAGTTCCACGACGACCGGATTCTGCGACGAGGCTGGCAGGGTGCCGCACAAACCAAGGACAGCAATTGCGGCAAGCATTCTCAGGGTTCTGTACATGACGATAGGATTCGTGACATGACGATTTGTTTCGTCGGCGAAGCTGTAACTTCGGTCGGACTGGCGAATCAAGAACCTGATAAACGTAGGTAGAATGTCGTTCCTGAGTGCAGCGAAATTGACATGGCAGCGGAAGCATCCAGCAGCAGGCCAACGGTGGACGTTTCACCGGCAGTTCGTGACGCCGAACTAATCGCACGCATTCTCGCGGGCGAGCTCGAGCTCTTCCATGAGCTGGTGCGACCATATGAAAAGAGCTTGTACTTCGCGGCGTTTTCCATCCTGCAGAACGAACAGGACGCTGAAGACGCGGCGCAGGAGACCGTGCTAAAGGCACTGAAGAACCTGGGCAACTTCAGGGCGGAGTCGAAGTTCAGCACCTGGCTCATCTCCATCGCCGTCAACGAGGCCCGCGCACGGCTGCGGCACGCACGAGTGCTCAAGTTCGAATCGGTAGATGAGTCTCCGCCGGATGAGGAGGGCGGCTTCACGCCGAGCGTTATCAGCGACTGGCGTGAGGTGCCGCTGCAAACGCTGGAGCGGAAGGAATTACGCGAGCTCCTGCAAAAGGCAATCGCCAGCTTGCCGGAGATTTATCGCGAAGTCTTGGTGCTGCGTGACGTGGAGGAATTCAGCATTGCCGAAGCTGCGACCGCATTGGGCGTCAGCGAGGGCGTGGTGAAAACGCGGCTGCTACGGGCGCGATTGATGATGCAGAAAATTCTTGCGCCGCAACTGGCATCGAAAAGAAGCGGACTGTTCGGTTTGTTCCGAAGCAGGGCAGGTGGATCATGGTTCTAGACTGCAAGCATGTGTGGGGTCAAATCTCCAACTACATCGAGGGCGACGTCGAACCCGAGTTGCGCGAAGCGATTGAGAAGCACCTGGCGCACTGCCGCCATTGCGCCGCCGTGCTGGATTCAACCCGGAACATCCTCATCCTCATCGCCGACGATCGCACTTTCGAACTACCCGTGGGCTATAGCGACCGTCTACATGCTCGTTTGCAGGAGGAGATCGTCAGCAGAGAGTAACTCTTCTAAAACTCCCGGTGAAACCAGGGATGGGTTATCAGCTCCGCTGCAACCAGCAGCAGAGTCAGAATGGCCAATCCCAGTTGAAGCCAGCGCTGTCTGCGCTGCTTAGGTGTGAGCGGCCGCATCCGCCAGGCGGCTGCTGGATTGCGCCGCAGGCGCTCTTCATTCCACAGCAAAAGCAGACTGATCAAGGCCCCAATCGCTCCCACTGTTAAGAGCGGTACCCGGATCGCTTCCCTATGAAGCCCTTGTGCCGGGCCGCCGGCTCCGGCAGCCAGTAGCGACGTCAAGCCGAGCGCGACACGCAGCCCGCTGAGTCCGACGGCAGCCACGCAGAGGCTCTCTGCGGCAGCCAAAGCCAGCGAGCCCCACGCCAATAGCAAACGGGTTGGCTTGGACGGCGAGTTGTCGAAATCCGGCGACTGCACGTTTTGATGGTTCCTCGTCCCGCTGATCTTTTCAATCGCTCAAGATACTATAACGGCTGTTGCGCTATTTCGATTGGCTTGCAATCTTCTGATGGATACGACTCCAAATGGGGTGGCGATACCATCAAGAGCGACAACCTGACACTCTATCGAAGCGTCACTAATCATTCTTAACGAGAACATTCGTTCTGAGCTTGTTATTGACTAAATTCCCGATCGTCGGCAACTTTCCCTAATCCGGTCAACTAATGGGCTCGCAAGGAATCCTGTGATAAAGAGCCGATGAATCTGGATTCGGTTGCGGCTGGCGAGGCTAATGATGCGGCGCCCTCGCGCCCTTTCGGTTTAGACTGCATGAGCGTCGATCAAGACTCACGTTTGCGAAGATGATGTGCATCTCTATTAGTGTGCCGACTGCAAGATTTCAGGGCGCAAAAAGCGCCGAGTATTTAAGGACGTCGAATTCACTCCCGACGCATCGGATCGGCCATTGGCAAGGCTATGGGACGTGATTGTCGAATACGTGGGCGACTTTCCGGAACGCGGTGGGTCGCGCCACTTGCTGCACTTCGCAACCGAACTAAGGATCGGAAAGCGCCAAGAACAACAACTCCATTTCCACTATGGCGTGGGCTTATCGTCGGCCGCAGCGGATCATTTGATAGGGATCGGCTACTCATTCCGATTTCAGGCCTCCATCGCCAGTGAGCTTCTGGGTCAGTCATAGATCCTGGCGGATTCGAAACCCCAAACCTGGATCTTGGTGTGAAAAAGAGTCCTAAAAGCCCCCGCCAGGAAGGCAATTAACAGACAGGGCGGTTTCGTCTTTCTCTTTGTGCGCGCAGCGCTGACCCGCTACACTCGATTGGAGAGTGCCGTGAGTAAGCCCCTGCCGCTGGTCCTTCGCCACGCTATGTATAACCTGCGTGGCGGCTTTCTGATTCGCCCGCTCACCATCGCACTGTCGCTGGGTTGCGCGGGTGCGTTCCTGTCGTGGTTGGAGGAGGAATATCCAACCGTCAGCGCCTGGGTGCCCTCCACCTTGTTCCCCTCGCATGCCGACCCGCAAGTTGCCCAGGTCATTCTGGCCGACATCGCCGGCTCCATTATGACGGTGGTGTCCATCGTGTTCGCATCCTGCTTATGACGCTCACTCTTGCGTCGATGCAGTTCTCCCCCCGCATCATCGTCAGTTTTTCAAGGGACCGCGTGACGCAATGGACACTCGGTATCTTCCTCGGCACCTTCTCATACTGCATGGCGGCGCTTCCGGCGGCACGCTCCCTCCCTCACCCCTTCGCTCCAGTGGCCACCGTGCTGGGAGCAATGGCGCTAGCGATCGTCTGCGTTGGCTTGCTGCTGTTTTTCATTCACCACATCTCGCAGGCCATCAGCGTCAATCACATCGTCGACCGAATTGCGGAGGAAACGGTAGCGATGATCGACGATGTGATGCCCCGACCGCGCCATCCCAACCCCTTGAAGGATGCCGCACCGCTTAGACCGAATCCGAGCGAAGTGGCTGTCTTGAGCGATGCCTCCGGCTACATCCGCTTTATCGATAAGCGACGCCTGGTCGCAACTGCGAAGCACTATCCCGTCAGTATCCGCGTGCGGCGTCGGGTCGGACACTTCGTTCCGGCAGGAATCCCGCTGATGATGGTTTCGAAGGGAAACCGCCTGCCCAGCGAAGAAACCGCCGAACTGCTTGCCGCATTCGATATTGGCCCAACCAGAACGTTGCAGCAGGACGTGGAGTTCGGAGTCCTGCAAATTGTCGACGTCGCGTTGAAGGCGATCTCGCCTGCTGTCAACGACCCCACCACTGCCATCAACTGCGTGGATCAGTTGAGCCGCATTCTTATCCACTTCGCGTCCCGAGAGCCCCCGGAGGAACTGCTCTATGATCCGCCGGGCATCGTTCGTGCCAGCATTCGATGGATCCACTTCGAGCGCCTACTGGAGGCAGCCTTTGAGCGGATCCGCATGTATGCGAAGACGGACGTGGCGGTTAGCTTGCGGTTGCTGCGAGCCCTTGGTAACATTGCTGCTTCGACGCCCGATCCGGAGTTCCGCCGGATACTTGTCGAGCACGGAATGCGGACGATGGCAGGCTGCGCCGAAAAGCTCGGAGAAGAAGAGGTGAGAGAGTTGCGCGCGCGCCAGGCAGCCCTGGAAACCTTAATCGCCGCTCTCGCTGCCGTAGACTAGAACTGCGGCGTCGCCGGTATTAGACTCTTTAGCCGCGTGATCCACCTCAAACTGGCGTTCTTTTGTGGGACGCTTGAGAACGATGGGGCCAGAGCGGCGGCCAGACAAATCATTTGGGGTAGACGTTTAATTGGGACCGTTAGCACTATTGGCAGGCCGGAAGCCGACTCTGTGTCCAAGATGCGGCAATTGGTGGCACGGGTAGGGCGAGTCATACTTTCTGCCCGTTTGAGACGGGCCACACTTTTCGTACAACTGCCTGCTTTCGGCCTAGTAATTCCTGATTGTCACCAATGTGCCGTCTAGTTTTGTCAGGCTTACCGCAAAATCCTCTTGATAAGTGAATGCCTGGTCTTGCAGGAAACGTAGCGCCACAGACTCGCCTAACAGGATGGAATAATCGGTGTCGCTGCGCCAGTGGATGCCAGCATGAACCCCATGGCCGAAGGATATGTTGTGCGCAAGCTTATGCAACTCTCCATTCACCGTCATCTGGCCGCTATCCGCACCATTGTACGGCTCGAGAGATAGTCCGTCCCCAGAAGCGACCATCGGATTTGGAATGGTCGCTTCGCCATTAAAAAAGAATTTCAGGAGCGTGATGCAGGCACCGGCCACCGTACCGTGACCTGTCGGGTAGGCAGGATGGGCGGGCGATCCTTCAGGAAAAGCCTGTGAAAGGAAAAAGCTGCCGTTGCGCAAGTGACTGAGATGCAATGCAACTGAGTTCAGCACGAGCGGGTCAACTTTCCCATCGGTTGCTCCCAAGCTAGTCTTCATGAGATGCACGATGCCGCCACCGGACTCGGGGCGATGACGCAGATGGACGATCCATTTCTGGTACCAAACCGCATTGATTGCGGCTCGTGCAACTGCACCAAGGGTGGCGACGATGTCAGGCCCGCCAAAAGTACCGAAGGGCTGCTGGTTTTTGTAGCTATTGTAGGGACTGGTATTGTTCGCCTCGATATTAAGTGTGTTAAGCACGAGATATGCCGTGAGATAGGCCTGATATAGCTCATCCACATGGGTGAAGGCAGCAAGCGCCCGGCCATTATGCAGGTAGCGGCGTTTCTCGTCCGGTATGTTCGTGGCTGTGGGTGTAACGCCATTTTGGACAGCCTGCCATGCACTTAAATCAACCAGGTAATCGATGCCCGGAACGTAGGTCTGCATCCTCTGGTCGAGAGTTTGAACACCGAGGTTTGTCGGACGGATGCAAAGCTGCGAGATGTAGGGGCCAATATTCTCACCGGCGAAATACGTCGTCGGCTCTTTGCCCTTCTTGCCGGGTAAAGTCAGGCCGCCTCGAAAGAGCAGGCGGGGCGTCACTTTACCATTGTCTGTCGGCCCCGCATAGGTGGCGGCCAGCTGCGTTAACTCGTTGGCCGCTGCAATGGCGGTTGCATTGGTCTCGTAATCCGTGAAGGGAACATCTCGGAGCAGCGACGCCCAATACAACTCGACGAGTTCAGTGGCATACTCAGGGCTCGCCAACTTGGGAGCCGGAGGAATGAGTGGGGTTCCAAAGCGCTGCGAATCGGCACCATCTAACGTGAGGGCAAAGGCACCCAACGGACCGTTCAGCTTCCGGCCTGCTCCCAACAAACCAGCAACCTCGAAATCGGCGGTGCCTAGAGTCGTTCCATCGGCGGTGCCTAGGGCAGTTCTGAACAACTTAAAAGCGTTCGGGTCAACAACGCCGTATCCCTTCTGCTTCAGGCACTTTGTGTAAGTGCCGGATTTGTCGGCATAACGCTCCTCGTCACCATTGGTTGTGTGCTTCACGCTGCCGGTGGGTGTCGCTTCCAGTGTCGCCGTGCCGAAGCGAACCTCGAACGCATCTTTCCCATGGTGGTCGGTGACGCCCGATGGCAGGCAGAGTTTGGCCGCTTGCGGAAGCTTTGTCAGATCAGACATTGAATCACCCCTTTACCTGTTAACGACGATGTAAAACGAGCCTTGACATGCAGCGCAGCGAGCGATCAGCAGTTTGCAAAAAGCTGAATTCCAACAACTCAACATTGTGCCCTCAATCACGACCGGAGGGCAACCCTAAGATGTGGGAATGGTGCTTGCTTGTTGCGATTTAGATGTCTTGCCTATTGCTTTGCTAGTCAACCAGAAGCCAACTCCATGTCCAAAGTGTGGCCATTGGTGGCAGGCGTAGCCGGCGGGGGCTGAGTTTGGAATCCCTCGATGGATACATGGCCTGGGACTGTTGGAAGGCAAAAGGGAAATTCCTGTTGAAACGCCTCACCCTAGCATACGATTAAAGTCACTTGCTGCATGTACGTAAGCAAGGACAAAATAGCGGAGGTATTCGGTGGGTTTGCTGCTCTCCCCAAGCATTTACTCCGCAACATTCTGTTCGCGACTGATTTTTCGTCGTGCTCAGAGGCTGCGCTAACGTACGCCATCGGCTTGTCCCGCCGGTACGACAGCTTGCTGAATATCGTCAGCGTTGTCCCTGCGGAGATATGCGACAACGCTCAGCCGCCGGACCCGTTCTACTTTAGACATTCTGCCGAGAACAAAATGGCGAACCTTGTGGCGTCCGAGCTGTTTCATGGAATCAAGCATCAAGAACTGGTCACAGAGGG
>Ga0187858_10003524_pt1 | contig 15116 bp, 14 predicted proteins | sample June2016WEW_8_15_FD_133015 | JGI IMG/M metagenome (GOLD analysis project Ga0187858, IMG submission 133015) | Peatland microbial communities from SPRUCE experiment site at the Marcell Experimental Forest, Minnesota, USA - June2016WEW_8_150 | ecosystem: Environmental > Terrestrial > Soil >...
CACGACAGACTACACCACGGCGACGGGCCAGGTAATGTTGACTGTGAACGTAGCGCCGGGCTTCACGCTATCGCCTTCGCCCGTGTCAGTTTCGGTAGCGCAGGGCGGTAGCGGAACCAGCACTATTACTGTGACCAACGTAGGAGGGTTCTCCGGCAGCGTCACGCTTGCCGCCACCGGCTTACCAAGCGGCGTTACGTCATCTTTTGCCGCCGGTTCCGCAGCGGGAACCCAGGTGCTTACCTTGATGGCCAGCACTTCAGCTCAGGTCACTTCCACGCCTGTGACGGTGACCGTGACTGGAACCTCCGGGGCGTTGAGTGCGATGACAAGCATCTCCCTGTCCATTACCCCACAACCCAGCTTTACCCCTGGCAGTGGCGGAACCACTTCCATTTCCATCTCACCCGGAGCAACCACAGGGAACACTGGAACGATCAGCATCGTAGGGACAAACGGGTTTGCCGGAATGGTAAACCTGAGCTGCAATGTGACTACGTCGATGACAAATGTCAGCGACATGCCTTCATGCAGCCTGAATCCGCCTAGCGTAACCATCAGCGGCGCAACGGCTCAAACCTCAATATTGACCGTGACCACTACTGCGGCCTCAAGCGCGGAGAACAATATCAAGAAGCTCTTTTGGCCGACCAGCGGAACAACGCTTGCTCTGGTCGTGCTCCTGGTGGTTCCGAAAAAACGGCGCAATTGGTTGGCAATGATGGGAATGCTTCTTCTGTGTGCCTTGATTGGTGCGGTTGGTTGCGGCGGAGGCGGAGGAGGTGGTGGCGGCGGAGGCGGAGGGGGTGGAAACCCTGGCACCACTGCCGGAACCTATACGATCACCGTTACCGGGACTTCAGGCTCGGTCACTGCGACAGTTGGAACGGTCACTGTAACCGTCCTGTAGTAAGTTGGAGGTCTATCCGGAGCTGTTTCTCAACCCACAGGTTTGTGAACGGCCGGATCGGTGAGATCCGGCCATTCATTTTGTTGGGTTTAGCCTGCAGGTTTTCGGCACCCTTTTTGAACGCCCTGTTCAAGCGCCATTTCTGAGTGGACGATCTTGTGAACGGTGGCGCGGCTGATGCGGTGGGCCCTGGCGATCTGGCCGAGGCTTTGTCCGCTTTGGCGATCCCGAAGGATCGCCTCGCGGTTGAGGTCGAGCGGCCGGCGACCGATGTGGCGGCCCTCGAGTTTGGCACGCCGCATTCCAGCGCGCACTCGTTCGATGATCAGGTTCCTTTCGAGTTCGGCGACGGCTCCGATGATCACCACGATGGCCCTGCCCAGCGGCCCACCGGTGTCGATCTGCTCGCGGAAGCTGACGTACTCGACGTTGAGCCGGTTCAGTTCGTCGAGCACTTCTAAAAAGTGCTTCACCGACCGGGCGATCCGATCCGACGCCCAGGCCATAACGACATCGAAGTGTCCGCGGCGGGCATCGACCATCATCTGATCGAGGCCCGGGCGTCGCGCCTTGGCGCCGCTGATCTGATCCGTGTACTCTCGAACGATCTCGTAGTCGCGCTGTGCGGCCATCTGCCGGAGATCGTAAAGCTGCGTCTCCGGGTGCTGATCGAGAGTTGAGGTGCGTAGATAAAGGGCAACGCGTTTCATGCTTCACCTTCTGGATTGCACTCACCCTCTCCTGTGAGGGGAGCATTGTGATTGTGATGGGCCGCGTCGGCCGCGCGGCTCGCAGACCACTCTACTGAACTGAAAACTCCCCGCGCTACGCCACCAAACCACCAGGATCGTTGCGCATAAGAATTGTGAACCAGTGCGCAACGCCATCCGGGCGCCTCATCCGAGCTCCGGGCAGAGCAAGGGCCATGTCCGGTGGGACTGTCTGGCTGTTGCTGATGGTGTTGTTTGGCTCGTGGGTTGTTCTCAGGATCTGCTTCTGGTCTGGCCGGAGAGAGAGTGTGTGCGTGACAGGCCTCAGCTCCTTCTGTCTATATATATAGGACTGATCTGATCTTTTTGGCCTGGTATGGAGCCTGGTATGGAAGTTGATGCGATGCTTCTCCGGTTCGCCCGCCGGCTTCCTTCTTCCCGCCCCGGGCCTCTGCGCCAGGGGCGCAACGGCTCTGTTACACCCCATCCTGTCCCCGCTGTACCCCTTAAAATCGAGGCCGCAGATGAGGTTTGGAAATCTGTATCGCAGGGGTAGGGGATAGCATTTCCCCTACCTCTTCTTGTGACTTCTAAAGCATTGCCGGGGGATGTAGGGGACAAAAGGGCCCATAGTATAGGTCAACACGAACTTATCGCGTATTTTCCCCTCTGACACCCAACTCCAGTCCCCGCTGTATCCCGAAAGCACCGACGCGAGCGTACACGATATTGCGCATTCATCATTGAGTGAGATCCAGATCTGGCGACAATCGTTAGAGAATGGCGCTGATCCGATTTGTCTTCGGCCTGTTCGCGCCACATGAATCGGGGCTTTAGCCCATGAGGGAAAGCTTCTCCAAACTGATCCAATACCCGGCGCTTGCCTTTCGTTAGAATTTCTGGAGGACTGGCGTTTTTTTGTTGATCAGCCTCCCTGCGCCGTGATATACAAACGCCAGTTTTTCCCCGTTCCCCGGTTTCATTTCCTTTTTACGATTTTCCTTCCTCCCCCGCCCGGGTCCGTGCGTCAGCGTCTCAAGCAAACACAATGAAGGGAGTTTTCTCAATGCGTGCCACCTGTGCCATCGTGCTTTCCTGTTGTGTTCTTCTCATCTCCGGCTGCATAGGCAAGCCGGCCATGACCACAACCTCAACCCAACCGGACCAGGTGCAGGGCGCGGCGCTGCATGGAAGAGTCCACGGCGGACAGAACCCGGTTTCGGGCGCCAGCGTGTATCTCTACGCGGTTGGGACGGGCGGCTATGGCGGAAATGGCATCGCCGCATCCAGCAGCAATGCCTCGACGTCGCTGCTGAACTCCAACGTGCTCAGCCAGACCCCCGCAGGCGGCAAAGACGGCAGCAACAACTATTACGCGACGACGGACTCGAACGGCAATTTTTCGATCTCCGGCGACTATACGTGCCCGAGCGCCGACACGCAGGTTTATCTCTTTGCAAAAGGCGGCAACGCGGGGGCAGGAGTCTATAACGGCATAGGGATGCTGGCTGGACTGGGATCGTGCGGCTCATTGAGCTCGTCGACATTCGTTACCGTCAACGAGGTTTCGACGGTCGTAACGGCTTATGCGCTTGCGGGCTTTGCGACGGACGCGACGCATATTTCCAGTTCAGGCACCACGTTGGCGCTTCAAGGCATGGCCAACGCTTTTGCCATGATTCCCAACATGGAGACGCTGAGCACCGGCGTGGCGCTGGCCACGACGCCTGCAGGAAACGGAGTCGTCTGGCAAAAGGGAATCAATGCGCTGGCGAATATCCTTGCTTCCTGCGTGAACACGGCGATCCCTCCCGTGAGCCCCTATCCGTGTACCACGTTGCTCCTCATCAATGGGAGCGTCCCGGAGACGGCAACCGCAGCAATTGCTATCGCGCACAATCCGGCAAGTGGGAATAGTGTCTCGACCCTTTTGGCGCTGCAGACCGCGAATCCTCCCTTCCAACCTACCACCACCTCGACCAACGACTTCACCATGGCCATCAGCTACACCGGCAGCGGGCTAGATGGGCAAGGCGGTTTGGCCATCGATGCCTCAGGAAACGTCTGGGTCGTGAGTTATACCGGCAATGTCCTCAGCAAGTTCGGTCCCACCGGCGCAGTGCTCTCCGGCTCCGGCGGCTTTACCGGCAACGGACTCAATGGTCCTAATGCCGTCGCCATCGACAGCTCCGGCAACGCCTGGGTGGTGAACTATAGCGGTTCCAGCCTCAGCGAATTCAACTCCAGCGGCTCGCCCATCTCCGGTTCCCCTTACACCGGCGGCGGCCTGAACGATCCTCAGGACCTCGCCATTGACCAATCCGGCCACGTCTGGGCGGTGAATTATGGCAACACCAGCATCAGCGAGTTCAGCTCCGGCGGGTCGCCCATCACCGGCTCCGGCGGCATCACCACCGGCGGGCTCGATGATCCGACGGGCGTCGCCATTGATGTCTCCGGAAATGTCTGGGTACCGAATTACGACGCTTCCGGCATTAGCGAGTTCAATTCCAGCGGTACGGCAAACGCAGGCTCCCCATTCACTGGCGGTGGGCTCGACAGTCCCTATGGCGTCGCCATCGACGCTGCAGGCGATGTGTGGGCGACGAACCTTTTCGGGGGCAGCCTCAGCGAGCTCAGCTCCAGCGGTTCCGCGCTTTCTCCGGCCACGACCGGCTACACCGGCGGAGGGCTCAATTACCCCTGCAATGTCGCCATCGATGGTGATGGGAACGCCTTTGCGACGAACAACTACTACGGCAGCGGGAGCGAGATCAGCGAGGCCAATTCCGCCGGCAACCCGATTTCCGGCACCTACGGTTATCAGGGTGGGCTCTATGGCCCCTATTCACTCGCAATCGATGGCTCAGGCAATGTGTGGGTTTCAAACTGGGGCGGCGGTGGCGGCGACTACATAAGTGAGTACGTTGGCTTGGCGGCGCCGGTCGTGACACCCATCGTTGCCAATCTGCTCGCCCCGTACGGCTCTCATGCCGTCAACAAGCCGTGAATAAAGCAGGGATCACGCGTCAGGGATCAGAAAGCGGCTTTGGAGAATGGAATGAACCCGAAAAAGACGCTTCTCGCCTTCAGCTTTTTTCTGATGCTTGCCTTCGCTCTTCCGCTGCACGCCCAAACCGGATGTGACGACTCGCCTGAAGACCCCACCCTCGTCCTGGTCCTTGTTGGCGGCGCCGGCGCTCTCGCGACAAGCCTGGTGAGCTTGCGCAGGCGCAAGCGGTAACCATGCATGCAGATCTCGTTCGAAGTTGACCAATCTCATTGCCACGGAAGGTCGGAATGGGTAACGGAAATCTCAGCCATCGCGTTCCGGATATAGCTGACGCATCTTTATTCGCGACCCATGCAGCCTGCGCGGCAGGAAAACGCCGCGAGGGGAATCTGCAAAGCCCCTGGACGTGCTCGCCGGCAAAACGCCTCTTCGACTGTGTTTGTGTGCTGCTGGCGCTGCCCGTGCTAGTTCCTCTCGCGCTGGCCATCGCTGCCGTGGTACGCATCACCTCGCCGGGCCCGGTGCTCTTTCCGCAAAAACGTGTCGGCCGTAACGGCAGCGTCTTCACCATCCTCAAGTTCCGCACCATGATCCATGTAGCCGGCACGGCGCACCATCCCATCACCACGCTTGACAACCAGCGCCTCACTCCCGTCGGCCCTTTTCTGCGCCGCTTGAAGCTGGATGAGCTTCCGCAACTCGCGAATGTTCTGCTGGGGCACATGAGCCTGGTGGGCCCGCGGCCCAAGATACCGGAGCATACGATCTTCAACATTCCCTGCCGCCCCGGACTCACGGGCATGGCGACGCTGGCGTTTGCTGAGGAAGAGGCTATCTTTGCCCGCGTGCCGGCCGATCAATTGAACGCCTACTACAACAGCTTTGTGTTGCCCGCCAAGCAGCAATTGGACGCTGACTACGTTGCGCGCGCTACGCTTCTCTCCGATCTCCAGCTTCTCGTCAACAGTGTCCTTCGCCGCTGGGATACAGCCGCTGCCGAGATGCTCATCGGCGCCGGGGCGCTTGAGCCGGAACTTGTAACCAATCACCATGGGGCGCTAGATCAGCCGATTGGCGCTATGCCAAATCTGCTCGCTGACCCAACTCAAGTTAGTTCACTTGGACTTTAAAGCAGTCGGCGGTCCGCCCCCACCCTATCCTCAGCAATCAGCAGGTGCCCAATCCTTAGCGCAGCTTCATCGCGCCAAGGGTGGGATAGCACGAGCTTCAGCGGTCGTGAACAGGATTCCATCGAACGCCAATAGACCTTAGCATGAACTGAGGTGCTCGTTGGACACTCGACGGTCGTTGAATTGGCAAACTCCTGGTTTGTCGCCAACCCTTCCCTAACCCAAAATGGTGCAACTTCCGGTTTGGCGGTGACACGACCGGAACCCAGGAATCCGTGAACCTTTCCATCGAAATCGCTCGATGAGTGCATCGGCGATGATGCATAAACCGAGAAGGGAAACATGTAGGGTCGTGGGCCGGTTTCAAAGGGCGGTACTCATCGATCAAGCTTTCGATTCGATCCCCTTCGGCGGGATTAGCCGGTGGCACAGGATCCCAAGGTTGGACGTGAGCGGGCTGAGACACATTCGCACTTCATTGGAATCCGTGCACCGGGCTCATTGCGAGCAAAGTTGAACATCTTTGGCGACCCCTTCTGACCTAAAGTTGGGAAATATAGCTTCAAGCCGGGAGAAGCCCTTGATGACGACCACCACGACGGCAAAGAACGATCGCGACTTCAACTCACGGAAAATCCTGGCCACAATCGGCAAGGGTGTGAAAGTCGTGACTTTTCTTAAGGAACAAGCAATCTTCGCGCAGGGAGACGTGGCCGGCGCAGTCTTCTACATCCAGGAAGGCAAGGTTCGACTCACCGTCGTCTCAAAGTTTGGCAAGGAAGTGACCCTGAGCATATTGAGCGAGGGAGAGTTTTTTGGAGACGGTGGCCTGGCTGGACAGCCTTTGCGCATGGACTCTGCAACCGCAATGACGGACTGCAAACTGCTGCAGATTGACAAGAACGCAATGATGCTTGCGCTTCGCCGGGATTGCACCCTCTCAGATCTGTACGTCGCATATTTGCTGGCGCGGAACATCCGATATCATGAGGCTTTGGTTGACCAACTCTTCGATCCCTGTGAAAAGAGAATAGCCCGGGTTCTGCTCTTGCTCGCTCATTTTGGCAAGGAAGGCACGTCCGAGACCGTAATCCCCAAGGTTAATCAGGAGACCCTGGCCGACATGGCAGGCACAACCCGGTTGCGCGTCAGCTTCTTTATGAATAGGTTCAGAAAATCAGGCTTCCTTGCCTATAGCAGGAATGGGCTGGAGATTCATAGGTCACTTCTTGCTGTAGTTCTCCATAACAACTAGCTTCCTCGTCCCAATCCCATAGGCCAAGCGCGCAGACAGCGATGAGCAACTTGCTGTTCGCAAGTCTTTTCCGCCTGGTGTTCGTGCGCGGGGAACCGCGGGGCATGAGCATTGGCACAGAAGGACCCACAGTGCTAGGATACGGCTGAAGTTACGCCCAAGCTAAACCGACCTGAATCCCAGGAGCCCTACCATGTCTAGCGCCAAGGCAAAGCCCAAAGTCGGTCGCACCTCGCTCGCCAAGACCCCGACAGGAATCCAGGGACTGGATGAAATCACAGGTGGAGGTCTGCCCAAAGGCCGTGTCACGCTGGTGTGCGGTAAAGCGGGATGCGGCAAGAGCTTACTCGCAATGGAATTTCTGATGCACGGCGCGGTTCAATATGGCGAGCCTGGCGTATGCATGGATTTCGAAGAAACTGAGGAGAAGCTGACGGCCAATGTCGCATCGCTGGGATTTGATTTGCGTGAGCTTAGCAAACGCAAGAAGCTATTAGTGGATTACGTTTCCATTGAACGAAACCAGATTGCCGAGACTGGAGAATACAACCTCGATGGCCTGTTCATCCGCTTGGCCCACGCTGTCAAAGCGATCAAAGCGAAGCGCGTTGTCCTGGACAGCGTCGAGGCACTTTTTTCCGGAATAGCTGACTCCGCAATCCTGCGATCTGAACTCCGCCGAGTATTCCGTTGGCTGGAAGACCAAAAGCTTACCGCAATTGTTACCGGGGAAGCTGGGACCCACACGTTGACCCGTCACGGGTTGGAAGAATACATCGCCGACTGCGTGATCTCACTGGACCATCGGGTAACGGAACAGATTTCCACCCGGCGGTTGCGAATCGTCAAGTACCGGGGCACTTCGCACGGCACCGATGAATATCCGTTCCTGATCGACGAGGACGGTATATCCGTGCTTCCCATCACCTCTCTCTTGCTTACGCACGAAGCGCTTACGGACCGCGTTTCAACCGGGATTCCAGCTTTGGACGAGATGATGGAAGGTAAGGGATTTTTCCGTGGAAGCAGTGTGCTGGTGACCGGCACGGCGGGAACCGGGAAATCCAGCGTGGCGGCGAACTTCGCCAGGGCCGCCTGCGCCCGTGGTGAAGTTTGCCTGTATTTCACTTTTGAAGAGTCTCCCAGCCAGATTCTCCGCAACATGCGTTCGGTTGGCCTTGACCTGGAGAGGTGGGTAAATAAGCGCTTACTGCACTTCAACGCGATGCGGCCAACCAGCACCGGCCTGGAAGGACACTTGGCCGTTATTCACAGACTGATCTCCCAGCTTCGGCCAAGCGTCGTGGTCATCGACCCAATCACGAACCTGATTTCGGCCTCGGGCAGTTATGACGTTAAATCGATGCTCATGCGCCTGGTCGATTTCCTCAAGGTGCAACAGATCACATCGATGTTCACGAATCTGACCTTCGCAGGAGACCCCCAGGAGAGAACTGCGGCCGCGGTCTCCTCTCTCATGGATACCTGGATTGTGTTGCGCGACAGCAAACCCAATGGACGGCCGAGGCGCGAGCTTTACGTCCTGAAATCCCGCGGCATGTCACATTCGCGCGAAGCGCGTGAGCTAATTGTGAGCGAGAAAGGCCTGGAATTGGGCACCGTGCTGAGGGATCATGCGCAGGCCACGACCGTCGAAGGTACCAGTGCAGTCGCGGCGACCGAGTAGCAAGTTTGGCCCATCTGGACCAGAAACCGAGCACCGACATGAAGAAGAGTTCCGCAAAGAAGCGGCAGCCCAAGACCAGCCGGAGTGACTTTTTCATATTGCGGCTTTACATAGCCGGCCAAACGCCCAATTCGATTGCTGCGATCACCAACCTCAAGAAGATTTGTGAGGAAAAGCTGCATGGCAAGTACTGCATTGAAGTCGTCGATTTGCTTGAGAAGCCGCAACTGGCTAAGGGCGATCAGATCATCGCCATTCCGACCCTGGTAAGAAGGCTTCCGCCACCGGTCAAGAAGATCATTGGGAACCTCTCCAGGACCGAGAGCGTCATTGTGGGGTTGGATCTTCAGCCAGCACGCTGAAATAAAGGCTCAAATATCAGATGTCTAACAAGCGCGCGCAATCCGATGGCCGAGTCCTCCCCAGACGGCTGCCCGGCAAAGTGGGTACGCCGCAAGGATCTCGCAGGAGTTCTGGACCATCTTCAGATAAACTTCCGTCATCCACAGCTTCGAATCAGCAAGCCAAGCTTCGCGCCCAGCTGAAAAGTGCGGAGGAAACTCTTCGCGCCATACAGTCCGGCGAAGTGGATGCTTTGATGGTTTCCGGTCGTCACGGAGAGCGGGTGGTCTCTCTGAAAGGCGGCGAACCCAACTATCGCATGCTGGTGGAGGCCATGAGCGAAGGCGCGGCGACGCTGTCACGGGTTGGTGCTGTGCTCTACTGCAATCGCAGGTTTGCAGAACTAATGAATAGGCCACCAGGAAAGATGATTGGGGTTGCGTTGCAGTCGCTGGTTGCGAAAGCAGAGCGAGACAGATTTGAAACGTTGCTTTCCGATGCTCAGAAGGCGGTTGCGAAGGGCGAATTCAGCCTGCGTTGCGCAGATGGAAAACTGATTCCGGTTTATTTGTCACTGAACCGGCTTCGTGGATACAAGGGCGATGCCTTGGGCATGGTGATCACCGATCTGAGCGAGCAAAAACGCAAGCAGGCCGCGGAAATCAAGCAGGCCGAAGCGATGCGCCGGCTCCTGCTGGAACGCACGCTTTCGGTGCAAGAGGAGGAACGGCGCCGGATTGCGCGCGAATTGCATGACGAAGCCGGCCAGTTGCTGACCGCTCTTTTGGTCGGCCTGCGAACCCTGGAAGATGCACGGAAACTGGCAGATGCGAAGGTACAGGGACAGCGGCTGCGGGAGATCGCTGCCCAGGCCATCGACGAAGTCGGCCGGCTCGCCCGTGGGCTTCACCCAACGGCGCTGGACGATCATGGCCTGGGGGTTGCGCTGAGCCGATACGCTGCCGAGTACACAAAGACCCACAAAATAGCTGTGGATCTCAGACTTAATGAACTTGATTCCAGCAACCTGCCGTCAGGGGTTCAGATCGCGTTGTACCGCATTCTCCAGGAAGCCCTGACCAACGTAGCCAGGCATTCGGGAGCCAAGGCGGTCAGCATTCAATTCGCCCGTTTGGCCGCAGCCGTGGAGGTAGCAGTAATCGATGACGGGTGTGGCTTTGACGCCAAGGCCGTGGCTGTCTCCTCGCACCGCCTGGGGATTCAGAGTATGCGCGAGAGAGCGGCAATGTTTGGCGGGACGATCAGTTTCGTTCCCCAGCGCAAGGGAACCAAGATCCTTGTGCAAGTCCCACTTGCCACTCAGGACCTCCAGCCCTTGGTGGGGCCGAGGAGCACTTGAAATGCCGGCGCGAACACACAAGATCAGAGTCATGATCGCGGACGATCACGCAATTCTCCGCGCCGGACTGAGAATGCTGGTCAATGCCCAGGCCGATATGGAAGTTGTCTCGGAAGCTCCCGATGGAGAGAAGGCGGTTCAAACGGCACGGGAAACAAGACCGGATGTGGCTTTGCTGGATCTGACCATGCCTCGGGTTGGGGGTATGAAGGCGCTCGAAGAGATGGCGCGAGACTGCCGCGAAACCCGGGTGCTCGTCCTCACGATGCACGATGACCCTGCGTACTTAAGATCGGCACTGGCTGCCGGGGCGTCTGGCTACCTGTTGAAAAGGGCGGTGGATGCGGAACTGATTGCCGCAATACGAGCAGTGCATCGCGGAGGGATCTTTGTGGATCCGCGTTTGGCCAATGTTCTTGTCCAGGACGTGCTAGCGAAGAGAAGTACAAAAGCTGGTCCCACGCGACCGGTAAACATCCTTAGCCAACGCGAGTTGCAGGTGCTCACACTCGTGGCGCGGGGTTACACAAGTGCGGAAATAGCGAAACAGATATTTGTGGGTGTGAAGACAATCGAGACATATCGTTCACGTCTTGCTGACAAGCTCGGACTTCGGACTCGTAGCGACGTGATTCGCTTCGCCATACAGATGGGCCTGTTGACCCCGGAAACGCTGGAGAGTGAGTCCGGCGGCTCGACCCGGTAGGAGTTTCTATTTCAGGCCGTTCTTTTGCCCTGATATGTAATGTACATGCGCTTCTTGTCAGGGTTTCCCTGACAAAGTTCCCCATTATTAGTAGCCTCCCCGATAGCTTCACTATTCCATGTGCAGCACACTTTGTGCAGGCTGCAAAAGTGTCGCTTCATCGTGCGCTGTGGGCGCCAAGTTGGGAAGGAAGCTTTGGTCATGTTCTCTGAGGTACCCCACTCCGTGGTCTATGAGCGACCAGCCGTAGTCCACATCCCGGATCCAAACCGCCTCGAAGGAGGTCCCATGGTAAAAACCGCGGCGAGTAACTTGACATTCGACCCAATCTCCTACCTTGCGCGCGCGGGCGTTGGCCGAAGTATCACCGACGTGAAGCCGAAAGAGAACTTTTTTGCCCAGGGAGATCCGGCAGACTCCGTCTTTTATCTTCAGAGCGGCCGGGCAAAACTCACTGTGGTTTCGCACGAAGGCAAAGAGGCCACGATCACGCTTCTCTCCAGCGGCGATTTCGTGGGGGAGGAGTCCCTCGCCTCGGTGCCTGGACTGTGCCTGGCCACGGCCACAGCGATAAACACGTGCACTGTGCTCAGGATTGGAAGGGAGGAGATGATCCAGGTGATGCATCAGGAGCATGCCCTCTCCGACATGTTTATGAAATTCCTCCTGGCCCGCAGCATGAGAACCCAGGCCGATCTTGTCGATCAGCTCTTCAACTCCAGTGAAAAGCGCCTGGCGCGGATTCTCATGTTGATGGCGGAATTTGGCAAGCCGGGTGAACCGGAAACCTCCATTCCTCCCATTACGCAGGAAGCCCTGGCGGAGATGATCGGCACCACACGATCCCGCGTCAGCTTTTTTATGAACCGTTTCCGCAGGCTTGGCTTTATCAATTACAACGGCAGGATCCAAGTGCACAAGTCGCTGCTCAATGTAATCCTGCTCGACCAATTGCCTGAGCACAACTCTCAGAAGCCCCCCGTCGTTTTCACCGCGCAGAAGTCTCTCGACAGACTGTTTGGGACTGCTTAGGTCCGAGCGCCATTTAACAGCCTGTTGACCGGCGTTAGGAGAGGGCTTGCTCCAACCTGGCTTGAGGGCGAAGTCCGGGAAAACTTCCTCAACGGGGAAGCGTCAGACTTCTGTCATCGATCAAAGGTCACTGAGCAATAATGCACAGTATTCTTCGCGTTGCAACTGCAACATTCTTACCAGGTGCCCGCCCCCAATGCGGCGGCAGCGATGCCAGATCATTCGGCAAAATCCCCCGAAGGCAGCACCCCTTCTCACGATGCCGCCGCCCCTCTCAGAGGCTTGATGACTTGATCCCGTTCGACCTTTTCTCATAGTGCAAAAGTGCACATCCATCCCAACCTGGTTGGAGTAGATTCGGGCAATGATGAGCAGCTATATACGCCGCATTCGCAAGCTTGGACCGCTTATGGGGGACATTGTAGCGTCCGCTACTGGATGCTTCACATTGATGCGCGGCTTCCGCCTGGTGGCAATGAAGAAGAACGAATCGGACACGGCGGAACCCGTTCGCGCCGCAGGTACGCCCCGCGGGCAATTGGCGGGTATCGGCGCCGCACTCTTCCTTCTGGCCTTCGTCGCGAGTGAAGCTGCGGCGGCTGTTGTAGCGCTTCGCCACTGATCTCGCCTTGCAGTATTGGAACCCTTTCCTTGGTCGTTAACAGGATTGCTCTAAGGTACCCGCAATGTCCACATCGGACATCTCCGTAACTTCGCAACCGAACACCGCGATCCTGCGCGACGCGCGGACTCCGGTATTCGGGGAAAAACAGGCATTCACTCAGCAACCGGCACCCCGCCATTCACTTCCGGTCCGGGTAGCGGTCATCGGGAACCATCTCCCCCGGCAATGTGGAATTGCAACCTTCACAACTGATCTGAGCGATGCGATCACTGCAGAGTACGGAGCCGCAGGATTGTCGGTTGTGGCCGTCAACGACCCGCACTCCTCGTATGCTTACCCTGCGCGAGTGCGATTCCAGATCGCCGAAGATGACGTATCGTCGTATCGGGTAACCGCCAAGTTCCTCAATGCCCGCGGTGTCGATTTAGTGTGTTTGCAGCATGAGTATGGGATCTATGGGGGCGAAGCTGGCAGCTACGTCCTGGAGTTGCTTAAGTACCTCAACATGCCGATCGTGACAACGCTACATACAGTACTTCGCGAACCAGACGCCGGCCAGCGCCGGGTCATGCAGGAAATTGCCCGGCGCTCCGATCGTCTTATTGTGATGAGCGAGTACTCATCTCGCGTTCTGCAGAGCGTGTTTGGAGTGCCAGGCGAAAAGATCGACCTGATTCCCCATGGCATCCCCGACTTGCCTTTTGTGGAGCCGGAGGTCTACAAGGATGCGCTCGCCGTCGCGGAAAACTTTGTATTGCTGACGTTCGGCTTGCTGTCTCCCAACAAGGGATTCGAGAGTGTGATTCGCGCCCTGCCGCGCATTCTCGCCCGACACAAGGACGTTGTGTACATCATCGCAGGTGCGACCCACCCGCATGTCAGGGCTCGCGAGGGCGATCGATACCGGGATCAGTTGCAGGCTCTGGCCAGGGAACTGGGAGTCGAGCGAGAGGTAATCTTCCACAACCGGTTCTTCAGCCCACAGGAGATGGCGACGCTGGTGGGTTCGGCCGACATTTACATCACGCCTTACTGCCACGAGGCACAGGCTGTATCGGGAACCCTGGCCTATGCCCTGGGCGCCGGGAAGGCGATCATTTCCACTCCCTATTGGCACGCCTCCGAACTCCTGAACGATGGGCGCGGTACGCTGGTTCCCTTTGAGGATCCGGCTGCTATCGCAACTGCCGCGATTGAGCTCCTTGACAACGATGCGGAACGCCACGCAATGCGCAAACGCGCTTACCTCTATGCACGCAGGATGGTCTGGAATCGCGTGGCGCAATCGTATATGCATTCCTTCTCACGCGCTCACGCACGGCGCATGCAAGCTGCGCATCTGGGGTTTCCCGCCCAGGCTGTCGAGAAGATCGCTGCCAGCCAGTTTTTGAGTGTCTAAACGCTGTGGGCAGCGGACGGGGAAGATAAAATCCCGTTAGGAAATTGCGAATGAACTCGAATCGTTTCTGAGAATGAAAAACACGAAGGGCGTCGTTTCGCAACGACGCCCTTCGTGTTTCGATTGGTCTTGTTTAGTGCGTAGGAGAAACCTTTGGTGCAGGCGCGGCCCCATTGGCGGGCTTGTGTGTGGACTTTGCGGCCGGCTCGCCCCCCCAGTATTGGGGATCGGCGTCGACCCAGGATTTGTCAACGTAGCTCCAGTCCGGATTGACCATGAAGAGGTTATCCTCGACGCTGGCCACGTTCTCCTCGGTAAGCTTGTTCATCCGGTCCTTGCCTTGGTCGCCCAGGGCAGCATCGAAATCCTTCTCGTGCGCCAGACCAGCATCCTCATCCTTGAGGGACGCCATCGGTACCAGGACGAGGTAGGAGTCGGTCACGCCCATCATCCCTTCGTAACTTGACCAGGGGATGTTTTGGCCGCTTTTGAGGTCGGCGTCGCGATAAAGCTTCGTCAATTCCTTGAACTGCTCGTCGTGACCGGGACGCATATGGAAGACGATCACCTCCCAGTAATGGGAGTGCGGTATGTCTGCTCCGGCAACGTTGTTGCTGAGGTCGGGGCGGTAATGCCAAAGGGTGTGGTGGACCTCGGATATATATTCGGCCTGGCGCGTATCCAGCGCCTCAATCTTAGCGTCGGCCGCTGCGTCGCTGGGGACCCACTCCTCGTTCTTTTGGAGCGCCTCGAAAGAGTCGAAGCCGGAAAGATAGATCGCTCGAGGCGCGCCGGTCAGGGCCTCCATCGCCACGAAGTTCATCGGGTCTTTGAGTTCCTGCGACAAGGCGGGATATTCAGAAGCAACTTTGTCGTAGGGCCCATCCGCATAGGGTTTTATGTTGATGGTTTCAATGTTGAGGATGTTGGGTGGAGGCACTGCCGCA
>Ga0187858_10003535_pt1 | contig 15104 bp, 7 predicted proteins | sample June2016WEW_8_15_FD_133015 | JGI IMG/M metagenome (GOLD analysis project Ga0187858, IMG submission 133015) | Peatland microbial communities from SPRUCE experiment site at the Marcell Experimental Forest, Minnesota, USA - June2016WEW_8_150 | ecosystem: Environmental > Terrestrial > Soil >...
TCGATAAAACCCATGCCACCCATGTCGGCCGCAAGGTTGTACACTTCGACAGCACCCTCGCAAGCTCTGACGCAGGTATTCCTTTCGCTCAGGTCCAGACAGAGGGCCTCCACACCGGGCACCTGCTGGTACCATTCCGGGAGCGGCTTCTTGTCAATGGCGCGGATCCGGGTGAATCCTTTATCGTGAAAATATCTGGTCAGGGCTCCCGCAATGAAGCCGCCTGCCCCTGTGACCACAATCAAATCGTCCTTTTCCATTGACGCATTGCTCCTTGTTGGCATCTGTTTGTCCGTTTCGATTCTCCATTGGGATTCGATAGCAAGGTCCCGCGGGGATGCGAGTCTCGGGGATGCGTCGCGGCTCGCTTTGGTCGTCCCGGTGGTTCCTCCCCCATGTTCTTGGCTCCGCCGCTCCTCGCTTGTCGCTTGTCGCAGAACCGCACGGCTGCCCGACTCGGGAGTGTCAGATTCCTCACGATGAACCCCACTCGCGGGAGCGGCCGCCCGGATGGTCTTCTAATCAAATGAAAGTGACTTTAAACGTGATCGCATAATCCGACGGCTTTTCCGCCGGCAACTGCACCTTCAGGCCTGTCGCCTCCTGGGTCCAGTTCAGGCGGCCCGGATGGCCCAGCAGTTCCACATTGCCGATCTTGCCCGGTGACTGCAGGCTTGCCGTACCCAGCGCCTGCACCGTGGCCTCCTTCTCCGGCCAGCCCATGACGAACGCGTAAAGCGTATTCTCCCTGGTGGTAAAACGAACGTCGCCCGCCGTCAAAGGCTGGCGCTTGCTTTCATTGAAACCTCCACCCGGCTTCTCAGAGTGCGTGGTGGGACCCTCGCCAAAGATCTTCCACGGGCGCGTGCCGTAGATTCCTTCGCTGTTCACGGTCATCCAGTCGGTGATCCCGGCGAGGACCTTCAACTCATCAGGGTCAGGTTGGCCACTGTTGGGTAGGGGGAAATTCAACAGCAGATTTCCGTTCTGGCTCACGATATCCACGAGCAGGTCCACGACCGTCTTCGCGGATTTGTAACGATGCTGCTCGTACACCTCGCGGTTGTAATGCCACTCGCCAATGCAGGTATCGGTTTGCCAGGGAGCGGGCCGGATCTGGTTTGCCAGGCCGCGTTCGTAGTCCAGCACACAGGTGCCGACCGCGCAATCTTCCGGCCGCTTGCTGGTGTAAACCGCCTGCGTCTGCCCCCCATGCAATTCCGCGCTTAGGTTGTAGAGGTTGGCCACCGCATTGTAGCCATAGTTCTCAAACGGCAGAGGTCCGTCGGTGTACAGGAGGTCGGGGTGGTAATTGTCCACCAGATCCTGAATGCGCAGGAACCATTGGCGCTTCCAGGACTCGGGGATGCCGTCATCGTTCCAGCCGAACTGTTCAGGAGTGGCCTGGGCCCACTTTGCGACACTTGCGTCGTGGTAAAGATCCGCAAAGGCCGGATCGGCGCCGTCGTACGGCACGCCTGCGAGCGGTCCTGTCTTGTCGCTTCCATGACTCACGGCGAACCATTTGTAGCTGATCCACAGGTGTTCGCTGACGCCGAACCTGAGTCCGTGCTTCAATGCTCCCGTCCGCCACAGGCCCACTACGTCCTTATGCGGTCCCACCTTTACCGCGTTCCAGCGGGTGTGCCGGGAGTTCCACATATCGAAGTTGTCGTGATGCACGCCCATGCTCACGAAGTATTTGGCGCCCGCCTCTTTGTAGAGCCTCATCAAGTGCTCCGGCTCGAACTCGGCGGCTTTCCAGAGCGGACAGAGATCCTTAAAGCCAACCTTGGACGGGTGGCCGTAGCGCGCCACGTGGTAGTCGTACTGACGGCTGCCCTGGATGTACATGTTGCGGGCATACCAGTCTCCTTGCTCCACTGAGGATTGCGGCCCCCAATGCGCCCAGATGCCAAACTTGGCGTCTCGAAACCAATCGGGGACCTGGTATTGCTGAAGCGATTTTTGCGTCCCTTCAAAGGGACCCATGTGAATCTCGAGCCCGGTCTCAGCGCGGAGACGCCGGCCAAAAGCCAGGGCGGGCGCGACGCCCACCAATGCCTTCATCGCAGTTCGCCTAGTTATATCCATGTCATGTGTCCTTTCGCTTTCAAGGTTTGACTCCCTCGACCTTCGTTAGAGATTGACCACTGATTTCAGCTCACTCTTTTCGAACCCTGGATAGCTGTCGTCAAAAAGAATCGAGAACCTTCGCGCCTTAACTAACAGGTCGGTGTATTGCACAGGCTCGGCAAATTCGATCCTGGCACCGTAGCGGACATAGAGCGGCAGCCGCGACAAGGGAGATTTCACTTCCTTCAGCCGCTCGGGTCCCGTGACGACTCGGCCGCTCCAAAAATCCACCCATTTGGCCTCTGGCAGATAAACATCGCGGGTGCCCGAAGCGTTTAGCACCGGGCAAACCAAGAACGAGTCTCCCAGCATGTACTCGTCGGAAACCGCCCAAACTGTGGCATCGTCCGGCCATTCGAGGATGAGCGAACGAAACATTGGATAACCGCTTCGACAGCATTGTTCGGCCTGAGTGAGAAGGTAGGGAAGCAGCGCGTAGCGGAACCTCAGCCATTGCCGTGCAATGTCGGAAACCGAGGGATATTCCCAGGGCTCCCGGGGCGTCGAGCCGTGGTAACGCATGTGTGAGGTGAAGGTTCCTACCTGGGTCCATCGTATGTAGAGTTCCGGCGAGGGCCTCGTCGTCATGAAATTCGGGACTCCGTAGAAGCCCGGGACGTCATGACTCCAAAATCCAAATCCCGAAAGTCCTAGATGCATGCCTCCGCAGATAGTGCCGGCCAGGCCGTCAAACGTGCATGCGCTGTCACCTCCCCAGTGCACCGGGTAACGCTGGCCGCCGGCCCAACCGGACCGAGCCCATTCGATATTATCCCCGCGCACCCGGTGGGTGACCTCCCAAACGGCCCTCTGGTAGAGCAGCGGAAACAAATGCCCGTACTTTGCGGCGGGGGCGCCCTTGTAAATGGCCTCGGTGTCGATGGACTCACCGAAATCCGCCTTGATGGCGGACGCGCCCATGTTCAAAAGCTTCTCCAACATCTCCTGATACCAGGCAACGGCGGCGGGATTGGTGAAATCGATGGTGTACCCCAGCTCCACGCCGGTGGAGGGATCGGTGGGCTTTCCCACGAATCCTTTCTCAAGAGCGAGTTTCGCCAGCGGCAGATCGCGATTGATGTGCGGGTACTGCCACAAGGAGACCCGGAAACCCTGTTCTCGCATACGTCGGAAGAAATCCGGTGGATCAGGAAACCGTTCCCTGGAAAATGTCAAATCGCATTTCCACTCCTGCGCAAACCAGCCGGTATCCACATGTAGGACGTCGAAGGGATACTGCTCCTTCCTTAGGCGGCTGGCGATCGCGCTCACTTCCTGGTCGGAATGATAGGTCATCCGGCTCATCCAGGCCCCGAAGGACCAAACGGGAGGCATCTTGGGGAAGCCGGTAATGCGGCGGTAGTTGAGAAGCACTCGTTCCGGGCTCCCGCCGCCAATGAAGAACATATCGAGCGCATCATCCTCCAACAGCCATTGCACCGCGCGCGTGGAATGATGGCCGATGTCAAGCCTCATTCGCACGGTCGAGTGAGCAAACAGGCCGTAACGCCGCGAACTCATGAGGAAGGGAATGTTCTTATACGCGCGGTCGTTGTTGACGCCCAAGGCATCGACGTTGACCAAATCGATTTGCCTGCCGAACAAGTCGAGGCGATCAAAGCGCTCACCGGTCCCACAGAAATGCTCCCCGGGATGAAGATAGAGCGAGATGCCCGTGGTTGCCGGGCCGTGCGCGCGATCTAGGAACAAGGCGGCGAAAGAGTCCCACTGCCCGCTGGCCTCGACGAAGTGGTCCTGACCTTGAAACTCGATGTTGACCGTCCCATCCGGTGAGATCACGGGGGCAAAATCGCCAGATCCGGTTTTGAATCGTGCCATGACATCGGACGAGACCACCCAGCCATTCTCATCCTTGCTCAGGCGAGCTGGTGTCTTCTTCATAGCGGGAGACCATTCGAGCATAGGGCTCTCGTCGGCCAATGGCCGATTACTGCGGGAAACGAGCATACGCACAACCTGATCGCCGTACAGCCGGACGCGAATCCAAGCTGTACCGGCCTCGGCGCCGTCTCTGAGCTGGGGCGAGAGGGTGATGAGTGGTGCAGTAAATAGAACGTCGCCATTTTCCTCAACAGCGGATGCAACACGGCCAATCCTGTAAAGCGTGTCCTTTGAAAGGTCGGTCCCCAGGAGGTCTCTCAGATAGGTCTTTGCCTGGAACCAATCACGCTGGCCTACTCCCTGTTCCGGTGGAGCGGCCGCCTGTCCCGATCTCGACGCCACGCCTAGTACGGCTCCAGTCGCGGCCATCTTTTTAGTAAACTCCCTGCGATTGAATCTATGTGTGCTCACAGATCCTCCTCCATGTTTCTGAGAGTTGCAGCCCCGTTGATCCCTATTTCAGGGCGGATTGCTGCGGGATGTACGTCGCCTAGCCTACGCATACAGGGGTCTAACCTTGAACACATAGGCGAGGTCGCAGGGCCTCTGGGCAGGAAGGGCAATTGTCAACCCGGCTCCGTCCCGTGTCCATTCGAGCTTGGTTCCGGCGCCCACCAGCTCAATACTTGTGACCTCTCCCTGATAGTAGGGCGAAGTCGAAGCAAGCGATTTGATGGTTAGCTTACCGTTATCCGGCCAGCCCAAGGTGATCGCATAAAGCGTGTCGCCCTTTGTAGTGAACCGGATGTCCTCAGGGGTATAAGGTCGTGGCTTGCCCTGGTACAGCGAGGCCTCGCCGATTTTTGTAGGACCCTCGCCGAAGATCTTCCAGGGCCGTGTGCCGAATATGGCCTCGCTGTTCATGCCCATCCACTTGGCCATCTCTCCGAGGAAATTTACCTCGTCGTCGTCGATCGTGCCGTCACCTCTCACTGGGATGTTCAACAGCAGGTTGCCGTTCTTGCTCACGATATCCACCAACATCGGGACGATGATCGCAGCGGATCTGTACTTGATGCCTCGCTTGTAGTGCCACTGGCCGATGCAGGTGTCCGTCTGCCAGGGGTGCGGCATCAACTTCTCACTGCGGGACATCTCGTGGTCTTCCACCAGAGCTCCTTGCAGCGGTTCCGGCACCTCCTTGATATTGAGGACGGCCTCCAACTTCCCCCCGTGGCTCTGGATGTTCGAGTTGTAGTAGTAGGCTGCAATCTGTGGAGCGAGGTCGGGGATCCCGAGCCATGCATCCAGTCGGATGTTCGGAGCCACATCGTGCACAATCTGCACTGAGTCGTCGAAGTACAGCAGGTCGGGATCATACTTATTGATCAGGTCCTGGACCCGAAGCATGCAAGTGCGCGTGTACTCGGGACAGGGGTCATCCTGTTTGTGCGGCGGTCCGTAAAGAGAACGCAGGTCGAACCCTTCCCACCATTGGCCTTTCCCGTCGGCGTTGGTGAGGTTCCCGTCATACGGTACACCCTTCAAGGGACCTTCCTTGTCGCTGCCATACTTTACGTGCATAAACTCGCCCCAGGTGCGTCCCGGCGTAGCGTGGAAGGTAACTCCGAACCGCAAGCCGTGCTCCCGCGCAGTCCGCGCCCAGATCCCAACGATATCTTTTTTCGGCCCAATGTTCACTGAGTTCCACGGCTGGTATTTTGAATCCCAGCAGTCGAAGTTGTCGTGATGGTTCCCCAGGGCCACGAAATACTTGGCGCCCACCTTCTTGTAAAGCTGGATCAAGCGTTCGGGGTCCCAGTTTTCAGCTTTCCAAATGTGGCAAATGTCTTTGTAGCCGAATTTGGAGGGGTGTCCATAGTGTGCAACGTGATAATTGTATTGCTCGCTCCCTTGAAGGTACATATTTCGGGCATACCAATCGCCATCCTCCGGCACACACTGCGGGCTCCAGTGCGCCCACATCCCAAACTTGGCGTCACGGAACCATTCGGGATATTCATATTGCTTCAGGGATTCCCAGTAGGGCTGGAAGGGGCCAGGCACGGCTGTCTCAACCAACGGTCTGCCTGGTTTCGTTTCCTGCGCTCCCCATAGTTGGGTTCCGGCAAGTACCGCCAAACTGGATTTGACGAACTGTCTTCTGCCTGTCGATTCTTTTCTCACGGTATATGCTCCTCACCTGGGCAAATTGTAGGGTACTTTCCCTCTCTGAGCTCTCGAGACTAACAATTCAATTCGAGCCGGAAACGGAAGGTTGCAGGCGATCCATGATACGCAGAGCGTTCGCGGCGTCCGCATCCTGCGGGTTTGTTCCGAGCGCGAGCTGGAGTTCGCCTCTTGCGCGGACGAGGTCGCCTTTTCGCGCATACATCAATCCCAGGTTTCGGTGCAACACCGGAAGTTGCTCACACTTCTCACAAAGCTTGATGGCTTCCTGCAACTGCTCCACGGCTTGCGGCCAGTTGCGAGCGTCTGCCGCCTCCAACGCGAAGTTGTTTAACACTTTAACTTGGCTGGAAAGCTGCCGAGACCGCTGAAGTGCCTGGAAGCGATCCATGTATTGCTTTGCTTCCGGATCGTGCAGGGAATTAAGGGTCCGCGCCAGGTTGTATAGACAAGATGAATTCTCAGGATCGGTCGCCACCGCCGTTTTCCAGCGCCTGATCGCCTCCTGCGTCTTCCCCTGGTGAAGCAAGTTTTGCCCTAACAGGTATAACCCACCTGAGTTCCCAGGCTCGAGCGCTACAAGCCGTTCCAAGAGGGCAGTGGAGCGAGAAGAGGGTCCTAAGACCGCAGCAAGCAGGTAGAGGGCGCCGGGGTAGTCCGGAGACAGGCGGACGGCGTTCTCGAGGAACGGGAGTGCTTCTTGCCATCGGCTGAGATCATAAAGCACGCGGCCCTTATTGTAATGAGCGACGGCTGACTGCGGCGCCAGACGGATCGCCTCAGTGAATTCTCCCAGTGCGCCCGTCAGATCGAATTGGTCCGCAAGAGCTATCCCCAGGTTGAGATGAGCTTCTTCAGACCCGGGGTCCAGCGAAACCACCTTTCTGAATGTCTGGACAGATTCTTCATGGCGGCCCATCTTGCCTTCAGCCATCCCGAGGGCCGTTAACGCGCCAATGTCGTCAGGATCCAGCCTGAGCGCCTGCTTGAACTGTTCCTGTGCGCCCGAGTAGGCCCCCTGCTTTGCCAGGGTGAGACCCAGGTTAAGGAATGCCTTGGTATATTTGGGGTCATTCTCCGTCGCCTGCAGAAAAAGCTTAGCCGCCTCCGGGTCATTCCCCTGCCGACTGTAAATCACACCCAGGTTGTTCTGGGCCTCCGCGAATCTCGGGTCGATCTCGAGGGCCACTTTGAATTCGCGTTCTGCGTCGCCGTCCTTGCCTGCTGCCAGGTACCCCAGGCCTAGCTGATTGTGAGCGGCGGCCATATTGGGATCGAGTTCGATGGCCTTCTCAAGTTCGGCGCGTTCGCCGTTTCGGTCTCCCAGTTTCGAGAGAGCCAGTGAGAGGTTGTAATGCCACTGCGCCTTGGCGGGGTCCAGTCGCACCGCTTCCGCGTAAGCCTTGGCAGCTTGCCCCACTCGCCCTTCAGCCATGAGCCGATTGCCTTCGTTATTGATGTTTCCGGCTGTGATCTCTTGAGTCTCGGCTGCTTTCAGACTCTGGAAAACCTGCATTTCCTGTTTCGAGCCGGTCCCATCCCCTTTCTTCCGCAAGTCCATAGCCAGTTGGTAATGGGCTTCGGGGCCTTTGGGATTGAGCTTGACGGCAGACTCGAGTTGCGCGATGGCGTCGTCGATTCGTCCTATCCGAGCGAGTGCAACGCCCAGATCGTAGCGAATATCGTAGTCTCGAGGATTGAGCTTTTCCGTTCGCGCCAGCGTTTCCACAGCGCGGTCCAACTGGTTTGAGGCCGCATATGCCGTGCCCAACTGGTGGTACCCCTCGTAACCCTGCGGATTACGACGGACGTACTCCTCCAGGTAGGAAATGGCGTCTGTGAAGCTACCCAGGTTGGTCAGCACCTTGCCAAGTGAGAGGCGTGCTTCGTCGTAGCGAGGATCGCAGCGCAAGGCTTCCTTGTATTCGGTAATTGCCGACTGATATCCGAGAGACGGACCCTCCTTCGCATAGAGGGCGGCAAGGTTGAAGTGTCCCTCCGCCAAGTCAGGGTGAGACTTGATTGCTTCTCGTAGCGTCGCGATGGCTCGGTCGGAATCTCCGCTCTCGGCGTAAGCTACTCCTAATGCCACCTGAAGTTGAGCGGACAGGTCCGCCGGGGGATTCGACTTCAATGCGTCCTGCAAGTAGGAAATTGCCGCAAGATATCTTTTTTGAACGATTAACAATTGAGCCAAATTGTGAGCTGCGTTCGCGAAGCCGGGGCCGCCCTGGGGCTCTAGCTTGAATCCTTCCGCAGCCTGGCGTAACATCCCAATCGCTTCCGTGTCCCTGCCTTGGCGGTCGTACAGAACCCCCAGGTTATTCAAGGCTTCCGCCAACTGGGGGCTGATGCGAATTGCAGATTTGAATTCGCGTTCCGCTCTGGCCCCGTTACCGTCGGCCATGTAGACTAATCCTAGGCGGTTATGTGCCGCAGCAAATTCTGGCTTTAGCGCGATAGTCTTTTCAAGTTCAGACCGCTCAGCTTTCCTGTCGCCTAACTTGGACAAGGCTAGCGATAGATCGAAGTGAATTGTTGCGTCTTCCGGGGAGAGCCTTAGAGCTTCACGGTAGTTCTCGACAGCGCCGTGAGCGTCCCCTTTCTTGAGGAGCTCGTTACCTTGGTTTGCCAGCACCTGAGCTCGATCCCTTTGCTCGCTTTGCTGGCGCAACAATTGAAATTCCTTCTCCTCCTGCTGGGCTTGTTCGTCGTCCCCTTTTTCCCTCCAAAGGCGGGCAAGCTCAAACCGGATTTCGGGCTTGCTAGGGTCCAGTGTCTCCGCTCTCTTCAGTTGTTCGATCGCCGGGTCGCCTTTCCCTAATCGTGCCAACACGAGACCCAGATTGTAGCGGATCTCAGAGTCATCCGGCCTTAGCTGGGCGGCACGCTGTAACGCATCGGAGGCCTCTGGGAATTTGTTCAGCCATTTATAGGCCCGGCCTTGCACAAAATACCCTTCGTAATCCTGGGGGTGTCGCCGCAGATATTTTTCTAACCACGGCAGCGCGCCCTCGAATTGACCGACCATAACCAAGGCCTTGGCGAGCGAGAGCTGAGCGACATCATTGCCCGGGTCCAAGCGCAAGCACTTTTCATACTCGCTTGCAGCCTCACGGTACTGTTCATCGTGTGCATAAGCAGTGGCCAGCTCGAAGTGCGCCTCAGGGGAGCCTGGATTAGCATTAACCAGATTCAGCAGAACGTCGACGGCAGCTCTGAAATCCTTAATTTCCCCGTAGGCCTCGGCCAGCGCTGCCTGTAATTGATAGCTCAGGGTTTGCGGGGGATTTGAGGCCAAGCCCTGCTTAAAGTCATAAATGGCTGCCGAATACTTCTTTTCTGAGAGTAAAGCCCGCCCGAGTTTGTAGCAGACCTCTGCATTGGCCGATCCAGCCTGCTTTTCCTGAGACCCATCCCCAGCTCCACGATCCTCAAGAGGCGCTTGGCCAGGCGTGGCTTGCTGACCTTCCAAGTTCGATGAGGGGTTATTCGGCGACTTCTCATATGATTCTGAAGCGAAGATTGCTCGCTTTAAAAGATGAAGGCCTGCCGGTCTGGGTGCTTCGTATGTGTGAGATTTCGCGAAAAGGGGGACCACAAGAATACAACAGAGCATTGCAAAGCGCGCGGCGGACTGACCATGTCGTGTTTGGCGCCCGGGCGTGCGCGCCCCTATCCCTCGAGCCAAAAGTCTTGCGAAGCTCTTCAGCATCCTCTAGATCCGATGCACTTCTTTGCGCAGATGCCGACAAACGCTACAGAAAACCCCGTGGGGCCATTACCCACACACGGCCGAAGATCTCCTTCCGTTGCAGACCCGCGGCGATTAATCCGTGTTTCGGGCCTGTCCGTTTCGGACAGCGCAGCTATAGCACCACTTCTCAACCTCAGCGTCCGCGCGGGGTTCACTGCACTCGATTTTCGCGGGGATTTTCCGCTTCCTGTCGCCCTGCCCGAAACTTAGCTTGCTTTGCGCTGCTGCGGCTCCGCTGGAAATTGGGGCGAGCGGAAGCGGCATCGCTACAACCCCTCCCGCCCGCCGTTTACATTGTACCGAATCCCCAAGTGAAACTCAGTAATAGAACTTCAGAGCAAACTGAATTTGCCGTTCTGTGCTCCTAGTACTTTGCACTACTCCAAAAAGATTCTGGTTCACGACGCTGTTCGGAACTCCCCAAGTCGGATGGTTCGGAAGATTAAATGCCTCGACTCGGAACTCGAATCGCTTGCTCTCGGTGATCGGGAAATCACGGAACAACGAAAGGTCCAGGTTCTTGTACGGGTCGGCGCGGTATGCATTCCGCCCCAGATTGCCAAACGTGTATGCCGCAGGAAGCGCAAAGGCGGCCGGGTTGAACCACTGCGCGCGGCTGGGATTTGAAATTTTCGGATCACCCACGAGGTTGGGCCGTTCGTAACAAGACGAGTTTCCAGTGTTTGCGATGTCGCCGCAGACTGAGATATTGTAAGGCAATCCTGAAGTGAAGGTGAGAATCCCGTTCAAGGCCCAATCGCCGAAGACGTAGTTCGCGGCGCGATTGCTGTTGAACCTTCGGCCCTTGCCGACGGGAAGTTGATAGGCCAAGCTCCCCGTGAGATTGTGCGTCAGATCGTATCCGGCTACACTCTTGTTCGCGTTCAGGTCATACATATTCTCGATGCTGCATCCTTCCGAGCAATACCAGCCGTCAGAACCAATATCCATTGTCTTGGACCAGGTGTACGAAACCATGTATGTCAAACCCTTGCTCGAAGTTCGATGCATCGAAAATTGGAATGCATTGTAGCTCGCCCGCCCGATACTCTTATCAAAAAACGTAGGGGTTATGTACGAGTAGGGGGCTCGTGCCGATACGGGTCCAGGACCGGGTACGGTAGCCGTATTTCCCATGGTCCCGATGTCCGTCCGGATGGACTCCGAGCCCACATAATTTGCGGTCAGAACGGTATTACCCCCCAGTTGGTGTTGGACTCCGAAGTTCCATTGGTCGGAATACGGAGCACGAAAGTTAGGTTCACCGTTCCAACTAGTTAACCCGAACGGAGTAGGCGGGGGATAAGCCCCTGTGAAACCGGCCATTGGATTCTCCGCGGTTATCGTGGGGACGGTTGAGTTCAGGTTTTCGGCTAAATTGAAGCCCACCGTGGGCCACTGCTGCATGTTCTGAGCTGACTGGTTCACGCCGGCCCAGTTGTCATACACCTTTCCGAACGATGCCCGGAGGACATCTTTTGAACCGATGCGGTAGGCTAACCCAACGCGCGGCTGAACATTGGTGTAATCGTTTTGGTACAACTTTCCATTGGACGAAACAACCACATGCGCGGGCAGCACCCCTCCTGGAATGCAGGGAGCAAACTGCGTCGAGCTGCACGGAGGTGCGTTATGCTGCATAATAAAAGTACCGTTATCGGTGTCAGTTAAACCCAGGTGTTCCCCGCCGTTTGTAGTCGTTATAATTGGGACAAGTGTGAAATCATAACGAATTCCCAGATTCACCGTCAGCCGGTCCGTAGCTTTCCACTGGTCCTGGATATAGAAGCCGATCACCTTTCCGGAGTGCTCCGAATTAAGAATATCCCCCCAGCTTGCATTGTCCGGAACACCTAACAGAAACGAAGCCAAAGCGTTGCCGGTGTTCGCGGTGCTTTCAAGGTTCGAGGTCTCAAAAGCGGCGAAGCTGACACCCTCGCTGGAAGATGCCGCAGCCCCCTGGTTGTTCGTGTCAACGCTTGCTCCCAGGAAGAACGTGTGTCGGCCGTGGACCTTGGAGAAATCCGCTTTCCATTCGTAGGTGTTGGAATTATTGTTGGGTTTACTGTTACCCTCGCCGCCGCCCACAAACCCGGATATTCCCATGCTGGGGAGCATGCAGGACCTGAAGCTAAATTTGTGCCCGCAGACAAACGAGTTCGCAAACCCGGTGTCGCTGACTATTGAAGCAACGTCTCCCCCGCTAAACACGGTCGTGGGGCCAACGCTGCCAATATTGCGACCAAACCGGAGCTGGAGAACGGCCCCCGGCCCGAAAGTGTGCAGCCAAGACAGGTTGAGATTGTAGCCGTCGTAAGCCGTGTCGGATTTCAGTCCCATGTAACCTCCTGAACTAGTGACCGGCGAGCGCTGACGAGTGAAACGGAACGAGAGAGAATTGGAGGGATCCATGCTTTCATCCGCTCGAACACTATAGCTGTCGCCGTCATGAACATAGGGACTGTTGTCCAGCCCATTGAACCCCGCCACGCCTGTTGCAACGGGCGCGGGGTAAACCGCCTGGGCAAACTTCACCATATTCGGATCAAGGCGGGCTGGGGGAATGATGCCCCCTGTGAATTCGTCGCGGAGGTATTTGCCCGGGTTGCTGGGATCCGGCTGGGTACTGAATGGGTTATAAATCGGTGTCCCCAGTGCGCTTAGGTTTCCGGAAAGTTCCTGCGCTGTGGGAACAACGTAGAGAGTCTGGCTGGCTTTGTGCTGGCGGTAGCCCTCATAGCTCCCGAAGAAGAAGGTTCTGTTCTTGCCGTTGTAATGGGGCAGGATGACCGGGCCACCGATGTTGGCTCCAAACTGGTTCTGACGCAACGGATTGACCTTGGCGAAGAAAGGGTTGCGCGAATCGAGTGAGCTGTTCCGCAGGAATTCCCAACCCGCTCCGTGAAACTCGTTCGTCCCCGACTTGGTTACAATATTCACGACCCCGCCCAAGCCTCCCCCGAACTGGGCTTGGTCGTTATGGGAATCGATCTTGAACTCCTTGATGTCATCGACAACTGGGGTCACTGTAGTCGTCGCCGTAATGGCTTCCGTATCGCTAACCCCGTCCAGCAGCCAGGTATTGCTGCGGTTGGTTTGGCCGTTCATAGCAGGCCATACAAACGCGCCGAAGGCGTTGGTTCGCCAGCCGCTGGAGCCCTGACCAACGTTGACCGGGCTTGCACCCGCAGTCAACGTGAGCAACTGGGTAAAGTTGCGCCCGTTGAGTGGAAGGGCCTCGATAGATTGCGAGCCGAGTACATCTCCAAGTTCGGCCGAAGCGGTCTGAAGAGCCGCGGCAGCAGCCTCTACTGTGACTACCTGCCGGGTTGCACCCACCGCCAAAGTGAAGTCATACGTCGTGCTTTCGTTTACGGCCAGGGTGATACCTTTTTTCTCCGAGGTTTCGAAACCCTCCTTCTGGACCACAAGGGTATAGGTTCCTGGTTCAATCTCCACGAAAACGTAAGCACCAGCTTCGTTGCTTACGCTGGATCGCTTTACGCCAGTTTCAACGTTTTGCAGGGTCACATTGGCCCCCGGAATAACTGCCGCTGTCGTGTCTCGAACTGTTCCATTGATTACGGCAGTGGTGTACTGCCCTAAACAAGGGACTGAGAATGCTAGCCAAGCGAGGGCTAGCAGACCGAATCCCCAAAGAGTTCTCCAAAGACTTGAAGAACGGCTTGATTCGGCAAGACTCATTATGCTCATAACGCGTCCTCCTTAGAATTTCACGTTCCATTGAAGCTTTGTTCTTGGACCCGCCACCCAGACGCAATTGGAGAAAGACCGAACGACTGTTGCCTCACTGGCCTTCGCACATACAAAGTACTACGATAACTTTAGCGCTATTTCAACGTATGTTTTACTCCAACCCTTATCCCGTGTCAAGAAAAATATTTTGCCTATTTTCTTTAAGTTAGGGAATTTTGTCCTAGATGGTATGCTAGGGACCACAAAAAATCTTGATTAAGGTTATCTCAATCCGTTACTATAACGCCGTCCTAAATGAATATACAACTCGAGAGAGAAGCATGACTGATAAGGTTTCGTTACGAACGACGCATAGGGAGGACTTATGGCCGTAACCATGAAAGATATCGCGCGCGACCTCCATATGTCCGTTGTAACGGTTTCGAAGGTGATCCGAAACCACCCAGACATCAGCGAGGAGACGCGGCAGAGGGTGCTTAAGCGGGTCCGGGAGATGAACTATCACCCGAACTTCGCCGCTCGCGCACTTGTCACAGGAAAGACGTATGCAGTCGGACTGATCGTTCCGGACCTCGTCCACCCGTTCTTCGCTGAGGTGGCAAAGGGGCTTTCCAACTCGCTCCGGCGCAAGAACTACAGCCTTCTGATCTCCTCTTCGGAGGAGGATCCACGTTTGGAGCGCCAGGAGATCGAGAGGGTGCTGAGCCGGGGCGTGGATGGGATTGTCGTGGCCTACACGCAGTGCACTGTCGAGAGTTTCAGACGCATTGAGGAGAGTAGGACTCCCTATGTTCTTATCGACCGGTGCTTCCAGGGGCTGGCGGCCAACTACGTCGGCGTGGACGATGTCGCGGTTGGTCGCCTTGCAACCCAACATCTCGTCTCGGTGGGCTGCAGGAGGATCGCGCATATCCGGGGTCCGGCAACCAGCGTCGGTCTCGGGCGCCTGGAAGGCTACAACCAGGCGCTGGCAGCGAACAATCTTGGGCCGTTCACAGAGTACGTCGTGCCAGCACAGTCCGGTGATGTTGAGGCTTACAGCACCGGCGCGGAGGCGACGAACAAGTTGCTCAGGCTGAACCCGCGGCCGGACGGTGTTTTTTGTTTCAACGATCCCATTGCGATCGGAGCACTCGATACAATTCTCGGGGCGGGCTTGCGAGTGCCCGAAGACGTTGCAGTTATTGGCTGTGGCAATCTTCACTATGATAAATCGCTTCGCGTTCCGCTTTCGAGCATCGATCAGCAGAGCGCCACTATTGGCGAACGGGCCGCAAAACTCGCTTTGTTTTTGATGGAAGCCAAAACTCCCCCCCGGCCAAAGAGCATCATCCTCGAGGCACGCGTTGTGGCGCGCGCCTCGACCCAAAGAAAGCCCGCATCGTGAACAACAAGGCTGGTGGGGCGGGATCGGCATGCCTTCACAGATTTCGAACCCTAATCAGCGCCGGACCTTTGGGAA
>Ga0187858_10003557_pt1 | contig 15077 bp, 18 predicted proteins | sample June2016WEW_8_15_FD_133015 | JGI IMG/M metagenome (GOLD analysis project Ga0187858, IMG submission 133015) | Peatland microbial communities from SPRUCE experiment site at the Marcell Experimental Forest, Minnesota, USA - June2016WEW_8_150 | ecosystem: Environmental > Terrestrial > Soil >...
CCCTATGAGAGACGGGCCGGATCGGTTCCTAACCGGTCGGCTCGTCTTTTATATCAAGAAATACCATTGATTGCAGAAACATACCTATCTCTTTATGCCCAGTAATGTTCGCAGCCTTGACAGAATTATTACTTGTGTAGAGAATAGTTGGCAACGAGTCTGGTTCACAGAACGTCGTGTTATAATTATTCAAATTATTGACAGATGCTCCTTTTGAAAACAGCACAAATCTTGGCTTTGGAGACCGTACGTGACCAAAAAAATTCAACCCCTGATTGAAGTAAAGAATCTTAAGACATATTTTTTTACTGAAGATGGGGTCGTAAAGGCTGTAGATGGGGTGGATTTTATCGTATATCCTGGGGAAGTGCTTGGCTTGGTAGGCGAGTCGGGTTGCGGAAAAAGTGTCAGCTTGCTTTCTGTCATGCGGCTCATCAGCCAGCCCGGTAAAATTACCGATGGCGAAATAATCTTCGATGGACAGAACCTGCTCAAATTAACTGAAACCGAAATGAATCATGTACGCGGCAATCGCATCTCTATGATCTTCCAACAGCCGCAGACTGCACTCGACCCTGTCTATAAAGTTGGCGACCAGATTTCCGAGGTCCTCATGATTCACCAAGATTGTGATAAGCATACCGGAAAGAAACGTGCTATTGAGTTGCTGACTATGGTGGGTATTCCGGAACCTGAAAAGCGAGCAGATGCGTTTCCTCACGAGCTTTCTGGTGGCATGGCTCAACGCGTTATGATTGCAATGGCACTTGCCTGTTCTCCGGAATTGCTGATTGCAGATGAACCAACTACTGCATTAGATGTAACTATCCAGGCCCAAATCTTGGATTTGATGCGCGATTTACGCAACAAAGTCGGTTCTTCCGTTGTCCTCATTACACATGACCTGGGTGTAATTGCAGAGATGGCTGAACGTGTGGCAGTTATGTATGCTGGACGGATCGTGGAGCAGGCCAATGTCAAGACTTTGTTTGCTAGCCCGTGTCATCCCTACACTCAGGGACTGATGAGTTCCATTCCCATTCTAGGAAAAAATAAAGAGCATTTGGAAGTAATCCCTGGCACGGTCCCTAATCTGGTTAATTTGCCGCCGGGCTGCCGCTTTGCTCCTCGGTGCAAAGCGTGCTTCGAACACCAGTTACAAATTTGTACCAAGATCGAACCCGACTTGATCCTGGTTTCCACCGAGCACCTTGTTCGCTGTTGGCTCTATCAGGATCGTGCGAAATATAATGCCCCATTAGGGTAAGCCAGCTAGCACTACCGGGTACTGCTTAAATATCTGAACTACTGGCGCTGTGTGAAGATTTAAACCCAAACCATCGTTTTTAACTGGTTTTTATGGCTTCCATTTTAAAATTTTTGTGTAAAAAGAAGTAAAACCTAGTTAGTTCCAAGCTTCTTGTTCCAGGAATATTCATAGATCATGGAAGAAATAGTAGAATTCCATAAAAGCCAAGAAATTCGATGGGAACATGAACACAGATTTTGTAAGAAGCAGATACACAATCATTTGGAGTAGCTCTTAATGACAATGACAGCGACGAACGAATCTATTGTCGGAAAAGATTTGGTAGTGGTAAAAGATCTGGTCAAGTATTTCCCTGTCCGATCCGGGTTGTTGCAGCGCGTAGTTGCCTGGGTGCAAGCTGTAGATGGGGTAAGTTTCACTATTCGCGAGGGAGAAACCCTGGGAATGGTGGGTGAATCCGGTTGCGGTAAAACAACCATTGGACGCGCCATTCTGCGCCTGATCGAACCGACTTCAGGTTCGGTAAATTTTGATGGGATAGATGTCCTTCGTTTGAAGGGGAGGGCATTAAAATCCTCGCGCCGTAATATGCAAATCATTTTCCAAGACCCTTATGCCTCGCTTGATCCGCGCATGCCCATTGGAGACTCAGTGATGGAAGGTTTAAATGTGCATGGTATTGGTAATCACCGCGATCGGGTCGAAACCATGTTAGAGACACTGAAGAAAGTTGGCCTGGAAGATTATCATGCCAGTCGTTACCCGCAAGAGTTCTCTGGTGGACAGCGTCAGCGCATTGGGATTGCACGTGCCTTGGTCCTTAGTCCCAAGTTTGTTATCTGCGACGAGCCGGTCTCGGCACTAGATGTATCTATCCAATCGCAAGTTTTGAATATATTGAAAGACCTCCAGCGAGAATTTGGGTTAACCTACCTGTTTATTGCCCACAACTTAAGCGTAGTAGAACACGTCTCAGACCGTGTAGCGGTGATGTATCTGGGAAAAATGGTGGAACTGGCTGGCCGGGAGGACATCTACCACGAAGCGCTGCATCCTTATACCAAAGCCCTGTTCTCTGCAATCCCGATCCCCGACCCAGCCATTAAACGGGACCGCATCATTCTGAAAGGCGACGTGCCCAGCCCGCTCAATCCGCCCAAGGGTTGTCGGTTTCACCCACGTTGCCCGGTAGCGATTGACAAGTGTTCGGTTGAGGAACCGGTCTTCAAAGAATTGAAAAAGGATCATTGGGCAGCATGCTGGTTGGTGGAATAATCTTATTGGTAGAAATATGTCACTCCTCTCTTATATCAATATTCTTCCATCACTTATAAATTACATTAGTGCCGTTTTAGTACACGTCAATAAATATATCTATTCGTGCATCTTCTTTTTATTTGAATACCATTATCAAATTTGACCAGGGTTTTTATGGGCATCCTCTTGAAAATGATATTGCCCGCTACTATGTAAAACAACTGAACACTGGTACCTCTTCTAAATTTCCCTTTTCTGGTTTCCGTATCTTAGAAGGGTGCTTCTCTTTCTTCCCATTTGTTTCCTGCCACCGAGAAAAAGCCATTGGCCCAAAAAACCTTATGTGTCACTAAATAAGAGGACAATAAACCAATTCCTATTAGAATTCTGGTCAGCTGAGATGCGTTTCGCAACCAATCCAAAGTTTTCCAAGCATATTCATATACTCCTCCATGATAGGTAGTCATTCTGCCTCGACCGTATGTTTAAACTCTAGCCACCTAAGCCGGTTTTGCTTTTTCTGGATTCACAAGCAACTTATTCTTTCTTCCTTATATCACTCTATGTTCTTATAAGGCTGATCAAGGCTTTATGATGGTCAACCTTATGATGATTGTTCATATTGTCCTGTATCGTTGTTGTCGCTCATGGCGATAACCTTCTTTATTACTTTGTAAAAGAGAAATATATAATTCATTCGTAACTGCCTAACGAAGCTTCGCCTCATCCTTCTTGCCATAATGAACTTGTTGTAGAATTCCCAATAGTCCATTTCCTTGACTTTTTTACTTGGGTTGGATAAAATAGGGGGTGTAAAGAGGTGTGACTCGAGTCGAGTCGCGCCTTTTTTTATTTCCTTAACCCTGGAGGATCCTATGTTCAACAATGCTTTTCAAACCGTCTCCTACAAAGCCTTCCTGACCGTCCGCCGATTCCTGCATGACCGCCGGGGCGACGATTTCGCCGAAAAAGCCGTCATCATCGTCGTGATCGTCCTGGCCGGCGTGGCAGTTTTTATGGCCTTCGGTCAAAAGATCGTGTCCATGGTCAACACAGTCATCGCCGGCATGTAAAGAGGCCACAATGTTCAAGGCTCGCCTGATCAGGATGCTGAACCGGCGCGGGGATGAGTTCGCGGAGAGCGCCATCGCTTTCCCGATGGTCGTCCTGCTGCTCATTTCTTTGTTCAACCTGTCCCTGGCCGGCTTCGCCAGCGTGAACGCGGCCAACGCCGCCAACTATGGGGCGCGGATCGGCAGCGTCTACCAGCAGGGTTCGGGGGGTGCTGCTTACTCCGCCGCACAGGAATCCATTTCCCACGCTCCAGTCGGGAGCTACAAGGTCGCCGTCTCCGGCGGCGGGTTCCCCGGCGCCACCCTGCTCGTCTCCGTGACGTGGAACGTGCCGAACTACATGGCCCCGATCATGGCTTTCTTCGGCAGTTCGTCGGGGAGGAACCTGGGCGGCACGGCTTCCGCCACCTTCCGGCAGGAGGGCTGGTGATGCTCCAAAGCCTGCGCCGCTTCCGCCGGGACCGCCGGGCGGACGTCTGGGCCTTCCTGGCCGTCGCGCTGCTCTTTGTTGCCCTGCCCCTGGCCAGCCTGACGGTAGATGTCGTGCGCGACATGTACGTGCGTACGCACCTGCAAGTGGCTGCGGATGCCGCCTGCCAGGCAGCCGCAAATTCCGTGGATGCCGCCGTATTTCAGGCAACCGGTGTTCAGCAGATCAATGCCTCCCTGGCCCGCTACCAGGCGGCCAGCGTCTTCTACGGGACACTGGCGGATGCCTCCACGGTCGGTTTCACTCCAGCCCTGGCGGTCGGCTTCCCCGGCCCGACGACCGCAGTCTGCCAGGCAACCGCCAGCGTCGCCCACGTGATCCCTTTGACCCCGCCGATGGCGGCGGTGGTGGAGACGACCTCACAAATGCGGGTCGTCACGAACCCTTAAAAATGGAAATATCCATTAACCGTAACAGCCTCTATGCAATTCTCGCCTTTATCTCGCTTCTGTCCCTGCTGGGAATGGGGGCGCTCGGCCGGCCGTACACGCCTGTCAGCGCAGCTGGAGATGCCCGCCTGTTGAACTGGGACGATTGGCAGCTGCTCAAGGCAGAGCGGCAGTACACCGCCGAAAGGGACGTCCTGCGCTCCGACGTGGATGCCCTGGCAGCGCTCCTGAACCAGGCCCCCGATCCGGTGGCTGCCCAGATCCTCGCCCAGCGCATCACGCAGCATAGCGCGGACGGACAGGCAGCTTTGCAGACAGCCCGCACCGCCCTGCAGCAGGCCGCCCAGGATGTCGCCAGCTGGACCTCCGGGGCGCTGGACCGGAACACGGCGGTCGCTTCGCTCCAGGCCGCCACGGATCTCTTGAAATGACATACCCAACTGTGACCGATCCTTTGACTTCTCTTTCGCTTCAGTCCGCCCGGGAACGCGCTCACCAGGACCTGGTGGATTCCGAACGCAGCCAGCGCCAGGCCGCCGAGAGAATGGCTCGGGAGCTGGCAAAGGTCCTGCAGGAAGTCGCCACCCTCTTCGACGGCACTCGCCTGGAGGCCCTGCGCCGGGCGGATCCCAAAGTGCCGATGTACTGGACCCCGGACGACTGGCGGATCTTCTTTGCTGAAACGCCCCTGCCGGGAGTGAGCAGCTGGGGCAGCGCCGCAAGCCCGCGTGTGACAGAACTGGAGCGCACTCTCGCCGAGCTGAAGGCCCACCTGGCGGAGACCGAAGCCCTGGTCCACCTGGGCACACCCACGACCGAGGGGCTCTCGGTCCGGGATCCCCAGCCAGTCCAGCCGTCCAAACGCTGGACCCGCCAGGATGCGGCCAAACAGAGCCTTCCGGCGCCTCTGCCCGTCTCCTTCGACCTGCCGGAAGATGTCACCCCGCCCCTGGGTGGGCTGCTGGCCCGGGCACGCGAGATCTGGAGCGCCCTGCCGACTACCTGCCCGGCAGCCTTCCAGAAGAGCTTGCCTGGTGGCGGGCGTTCCAGCGAGGATCTGAAGAAAGCCTACCAACGTCGCTGGCTGACCCTGTACCTGGTCGGCGGCTGCCACATCAACGCCAAGCTGGAGATCGAGGATCTCCTGGCCTTGGTCGGTGGGATGGCCTCCCGGGCCGGCAGTCTGGGCCGGATCATCGACGACCTCCTGGGGGCCGGGATCCTGATCGGCGAAATAGCCCAGATCAATCCTCCCAAAAGCTCGCTGCGCCTGCTGAAGCTTTCTCCCGACGGAGTGCGCCTGTTCAAGATCCTGTTCGACCGGGACCCCGTGGAAAACGACTGGGAACGCCTGGTACGCCTGCACGAGGGCGACCGCTTCCCGGAGCACACTTTGGCTGTGCTGATCTTCGCCCTGCACGCCCGCAAGCGCGGCTGGGCCACCCAGATCCTGCCACCGGTCGAAGGGACCAAAGCGGTCCCGGACCTGGCCGTGCTGCGCGGCGACCAGACTCTCTACGTGGAGGTCGAGCTGGGTCAGAAGGAAAGCCCCTCCAAGTGGCGCAACCAGGCCAAGCTTAACGAAGGGAAGGTGGCGCTGTGTGCAGCGACCCCGGAAACCCGCAAGCGCCTGGCCGGCGACTGCCGCCTGGATAAATTGTCCGGCCTGGCTACTGACCTGGAGACGCTGGTCAAGGTCAAGTTCAAGACCATCAGCGAAGAAACCCCTCTCTGGCTGGAGGAATGGTAGCGCCCAGAATGCGGGGACAAGCCCCCAGAATGCGGGGACAAGCCCCCAAAGTAGGGGACTGGCCGGTGTGAATCCACCTGTACCCACGAAGTGGGCATCTGCCTTGCAGGTGAATTGACACGGGCTATCCGCCCGAAGAAAGCAGAACCTTTCCAACCGAAACGCCGAGACGGAGTCCTCCGTCCAGGCGCGGATCGCTGGCACGCTGCCAGCGGTACTTACCCATGCACAGATGGGCGCAATATACTTCTTGCGCCCCGCTGTGACCGGGACGCACCATTCTTTTACGGAGGAATCCACAATGGAAATTACCAATGTCAAGACTATGACCGGCCTGAGCGTGGCCGAAGCAGCTGCAAAGCTGGACGAGCAGCTGCCGGCAGAAGCCTACACCGCCGTACCCGGCGGGGCAGACCTGACCGACATCGACCCGAACTACATGCGGAAGGTGTTGAACGAGGTCTTCGGACTGTGCGGCTTCGGCTGGGGCTACGAGTACGACCCCGTCAACATGGAAACCCGCAACGAGACCCGCAAGACCCAGAGCGGCACGCGCGAGGTCGTGGTGGCTGCCCTGAAGCACCTGCGCTTCTGGTACAAGGTCACCGATGGCAAAGAGACATCCGCCTGCACGGTGGATGCCTCGGGAGGCAGTGATAACAGCAGCGCCTCCTACGCCATGAAGGGCGCCATCACCAACGCCATCGGCAACGCAGCCTCGAACATCGGCTTCCAGGAGAGCGTCTACCTGGGCCACCGGTCCCACAAGACTGTCAAAGCCCCCCAGGCGCAAAAAGCTCCTGCCGCCACTGCCCAGAAGGCTGCTGCGCTCGCCCCGGCGGCTGCAAAGTCAGCTCCGGCTGCCAGACAGCCCGCCCCGGCCAAAGCCAGGCCTACGTCCACCCCTGCTCCCACTCCGGCCCCTGCTGCCGGCGCAGACGACGAGATCGAAGAGATCGAGAACGAGCCGCCTGCGGACCTGAGCGTGGAAGATTTCATCATCCCGCTCGGCCAGCGCAAGGGCCAGAAGCTGGCCGATCAGCAGCTGACCACGATCCAGTGGTACGCTGACCAGATGACCACCGGCGGTGATGCCCAGAAGGAAGCCTTGAAGAAGGCTGCCCAGGCCATCATCGCTGTCAAAAGCAACGGCCACAAACCGCAATCCACTGCGGCGTAATCTCGGCGAACCGGAACGCGGTTCTGTCCTTTTCAGGGAGATACCTATCTCCCTGATCTGACACTTCCCTGGGAAGGCAGGTAATCAGCCCTCCCGATACCGCACCTTAACAACCCAGACACGAGTCTATTATTCAGGGGCATCCCGGATGTCCCATCATGGTGCTTCCAAAGCACCCTTCCAACATCTGTTTAGGAGTGATCCTATGTCTAAATCCTCTTCGCCTCGTCCACCTGTCCCCGCAAGGGGAAGGCGTCCGGACGAGCAGTTCGATATGAACTCGGCCACGCTGGCCGGGGTGGTCCAGAAGCTCTGGGGCCACAACGGCGACGTGTTCGCCCGCCTGCGTGTTTCCAGGCGCGGCCAGCTGGTCGAGACAGAAGACGCCCAATCTTCATTGATCAACTTGCGCTTCGCAAACGGCATGGTCGGGGAAAGGGACCTTTCACTGCAACCCGGCGACGTGCTGCGCGTGACCGGCTACCTGTCCCACACGGAATTCGACGAGACCATCCGCAATTTCCTCGAAGCGGCACGGAAACCCGATTTCCTGGAGAATGTCCCGCAGGAAGATCTGGCTGCCTGGCAGGCCGTCACGTTCAAACGGGTCAACACCATGTTCAACGTGGAGACCTTGGAGCTGCTGGACAGTCAAAAGCCGGAGGCCGGCGGCTTCAATCGCGTCGTCCTGGAAGGCCCGGTATCCCGGCAGTGGACCCACAGCGAAGATGTCTATCTGCGCCTGGCCGTCTACGATCAGCATACACGTGTCACCAAGGAAATAGGGAACTACGGTCGTCCGCGGCGGTTGCCGCACTACCTCACCATCTTGCTGCCGGGTGGAAAGACCACCGGCGGCAGGCAGGTCGTAGCCAGCCTGAAGGACCGCCTGAGAGTCACCGGCGAGCTGCACGATCGAGGCTACCGCCGGACTCTCCACGAAATGCTGCTCGCGACCGGCAGTTCTTCTGTTACGGATCTCCTGCAGCGCCTGCCCAATGCAGGCGATCTGCACACGATCTCCGCCCAGCAAGAGTCGTTGCACATCGTGGCTTCTGCGGTGATCGTCTATGCTTCAGCAGGATCAAGGCAAAAAGAAGAGCAAGAATGAATTTCCTCCCCTGAGGACGTATCCATGCCTCCCATGCAGGCCCGCGGCCTGCCAGGGGAAATGGTGCGCTCAATTGAGCGTACTACGTCGCGTTTCTCTGTACTCCTCCAGAGTAAGACTCCATGTTCGGCCCCCATCCCCGTGCCATCGGGACACTCGCTCCCCTGGCACACTCGCGGCGATAGGGTGCGGAGTCTCACCCAAGTCAGAGTTCAGGGAACGTTACGTGGACAGGCTATCTACCTCGTCCTGTGAGAAGGCTACCCGCCTTCTCACTATTTTAAAAGGTATTCTTTCTGAATTAGATCTTGTGTCAAAGGTGGGCCCGGCAGGAGTTGGACCTGCGACCAAACGTATTCAGGCTCAATTCCAATTTGGCTACAGTTTCAAGCTTTATAACGGAGAGCTGTTAACATAGCGGTTATAGGTTCAATCACAATAAAACATGTTCTTGTATGAGCAGGCAGGTCGTACGCTAATTTGATGATGTTATGACTAGTTTACAGGACTAGACGTAACGCACCAGGCGCCAAATGGCTGCTTTGTCGCAGCTCTTGCACGGTGGAAATGTTTCGCCTACCGAAAGCGGAATTTCTGCTTCAGCGGGAGTGTGATTAGTTGTTCCGTCCAAGTGTTTGACGAAATGGTAGTTGCCTGAAACAGGTGCTTTTTCACCTGTCTTGAACTCTGTGCCAATTGAAGTACTCATAGTATATCCTCCTTTGTACGATCTGCCTGCTAATATCGGAACCTGATTTGTTAAGGTTCTGTTAGTTATTTTTAATGATTAATCAAAACTGTGTCAACAGGCGGCTTTTTTGTAGAAATAAAAACGGTTTGCAATTATGAAAGGTTATACCGCGACTCTTTAATTAGAACAAGTGATCATAGAGGCAATCCTTACTCATTATTATAAGCGCTTTGAATGAACACATTTTAATAATATCCCCAATAATTACTTTGTTTCCTCCGTTACCAGTATGAGGTTAGTTTGCTAATATATAGAAGAAAAAACAAAAAAAGTGCACTTTAGAAAATGTGCACCTTACGAAAAACCTGAAATCTCCTCGCCAAGGAATTGAACCTCGAACCTAGCGGTTCGAGGTTCAATTCCTGTAGATATACATTTTCTAATGCTACTTTTTAGTCTATATCATTGTAATGGATCGCATGAAGATATAAACGCATTAAAATCAATCAATAATATTCGGTAAAACGTATTTTTGAAAAATACCTTTAAGATAGTTGCAATTCTCTTTAGATGCCTTAAGATCTCCTGTTGTCATTTCATGTAAGCTGAAACTTATTTGTAGTCTTGATTTATCTGTAGCTTCCAAGAAATCATAATCCTGCTTAACGATTGACCAATAAGTAATCCGTTTTCTTATGGGGGAAATATCGAATTCATCCTTAGAGATAAAACTTTTGGCCTCCATCGCATAACTTGGAGAGAAGAACCAAACGCTTTCATATTCTCTACTTCCATCCTCTTTAATGAAATCAGTCACAAAAATATCAGCGATTTCTACGGAAGCAACATTATTATAGAAGTCATAAATAGCTTCAACTCGCTTAATAAGTACGTTGGTCATTCCAATGCTGTCTAGATAAGTTTTGAATTCTGTGTTCATCGGGTTGTCTCCTTCTCCTCTTGTCTGTCTCTTATTTCCATTATCATTCCTTCTACATAGTGAAGTATATGACCAAGGTAAGCAGCTGAAAACTCATCGCTCTTATAATCCCATTGCCATTTTGTAGATGCGCGTTCCTTACTTTTCGACTTTTGTCTCTTTTCTTCATAAAACTTATGCAGCAATTTTCTGATTACTTCCTGGAGCTGCGTAGTGATTTGAATTTCAAAGCAAGTGATTATTCTTTCTGTATCCCAGGATATTTTCGGAATTTCAAAACTTTGCTTTATATATATATGAGCTGCATAATAGCCATCCTCTCTCGCTTCAAGAAAAGATGTAAAGTCAAAATTATATCCTTCATTGAATTTTTTTATCTTCCCTATGAGAAATTCTACGCCATCGAGATATTTCACTTCGGTCAATGTTCTTATAATGTCGTTTATTCTAGAAAACCAGTTCGAGGGAAGAACCCATCCTTCTTGAGGCTCCTCAGGAAAGAGTTTGTTCTCAATGATATTCTTTCTAAATGTTTTTAGTAGAAATGAATCAAAAGGTTTGGTGACTACCGTCGGTTTATAATCTCGCGATGGGAAGAGAGGGTATCCGGTTTTGAGAAGATATTCATCATTAAATTCTGGAAAATTCTTGATTAGATTTATCCAGAAATCAGATACTTGAAAATCTGCTGCCATTCTATTAACAACGGCATTGTAATGAGCCTGTTCTCTTTTTAAATCTTCAACCCCGTTATTTATTAACCACTTTTTATACTCATCAATATTCGTTGGTTTCTTATCGCTCATGAGGCACCTCTGCCTTGAGAAGAAGTCCAATTAGTCTTAATCTAACTTTTGTTTATGCTAAGAGTATTTATCATAACCTAGAGGTTCTAGATTCAAGCCCTGGTAAGATAATTTTATCTTTGAGTAATTAACTCATGCACCCGTTTGAGGCTTAAGATCGCGTCCACAGTGCGGGCAGACTATTGCCTCAACGCGAATAGTTTCCGCACAATAAGGACATTTCTTCGTTTTTTTCTTCAGCGCCAAAACAACCGCTAGAATAATAATAGCAAGCAGAATAATAGAAAAAATACAAATAATTGTGGTCTGAGACATTTATTTTCCTTTCGGTCTGTAGGCCTCTTCAAATGCTTATAATAAACGAAATTATCTTCACCTTACCACTACGCCATAGTTCCAGGAACCAAAATTTTTGCACGACTGCCATCAGTTTTCGGCTAAACATGTCAAAATTCTAAAAATTACTTGGGCTCTCCCGTTTTCGTCGAAAAGAATTCAAACTCTATATCCACAAATGTGAGTAGGATTTAGATGGGCACAAAGAGGAAAATTGTGTTTACTATTAGTTTTTCTTATGTAAATACTTCTAACGTTACCCAACCTATTATCGCGCATTAAAACCCGTCACGCAACAGCGTGAATATTTAACATGTCACCATCTCATCCAGTGCCTCCGCGGCCCGTTTTTCCTACCTGGCCTTCGGCCTGCCGTATTTCATTGCCATAGTGACAGAATGGCCGGACAGCCCCACCCGCAATCCGGGTCGGCGTCCGAGATCGCACCATACATCAGAGTCCATGTAGATAGGGCTTAACTTAATCGTTGTGAAGAATTCGAAAATTGCATTCTTTGATCTTGGTCTATGAGTCTAAAGGACCAGGCTACCGCACCACGAAAACCGGTGTGATTTGCATATTTTTATGTCATAATATCAAGTAGTGTTGCTAATCCGCCCTGCGGGAAACGCTGAACGTTCGACAACCTGTTGGTAACAACACCAGTGAATAAAGAAATGACAAGGAAGATGTCCCAGAATAACAGAGTCGTGTTTGAAACAAAGCGCATTGCCGTACGCCTGGCGACGGTTGAAGACATTGAGATCTTCTATCGGTTGTGGACTGACCCACAAATTATGTCAAATGTGGGCTATCCAAATGGGCTGCTAATCACTCGTGAAGACATAAAATGTCAGATTTCTGAGGGCGGTATATCCGAATTCCAGCAACTACTTATTGTTGCAATAAAATCGACGGGCCAAACTATAGGCGAATGCAAATTGCACTGGCCTGACCGGGACGGTATCGCTACGACCGGTGTGAAGTTGCTGCCTGAATTCTGGGGAAACAAATACGTTGTGGAGGTCAAACACGGATTGCTGGATTATCTGTTCACCCACACAGAGTGTTTGGCCGTCGACGCCTCGCCCAATGTTGGCAATATTGCTTCTATCAAGATGCAAGATGCTGTAGGTGGAGTCTGCGTTGGTGAAAGCATTTATGAGTTCCCCGAATCGAAGCGCGAGTATACTACTCCTGTCCACCACTACATTTATCGAGTAAGCCGAGAGAATTGGCAAAAGCAGCATGAGCAAATTGCATGAATCAAACCTGGCTGGTCCCCGCCCCGCCGCTCTAGTCGATTGTTTCTTTGCTAAACGTTTCAGCCCAGCGGCTATGCGGCTTCGTTAGGCAGTAAACTCACATCATTTCTGGTCTTCATAAAATGCACACTGAAACCATCCCACAAAATGTTTTCTTAAGTCGTCTTCCAGCAGGAGAACAAGAACTCTTCTGCTATTTGTGCATTCATCGGGAAAAAAATGAACGTGACCCAGTAAAACAGGTTGCCTGGCAAGTTATTTCAAAGGAAGACGAGACAGCCAGTCAATCAGGTGTAATTGCATTCCCCGATAAGGGGCAAGGATTGAGCAGAGTGGCTATTGCTGCCATACTACCGTCAAACTGGAAAAATGGTCAACTGAACATCGATGTTCAGTGCTCACAAAGCACCTGGCGGAAGTCGTTGAACATTACGCCCTTCTCGCAGGGCAATAGCTATCGCCTTCCATTAGCGGGGATGGTTCTCGTGGTAGGTGGACATCGCATCGGTGAACCACACAGAACTGCTTCATCGATTTCCTCACAGCACTTTGCATGGGACGTACTTCCGCTCGGCCGCGACGGATTGCGACTTTTGCATACCGAGTACTCGGACTCTTTGCAAGCCCGGGATTTCGCGGGATTTGGCCAAGATGTACTTGCCCCAGCAGAAGGTCGGATTATCCAAGCAGTCGATGGTCATCCGGATTCGGTGCAGATTGGTGTTCTGCCGGAAATAAGTGCTTTCGAAGGAGATCCACGGCGTGCTTTTGGAAACCACGTGATTCTGGATCACGGGTCCGGAGTCTGGTCCTTTCTGGCACACCTTCGCCAGGGTTCTATAAGAGTAGAGAAAGGAAAGAGAATGGAGGCAGGGCAGGCCATTGGAGAATTAGGTAGTTCCGGGTATGTTTCCGGGCCCCATTTGCATTTTCAATTCATGGATGGACCTGATCCGTTGACAGCTAGCCCTCTTCCTATAGAATTGGACATTGAGGGCAGACGATATGCTCCACAGTCTGGCGAAATAATATTGGGCTATTGAAGATAGATTGAATGGTATTAAGCGCCAAGTCCAGAGAGTGCTGCGTTAGGCAGTAGCATGGATTTTGTCCGTGAACAGTTTGGATACATCTCCCAGGAATGCCGCGTATTTTGTATAATCGAAGTTCGCACAATAAAATAAAATCATCGTCAACAAATTTCTGGCAACCAAATTTCTCAAACTGTGGCTCGGGTTTTTCAAAAAGACATTCTCAACCAAAATAAAACCTAAGCCGATACCATCTCATCCAGTGCCTCGGCTGCCCGTTCCTTCTCCCTGGCCTTCGGCCTGCCATATTTCATGGCTGTCGCGACAGAGTGGCCGGACATCTCGGCACGCACTTCCAGGCTCACCCCGGCCTGGCGCAGCATGTACGCATACGTGTGGCGCAGGACGTGCGGAGTGACCACCACCGGCGGATCGAGCCGGTCCAGGCCGGCCCGCTTGCCCGCCTCGACAACCATCCGCTGCATCGAGCGCAGGTTCAGGGGCCGGTGGCCAGCCCGCAATTCCACGAACAACGCATCGTGTGCAATGCCCAACTTCTCGCGTTCCTTCAGCCAGGTTTCAAGCGGTTCCCGGGCAGCCTGGGGCAGCGGGACATCCCGCTCCCGGAAGCCCTTGCCCTGGCGGACATGCAGCACCCCGGATTTGGGTCGCAGCTCGACATCCCCCAGCTTCAATTGCTCGACCTCTTCGACACGTGGCCCGGCGTACAGCATCAGGAAAGCGATCGCCTTGTCCCGTGCCAGGCGCAGGTCGGCCTGGGTTTCATAGGTACGCCTACGCTTTGTCACCTTGTCCACCCATGGAGACTGGAAGACGGCCTCGAAGCGGGAACGCTGGGCATCGTCCAGGCCCTTCGGTTCCTGGACCTTCATGACCGGCAGCCGCAGCCCCAGGGCAGGATCATGCTGAATAAAGCCTTCGTTCAGCAAGAAATGGCAGAAGGCCCGCAGGCTGGCGGCATAGCGCAGCACCGTGCTGGCCTGGAAACCCTGGGTGGTCTGGAGCCAGGCCAGGAAGTCCTGGAGCGTCTTGCGGTTCAAGCAGAACGGGTCAGCTTTGAGCGCGTCGAGGGTCAGTTCCTCGCCGAAGCTCCCCTGCCACCAACGCAGGAAGATCGAGATATCCTGGGAATAGCCCTGAATGGTTTTGGCGGAGGCTCCCTGCCGCCGGCGGGATGGCAGTGGGTTTTCGGCCAGATGGATCTGAAATGCAATCAATAGGCTGGTCACCATAAATTTTCAATTCCCGCAATACGGATTACGATTGCACCATCATCCAATGCCATGGCATGGCCTTTTCTAAACATCGGTCTGAGATAGTCGTGCCCAAGATTGGATTCACTTTGTGCTCCCAGCATGGCTTTCTGTTCAGGCGTCAGCGCAATCCATATCGTACCGTTCTTGCGAATGTATAATCCTTTGCCCAAATCCATCCATTCGGGTGGTTTATCCTTGGGTGCTTCTTTCC
>Ga0187858_10003561_pt1 | contig 15044 bp, 12 predicted proteins | sample June2016WEW_8_15_FD_133015 | JGI IMG/M metagenome (GOLD analysis project Ga0187858, IMG submission 133015) | Peatland microbial communities from SPRUCE experiment site at the Marcell Experimental Forest, Minnesota, USA - June2016WEW_8_150 | ecosystem: Environmental > Terrestrial > Soil >...
AGCGTTGCGGGAAGCGGTGCCGTCGATAGCCGATGGGCTGGAGCTTTCCGTGGGCCCGATAGCGGGCAATCAGGCGCGTCACCTGGGCCCGGCTCAGGCCGGTCATCTTCCCTAGGTAGCGCCGCAACAAGCCACGCGCCGCGCGGCCTTGCTGGGCATACTGTTGTTGGCGCAAAACCTGCTCCACCCAGCCGTAAACCTGCTGGCGATGTTCGCCTTCGAACCGGATGCCTTCGCTGGCTTTTAGAAAAGCCTCGATCTCATCCAGGTTCAGCTTCTCGGCTTCGTGCACGCTGGTTGTCAATCCTCAGCATGCCACTCGCTTCAGGCTCATCTTGTGTTGGAAACTGAGTTCTCCTTCAGGCTCATCTTGTATTGGAAAAGACTCGCGATTCCGGCCCTAATAACGTCTGTGGTACCATTCTGATGAGTGGTCTTCATACTTGATGCTTAGGTTCTTCTTGTCCATTGCAAGGTTGAATTACCAATCTGCCTTTTTTCCTCTATTTTGGGCCCTTGGAAGGCCGCGGTCATGACGACGCCTTCGAGGTTTCGCGTCGGACTCGTGGGTGCTGGCTACGTCAGCGAGTTCCATTTCCGGGCGCTGCAACGATTGTCCCAAGTGCAGATTATCGGGATCACGGACCTTGACCCAGAGCGCGCGCGGTCAGTGGCCGCCCGCTTCCATCTCACTGCGTATCCTTCCCTTGAGGCGATGGCGGCTCAGGGCCTCGACGTCGTTCATGTTATGACGCCGCCTGCCAGCCATACTGCTGTTGCCCTGACTGCGATGCGGCTGGGATGCCATGTGCTTGTCGAGAAACCCCTCGCCACAAGCGTGGAGGAGTGCGACCAACTTGCCGCGGAGGGCGCCGCGCGTGGCTTGCAGATTTGCGTGAACCACTCGATGCTAGGCGATCCAATCTTCCGGCAGACACTGCAGTCCGCACGGAACGGCGCGGTGGGAGACGTGCTGACCGCTGACATCTTCCGCAGTTCGATATTCCCACCGTATCACGGGGGGCCTCTACCACCCCAGTATGTGGATGGCGGACATCCCTTTCGAGATCTGGGCGTTCACGCTCTCTATATGCTTCGCGAGTTTCTGGGGCCGATTGAGAACGTTACGGCGGAGTTCTGGAGAGCTGGGGAAAGGTCGTCAGATCCAAATATCTATTTTGACGAGTGGCGTGCCCTGGTGCGCTGCGCCCAAGGCAGTGGACACGTCACCTTATCTTGGAATGTTCGTCCGCTCCAGCATCTACTCATTGTCCAAGGCACCCGCGGCACCATGCGATCCGACCTGTACACCATGTTTGTGACCAAACGGCGGAGCACCCCCGCGCCCAAGGCCATCGAGCGGGTAGCAAACGCGATTGGAGAATCCGCCAGCGCGTTCGTCGGCGTTACCAAAGGTGTCGCTCGCTTCGTTCTTGGCCGCGTCGTCCAGTACCAGGGATTGCATGACTTCGTGCGAGAGTTCTATGAATGCCTCGCGGTAGGACGTCCTATGCCAGCCAGCATCGAGAGCGCTCGAGAAATCGTCTACTGGACGGAACGCATCGCACAGCAGGCTGACGAGGCGAAGCGAATAGCGCGTCCACACCCTAGTCGGGATCCTGAGCCTGCTGTTGTCGTCACTGGGGCCAACGGCCACTTGGGCCGCGCGCTGGTTCGTCGACTGTTGGCGAATGGTGAACGGGTGCGCGCGTTTGTTCGTCAGGAGCCGCCAGACGAATTCCGCCAGCATCCTCGATTCGACGTCTTCTTGGGCGAATTGGGAGATCCTGTTGGCGTTCAAGAGGGATTAGCGAACGCAACGGGCGTCTATCACTGCGGTGCAGCAACGACAGGCGGCTGGCCTGCGCATGAAAGCGGGACCATCGCCGGCACTCGCAACGTTGTCGAAGCGTGCCTGCAACACGGCATCAAGAAGCTTGTATATGTCAGCTCGCTCTCCGTCCTGCACCAGATCGGGGTGGGCCCAGTCGTGACCGAATCGTCTCCTCTCGAACCGCGACCTGAAGAGCGGGGCGCTTACACGCGCTCGAAGCTGGAAGCGGAACAGATCGTATGTGCAGCGGTTCGGCAGAGGGGATTACAGGCCGTAATCGTGCGGCCGGGTCTCATCTGGAGTGAAGAGGTCTTGCTGCCTGCCTCAGTAGGCATGCGCGCCGGTAACCGGCTAATAATGATCGGAGATCGTAATCTGCTCTTGCCTCTTGTCCATGTCGATGACGTCGTAAGTGCCATGATTCTGGCAATGCGCAACGACCTACCAGCCGGCGAGATTTTTCACCTGGTGGATGACGATATCCTCAGCCGTGAGCAACTAGCCCGGTTGTATATTGCGGCGCGTGAGCCGCGACTGCGTCTAATGCACGTGCCGATGGTGGCCGTCATTTCCGCAACCGGCGTGCTCAGAGGCGTCACCCGATTGCTTGGCCGGCCGCTAGGGCCTTCCTCCTACCGGCTTCGCTCAGGCGTGGCCCCGCTGCCCTGTGACTGCACAAAGGCACACACTGAACTGGGATGGAAGCCGACGGTGAAGAGTGGAACGGCATTGCGAGCGCTGTTACGGCCTAGCTTATGAGACCGCGCAGAAGGCTCTCATGGCTTGAGACGCGCCGCGCCGCATAACCCTTCCGCGCCAAATCACTGATCAGCGCCGGCCAGGGAAACGGAGTTCGCGCCGATCACCGGCAAGCGTAGCGCCTTGCAGTACTGCTTGACGCTGGCATGTTCCAACGCTTCAGTGGCTTGCTTCATCCTGTCACCTCCGCACCTGATCCAGCAGCAGATCGTAGTCGTTCATCACCGGCAGGGGGCACTCCAGTCGGACGGCCACACCGATCCATTATGGCACTAAGATAACTTATTTGTATTGTTACTAAAGTACTGTAAATATGTCGAAAAGTGCCTGGACATGCGCCTGTTTATGCTAGAGTAACCCGGTCATAGTTCAAATCTACCATCATGGAACGGCCCCTAAGTGCCATATTGCCATGGAATTTGATATGAGGTATTAGACCCATGAGTAACCGCCCTTTCGTGCAAGTGCGTGTCAGGCTTATCCTTTGCCTGCTGGCATTTTCCTTCTTTGCAACCACTGCAGACGCCGGTTCCGCTTCCGCAATGAAGGGGCTTCCAAATGCCTCGTATATGCAGCCATATAGCACTACGCTTCAGTCATCGTTCGGAACTCCGCCGTACACATACTCTTTGACTTCGGGCACCCTGCCTCCCGGTATTACTTTGGACCAGTCTGGCAATATCACAGGCACGCCGACCACCACCGGAACCTGGAGTTTTCAGATTACGGCGACTGACTCCAGCCAACCGCCCCAGCACCAGACTGCTCAGTACGAATTGTCAGTCTTGATGGGTCTGGATCTATATGGTGGACTTACGGCAATGCGCTCGCCAAACGGGGCGAGCGGACACTTCCGAGTCGAGAAAAATGCGAGCGGGCGCTGGCTGTTCGTCTCTCCGCTGGGCAACTACTTCTGGATGTTTGCGTCTTACAACGAAACTACTTCATTCCTCCAGACCACTCCAACCAACGTGCTCACGGTAAAATATGGAGGCAACAAAACCAACTGGGCAATTCATAATAACCAACGACTGCTGAGTTGGCAGTTCAACACCATCGGCGAATACGCTCTCACCTACGCCATGCCCGTCAACACGAATGAATTTCACAATAATGCCAATCCGGTTAAGTTGCCCTTCATCCCCCTTATCAACGCGATAGTAAATATGCACAACTATCCCCTTTCTTATGGCATACCGGAAGCTCCGAAGAGCATGATTCCTGGGGTGCCCAGCAACATCGTGGTGTGGCGCGGGTCGGTGATGACGGATATGTTTGATCCGAAGGTTGCAACTGCTTATGTTAACAATGTGACTTATCAGAACACCGTTTCTTTCACCGATGGATTTAATTCTACCCCGTGGATTCTCGGGATCACTCTCGATGACACCGATTACCTGTTCGGGTTAAAAAACAGCGGCACGAGTCCAGTGAGTCCACACCCGAATATCGGCTTCATCGCCGCCGTCACGAAGTTCGATTACACCGGCGTAGGTGGACCATGGATAGACCCCAAGCTTTACTCGAAATACGCCTGGACATGTGGTGTTGCGGGTATTAACTTTGGTTTCGGCGTCGGCAGGGGCTACCTCGACAGCAAGTACGGCACGATTGCCGCACTGAATGCAGCTTGGGGAACAAGCAGCTTCTATACCAGCTTCTGTGACGCAGGCGGCTACGGCGTGGGAACCGGAGTGCTGGACGAGGATGGCAGACACACTGCATGGATGGGCCATAACGCCTACACTCTTGTGGGAACAAATGCGGCCGTCGCTGCCGACATGAACCAGTTTGTTTACGCCTACGCCTACAAGTACGCCAGCACTGCGGTCGCCGCCATCCGCACCGTGGACACTCACCACCTGATCTTCGGGCCGGCAGCACTCAGCGCGGGTGGCTATGAAGACCGCCCGCAAGTCCTGCAGGCGTTCTCCGATGCTGGTATCAACGTGTTCCAGATGTCGGCGAGCCCTACTGGTGATTTCAGCGGGCATCGTGCAACCTACGATCTCATCGGGAAGCCGATCTACTTGTGGTACGCAATCAGTGCCAATGCCGATTCCGCCCTCTATCCGTACGTGCAGCAGCAAGGCGTACCCGACTATGCGACCCAGGCGCTTCGTGGAGCGGGCTACACGACTGATCTGAACTCGTTCCTTGCCGCTCAAGCCACCAACGGCGATAACTATATGCTCGGAATTGACTGGTGGGAGCACACGGACGGCAACCTCGTCGAAAAGTGTAATTGGGGACTGATCAGCGACCGCGACAACGCTTATGACGGCAGAGAAGATGTGAACTATCAGGTAAGGAACAGTGGCGGCTATCTTACGGTGCCCGAAGATCGCAGCTACGGCGACTTCATCACGCCCGTGACCGCAACCAACAGCAGCATCTTACAGCAGTTGATTTACGAGTGGCAGCATTAACGACAAGGCAGGCGCATTGTTCACGGCGGGCAGCACGACAGCGATTTTCGCGATCGCTGTCGTGCCCAGTTCTTCCAGATGAATGGGTAGCACGCGCTGCTGCCGCCTAATCCCTGGAGTTCAGCGGACTTCAACGCCGTGGGCTATTGCCCGGATGCGGCGGCAACTCCGTCCCTGTGGCCCAAGACTAGGGCCTTTAGAGGACCAAGCGACATCCTGCGGACGCTGGAAAGACTGGCGATCAGGGTAGCTCCCGTCATGAACCACAGGAAGCAGAGACGATTCTTCAGACCAGAATTCCAATTCCTCTGGTACAAGTAGATTTGTCCTCGAAGGTATCTGCGTAGCCAGTGATCGGCAGTGCGACCAGCCGGGCTTGCGTTGTGCACTAGCCGGGCACGCGAGTTCATGAACAGTTCAGCTCCGGGCCAAGATGCATGCAGAAATCTACATCTTCGCCATCGGACACCCCGCGTAGCCGCTCATCGAAGCGAACGTCGCCAATGGCGCTGGCGCGAAAGCTCATGAGTCCGCCTCCCAGGCGCGTGACACGGCGCACTCCAGTCTCGCGCATTGTCGCAGCTTCCCAGTAGAATCGTTCGCGATCATCGCGAAAGGGTCCACGCGTGAAAATCTGCTTCCAAAGCCGCATCGCTAACGGCGGCGCGCTATAGTTGGTCACCACCCCGGAGACGCCCGCCACATTCGGGTGAGACGCGTACGTCTGCAGTAATTCTTCGAGGAAATTTTCTTCCAGCTCAACGTCGTCGTCCAGAAACAGCAGGATGTCGCAAGAATTCCGCGCTAAGGCAGCATTGCGAGCAGCCGTCAACCCGGCAATAAGCGGATCATGAATGTAGTGGAGATGCAGCGTTAGACGCTGATCATCGGGAAGAGCTTGGTGTAAAGATTTAACCTTGATTCTCGAATCGTCAGACTCGCTTTGGTCCACGATCACCAGGTCGCTCGGTAATATCGTTTGTCGAAAAAGCGTTCCGACTGTGAGTGCCAGGTCGTGTGACCGGTTCTTTGTAGGAATGATCACACTGACCGTAGGGGCTTGTATTGCATATCCAGACCCGGAGTCATCGGATTGGTCACTCAGGATATTCCGCATTGGCATCAAAGTGACTCTTTTAATCATCCGCTGTGATCCAGCAGATTTCTTACTATGACACACAGAAGAAATGACCTGCAAGGTTATCGGCGCAAAAGGAATTTTGTCTTTATCGAGCAGTATGATCAGGATACAATAGATCCACTCTTGAACTTAGCTGAAGAGCCCTGTCCCATTGGAGGTCCCGCTAATGGGTGCCATCGTGATAACACAACAAGGAGGACGCAATGGTCGGCACCGTCGCCGTCAAGAGTGAACAGGAAACCGCATTGACACTCAGAGACCGGCTCGCGGCCGATCATGGATTATTCAGCAATCGAGTGCAGATCCTGTTCGATTTGCTCCTGGTAGGTTTCGCGTGTCTGCGCATGTGGTGGATAGTAACAGCGATCGGAGCCGTTCTACTCGCCGACTTCGCCATCTACATGGCCAAGCGCAAAAGAATCCTTTCGCTCTGGAACAATGGTACACCGCGTCTGACGACGGCTGAAGATTTCCACGCCGCCGACGAAGCATTCAAGGCTCAGGACCGATCAACCCCTACCATGAGCGACTTCGAGAATGCGATGGGCTTGTCCGCCTTGCCCGACTGGCGCACGGCACTGCGCTACCAGGAGATCGTCCGCCTCTATCAAGGCGGGCTGGTCGCCGACATCGGATGTGGAGATGGCCGACTGTGCTGGCTATACAACATCTGTCCACCCGAGAAGTACTATGGTATTGACTCCGGCGGCTTAGTTAAGGTTTTGGCTGAGCGTACCTCAGAGAGGGCCCGTGCGATTAAAGGAGTCGCTGAGGCTACGGGTCTGCCTGACGAATACGTGGATCTGGTAGTTTGTACCGAAGTCTTTGAGCACCTAACCGATCCAGCCCGCGCTTTGAGGGAATTTTGCCGGTTGCTCAAACCGGGAGGTAGAATTGTGATCCAGAGTCCGTCTGCCCGCCGCCTGCGCAACTTGAATCCCTTTCATGTGGCGACGATCTTTCTTGGACGTTGGTTTCCTTCAGTTCTCCAACGAACGGTGGTTCACGAAAACACGTTCATCCGCGCCTTCACCTATCACTGGGATTTCACGCGTCAAGACTTCAGGAATTTTGTGCAAGGTCTGCCCCTGAAGATTGAATCTGTACGCGGTGCCATGTACCGATTCAACCCAAACGGAAATGCCATGCACCGGTTGGCGTATCGTATTGCCTGCCTTCCGATCATTAATAGCTTGTGGTGGGATCTCACGTTTGTGCTGCGGAAATCGTGAGTGGGACAAGGCAAAGCTTCGTGGTCCGTCCGCTGGTGATCGTACCGGTGAGGGCTGCACCAGGTGCTGCAGCCCGGGCTACTCCATATAGAGACTTAGCACCTCTTTTAGAGCAGTTCCGCAATAGATGTGTCCGGTTTGCACGGGTAGTGCGGGCCTTCAGCCGGACCCCAAGCCGCGCCGTCCTTTGCGCGGCTTGGGTGGTCAGGCCCGCGTATAGGGCAAGAAGAAAAAGCGAGGGGTTTGGGCGCGGCGAACGCGGCGCTACCACCCCAGCACACGCAAAAGTGGCGTGTGCCGGGGACCCCGGGCTGAAGCGCCGCACTACCCGTGCGGGCGGATACACTAATCCCGGAACCGCTCTAGCCTGCACCAAAGCAAGCTGTGCGTCCTGGCACGTCGTCATGTGTCCTGCACCAGCCGAGATACTCAGTGCCCAGTTCTCGCCATTTCATATTCGTGGGGTTTCAACAGCCGCAATCGGCGGAGCAGGCTGGTTATGTACTGCTTCATTCGATCTCTTTCGTAATCGTCGAGGGCTATTCTGTATGCTAAGGTGATAAACAGGATACTTTCGACGGAAACAACCAACCCTAGCTTAGCGAGGTTGTTCACTGTGATCTGCCATTTTATAGTCAGGCCGCATAACACCGTCAGCAAGGCTACGATCAGCGGCCGGAGCAAAGTCTGCTGGAAACAGTCTCGCCATCGGATTTTTGCCAGCCTCAGGGTGTACCAAGGCTGAATAAGAACAAAGACGATCAGCATCGGCACGGTAGTACCAAGGGCAACTCCCTCGAGGCCCAAGCTCTTTGCCCAATATACGCTAAGACCCAGGTTGGTTAGTCCATCCGCCAATGCCAGAACCGTAGTCACTTTATGTCCACCCCGCGCATACAGGTATGCGTAAGACCCCTGCTGCATCAGCATAACGATATAACCAACCGTTAGAATGACCATGAGGTTGTAGTATGCCGCATAGGGGGCACCCATCCAGATTCGCAGTATATCCTTCCCATGCAGCAGCAATATTTGGCCGCCCAAGAATGCCAGCAGAGTACAGATGCGAGTAGAACGAAGCAGAAGGACGTTCATCTCAGGCCGGCGTTGTTCACCTTCAAGCTTATTCATGGCCGTCGCCAGCGGTCCTGTGATCGGATAGAAGGCGAGCCTGAACATCTCCATCAACCGGCCGACCACATTAAATGGTGTGGTCAGCGCCACGGTCAAAACGTGCGCGATCACAATGGAGTCGGTGAAGAACTTCAGACGGGTGCTGATGTTCGTGACGAACACGAACACACTAAATTGGCCCATCTCACGTGTGCGGGCCCAGCTCAGGTTCTGCGACCGCATTCGCAGTTGCGGGTCGGCCACCCGGGTTGCGAACCCAGTTATCAGCAGCATGAACGCGACGATCAGAAGTTGGGCGACGGTGACCGCCAGGACGCGCCCGCCGAAGTGAATGACCGCCCAGAACACCAGGCCTTTGAGTATTCCCTGGAGCGCTCCACAGGCGTTATACAGATCGAATCGATGGAGCCCATTCATATACGCGCCCATGATGCGCTGTGGCATCGAGAAAGCGATGGTCCCGCTTTGAATGATCAGCAAAACCCGAAAAAGGCTGCGGGCTTCGCCACTGAGGTGAAAGAAGCCCGGCAGCAGGCCAATAAGAATTGCGGTCACAACGAAGACTGCCAGGGAGATGCAGGCGGCCACGCTCATGCCAGTCATGAACGTTTCGTTCATCGCCTGCCGGTCATTGGCGCCATGATAGCGAGCGACGAACCGCTGCATGCTGTAAGCCATGCCGATATCGAGCAGCCCGTAGTTATCCATCACCGAGGAGACAAGAATCCACATGCCGTAATAGAAGGCCCCAAGCCCGTGCACCAGCACCGGTGTAAGGAGCAGTAAGACCACGGCATTGATGATCAGCCCAGCCCAAGTTGAAACAAACCCACGAAACATTAACGGTCCTGAGAAGCTACTTCTTCGATTTGGCGGGGCTTTGCGCGAAGGGAGTCAGATCACGCGCCAGGCGTTCCTGGATCTCGAAATTGGTAGCGCGGACGCCAGAAAGAAAATCACCATAGTCGCGGTCTTCCCCGCCGGTGTGGAGGCCCCATTGATCGGTTCCGGGACCGCGTACGGCTTCTTTACCGTCATAAGCATTATCATTGCGCGTAATGAGGCCCCAGTTAGTTTTCTCATAGGCATTGCCGTCACTCAACTCCCACCAGTCGATACCGAGGATAAAGTTGTCCCCTTTGCTGCCTTTGACGCTGAAGAAGGCTTCCAAGTCGGACGCATACTGCTGCGCACGAGCTGGTTGTGTCGGCAGGTCAGCAACCCCTTGGTTCTGTTTGTAGGCGTGCAGGGCAGAATCCGCGTTGGCGCTAACCCCGTACCACAGGTAGATAGGTTTTCCGGTCAAATCGTAAGTTGCCCTGTGTCCGCTCATGTCAGCATTGCTCGATACACTCATTTGGAAAGCGTCTACCCCAGCATCATCGAATGCGCGCAGAACTTGTGGACGGTTCATATACCCCCCTGCACTGAAAGCCATCGGCCCGAAGATCATGTGATGTCTATCATAAGCGCGAATCGCTGTTATAGCGGTCGTAGCGTACTGGTAGGTATACTTGTACAGAAACGCATCCATGTCGGCGGCCGCGTTCGGATTAGTTCCGCGCAGTAACAGAGGATCGCGGCCAATCCATGAATGCCGTCCATCTTCATCGATCAAGCCGGTGCCTACGCCGTAGCCGCCGTTGTCATCAAAGCTGGTGTAGTTGCTGCCCCACGCAGCGTTCAAGGCCTGAATCGTGCCATACTTGGCGCGCAGCATATCCACCCATGCATACTTGGTGTATAGTTTTGGGTCCCTAGGGGTTATGCTGCCAAATTCGGCTGCTGTGTATTGGAACTTCGTACATGCGGTCAAATAGCCTATGTGGGAATGGGGGGACACGGGCGAGCTTCCACTATTCTTCAAGCCGAAGAGATAGTCGGTGTCATCCATCGTCAGACCAATCAGCCACGGGATTGTGTCGAATCCACCCTTCCCTGCGCTGTAAACTCTGTTATTTTCGTAGGCGACAACATTACGATAGCCCGTAGCAATCTTCGGGTCGAACACATCGACCAGGTGTCCGCCGCGCCACCCTTTATATGTAGTTGTCGGAACACCCTTGATAACGTCTTTTGGCGCTTCTGGTATGCCATACATAGTAGGGTGCACTACCATTTGCACGATTCCATTGATTTCTGCAATAAATGGCAATTTTACGGGGTTTGCGTTCTTGAGCCCATAGGCGTCGATGGGCAAGCCCTGACCCACGTTGTACTCTCCCAGCGCGTTAAATCCCCAACTCAGCAAGCGTTGATTACGATGCGTGTACCACTTGTTCCAATCTCCGCCGTACTTCGCCAGGACGCTGCTCTGCATAAATGCGCGGTTGGTGGCGTAAACCGAGCGCAGCCAGAACGCATTGCCTTCGGGTGTTACGAATGTCCAGCGGCTGCCAACTTTGGCGATTGTGAAGTAGCCCGTCCCCTTCTGCACATGTACAGTAGTGCCGCCGTACCGGTCCCCTAACTGTACTTCTGTCCTCTCAGTTGTTTTAGTCTCGATCCTTGAGATGTAATTCTCCGAGCCAGCCCGTAACCACATGCTACGGATGACGAAAGGCGCGGTGATCATCAGAAGGGCCATAGCCAGCCAAACGGGGAGCATTGACATGGTTACACACACGCACGTCTTCAACGGCAGTCTCATAACGTCCCATCCGCGTGCTGGCAGCATGAACCGCCTGCACACGTCCGTCTTCTCCATAATCTGATGTACTTCTCGCTCATTGTCCTCTCAGACAGTCTAATTCAGTTACATGGGCACATCTTGTCACCGCATCTCAACGAGTGCGGTACCAACCTGCAAGCCGGGCTCTTCGTTTACCTGCTCTTGAGTAGGTGGTTCTCGCTTTGCAGCACTCCACTTGGGAACCAAGGCCGGCATGCACATTGAAAACGATATCATGAGCCAAAACATTTTCTGGTACTGACCACTGACAAAGAATGACGCCACTACCGCGCCAATCAGTCCAGACTCAATTCCCAGAGTCCAATTGGCAAGCGGCTCAGCGCCAACGGCTAGCGCCCGCCGCCGCACTTTTTTCAATGTGTGAAACGTTGTGGCAATAACCATCAAGAAAACCAGCAGGGCTGGTAGACCCATTTCAGATGCAATCTCCAGATAAGCGTTGTGGGCAATGTGTGGCTTTATGGCGAACGCTCCAGTCGAATCATAGGTTGGACCAACCTGCTTATAGCGGCCCAGACCCACGCCAAGAAAGGGATTCGCGGCGACCATCTTGAGGCCAATGTTCCAAGTGACCAGACGGGATCTCGCTGCCTGATCATCCGAATAAGTCGACCGAAACATTCGCCTCACAGGAGAGTTCGGGGAAAACATGAGCAACGGGAGTAGAAGCGCCAGCATCACACCAATGTTTCTTGCTTTCCGTGTAGTGTGCAATACCAGATAGAAAAAAGCGACGAGAAGACCAAGAAAACCGCCGCGGGAAGCACCGAGGGTCGTAGCCAACAGGGTCAACGGCAAGCATCCCAAGAAGAAGACGCGTTGCCACCGCTTCTTCGCATAGATGAATAAAACGAAATTGATTGGCAAGCAGAGCACCACGTTGACACCAAAGTAGTTGGCGTCACCCACCACCCACCCGGGACGGAAGGCAGCTCCCCATGTATGGTATCCGTAGACCCATTCGCGTATCGAATAGAGCGAAGCCCAAGCGACCGATGCCGCGGCTGTTGCTAAGCACCAATAGAGCCGCGGCAGGGTGTCGACTATGGTAATGGTGATCACCATCAAGATCAGAAATGACACGTAACTGATTAGAAATGAGTTCTGAATCTCAAAATCTGCGCCTTTGATCACAAAATTGACGCTGACCAGGGCTATAAACAGCAAGAACCACCGGAATTGTGCAGTAGCGAAATAGTGGGGAACCGAGTGCCGCTGGGCTAGATGAACGAAGGCCACCAGTAAGCACACCAGACCAAGGTATTTGGTAACCGTCACATCTGCGAGTAGTTTTTGCCATATGGGATGGTTCTCCAGCGGCATGATTGCGATGAGTAGATAGAAAAGAATCACAGCCCACTCCTGTTTCCCGAAGCTTCTACATTCCGCTCTAGCGCCCGTACACTCGTCCTTGTCGCATCTTGGCGGCGTGCTGGCTTGGAATAAACCGCTAGCAACGTGTCCGAGACCACTTCGTCAAAACCCAAAGATCCCAGGCACCGGATAATTGCCAACTCCGCCACAGAAAGGGGCGCGAAGAAATAAAAAAACGCCCGGCCGCGCGATAAATTTATCAGATGCGGTTCCAACCCGGCGGCCTGCATGATCCTTTGTAACTGTCTCCGCGTATTTGCCAGATAATGCGTCTCAAACACATCTTCTGCCTCCCGCGATTCCAGATAGCGTATCAGCTTGCTCTGGAACTTCTTGGGAATTACGGCCCGGGCAACATTGCTTAGCTGCACGTAATATCCATTTCGGTTCGGCGTCATGAGTACTACCAGGCCCCCGGGATCCAGCACTCGCGCGATCTCTCGGAAAACTCGATCAGGTTCTGTCAGGTGCTCCACCACCATGTTCAGCGTTACAAGAGTGAAGCTCTCGTCGGCAAATGGCAAATCATTCAGAGTGCACATGACTCGATCGCGAATGGTACGGTGTCTTGTCAGAGAGATCCCAAACGAATCACATCCGACGACAAGTTTGGCCCGCCGCACCAGACGATTCTCCTGCTCGCCCAGCCGACCTTCCAGGATCTGGTGTCCACATCCACCGTCAAGCCAGCGGGTTTCTGGTGCCACAAGCCGCTCCAGCAATTCCGCATATATAAACTGATTATACTTGCGATCAGGATCCAGCCTGGCTTGAAGTGGGTAATACGAGCCGCGCCCCAACCATCGGTCGAGTTTGTTCAGAAAGGACATTATTCGCGTCGGCTTCACCCTTTATCCAATAACACCTGTGCGGTGTTTTGGTCACTAGTAGGTAAGTTCCGACGGTCCATTGCACTCAGCGCCGTCATGATCGACGTCTCCAATGCAACCATAGCGTAGTCAGCGCAGACTCGTTGCCGGGCCGCTTCCCCCAGGCGTCTGCGTCGTACTGGATCGCGCAGCAGTTCTACAATGCTGGCTGCAAACTGCTCCGGGGTATCGGCGATAAGGATCTCCTTCCCAGGGACAAAGTCCAGCCCTTCGGCGCCGACGCTTGTGGAAACCATGGCCTTGCCCATAGCACCACCTTCCAGGATCTTCATGCGGGTTCCACTGCCAATGCGCAGCGGAATGACCGACACTGCCGCTTCAGCAATTACCGGGCGCAGGTCAGGAACAGTCCCTGTGAACTCAATCGAGGGCAGGTGGGAAAACTGTGCGCGCAGTTCGGGGGTTGGATTTCGGCCGGCGACAATCAACCGTATCGAGGAGCACTCCCTTTGAACCAATGGGAATATATCGCGTACAAAGTACTCTAGCGAGTCGCGGTTTGGAAACCAATCCAAGCCTCCAACGTGGATGATCGCCGACGGGTCTTCGTCATGCGAGTCTTCGAGCTGCGAGACTTCGTACTCGCGAATGTCCACCACGTTGGGCACAACAGAAAACTGTACTTCCGGACAGAGCTTACGGAAGATGTTAACGTCCTGGTTTGAACATGCAATCGCCAGATCCGCACGCGAATACATTCGTGTTTCGAAGCGCCGCAGCTTAATAGCTTCTAGCCATACATAAAACTTCTTAATCGGATTCCGCTCCTGATTCACGTAGCGCAATAGGATCAGATGCTCTGCGTTTAAACCACAGATCGCTATAGGAACGCTCGTGGCAGGCAGGTTCGACGCCGCAAACACGTCGCATATCACTAAGTCGTAAACGCCCTGCCGCAGTCTGCGGTTCAGCGCCTCCCGCATCTCTGGCGAATGCAACCGGTTCAGTATAAAAGGCGCTGAGGAAAACAGCGAAAATAATCGACTAAGGTAAGCGCCGCCTTCCGACATGCGAGTGTATTGCATGGGAATAATGTCGCTATCCTGGCATCCTGTCCGTAGCTGCCCTTCGGTTCCCACAGCATCCCCTGGCTTGCTAAAACTGACGAGGGTTACCTCATGACCCAGGTTGGCGAGTGCGCGAAGAATTGCCCATAAGCGCATTTTGCCGCCGTCGGTCGTCGGCAGCGGATACAGTACCGAGCCAAATAGAATGCGCATATCAGGCTGACCTGCATCCTTTCCTCGTCGCTCGAAAACGTATCGATCTCATCTCTACATCTAGAAGCAATACTTCCTTTTTTCCGACACCCTCACTGGCGTGGCGTGCGTACATCTCCAGTTGCGACGTTCAGGAGCGCGTATTTACCAGAAACTCCTGATAATTCCAGGTAACTGCATTCACCAGGCTACCAACGTCATTCTTAGACTCTCGGGTCGGATTCTCAATCAGGAGCCATTGCCGGGCAGCTTTCGAGTTGATTTTGAGAGGCTCTGTTCCATTCAATTGCACATCCATCCAAACGCTGAGAGCAGCTGCGTAAACGCAATATCGTGGCG
>Ga0187858_10003566_pt1 | contig 15018 bp, 17 predicted proteins | sample June2016WEW_8_15_FD_133015 | JGI IMG/M metagenome (GOLD analysis project Ga0187858, IMG submission 133015) | Peatland microbial communities from SPRUCE experiment site at the Marcell Experimental Forest, Minnesota, USA - June2016WEW_8_150 | ecosystem: Environmental > Terrestrial > Soil >...
CGAGACGGGCCAATGTCCCGGGCCCCCGCGGCCCCGCGAAGTTCATGAACCGTCGCTGAGGTGGGCCGGTTCGAGATGGGCGTAGTTGGACCCGGGCCCCGCGAACCGACTCCCCCCTTCGCTGGCGTGGCCCCGTCCGAGCGTCGGCGCGACGCTCTGCTGATTGGGTTGACCTTTGCCGCAGGCGTGGTGGACGCTGTGAGTTACCTCGGCCTGGGTCAGATCTTCACCGCCAATATGACGGGGAATGTGGTCTTCCTAGCGTTGGCTGTCGGGGAAGGCAACCTCCCTACGGCCCTGCATTCCGTGGCCGCCCTCATCGCCTTCTCACTCGGGGCTCTCGCAGCCGGTCGCCCGGTTCCCAGACCGCGCCCGCCGGGCCCGTGGCCCCGGCCCGCGACCATGCTTCTGGGGGCTGAGCTCGCATGCATGGTCGCCTTTGCCGTAATCTGGGCGACCGTAGGCGGTGGGCCGTCCGCGGGGGTATTGTTCGCCCTTATCGCGCTAAGTTCGTTCGGAATGGGGATACAGAATGCGGTGGCTCGGCACTTAGCCGTCCCCGGACTATCGACGACGGTCGTCACGGGCGCCCTCACCGGCTTCATGGTCGACCTCCCTGCCCTCGGTATTTCGGGCACCGCCCAGCGGAGGGGCGGGTGCGCCGTTATCTCTCTCTTCCTGGGAGCGACGTTAGGTGCCTTCCTCCTAGTCTACGCCCGCCCGTACGCGCCCCTGATCACGGTGACCGTGGTTGCGCTGGTCGTCATGATAGCCTACCGAACCTTTGACCGGCTTCCGGCCGCCAAGTCGTAAGAATCGACTCGGCAATCCGACCTCCGGTGCCTCCCCGAAACGTCGCCTGGTTCACTCCCTTCAATCCGAGCGATGGTGACCGGGGCCGGCCCGGCTCCGGCGAGTCAGGAACTGGGTCACGTCAACCTCGGGGCCCACCGGAAGTGAGGAAACTCTCCGGCATCCACCCGGTTTCCCAACCTCTGAAGGCCGCCGGTCCATTGATCGTCGCGGTTCGGGGCCCCGGCGGAGCGGCCAGTTTGGCCATGAACTTGATCATGATCGAGAAATCCGCGTTCATCCCTTCCGCCGTGGGCGCAATGCAGCTTTCACCCACGCCCAGGCCAACCGAAACTGCACGCTCCATTGGAATCAAGTAGCTGCCGGCAATCCGTGAGGCATGGCCCGCCGGCTTCTCGGAGTGATCTTGGTCTCGGCCCTAATGGTACTCAGTGCCATCGTGGCATTCGGAATTGGGACAGTGGGTTCGCCCACGGTCCCGACCCATGCTGGCGCATTGGTACCGCTCCAAGCCTCGTCGGATCCCTCGAACGCGCTACCTTCCAGCGCCGCGGCTCCCTCAACGACGAGTCTTCCCTCCTACTGCTCCTCGGTGGCCAGCGTTTCGAACAATCCGGGCTACGCGGCCTTTGTTTCGCGTGTCCAGGGGCGGGCCGCAGCGGAGGAGGCGGAAGGCCTCCCGGTCGCCGCCCTGCACCTCCCCTACGCCGGTCCCATCGAGGACCAGACGGTTGGCGGTGTTCCGATGGCGGGTAGCCAGCTCACGGCCGCGTGCGATCGTGATGCGCCCGCGGGTTCCCAGGCCGCCCCCACCGGAGTTGCGTACGACGGCCAGATCGACACCTCCAGTTCTCCGAGGAATGTCACTTTGGATGCGAACAGTGTCGCGGGAATCCTGCGCGTCAACTCGCCCCCGAAGGACTTCTACCCGGGAAGCGCGACCCCGACGGTCTGGGGCGCCCAGGAGAACGTCGTCCTTCCAAATGTCACCCTCTTCGGTCATGAATGCCCCGTCACCCCGTGCTCCCGGACCGGCCAGGGCAACTACGCGTTCTGGATCCAGAACGTAGTCTCCTACGATTCCCAGAACGCCTCCCTCTACATGGTGGATGACACGTGGAACTTCACGAGCTACAGTTCCAGTATGTTCTCCTCTTCACTCGTCGGCTGGTCACCGACCGGTAGCAACTACACCGGCGTATGGGTGGCGTACTCCCAGTACTATCACGTCCCGACCCCGTTCACCGTCATCGCCTACGTCAACACTTCCGTAGATTCGGCCGGCGATCAGGTGCTCTGGTACAACTACAGCATCCAGACGCCGTCCCACTTCGTCGGGGACGGGAGCTACGACTACCTCGTCTTCCACTCCCAGCCTCTGAGCGGACCGAAGGTCACGGTGCATCCCCCCGACTTTGAGGCGAGCGCGATCACCAACCACGTCGTCACCGAGGGATACGAATTCGACGCGTTCATCGGCGCGGACGACGGTTCGAACCAGTTGATGCTCGGCGCGAACGCGACGATGCAGGTCCAGTACTGCGTCGCGAAGCCGTACTGCACTCCGTCCCATTTCGCCTATGCGAACGTTCCGGCTGCCGTCAACTTCGGCAGCCAGACCGGCGAGTGGACGGTCGGTATCGCGGTGAACTACGTGGGAGCGCGGGCATACCTCTCGGGCGGCCCCCTCATCTTGCACGGTCTCTGGAACTACACCGGCTCGGTCGGCGTCGCCTCGGGCAACACCGAGGTGCTGAACTCGATCCGGGTAACGGGCGACCCGGAGGGCGCGCTAGCTACCCAACCGTACGTCTTTGTCTTCTTTGAGAATAAGGCGTTCTCGAGCCAAGGATTCCAGTGGGCCCCCGACGTCCACGCCTGGTACCTCATGCCCGGCGTCTACCGGTACGAGGTCATGCTCGCCGACTACAACGTCGCTTCTGGGCACATCGTGGTGGGTTCGTCGCCGGTCACGCTCTCGGTCGCGCTTCACTACAACGACCTCATGGGGGTCTACACGCCCCTCTGGGCGTTTGGGAACGGGCAGCTCGCCGGAATATCCGCGACCGGGGACGGCACACGCTCGCATCAATACATCCCGTTCAACAACCCGACGACGGGCTACGGCGGAACGCGAGCCGGGAAGCTGAACCCGCTCTTCTTCAGTTTCAACGATTACTACTACCCGTCATTCCCGGGCGTCCTGATCTCCGGTACGACCGCGTATGTCGACCTGAACTCGCCGCCGACGTTCTCGGCCGGCAGCGCCTACGGAACGGAGTTCTATCTCGGACTCGAGTTCTTCGAAACGTCGCACCTCACCCTGGCCCACGATACGGACGTGCAGGGTTGGCCCGCGTGGGGGGAGATCTCGTTCTACTTCTCGGTGCCCGCGTCGCAGAACCCGATGCCCCAGGCCGAGGTGTTCGTGTGGAACTCGACGCACGACCTGATCGCGTCGAACCGGTTCGTGGGGACCACCTCGTTCGGCAATCCGCCCGATGCGCTGGTGTTGTACGGCGGAACCGACAATGTGGTGTGGGACAACACGTTCACGAACGCGCGCGGAGCGAGTCTGAGCACTCGCGGCCAGTACGCTGGACTCGGGCTCGGAGAGGGCGGGGACCTGATCTACAACAACAACTTCAGCGTCGACAACCCGGTCGTGTACCTTCCGTACAATTGGCCGAACGTGGCGGACTGTTTACCGCAATCGTTGGGCCCGTGCGCGAACAACGCGACCGGCAACGGTTGGTACTACAACGATCAGGCCAACGTCGTCGGCAACATCTGGAACGTTACTCCCCAGCCCGCCGGGAAGGTCTCCGACGTGGTCAACGGCTTCAAGCTGACGGGGAACGTCCTGGGCCCGGGTGTCGCCACCCAGGGCGGTAACTACTACTGGAACTACGGGACCGGTCCCAACGGCTACTGGAGAATGCCCTACGTCTCCCGATTCTACTACAGCGACTGGTCGTACATCTTCCCGCTCGGGTGCGGTTCGATCCAGGCGCCGGGAGCCCCGTGCGGCACGCCGCCCCCGCTGGTCGGGGCGTACGAGAACGGGATCCAGGTGCGCGGAGACTACGCGCCGTACGGGCCGAGTGTCGTGTTCACCGAGAGCGGCTTAGCGAAGGGCTCGACCTGGTCCGTGACCATCCACGGTCTCCAGATCGGTTCCACCTCGACCACGATCACCGTCGAACTGCCGTATGGAAATGACTCGTGGCACGCGTCGGCGCCAGGCTGGACCGGTACGCCCGCGTCGGGCTACCTCGTCGTGAACGGAGTAGTGGTGATCCACATCGCCTTCACGCTGAATCCCGCAGTGCCTTCTGTACTGCCCCACGCGGGGAACAGCGGGGCGGGGGGCCCCCTGGTCATGCGCAGCGACGAGAACCACTAAGTATCGTGGGCTCTCGGGTCGGAGCAGGGCGGATACTGATCGGTCCGCCCTCTCGCTCTTTTCGCCCGCGCGCCCTCCCTAATCCTTTTCGATTTGGAAGCCTTAGGGAAGGCCGGGCGCGTTGCCCGACCCCATGACCAACAAGTAAGGAACCTGGTCAATGAATCGGTCTTTGCGGAATCTACTGACTCCGGTTGGAGCCGGCGTAATAGTCGCGGTCCTGATTGTGGGATTAACGCTCACGTCGCCGCACGCCTCAGTTAACGCCCCGCCCGTAACGCAAGTCTGCCAAGTTGGCCCCGTCGTGGCAAACGTCACGGACGCCCTCACCCCCGGGGTGGTTCTAAACAGCCCCTACGGCGCACCGTATTCCGACCAATCATCCGTCACGACATATCTCGGAAACGGGGCTTACCTAACGGACTTCTCCTGGAACGGCTCAGTCTGGGGGGTTTTTGATTTTGCGAATTGGACGATCTATCAGGAGACCGGGACGTCAAACGGGTCCGTCGCGTGCGACAAGCAGTTCGTCGCGCTCGAAGAGGCCACTCCGATTGGTGATATCCTTCCGCTCGGAATGTACGCAAATGACTCCGGGGAGCCCGGATTTTTCCAGATCAACGACAGCAGCTACGGTGGCCCGGTGAGCGGGGGACCAATCTACTACTGGAACGCGTTCTATCACCAGACCTCAAAGCTATCGACGTGCGGAACGAACGAATCTATTCAGCGAGTGACTTCCGACCACGTCGATGTGGGGGTGCCCTTCACCTATCAGGGGTCAACTCACATGGTAAATGCTACCGTGCCAGAGCAATCGACGTTTCACTACATCTTCCCGGCTGGGCTCGGTAGCTGGTCTATTGACAACCTCTCAGCACCTGGAGGCCCCGGTGGCGGCTGGGCCTTTTCCTACCTCGGCCCGTGCTGAGCTCTGCTGAGTCGAAACCCCTCGTCCCGCCTCCCCGCCCGTGCCGCCGTCGCCCCGTCGCACGGGCACCTCGGGGGCGCTCCGCCGTCCCCGCCGCTCGACGGCTCGGGACCCCCTAGCTGACCCCCAGACGGTCGGGATCCTTGACCGATGCTTGCGGTCCGACACTTGAACGCTCTCCACGTCGGGGGGCCGCCGCCGCGCGGGCGGCCGCTGGGGCAGGGGCGGGTCGGTGTCCCCCGGCCCCCGTTTGTTTAACAAATCCATGAAATCGTTATATATTCGTTAAATTGTGTTAAACCCGTGCGGAACGCTCGGGCAACAGCTCCGGCGGGCTACTTCCTCGGTGTGCGCCTCAGTGCCGAGGAAGAGTCGCTCCTCGAACGGTTCCAAACAGCGAACGAACTTCCGAACCGCTCGGAGGCGGTCCGGGCGTTGGTCCGAAGCGCGGGCGGTGCCCCCGTCGAATCGGTCGAACTCCCGGCGACGCTCCGTGCTGAACTGGAAGAGGTCGTAGAGGACGGCTACGCCCGGGACCTGGATGGTGCGATCGACACCGTCCTGAACCTCGGGCTCGCGGAGCTAGCTCGGACCCACGCCGAACGGATGCCGGCCCTGCGCGAGCGCGCACGGGCCACGTCCGAACGGCGCCGGGACCGGCGTCGGGCGGATCGCGAGGGTCGGGGACTCCTCGGGCGATAGGTCTCCCACACAGGGTTGGTTTGCAAAATGGAGCCGATGGGGATCGCGTGGAGCGAGCGGAGTGGGTTCATCTGCCGACTGTGCCGTCAGGACGCCAAGCATAATGAGGTGCTGCACATCTCGTTCTGCCCAGTCCACGGCCTGAGTTCCCCATTGGACCAGTTGCCCTGGCGACCGGAGGCGAGAGCATCCCGCGTCTCTATACCCGTACGGGCGACCGCGGAACGACCGGTCTCGCCCATGGTACGCGCGTAGACAAGGACTCGGCGCGCATCCGCGCGTACGGCACCTTCGACGAGCTCGGGGCCCACCTCGGCCAGGTCGAGGCGGGCCTCCCCCCGGGCCTCGGGGACCTCCGTTCGCTGGTCCGCCGGCTGGAGCACGAGCTGTTCATCGCCCAATCCGAGCTCGCGGTCGGACCCGGTGGTCGACCACCCGAGCACCGCATCGAGTCACGGCACGTCACCGGCCTGGAACGCGAGATCGACCGATGGGACGCGGCCCATCCTCCCTTGACGACCTTCGTCCTTGCGGGAGGGTCTCCTTCGGGCGCCGCGCTCCACATCGCGCGCACCGTCTCTCGACGCGCCGAACGCGAACTCTGGGCGCTGCACCGATCCGAACCACAGCGGGCGGAGCTGCTTGAATGGACCAACCGGTTGAGCGACCTGTTGTTCGCAGCGGCGCTGGCCGCGAACCATGCGCTCGGGGTCGTCGAAGTGGCCCCGGATTACTCGGTCTAACGGGAGGGTTTCGAGGTGGAGGTCGGACTCGTCGGCAAGCCGAACGTCGGAAAGTCGACGTTCTTCAACGCGCTGACCTTGCTCGACGTGCCGATGGCCCCGTACCCGTTCACTACCATCGAGCCGAACCGGGGGGTGGCCGCCGTTCGTGCTCCGTGCCCCCACACCGAGAAGGGATCGCCGTGTACTCCCGGCAACGCGAAATGCGTCGATGGGACGCGGTGGGTCCCGATCAACCTCGTCGACGTGCCCGGGCTCGTGCCGGGGGCGCACGAGGGCAAGGGCCTCGGCCACAAATTCCTCGACGACCTCCGGGCGACGGACGGGTTCATCCAGGTGGTGGACCTTTCCGGGGCGACGGACCCGGAGGGACGACTCGTGGCTCCGGGGAGCCAGGACCCTGCGGAAGAGGTCCGGTGGCTCGAGGAGGAACTGGTCGCATGGGTCGTGGAGATCCTGGGCCGCGACTTCCTGCGACAGGCCCGCAGCGTCGAGTTGGAAGGGAAGAAGGTCGAAGAGTTCCTCCAGCAACGGTTCACGGGACTCTCGGTGAGCCCGGCGGCGATCGCCGCCGCGCTCCGTGCGAGCCCGGTCGACCGGGCGCATCCGAGCCACTGGTCGACGGAAGAGCGGGTGGCTCTCGCCCGGGGTCTGCTCGCGGCGTCCAAGCCCCGGCTCGTCGCGGCCAACAAGATGGACCACGCCACCCCCGCCCTAGCCCAGGACCTGGAGGGGAAGACTGGCGGTATTCCCGTCTCACCCACGAGCGCGGACGCGGAGCTGACCCTCCGTCGCGCCGCTCGCGCGGGATTGGTCGACTATCGGCCCGGAGATCCTTCGTTCTCGGTCCGTGAGCCGGGCCGCCTCTCCCCGGCCCAGACCAAGGCGCTCGACGGGATTCGCGCCACGGTCTCGGCCTGGGGCGGCACGGGAGTTCAGGGGGCCCTCGAACGGATGGTCTACGAGCGGCTGCACCAGATCGTGGTCTACCCGGTCGAGGACGAGACCCATTGGACCGACGGGCGAGGTCGGCTGCTTCCCGACGCGCTGCTCGTCCCGGCGGAGACCCCGGCACGGGGCGTCGCCTACCGCGTCCACACGGATCTCGGAGACCATTTCATCCGGGCGATCGACGGCCGGACCCATCGGGCTCTGGGCGCGGACCAGCCCCTGACACCGAATGCCGTGGTCCGGATCGTCTCCCGCAAGTAGCGGGCCGGCCCTCAGTTCTCCGGCGCGGCGACAATGGACGTCCCCTCCGGGGACGGTCGGACCACGAAGGGAAGCCCCCCGGCCCGCGCGAGCCGGCGCACGAGGTCGACCTCCTGTCCGGGCTTTGGGAGCGCGACGATCGAACCGCCCGCTCCCGCGCCGGTCAACTTCGCTCCCTCCGCCGCGGGGGCGGCCGCCTCGAGCAACGCCTCGAGCCGGGGATGGGACACCCCAACGGTCCGGAGGAGTTCCTGGTTCCAGGCCATGTGCGCCGCCACGCCAGGGCGGTCGCCCGCCGCCAGCGCACGAATGCCCGCGGTCGCGACCCGGGCGAAATCCGCGAGCAGGGCCGGACCGTCCGGCTTCGCGAGCCGCGCGCCCACGCTCCGCACGGCATCCCCGGTCGCCCGCGGGACCCCGCTGTGCGCCACGACCCAGACCCACCCCGGGTCGGCGACCCGCCGGACCTCCCAGTCCCGTTCGCTCCCGCGGATGGTCCAGAGCCGGTCCTCGCCGGCGCCGTTGATCGTTACGAACCCTCCGGCCACTACGGCGCTGGTGTCGCCGGGACTCCCGACGCCCTGGGCGGCCTTCTCGACGTCGTAGCTCGCTTGCGCGAGGGCGGGCCGCTCGAGGCCTCCCTGCGCCGCGCCGAATGCGGCGACAAGTCCCGAACTGAACGCGGCGGACGAACCGAGCCCGGCGCCGCGGGGGATGCGGGAGGTCGACCGGACCTCGACCGGCGTTCCCCCGACCCACCGGCGAGCGAGCGCCGTCCGGAAGTACGGGTTCCCTTCGGCGGCGTTCTGATCCGCGTTCAGCGAGAACGCCGGGGCGTCCCGCACCATCACCTGGGTGTACAGGTCGACCGCGAACACGAGCTCGGGAGCTCCGTGGACGACCGAGTGCTCACCGAAGATGATGCACTTTCCGGGCGCCCGGGTCGAGACCGGCAGGGGGTGCGCCGGGATCGCTTCGCCCGCTTCGCCCATCATCCGTTCCGGCCACCCACCACCCTCTTTCCGCGGGCCCGCGGGACGACCCGCTGCCTGGCGCCCGGCTCCGCGCGGGGCCCCGGGACTCCCAGCAACCGTTCCAAGACGACGGCGAGCGCCGCGACCTCGCTGTGAGGTTGGTGACCGACCGCCACATTGTACCTCGCGATGCGATATAGGTCCGGCGGGACCTTCGCGCCCCCGACCACGATGAGGATGTGCCGGGACCGGGCCAATCTCGGCAGCACGCGTTCGAGCGGGAGGCCGTACATCGTCAGGTGGACCACCGTCCCGTCGAACCCCTTGACCGTCGACCGCCACTCCTCGGCGGGCTGGACCTCGAACGTCCCCCCCCACCGTTCGACCACCGCCGCGATCCGCGCCGCGAGGTCCGGGTCCGGCGGGTGCAGGAGCATGCGCCGCGCGCCAAACGCCCGCGCGGTGAGGGCGAGATGCGTCGTCAGCCGAGGGTCGCGGCCGGCGCGATGGCCGACCCGGAGGACCGAGACCTCGGGTGGCGGACTACTCGACGGTCTCCGCCTGGAACCGTTCGATGCGGTGACCACGGTACTCCAGCTTCTCGGAGCGCTTGACGAGACCCTTCAACCGGGTGGGGGACATGCCGAGCTCCTCCGCGACGTCGGAGAAGAACCGGCCCTCCGGGCCGACGGCCTCGTGGATCTTGGTCTCGATCTTCGTGTACTCCCGGAGGGGCATGGTCGCGATCGCGAGCACTTCCGAGATCTCGGCGAGCGGGGAGGTCGTGTTGATGTTGATGGTCGAGTAGTAGAAGTGGTAGCTCTTGTCCGGCTGCTTCCGTCCCTCGCGCGCGACCCACCGGGTGTCGATGAGGCGGAGCTTTTCGAAGAACGCGAGGGTCTTCACGCCCTCGGCCCCGAACTCGTTCTCGACGTCCTCGAGCGTCAGCCAGCTCTCTCCGAGGCGGTGGACCAACTTGAGCTTCAGCGGGGAATCGACGGCGCGCAGGATGGGGACGAGGTCACTGACGTCGTTGACGACCTTGATGCGATGGATTGCAGCGGACACTACGGTACTACTCCGATGGACCCGGCGCCGGGCCCGACGCCCGTAACATTCGGCGGTACTTCCCGTACCGGTCCGTCGGGTTATACCGCGCCGGATGGGGGGTGCGGGTCGCGACCCCGCATTCGGGGCATTCGGCTTGGAAGGTGTACCGGGAGCACGCCCGGCAGACCCGGAGGATCGAATCCGTCATGGTCGGGCGAAGGAACCTTCGCCGCCCGACGCCTTGATCGACTTGAGTGCCGCGTCGGTCGCCTTTTTCATCGTCTCTTCGGCCTGCTTGTACTGCTTGGCCGCGACCCGGATCCGATACCGGGGGGCGCCGACGTACTGGACCTCGACCGACTCGGGGTCGACCTTCTCCGCGGCAAGCAGCGCGGCACGGACGTGCTCGAGCCCGTCCGGGGAAGCGTCCCGGACCTCGAGCGTCCCGAGAATCGCGACGTGGGGCGGCTCGATGTTGTCCCGGGCGACCTGAAGGAACGCGGTGACCCACGGGGCCTTCTCGTTCTCCTTCTGGAATCGCGGCGGGTCGGCGGAGGCGACCTCGAACGCTTGGAAGAGCGACCCATACCGCTCGACAAGACCCGGGCCGAACAGTTCGACGGACTCGTCCGCCGTGAGCTTCAGCGCGGTGCCGACCTGCTCCACCAGCCGCATCGCGCGCTGTTCGTTCTTCCAGCCCTGGACCTTCTCCCGGCGCTGGTGGTCGTTGATCCGCTTGAGCGACAGGTCGATCTGGTTCTTCGAGAGGTCGATACGGAGGACGCGGGCGACGATCTTCTGCCCTTCGCGGATGTGGTCCCGGATGTACTTGACCCACCCGGTGGCGACCTCGGAGAGGTGGATGAACGCCTCGCGACTGGCGTATTCGTCCAGGGTAACGAACGCCCCGAAGTTGCGGATCGAGGTGACGGTCCCGATGACCAGCTCCCCCTCCTCGGGGTATTCCGCGCGCAGCGGCACGATTCGGATGCCTTCCCGCCTAGCCCGTGACGGAGCGAACGAGCTCGCCCCGGAGCTTGGCCTGCCCGCCGGTCGGGGTCGCCAGCGTGGCGCCGCAGACCGTGCAAACCACGGTGGTCGCCGGGCGGCTGAAGACCGTCTGCTCGGTCGAGCAATCCGGGCACTTCACGATCCAGAAGGGGGAGGGAGCGCGCATAGAGACTCCTAGTGGTGCTCCACGAGCTCGAGGGAACTCGCCCGCCAGCTGGCGGGCTGGACCGTGTACTTGCACTTCTTGCATTTGTACTTGAGATTCACGCGGCGCACGGCCTTGGCTCGGCCCTCCGGCTTCGGACGGGGAAAGCCTCCGTATCCCGCGGTCGCCCGACGGAATCGCCGCTGACCCCACTTCATCTCGGAAGCGGGGCGCTTCTTGCCTTTCTCCACGTCGTGGTCCGTGTGCACCTTGCACTTCGGACAGTAGGTGGAGACGACCTTAGGATAGTGCATCGGGCGCGGCCGAGACGGGTTCGGTATATATCCCTAGGGGCGAGGGGACGACCCGACGGCCGCGGCCACCCACCGAGGGGAAACTGAGCGTCGGACGACGGCCTCCCTCCGGCCAAGCCTTAAGTAAGGAGGCCTTATCGGCGCGCCGCCCTCTCGGAGGGTGCTACATCGATGCCCGATCGTCCGTCCGTGGAGGCCATCACCGAGGCGCTGGAGAAGGCGCCCGCTCGCAAGTTCCCCGAGTCCGTGGAACTGTCGGTGAACCTCAAGGACCTCGACCTTTCGGTCCCCAAGAACCGATTGGAGGACGACATCCCGCTCCCGAACGGGCGGGGGACCACCGTCAAGGTCGCCGTCTTCGGCTCCCCCGAGCTTCTCCAGAAGGTGCGGGGGGTTGCCGACCGGGTGATGACCGCTCCCGAGCTCGAGGAGCTGGCCAAGGACCCGAAGGCCGCGAAGCTTCTCGCCTCGGACATCGACTTTTTCCTTGCCGAAGCCCCGCTCATGCCGACCATCGGTAAGCGGCTCGGTGTCGTGCTCGGCCCCCGGGGCAAGATGCCCCGGCCGGTCCCCCCCGGGACCGACCCGTCCAACCTCGTCAATGCCCTCAAGCGCTCGATCCGGGTCCGCACCAAGAGCAACCGCACGTTCCACGCCGCCATCGGCATCCGTACGATGCCTCCAGAGGAGCTCGCGCAGAACTTCGACGCGGTGCTGCAACGGATCATCGGCAAGCTCGAACGTGGCCGAACGAACATCGAGTCGGTCTACGTCAAGACGACCATGGGACCGGCGGTCCGGGTCTGGTAGGAACGGGCATGCCGGGACGTGGATCGGTCCGACCCGAACAGCTCGCCCATGTCGAGCAGCTCTCCCAGTCCATCCTCGCTCGCCCGATGACCGCGCTCGTCGGCATCCGAGGAGTTCCCGCGTCCGCGCTGCAGAATATGCGGCGCGACCTGCGGGCCCGGAACCAACCGATCGTGGTCGCCCAGAACAGCGCCATCCGGCACGCGCTCGAGCGGGCCGTGAAGGAGCGGCCATCGCTCGCCCCCCTGCTCGACCAGGTCGAGGACCAGACGGCGGTCCTCGCCGCCGAGGGGAACCCGTTCGCTCTGTATCAGCAGTTCCTCAAGACCCGCTCCCCGACGCCCGCCCGGGGCGGTGAGCTCGCCCCAGCGGACATCGTCGTCCCCGCGGGGACGACCAGTTTCAAACCGGGCCCCATCGTCGGCGAACTTCAGCACGCCGGGTTCCCCGCCGCGATCGAGAAGGGAAAGGTCGTCCTGAAGAAGGACACTACGATCGTGAAGGCCGGTGGCGTGATCTCCCGCGAGGTCGCGACCATGCTGACCCGCCTCGACATCTTCCCGCTTGAAGTCGGCCTGTCGCTCCGCGCCGTCATCGAGGGCGACACGTTCTACTCGACCTCGGTGCTGGCCGTCGACCTCGACGCCCAGCGTGCCGAGCTCGCCCGGGCCTCCCGCCGGGCCCTCGGACTCGCTCTCGCGATCGGCTACGCGACTCGCGAGACCGCACCGCTTCTCCTCACCAAGGCGCACCGCGCGGCGCTCGCGGTCGCCATCGCGGCCGGCTATGCGACGCCGGAGACGATCGAGCCCCTCTTCGCGCAGGCTGTGCGCGAGGCGGCCGCCGTCGCCAAGGCCGCGAACATCAAGGGTACCTGAGGGTCCACCGCTGTCACGGAGTGAGAAAGATGGAGTACGTATACGGAGCACTGCTGATCAACGCCGCCGGAAAGCCGATCGACGAGAAGGGCCTGTCCGGTGTCCTCACCGCCGCGGGCGTGAGCCCCGACGCGGCCCGCGTCAAGTCGCTCATCGCGTCGCTCGAAGGCGTCAACCTGACCGAGGTCCTCGCCAAGGCCGAGACGTTCGCCGCCCCGGCCGCTGCCCCCGCGGCCGCCGACAAGAAGGACGGCAAGGGCGAGAAGAAGGAAGAGGAGAAGAAGGAAGAGAAGGGCGTCTCTGAAGAGGAAGCGGCCGAGGGTCTCTCGGCCCTTTTCGGCTAGACGCCCCCTCGACCGAGCCGCTTCCCTTAAGACCCGTGACCGGGTAGAGTCGGCCAGAAGCCGCGCGACGGCCTTCTGGTCGACCGATGCCCCCACACGAGTTCTGTGGCATCGTCGGGGTCTCGCTCCAGGGGAAAGGGGCGGCCCCCTACCTCTTCCGCGGGCTCCGCGCGCTCCAGCACCGCGGTCAGGAAGCCAGCGGCATGGCGACCTCGAGCCACGGGGTCCTCTACCTGCGCAAGGGCGCCGGGTTGGTCCACGAGGTGTTCAGCCAGGACCTGCTCGACTCGCTCCGTGGAACGGCGGGGATCGGCCACAACCGGTACCCGACCACGGGCTCCTCCGATATCGAAAATGTCCAGCCGATCGTCTTCAAGCTCGGCGCGGAAGAGGCCGCCCTGGGGGCGAACGGCGACCTGGTCAACTTCGAGCGGATCCGCCACCGCCTCCAGGCGCAGGGGATCGACCTCCTCGGCAACGCCGACACGGAGACGATGGCCCAGACCATCGCGCTCGAGTTCCACCGCACCCGGGACGTCGAGGCGGCGATCCGCCGGGCCTCGGTCGAGCTGGTGGGCGGGTACTCGGTCGTGATGCTGGTCGGCAACCGGGTCTACGCGTTCCGTGACCCGCTCGGGATGCGGCCGCTCGTCTTCGGGACGGTCGAGGGCGGCGTCGCCGTGGCCAGCGAGTCCGTCGCGCTCGAGCTCATGGGCGGGACCGCCGTGCGCGACGTGCTCCCGGGCGAGGTGCTCGTCCTGGAGAAGGGCCAACTGGTCCGAACTTCCCGCGTGCCGAACTCGGGCGGCCGGGCGCATTGCATGTTCGAGTGGGTGTACTTCTCCCGTCCCGACTCCATCGTCGAGGGCCAGAGCGTGTACGACGTGCGCCACCGCATCGGGCTGCGCCTCGCGAAGGAAAGCCCGGCGAGCGTCGACCTCGTCGTCCCGGTACCGGACTCCGCCCGCCCCCAAGCGCTCGGGTTCTCCGAGGGGACCGGGATCCCGTACGCCGAGGCGCTGATCAAGAACCGGTTCGTCGAACGGACGTTCATCATCCCCGACCAGAAACGTCGGGAGCTCGAGGTCCGGGTGAAGCTCCACCCCGTCCCCGGCCTGCTGAAGGGGAAGCGGGTCGCGCTCGTGGACGATTCGATCGTGCGCGGGACAACGCTCCGGGAGATCGTGGGCATGGTGCGCCACGCCGGCGCGGTCCAGGTCGACGTCCGGGTCGGCTGCCCGCCCATCGTGGCGCCGTGCTACTTCGGGATCGACATGAAGGAGCGGCGGGAACTGATCGCGCACGAACGCAATGAGGGGGAGGTCGCGCAGCTGATCGGGGCCGACAGCGTCCACTATCTCTCGATGCCGGGCCTCGTGGAATCGATCGGCCACTCCTCCGAGAGCCTCTGCTTGGGTTGCCTCACCGGGAAGTACCCGGTCGAGGTGCCGGAAGAGCGCCACCGATTCCAGAAGTCGCTCGCGGAATTCTGACGGTTCCGCGAGGTCGGAGGGCCGAGGGAGCCCCACGCGCCGCTGGCCGAGAACAACACGATAGGCCGGCCGCCCTTCGACCTGGGCCGCCCTCGGCGCGCAGGTCGCCGCGAGTGGACCGTCAACCCGCTCTGGGCAGCTACGAGTCGGAACGTGGCCGGCGGCCGGACCTCGGAACTGCGAGCCGATTGA
>Ga0187858_10003569_pt1 | contig 15009 bp, 10 predicted proteins | sample June2016WEW_8_15_FD_133015 | JGI IMG/M metagenome (GOLD analysis project Ga0187858, IMG submission 133015) | Peatland microbial communities from SPRUCE experiment site at the Marcell Experimental Forest, Minnesota, USA - June2016WEW_8_150 | ecosystem: Environmental > Terrestrial > Soil >...
CCATGGGCCACTGTTATTCCATCAGGGGGGAGGGTGTTGCGACGGTAGTGTGCCGTTGTGCCTGAAGCAAAGCGAGTTTCGCGTGGGTTCAAAGGACGTGCTGCTGGGCTTTGTGGAAGGCACGCCTTTCTATCTGGGAGCGGGGCAGCCGGAACAGGTAGCGCAGCAGGGCGTAGTGCTGGACGTAGCCGATGGAGACACGGACAGGTTCTCAGTGGAAGCTGCGGAGGGAGTTTACTTTGTCAGTCGGCCACGGTTACGGTCGTCCTGCCGGAAGGAAGGGCCTGGTTTGGCTGGGACGGAAAAGATCAACTCAGAAAACGACGAGCGATGAATCCGTCCGATTCCAGAGGCGATAACCGGAACCTGGGTCAAACGTTGATAAATCGCAGATGCACTCATCGAGCTTTTTCCATTGAAAAGTTCACGGATTCCTGGGTTCCGGTCGTGTAACCGCCCACCCTTCAGACCACTCCGTTACTGCCGAGTAGGCGACCATCCGGCCGGAACCCAACTTATTTGTGGATTGCACGAGTCAGTTTTACTGCTTGGCGAGGGCCACAACGTACACATATTCGAGCGGTTCATTTCCGGTGTTGGCGACGTTGTGGCGCGTTGCCGGCGGAATATAGACGAAGGCTGGAGCAATGAACGGTTGTTTAGGCTGGCCTTCGATGAGGGCCTCGCCGTTTCCGTGCAGGATAACCAGAGATTCCTCGTTGTTGCCGGTGGTGTGCCAGCCAACCGTCGTGCCAGGCAACAGGCGCACGAAGCCGCTCCGCATTCCTGTCGTCTGGGGGACGCCTTTTAGCAAAGGACAATCTCCCTGCGTGCACTGAAGTGGTACGGTCAGCGGGTGTGGGCTTGCCGACTGCGATGACGCCGCTACTGGCGCAACGAGCAACAGAAATGCAACGCGCAAGAACTTTGTCTGCGTAGTGAGTCTCATACATGCCTCTTAGGAAGAACACATTCGACAGCGTGCATCGACATTTCTCTCGATGCGAAGCTGCCAGGTTCACTTTGGGCCGAACAAGCTGCCCAATGGCCGGTCAATCGATCTGGTCGATGCAGGAGATCTTAGCGCTACTCGTGAGTATGGTCATGATGGTGGTCGTGATCATGATCATGAGGATGCGAGTGCGTGATCACGCCATGCGTATGCTCATGGCTATGCGTCGTGCCAGGGGGAACCGGCGGCTCATGGGTATAATCGTGGTACCCGTCGTGGTGGGTATGTTCATGCGTATGTGTGACGGTATCGTGGGTGTGCGTGTGAGAATGCTCGGACATGATTACCTCCTGGGGTGTTTCCGTACTAAGGGGAGTTGAGGATGCCTGCATCTGCAGCAGACCGCCACAGAGGCGGAAGCAGCGTCAGACATCACAGATGTATAGCAGCAGCCAGTGGCATTTGGGAAGTAGCAGCCCCAAATGCCTTCCGGCCTTAAGAGCCGCGTCCTCTATGGTTCACATGACCCGCTATAGCATGTTAATGGAGCGGCCGGCACTTCAATTCGGCGATTGGGCCGAGCTGCCAACGGGCTCTCGAACTTCCGGGAGAGAGGGAAAGGGTTCGAGTTCTAAGCCTCATCTCTTTCGCACAATCCGAGATCGATTGGAGACCGGATCAACCAGGCGGCCTCTGCCCTGTTGAACGGCTGGGGCTAGCCCAGGCGGGCGCGCGCAGTGTTGGCAGACACATGAAACCGGGTGCATCCCGGATTAGATTGTAGCCTGAAGATGCGCCGCACGATCGCACTTGCGCTGATGATGGCCTTCAGCTGGACGCTGATTGCGCCCATTTTTGGCCCCGACGCCGACGCGAATCTTCCCCCGTGCTGCCGCAGGCATGGCAAGCATCACTGCATGATGCGCATGATGGAGCGGTTCGGCGGCAAACAGACCGGCTTCACCTCCGCTTCGGAGAAATGCCCCTGCTTCCCAGCCAGCACCTGTGCCGTTCATTCTCGAGCGTACAAGCCTGAAAACCGAAACACAGATCTACACGGAAGTTGTCCGCCATCCTTCGTGTACGCCGCAGCATGAGGCGCTTAACCGCGTTTCCTTTCTCCGCAGCCATCAAAAGCGCGGCCCACCGTCGCCTCTTGCCTGACAAACCGTAGTGCATTACGGATGGGACTGGTGCAGCCAATCCCGTCCAGATACTTCGCGTTTTCTTGAAGCAAGAGGAAAAGCCATGAAAGCCAGATGGTTGCTGGCGTTAATTTCAGCCGTCTGCCTATGCGGGTCGGCGTACCTGATCCATGCCCAACAAAGTCCAGTTGTTGCCGCAAGCCCCATCGCGACCGGCCGCATTGCCGGAATCCTGAATGACCCATCCGGCGCAGTCATCCCAGGCGCAAAGATCGAACTCAGAAGACTCGCCACTGGATCAACGAGATCGATGGAAACAGACCAGCAGGGGCGCTTTGTTTTCAGTGACGTGCCGGTGGGCCACTACCAAGTCACCATCTCCGCCGGCGGTTTTGATATCGCGGTTCTTCCCGATCTTGTCGTTACGGCCGGGACTGAGACACCCGCCAATGTGGCTCTGAAAATCGCCCCGGCGAAGGCCTTTGTCGAAGTAAACGGCTCTGCGATCACAACCACAGCCACAACGGGGCACAAGGTGAACTCAGACGACCAGGCGCGCAGCCGCAACGCGGCCGAATTGGTTGGAAACGCGCCCGGCGTCAGCCTGAGGGAAAACGGCCAGCTTGCCAGCATCCCATTTCTTCATGGGCTGGGAGACGAACGCACCAAGCTGGTTGTCGACGGCATGACGGTTTCTTCAGCCTGTCCCAACCACATGAACCCGCCGCTCTCCTACATCGCACCGTCCGATGCGGCCCAGATCACTGTGCTGGCCGGCATCACACCGGTCAGCTTGGGCGGCGATAGTTTGGCCGGAACGGTCGCGGTCGATTCCCGTCAACCCGTCTTTGCCAGTCCCGGTGAACGGCTGCACGAAGAAGGCTCATCCTCAGGCTTTTATCGCAGCAACGGACAGAATTATGGCGGCGCGTTGTCGGGATGGGTCGCGGGCCCCAACCTGGCGCTGGGCTACACCGGATCGTGGGCTACCAACGACGATTACACCGACGGCAGCGGCCACAAGGTCACGTCCACATACGCTCAGAGCACCGACCACACAGTGACCCTGGCGGCTCAAGGCGCTGGCAATCTTTTCGTGCTCCAGGCCAGTCTCCATCACACTCCATACGAGGGCTTTGTGAGCGCACAGATGGACCTGGTGCGCAACTATGCGGAGTCGCTCAACCTGCGTTATCGCAGAAGCTTCGAACGCAGCGTGCTCGACACGCACATGTTCTGGCAAAACACCTGGCACTCGATGAACATCGGCCGAGACAAGTCCACTTTCCCGATGCCCATGTGGATGCCGATGAACACCCACGGACGGGATCTCGGCTACTCCGTCAAGCTTGACCTCCAGTTGTCAGAACACCACACCCTCCGGGTCGGTAACGAACTCCATCGCTTCGTTCTCGACGATACCTGGCCCGCCGTTCCCGGCACGGCACCCATGATGGGACCCAATACGTTCGTCAGCATCAACGACGGCCGCCGTATCCGGCTGGGCACCTTCGCCGAGGTGGCCAGCAAGTGGAACCCGAAATGGACCACCCTGGTCGGCCTGCGCAACGATACTGTCTGGACGAACGCCGGTTCGGTGCAGGGTTACTCGGACATGTATGCCACCGATGCGAACGCTTTCAACGCATCGAACCGCGCTCACACCGACCCGGATCTCGATGCTACCGTGATGGCGCGCTACGAGCCGAACGCCTCCAGCAGCTTCGAATTTGGTTACGCCCGCAAGACCCGCGCGCCCAACCTCTACGAGCGTTACGCATGGTCTACCAATCTGATGGCCAGCGGCATGATCGGCTGGTTTGGCGACGGCAACTATTATGTGGGCAACATCGGCCTCAAGCCGGAGATCGCCCACACCATCAGCGGCACAGCGACCTGGCACGACCGGGCACGCAAAACGTGGGAGATCAGGATCACGCCCTATGAGACCCATATCCAGGATTACGTCGACGTGGACACGCTGGGCACCGTCACCTACGGCATGAGCACCTTTGCCCAACTGCGCTTCGCCAACCACAACGCCGGGATCTATGGCGCCGATCTGTCCGGCAACGCCGCGCTCTGGAATAGCTCCACTTTCGGGCAGGGCAGGATCAGCGGCGTTGCTGGCTGGCTGCACGGCGAGAGACTTGACACGCAGACGGGCCTTTACCAGATGATGCCGGTCAACGTGCGGGTCGCCCTCGACGAGGAACTCAAGGGATGGACGGCCGGTGCTGGCGTAGAGGCCGTGGATCGCAAATCGAATGTGGACCCACATCGCTTTGAACAAGCGACGCCCGGGTATGCGCTCTTCAGCCTGCACGCGGGCTATGAGCACGGTCACCTGCGGATCAGCGCGGGCGCCGACAATCTGCTCAACCGGGAGTACGAACTGCCGCTGGGAGGAGTGAACTTCGACGACTTCATGGCCAGCATGTGGATGAGCCGGATCATGCCACTTACGGGGCGGGGACGATCGGCCTATGCAAGCCTGAGCGCCCAGTTCTGACGACCCAATTGCTGTGTCTCGGGAGTGCGGTTCCGATGGCAATACCTTTGTGCATCTGGGAAACAGTTCGATAACCACATTCTTACTTAGCCAATTGCACACAAAGCGAGAACAGAGTGACTTGGCGAAAGCATCAGATCTTCTCACAAAGCAAGCGCACCAAAGTGCAGCTATAATCGCTCCGAAATTGCCTGCAACTGTATTAACAACATCCTTTAGACGCTTTATGTAGGAGATCGGTCACGAAAAGCCGGCATGTCGCAAGGTTCCTTCCCGACGGCGTAGCATTGTTCCGGTCTCGGTAAGGACGGTCATTACTGACCGCCCCCCGCACAGATCCGTACGTGCGCGTCTACGCATACGGCTCTTACGAAGGATGAGTAGCGGCGAAGCGAGCATCAGGATAAGGATGTAGGACCCGGGGTATGGGGATCCACCGGTCAAGAACTGGGTTAAGACGATCCCAACGCATTCGTGCAAGGTGGTTCTTTCTTAAAGAAAGAGTCGCGCAGGAGATTAGGTTTCCTTTGCGGCAATTGGAAAACCGTTATAGTCCTCACAAGTCGGTGTCGCGCCAGGAATCCGGAAACAGGAGCTGGCGGATACGCACGGATCTTGGCCCGTTTGTCTGATGTAACCTGATGACTCGTGCTGCGCATGCATGCACAACGCTCAGCAGCGAATGTTGGTTCAATCAGCAAGTGATGTGCAAAATTGCGTTCGTGGTCTTGGTCCCCGGCTTGCCTTGCCGCAGGTGTTCAATTGCACGGGCGGTCGGAACGACGAGGAGTTCAATCTTGCGCCGTTCCGCTTCGCGCCTTACTTCTGGCAGCACAGGCAGTTTTCCGTCGGCTCCGGTACCGATTACCAAACGGCTGCAGTTCCAGGGTATGTCTTCTTCCACCGACAAAGGAGTGTGTCCATAATCGTCACGAAGTTTCCTGGATGGCCTTTTGTCGCGTTTGCGGATCTCTCCGCCGTCAATCACCACGTCGTCCTCATACGTGGTGCCGTCGATGCGAATCAAGCCAAAGGAAAAATCCTGAATTTGCATCTCAACCTCCCTAGTAGTAGCAACCTGGACCATGTGGGAACGTTGTTTTTGCCGCCATCGCGCGCTCTCTCTTTCGGATTGAAGGCTGGCTCACGCTGTGCGGTTTCATCGTTGCCGCAGTGCGGGCATCCGACCGTGCCCCAGGTCTGCCCCGTAATTTGTATCGCAGAGAGTGTTAGTGTAGCGCAATGGTCACCTGTGACGGGCGTGGACTTCGAACGCGAAGTTGTCCAGCACATCTTCCGCCAGCGGGTCGCCGTTGAACGTCAGAGTGAGTGTCGGCAGACCTTCGCGTTCCGCAGCGTGGGAGAATTGCGATTCGGCAATGCGCGTGGGCATACACTCCAGCGGGCCGACGTTAACGGCGGCCGAGATTTCACTTCCCCGCCAGTTGTGGAGCGGCAGGCCGAGAGTCAACACCGCCTCACCGCCGACGTCGCCGGCAATGTAATCGGAGGCAGCGTGGACTACGTCCTTCACCAGGACGGGAGCCGGCAGGGGGAGATGCCTGGCCATGGCTTCCCACGCCACATGGCGAATTCGCTCTTTCAGGAAGTCGATGACACGGTCAATTCGGCCGGGGGGGTTGATCTTCTGGTTGCAGTGGTCAACGTACGCGAACCATTCGTTGACCGCCGCGCAGCGGACGCGCATCCCGCGAGCCTCGAGCTTGGCGATGACGCTGTCGTTGGCGAACGCATCATTGCGAACATAGATTTCACCTACCATCTGCACGACCGGCAAATCTCCGTCCCCGTGGACCGCCGCGAACTCTGCCGCGGCTGCCTGCAGCAGCGCGCGGATGCCGAACAGCCGGCCCGTAACCACCTCCGTCATGGCCTGAGCGCGCGAACGGATCGCGCGCTGCTGCCGGCCAATCAGCGCGTATAACTCCACCGTGCGCCGCGCGTAGATTTCGTTCGCCGCGCCTGCGCGAAGTTCGGTTGGGCGGACTTGCAGCAGCGCATTGTAGAGCAGGTCTTGGGCGATGATGCCGGCCAGGAAGAGCGTGGTGAACCCCGGCGGTAGGCCAGCGAAGTAGTCTGACTCATTTGGCGACACGAACCGGCATCGGTCGCCAGCGCCGAGGCGTTCGACGACGATCTTCTGGAGCAGGTGGTACATGCCCATCCGGCACGGGCCGTTAGTGCGCGGAATCATGTAGGCGAATCGCCCAGTCGGGTCGCTCTGTAGTTTCTCCAGCAACCGCCCCAGCGTCAGGCTGACCGGCACGCATTCCTTGCCGGAAGTGTGACGGCGGCCAAGCTGTAAAGCGTGGCGGTCGGGCATCGCCAGCGCCTCGGCCGCGAACCCCGATGCGCGCAGGCACGCCGCTGCGACATGGGAACTCGGCCCCAGCCATGGCACGAGCACTGTCTCGGCTTGCTTATCGATCGTGGTGAAGTCGCAGACGCGGCGTTCCATTGCAGGCAAGTCTTGCGGCACGCTGCGAGGCTCCTTGGCGGCGCGGTCCTGTGCGACGCAATGGAGAAATGCCTCGATGCGCGTCTTGGTGCCGGCATCGCCCGCGTGGCCATCGGTCTCGATGATGGCGAACGGTTTGCCCTCCATTATGTAGCTGAAGAAGTGCAAGTTGAAACTGTCAGGACCGCAGGAGTAGTTGCTGCAATAGACGCTGTATACGCCCGGCGTGCGGCGGATCTGGTGGGCCGCACGCAGCAGGCGTTGGGCGTAGCCCCAATACACGCGCTCCAATACCGGCGTGTCGCTGGCCACGGGGTAACATTCGGCGGGGATGGCGATGGCGCCCTGTTCGCGAAGGATGGCCGGTACATTGGAGTTGAGAATCGGGTTATAGATTGTGTATGGCCGGCCAAGCACCACCACCGGGGTGATGTCTTGTTGCCGGCAGAAGGCCAGGGCTCGTTCGCCGATCTCCCGGCATTGTTCGACAAATCGCTTTTGGGCTGCGACCGCGATCTGATGCGCGTGCTCCCACTCTTCGCCGGCCACGCCGAGCGTCTTCGCCAGCCGCGCGCAGCTGGCATGGAACTCCGGAGATTCCAGCCCGCGTGCCCCAATTTCGATCTCAGGCACGAGCCACTGCGCTGGTCCCTTGCCGGCCAAGTCAAGGCGCAACAGGAATGGCGCGGACTGGACGATCGGGCAGACCCTGGCGTACAGCTCGTCTGCCGCGCGCAACGTGCTCCGCAGGATCGGTACGAACACGAACTCTGCATCGGTCTCGCGCAACTGCGCGGCAACGCCATGAAACAACTGCATCGGCGCACAGAACGGCACGTGGGTTTGCTGGATGCCGCGCTTCAGCATCGCCGGGTCCGCACCGCTCACAGTGGTCAGGTCACAGCCCAGTTCGCGCAGGAACGTGACGAAATAAGGGAACAGCTCCTTCAGCAGGAACTCATCGCTCAACGCCACGCGCCGGCCGCCGCGGTTCGGGCCGAGCCGCGTAAGCATGTCGGCAATAAGAAGCTCCCGCTCCTGGAATGGTTGCGGGGCGCGGTCCGGTAACTTACGCCGCCGGGTCGCCCGCTCGTGCAACGCGCACGCGCCACCCCATGTGAACATCCCGGCCGCACCGGCAACACGGGTACGGAGCCGGTCGATCCGGCAGTGGTTGCCGGGAGCACCGCAGCCGACCGTTGCGTTGCAGATGAACGTGCTGCGTTCCTCGACCGTCGCTTCGAGGAAGCGTCGCAGGTCCAATGGCGGGACTTCGCGCCACGTGAGCTCAGCGCGGGCCAGTAGTGCGATGCCCAGCGCACCGACGGTGCCGGGATTGGGTGGAATGATGACCTCACTGCCCGTCTGCCGCGCCACCGCCGCGGCCAACGCCTCAGCGCTGAACGGCATACCCTGGCAGAAGATCACCTGGCCGACCGACCGGTTGCCTTTGACGCGGTTGAGGTAATTCTGGATGATCGAGTCGTAGAGGCCGGCAATGATGGTGTTCTGGGGCAAACCCGCCGCCACGGCCTCGTCGATGATCTCCGCCATGAAGACCGAACAATGCTGCCCCAGGGAGACGCCTTCGGGCGCTTCTAACGCAGCCGTGCCCAGTTGCGAGACCTGCTCGATGCCAACAAACTTGCGGCCCTGTTCCTCGATGAACGAGCCCGTCCCGGCACTGCACGCTTCGTTCATGGCGCAGTCGATCACGCGGCCCTGTTCGAGGCGGATGTACTTCGCGTCCTGGCCGCCGATCTCGAAGATCGTGTCCACTCGCGGATCGTAGTGGCAGGCGCCCGCCGCGTGCGCCGCGATCTCGTTCTGGATGAAGACCGCCTCGGGCCCGTAACAGTTCGTCAACAATGACCCGACGATCTCGCGTCCGCTGCCAGTAACGCACGCGCCGCGGACGTGTTCATTGCCCATGGGGCTCTCCAGGAACTGCCGCCACAATGCCTGCGCTGCCTCGACAGGCGCGCCCCGGGTTTCTCGGTAAGCGTCCCAGACGATCGCGTCGGTCGCCGCATCCAGCGCCACTGCCTTCGCGCCCGTCGAACCGATGTCGAGGCCGAGGATCAGGTCGCGAACGTAGCCGTTGCGCGCCTCCCAAGGCACAGTCTGCATGCGTTGTACCCGGCCCAAATACGTCACCAGTGCTGGCGTCTGTTCCAGCGACGCGTTGCCGCGAGGGGCAATTAGTTGTTCCGCGGCCGGTGCCGGCAACGATTGCTCGGCGGCCAGCAATGCCGCGCCCAGCGCTTCCCAGTACAGACCGTCCTCGCCTGGCACACGCAGTTCGTAGCCGTGCCTCGCCAGCCGGTCATGGAACGTTCGTTGCACGCGCGGCGACTGGCTCACACCGCCGATCAACACGACCGGACCGGGGCTCAGTCCAGGCTTGATCAGGTTGAGGACGTTCTCGCAGACGGCATCGAAAAGGCCGGCTAGGATCTCCGCGCGGTTCCCGCCCTTGTTGGCAAGGTGGGTCATATCGGTTTTCAGGATGACCGGGCAACGACCCGACAATGCTGCGGCGTGTTCCACATCCGCGCAGAGCACGCTAGCCTCCTCGACGGTGAGCGAGAACCGCCCGGTCAACTGCCGCAGAAAGTTGCCTGTGCCTTGCGAGCAGCGGCTGTTCTCGCGAAAGGCTTCGCGGCCGTTCGGTCGCACCTCGAGAACCGAGAACCCGTGGCTGCCCACAGAGACCAAAGTGCCGGCGGCCTCGGGATGGAAGAAGCGGAATGCGCGGGATTGCGCCTGCTGGATGGGAACGCGGGTGAGAGCGAACTGCCTGCTGAGGCGCCCGGTTGAGGCGGCGCCGTCCAGGGTTGCACCGCCCCACTTGCGATAGAGGCGGCAGAGCGCCAATTGCGGGTCCTTACCGTGATCGATGCGGCAGGTGCGCTGGATATGGAACTGGCCGCCCGTGCGTGCAAGCTCCACGAGCTTCAGAGTTTCGGCTCCGATATCGATCCCGAGGAAGCGCTCGGTGGTCTCCGCATCATCGGACAGCATTAGCTCTCTCCACTTGTGCGTCACGCCGAATTCCACAGGAAGAGAGCCAGTACCGTTGGGTATTGCCGCCAAAGGCTGGGCCTGATCCTCCCGCGGCCTTGGCCAAACGATTGCTGCCCAGCGCCAGGGGAGGGCGGGAAGCAAAGCGAGGGCGCTCGCCGGTTTTCGCCGATTAAGGGGATGTTGAAGGTTTTGAATTGACCCTGCTTTTCCGTGGTTGCGAAGCGAAAGGCGTAGATGCGCCGCTCGTAGGACGCGCCTACCAATTGGTTCCATCCCCTTTGCACCCGGCCGCCCTCCGGAATGTCATTGCCGAGGCTCATCAGGTGCGCCTCATGGTACTGCCGGCGCAAGCGTTCCAAGGTTCACGATCCACGCGCGTGGGAACCTGAGCGGGGTCCTCGACGGCATATTCCGCCTCATAGGCTTTCTACGCCGGCTTCGCGACCCGCGCCGATGCTTTCTGCAGCCTAAGCGCCGGCCGCTTGGCTGCCCACCAGATGAGCGCGACGCCCACCACAACGGCCCCGACACTGGTCAGTTGTTCATTCGATAATCCCCAAAGAACCTTGGGATTGCGGCGGATGAATTCAACCAAAAAGCGAGCTGTTCCGGCGAGGATCAGGTACTGGCCCATGATCGCGCCTGTGGCGTGCGGTTTGCCGAGGCGCCACCATAGCCACCCGCCGATCGCGAGGCCTGTAGCCATCTCATAGAGCGGCGTCGGGTAGACAGGAACAAAAACCGGCACGATCCCATGCGGGAAGGCCATCCCCCACGGCCGGAAGGTAAATCCAAGAATATGGATCGGCTGGATCGCGATGCCGTAGCAACCGTCGCCGGAAAGAAAACACCCGATGCGCCCCAAGCCCTGGCCGATGGCGGCGGCAGGAACTGCCAAATCGAGCGTGCGCAGACCTCCGATTTTTGCCCGCCCGCCTTGCACCACCAGCGCCAAGATTCCGAAGACCAATGCGCCAAACCACGAAAATCCGTCGGTCTGCCACAAAGCACCCCAGCCCATGGTCCGGAAGTCCCCCGGCGAGTCGAGGACGAGGTACCAGATCTTGGAGCCCACAATGCCGGCCACCGCGGCGACCGCTACCATCTGCACCGCGTCCGCCGTCAGGTGCGCCCGCTTAAAAGCGCGGTCCACTAGAAACATGGCTGTCATGATGGCCAGGCAAAGCATCAGCCCGTAAGTGGGCTGGGCGTAGGGCCCAATGTGCAGAAAGGGAAGCATCGTGCATCAAGCCGGGATTTCCATTCTGCTTTCCCGGCGACGACAGTATACCGCCAGTTGCCGCTGCTGCGATCTTTTTCGGCATTCGTTCCAGAGCCAAAGAACCGGACGCGCCCGGCAGCGTCTTTACCAGAGCCAAAAGGCCGTAATTTGCCCCAGATGGGTATTTACCTGACTCAGGTACCCCCAACCTATTGTGGTTTCAGAAATCCGGTTTTACGCTGCATCTGACCAAGGACTTGTACGGAGCCGGTTCGACCGCAACGGCCTGCTCCATAAGCCGGTAGAAGAGCTTTCCGCCGCTGCGCGATTTGCGCCGGTTGAAGCGGAAGGTGAACTCGTCCAGGTAGGAGTCCAGATGCTCCAGGCTGACCCCGCCTTGATGGGTTTCCAGCAGCCAGCGTTTCAGCAGCGAGACCGCAAGGTTAGCGAAGCACTCAGCCACCAGAGGTGGCGCTACTTGCTCAGCTAATACCGGCGTCAGACCGAACCTCTTGAATTTGTCCACGTCTCGGCCCGAGCAGTTACCGATTGCCACGACCTTGGGCGCCAGTTCCAGCGCCGGGATGGCGATCACGCACTGTGCGCCGGGATCACCGGCATCCATGTAAGTCTTTGTCAACTGAAAAACACGAGTCTTCTGTTCGCGCTCTGGAGAGCGCGTTGCTAATCCGATCCGGAGTTGCGGCTGCGCCCGTTGCCTCTCGGCGGTTGGTTCCTGCTCTGAGCAGAACCGGACATCCATTTGCTGCCTCAGGCTCCGCAGAGCCATCGCAGAAGATTGAGTTTGTGTTCTCTGCCAGTCCCGAAACAATCCGAAGAGAGCCTCAGGAGTCGCCTCCGTCGCCCGGCCGGTGATCTGCGGGACCTGGCAGTCTGCGCATCGATTGATCCTGATGTTTTTCTCTTCTTAGGAAGGGTTTTACGCTGCGGCGCTTCGTCGGAACTCGCCCGCGGGCACGAAATCCGTGTTGCGCCTTTCCACGGCCAGCATCAACGCCACCATCTTCCTTGCCACTGCGAGCGTGGCCCGGTTGCCGTTCCCGCGTTGTCGTTCTCTTTCGTAGAGCAAGGCCAGTTCCTCGCTGTATCGCGGTGCCAGCCTGGCCGCCTCGACCAGCACCTGCTGGATGTGCTTGTTCCGCTGCTTGGAGATCGGCGTACGCATCACCTTATCGGCCGAGCTCTTCTCGGCGCTGCACAGCCCGCAGTAGCTGATGGCCTGCTTGATCGACCGGAAGCGTGAAGTATCGCCAACCTCCAGGGCCCAGGTCAGCGCCGTGATCGGGCCCACTCCGGGAATGGTTCTCAATCGTCTCAGTCTGTCTGCCAGCAGCGGATCTCGTTCCAGCGATCGCAGCAGAGCTGTATCCAGCATGATCGACCGGTCGATGTGTTCGCGGCAGAGGCTGAGCCGCGGCCGGATGTTCTCGCTGACCTCTTCGTTGGTCGCCATCAGCTCGGCAAAGTAGCCCATGCGGTGCAGCCGCAGCTTGTTGTAGCTCACCCCGGTCTCCATCAACAGGCCGGATACGCGGTTCTTCATCTGCACTGCCTGTCGCTGCACCAGGCCGCGGTAGCGAAGGATCCGCCGCCGGTTGCGGATCTCGGTCGAAGCCATGTGGCACTCCGGCAGAAAATCGCAGCGCAGGCAGTCGGCAATCTTGCCGGCATCGATGCGGTCGTTCTTCTTCTTGGCCGCGGCGATCGCCCGCAGCATCAGCGGATGCGCCACCTTCACCTTCTCGGCATGCGGAAGCAGGTGATCGTAGATCCAGCCGGTGAAGATCGTCGCCTCCATGGCCATCGTCCGGGGTTGGGGTAGAGTCTTGATCCAGGCGTCCAGTTCGCGCCGCGTCGAACCGATCTTGCCTTCCTGGTGCACACAACCAGCCGCGTCCTTCACGCAATAGCTGATCGTCTTCTTGTGCACATCCAGTCCGATGTAATACATATCGTCTCTGAGGAGCCTCCGAGGTTGTTCTCTGAATCAGCCTCACAGCTGAGTTCAGCCTTTCGCAACACCTCGTGCTCCTCGAGACTTACATTCAAACAATCCACTCGGAGCCCGAAGTATTGACCTGCTTGTGGCTCGACGCGTGACTTGGCATGTTCACAGCAGTTGAGGGCGGATTTGTGCAAGCAAAAGAAATCTGATACATGAAACGCAACAGTTCACAGCGTACATGGTTCGCGAAGTTGCCGATTGGGATCAGGATCTCTTTCGCTGTCAACTCTGAGACGAGCACGTTGTGGCTGCGAAAAGGAGATCTGCAGAACATGGAACAAACGGACTTCAGACTCGAAGAAGTGGGCGTTATCATGATAGGGGTTTCCGACCTATCGCGTTCGCTCGGATTCTATTGCGAAAAGTTGGGTTTGAATCTGCAGCGTGAGTTTCCAGGCATCGCCTTTCTGGATGGGGGTAGCGTGGCTCTGTGCCTCAGCGAGCCGACTGCGAAAATGCGCGGGCGGCTTCCCGGCTCTGGCGAGATCGGCTTCTCAGTGAAAGACGTCAACGCCGCCTATCGTGGGCTGGAAGCAAGAGGAGTCACTTTTACTCACGGACCGCGAAGTCTTACGCCCACCCATTGGATTGCGAATTTCGACGATCCTGACGGAAACCACCTGTCCGTCTCCGGCCCGGTAGCGTCAAGCCCTGAATAAACTCAGGCTGTGCGGTCTCGTGATCTACCCTCGCCAGCAATTCATAGCGAACCGCAAGTCGATCCCATGACGACGTAGCGTGGTGAGTAACGTTGGAACATTTCTTGATCAACCCGCTTGGTCCCTTTGGGGATTAACCTCTCAGAGACGAATGCTCGTCGCCTCAGGTCGCGCGTGGGATCTCAGTTCTCAAGTTGCGGTCTCGGTAGGGACGGTCATTACTGACCGCCCCCCGCACAGATCCGTACGTGCGCGTCTACGCATACGGCTCTTATCGTGAATGCCAACGGCAGTGGTGCTTGCCGCACACCTACCGAGAGTCTGGTACATGCTGGGTCCCGCTCAGTGTCGGGAGCATGTGGCTCCGGGGTGTTCTTCACGATCCATGCCCTTCCCTCCCCAACCTCCGCAGAGGGTTGCCCCTCCTTGTTCGGCTGGTTCACAGGTACTACGGCACAGTCCGACTTCTCCAGCACGTGCACGTCCGCCGTACGGCTTATGGCCTTCGCGGACCGGCCTTGATCTGAAGACCAAGGCGTGCTGGAGATCTCCCGGTTCTCGTGCATGTTGTTTCTCGGCGTGCACAGGTTCTTCGACTACGCAGGACCGACACTCCACTCGCGGTTAACGTGGCTGCCGTGTTGCCTTCCGCCTTCTCAGGATGGAGTCGGCGTCCTGATCTACCGGTTTTTCGAAGCTCAATAGCCCGGCCCACCGATGCCTCCGGTCTACGCTTCAAGCAACACCTCACGATGCCACCTGCAAGACTCGAGGCCAGGATGGATTCGCTACTTCCTTTCCTGTAGGGCTCTTGCATCCCCTACAACATGCCGGTTTATCCCGGCGCTCCCTGGATCACCGGCCAACCGGACGGTGCAGCGAAGCTAGCTGCTAATCCAGCAGGGGAAGGACCTGCCAGTAGAACTTGCCCAGTTGCTACTGAAGTCGTACCGGACGGCGGAGAGGGTGATCTCTCTTGCCGGAAGC
>Ga0187858_10003576_pt1 | contig 14990 bp, 10 predicted proteins | sample June2016WEW_8_15_FD_133015 | JGI IMG/M metagenome (GOLD analysis project Ga0187858, IMG submission 133015) | Peatland microbial communities from SPRUCE experiment site at the Marcell Experimental Forest, Minnesota, USA - June2016WEW_8_150 | ecosystem: Environmental > Terrestrial > Soil >...
GCGCAGGCGAGTGAAGTTCGCCAGGCTTTGGCATTTGTTCGCGCAAGCGCAGTTACCGCACCGCAAACCGGTGTCGAATGAGGCCGCTAACTTATTGAGCGACAATGGGGTCACAGATGAGCGCGCGGGAGCGAGCTTCAGCTCGCTCCGCTGAAGCGTGCGTCACAGCCTTATTTCAGTTTGACCGGATACGGGGCGTGTTCGGGTAGCTTCGGGCTGGATTGTTCCAGTGACTTGAGCAACTCCGCCACACCGCGTTCCAGTTGTGCGTCGTGGCCGTCGATTACGGATTTCGGATCGTTCTCGACCACGATGTCAGGGTCTACTCCGTGACCCTCCACCGCCCACTCGCCTTGCGCGGTGGCATACGCGAATTCCGGCACGTTTACTCCCCCGCCATCCATGAGCGGTCCGTGGCTCGTAATCCCGACTACGCCACCCCATGACCTTACACCGATGAGAGGTCCTAACTTGGCGGTTTTGAACATCCAGGGAAAGATGTCTCCGTCAGAAGCGGAGTTGCCATCCAGAAGCACCGCCTTTGGCCCGATGAATACGCTGTCCGGATAAGTTTGCGGCGTGGCAATCGTGCGCGGATACGTCAAAGCCAGCAGTGTGCGGCTCAAGCGCTGGATCACCATGCGTGAAATATTGCCGCCTCCGTTGGCGCGGTCGTCGATCAGGAGCGCGTCCTTGCGAAGCTGTGGGTAGTACCACTTGATGAACTCGCGAATGCCAGACGCGCCCATATCCGGCAAGTGCATGTAACCGATCCGCCCATGCGAGAGCTCGTCGACGCGGCGGCGGTTTCCCTCCACCCAGTCCAAATACAACAGGTCAGTCTCGGCCGCCAGCGGCTTGTATGTGACTTTGCGGGCGCCGGTGATCGAAGGAGTAGTGTTCAACAGCATGATCACGGGGGCATCGCCGGCGTGCCGCAGGAGTTTGTAGATGTCCACAGCGGTCGTTACCTCTTCGCCATTGATGGCCAGGACATAGTCGCCGACTTTCGCGTCCACGCCTATTTCGGTCAAAGGCGCACGATAGACTTCTTCTTCGTTCTGGCCGAGGAAAATCTTCGCGATTCGATACCGGTGTGTGCTGGGGTCCACTTCAAACCGCGCCCCAGGCAAGCCCGCATGCGGACGCGGCGGTATCTGGATGTCTCCGCCATCGATATAGGCGTGTTGTACGGTCAACTCCGATATCATTTCGCCGATCACGTAGTTGAGATCGCTGCGATGCGCGACATACGGCAGAAGCTCGCTGTAGCGTTGCCGCAAAGCTTCCCAGTCGTAGCCGTGCATGTTGGGCGCATAAAAGAAATCGCGGTAGCGCCGCCAGACCTCGTTGAAGATCTGCTTCCATTCCGCGGCGGGGTCTTTCTCCAGCATCAGTTGGGTAGTGGAGACAGTTTTCTTGCTTCCGGCGCCGTCCGGCTTCGCGCCGCCTGGTTTAACGTCATACACATTCCAAGCCTGCTCCTGATGTACAAGAACCTTCGATCCATCCCGAGAGAGCACAAACCCGCCGGCATCGTCGACCAGGACGGTTTCCTTGCGATCTTTGAACGCGAAAATGCGCAGGGAGGGTTTGGTGTCCGAAGGGCGGCCGTAATAAGGGTCCGGCGCAATTCCGTAAACCAGCGCATCGCTCTTCACGGCCAGCCCGAAATAGTTGTTGGCGTCCAGCGGAACGCGTGTTACACGTTGATCCAGGCCGTCAAAATCGATACCTCCGTCCTTTGGTTCCTCAGGCTTCTTGGATTTTTCGGGCTTCTCTTTGTCGGCATCTTTATCTTTATCGCCATCTTTTTCGGAGTCGCTCTTAGAGTTGACCTCATCGCTCTCCACTGGAAATGGATTTTTCACATCCTTCCGAAGAGCCAGAACGAAGATGCCGTGCGAACGATTGGTCGCGAAATCGAACTCAATCTGAGAGATCTGCGGGTGAAACTCGTGGCGGGCCATGAAGTACAGATAATCGCCGCCGGGATGCCAGGCCGGAGACTCTTCATTGAAAATCCCGCTGGTCACGCGGCGCAGTTTGTTTTCTTTGAGGGTCCAGATGTACAGTGCCGAAAAATTGCGCCGATCGTTCATGCTGAAAGCCAGATAACCGCCGCCCGGAGACCAGGCATAGTCGCGAATGGGCCCCTCCGTCGAGACCGCAATCTCTTGCGGATTGCGGTCTGTCAGCGATACCACCCAGAGCCTGCCATCTTTGTCGCTGAATGCGATGTGATTGTTATCCCCGGACCATTTGGGTTCATACCGGAACGCGTGCCCGCCGCTGGTGATTTTCTCCGGCGGCGTCGACCCATCCTGCGCCACTATGTACAACTCCTCCTCGCCGCTGGCATCCGACAGAAACGCTATCCGGTTACCGTCCGGCGACCAGGCCGGCCATTTGTCATGAGCGCCGGGCGAATGCGTGAGATTCCGCGTGTAACCCTTCTCGACCGGCGCGGAAAAAATGTCTCCGCGCGCGGCGAACAAGACCCGCTCGCCTTTCGGGCTGAGTTCAACTTGCTCGATTAAATTCGCGGCCGAGACGTAACTCGCCCTGCGATTTACGCCGTCATCCGGCACGCGGACCGCAACATCGGTGGTCTTGCCAGTTTCCACATCGAGGACATGCAGTTCTCCGTCCAGCTCAAAGACAATACGGCGCTGCCGGTCGGTGCTCGGCCATCTCACATCCCACTGCGAGTAGTTCGTTACCTGCCGGGTTTTGCCGGCGGCGGTGTCGTACGCGTATAGGTTGAAGTGACCGTCGCGATCCGAGTCGTAATAAATCTGCGTGCCGATCCACATAGGGTCGCGGCTGGCGCGCAGCCCTTCCGTGATCCGTTTGGCCGCGTGCGTTTCCGTATCGAAGACGTAAAGCTGATTGGCCTGGCCGCCGCTGTAGCGCTTTTCGGTGCGGAAGTCGCGCGCTTGCGGAGAATAGACGATCTGGTTCCCGCCGGGCGAGTATGCTCCGGCGCCGGAGACCGGCATGGGCAATGGTTCGGAGGGCCCACCATCCACCGAAACCCGATAGAGCCGGCTCAGCGCCAGCGTCCAGCCATCCCGCAAAGAACGGTAGATGACGTAGCGGCCGTCGTTGCTCCAGCCATAAACCTGGTTGTCGGTTCCCCAGCGCGGCGCGAGCGGGCCGCGCGCCGGATAAAACGTCAACTGTTTCGGCTCGCCGCCGTCGGCCGGCATAACGTAGACTTGCTCGTCACCGTCGTATTGCCCTGTGAACGCAATCCATTTCCCGTCGGGCGAGAATTTGGCAAATAGCTCCACGCCCGGATGCGAGGTGAGGCGCGCAGCCGTTCCACCGGCGGCGCTCACCACCCAAAGATCGCCGCCGTATGTGAATACGATGCGATTATCGTGAATGTCGGGAAAGCGCAACAACTTGGTTTGTCCGCAGACGGCGGCAGCCAGCAGAAAGAACAGGAGCATGGCTGCGGATTGGTGGTATAAAGGACGGGCGGCGAGTCTTTGTGGGAGCATAGGGTCTCAAATCAGGCTATCAGATCCAGACGGACGAGAAGGCCGGAGGTCACATGTCGAAATCGCGCAGACAATTTTTGACGCATACATCCGTGGCGCTGCTGGGCACGGCCGCCGCGTGCCGTAGCAACGCGCAAATGCCGGCCGAACTGCCGCCCGGCGCGCCGCCCGCGTTCGGCGCGGCTCCGGCTGTAGGGCCTGAGGTATCGCCAGCCACCTTCGCCGAAGCGGAGAAGCTCGTGCAGGTGGAGTTGCGCGGTGGCGAGCGTGCCCTGGCGGCGGGCAGTTGGCGCACGACGATGGCGCCACTCTACGAACGGCGCACAGGGCCGCGCAAGGTAGTGTTGGAACCAGCGCTGGCGCCTGCGTCGCATTGGGACCCGGTGCTGCCCGGCCAGAAATCAGGTCTGGCGCACGACCGATTTATGCGCAGCCAAACCGATCCAGGGCCGCTGCCTGCCAGTGACGCGGACCTGGCCTTCGCCCCACTGACGCAACTTTCGCGCTGGGTCGAGAAGCGCATGCTCAGCTCAGAGCGGCTCACCCACCTCTACCTGGAGCGAATGGAGCGCTTCAATCCCGAGCTGCGCTGCGTCATCACACTCACGCGCGAGCTGGCGCTGGCGCAAGCCCGACAGGCCGATGCGGAGATCGCCGCAGGCAAGTACCGCGGACCGTTGCACGGCATCCCCTGGGGCGCCAAGGACCTGCTCGACACCTCCGGCATCCCCACCACGTATGGCGCCGAGCCCTTCCGGAACCGCGTACCCAGGGAAGATGCCGCGGTAGTGAAGCGTCTACACGACGCGGGCGCGGTGCTGGTTGCCAAGCTGAGCCTGGGCGCGCTGGCGCTCAACGATATCTGGTTCGGCGGCCAGACCATGAATCCTTGGCTGATCGAGGAAGGCTCGTCGGGATCCAGCGCAGGCCCGGGCGCGGCCACCGCAGCGGGATTGGTGGGCTTCGCCATCGGGAGCGAGACGGGCGGCAGCATCGTGAGCCCCTCCATGCGATGCGGAATTACCGGACTGCGGCCGACCTACGGCCGCGTGCCGCGCACCGGCGCAATGACGCTCTGCTGGTCGCTCGACAAGCTCGGCCCCATGACGCGTGGTGTCGAGGACGCGATGTTGGTGTTGCAAGCCATCTCGGGACCCGACGCCGGCGACGTATCCAGCGTGCCCAGCAGGCTGGACTTCGACGCCGGCGCGCCGGTACAGGGTCTGCGCGTCGGCTACTTTCCCGGCTGGATGAAGGAAAGCCCCGCGACCGATGTGGACCGCGCGGCCCTGGAGGCAGTCAAGAAGTTGGGCATGGTCCCGGTGGAAGTGGCGATTCCCGACTGGCCGTATGGCTCGCTGGACCTCATCCTCTTCGCCGAAGGCTCCGCTGCGTTCGAGGAGCTGACACTAAGCCGCGGTGTGGACCAACTTAAGGTTCAGGTCCCCGACGCCTGGCCGAACATTTTCCGCCAAGCGCGGTTCTTGTCAGCGGTGGATTTCGTCCAGGCCGACCGCTTCCGGCGCAAAGTGGCCGAGGAGATGGCCCGCGTCTTCTCCCAGGTGGACCTATTCCTGGTGCCTTCGTTGCGCGACGAAATGCTCACCATTGCCAACAACACCGGGCATCCCTCGCTCACCATGCGGGCGGGCTTCGTCGAGGTATCGGAGGCACGCAGCGACTGGGCGCCGGACCCCGGAAATCCGCTCCCCAAGTTCTCGCCGCCGCGCCGCGTGCCCCACGGCGTAACCCTGATCGGGCGGCTCTTCGACGAGGGCACGTTGGGGCGTGCCGGATTGGCGCTGGAGCGTACCTTCGGCGTGGCGGGCGAGCGGCCGCCAGGGTTCTGATTTCCGCAAGGGCGCCCTTGAAAGCGAGGAAGGCCAGTTAGCCCGTGGCGGAAGTCACCGTGAGGGCGGTTGGCAGGCGAAAGCGCCTGCCCCACCACGGCGCACCAACAGCATGCGACGTTAGGTGGAGGAGGCAGCGACAACGCTGAGGAGCACGAGAAGAGAGCAGTGGACGCGGATTTGCCTTATATTACTGTCTATGGCCATCGTTGCCGTGGCGGGACGCAAGGGCGGGGTGGGAAAGTCCACGATTGTGGGGAATCTGGCGGGGGAGTTTGCCGCCATGGGGCGCAGCGTGGCGGTGCTCGATGCCGATCCACAACACAGCCTGGTAGCCTGGGCGGAGCAAGGCGAAGGGATGCTGGCGAGCTGCGTCGAGAAAGCGACTGGCGGCGCCGACGCTCTGCGGTCGCGGGCGCGCAAGGCTGAAAAAGACGCGGACATCGTACTGATTGACACGCCGCCGGGCATGCCCGAGGTGGCCTACCAAGCCGCGCTGGCGGCCGATCTTCTGCTGCTGCCGTGTGGGCCGTCGCCGCTCGATTTATTTGCGCTGAAGGAAGCATTATCGCTGGGGCTCAAGGCCCGCGCGGAACGGCGATCGAAAAAGCCGCGCATACGGTTCGTGCCTTCGAAAGTTCTCATGACGACCAATCTCGGGCGGGGGTTGGCATCTTCACTGAAGGGTATGGGCAAGAAGGTCTTGCCGCCCATCGGGCAGCGAGTGGTGGTGGCGGAGTCGGTGGCTCGCGGGCTGACGGTCGCGGAGTATGCGCCAGGTTCACCTGCCCACGACGAATTTCGCGAACTGACCAAGGCGGTGGACAAAATTCTGCAGCGGTGAGATTGCGTGGCGGGGTTACACAGGGCGGCGGGAATAAGTCCCGCTGCAGGCTGAAGCCGGCTGAAGCCCGCGCCACGAAGCGCTGTTACTACGGTTGATTCGCGAAATAGCCTCGCGCGGCCTCGATACGGACGCCCTTACGGGCGCACGCTACACGGAGTTTGTGATACTTGCCATCCGGGGACGGCGCGTCATACACGAGCTGGTAACGCGCGCGGGCATCCTCCAGCGACTGGGCGATCGCTTTTCCGACTTCGCCACCAATGTACATTCGTCCGCCGGTGAGATCGGCCAATTGTTGGAGCGTGTCCTTTGGCGTGCCGCGGTCGGCGGGTGGAAGCGCACCCTCGGCCGTGTCTTCAACGTTGTACATGATGGCGCCGGTCCGGTCCAGTTGAGCGCTGAAGTGCTGCAAGAAGGGCATATAGTCGACGCACTTGCTGCCCCCTTGCCATTTCGCGCAGTCACTGCTGCATTTGCCGGCCGCGTAGAGCCTCGATCCCTCCGCGAATACTATGTCCTGGCACCCGTAGGGGTAGAGCAGCCAGTTCGGCGCTCCGGCCGAAATCCAGACGATCGTTTTTGAGCCGGGAATCTCCGTCAATTGCCGTCCCAATTCGCTCAGTGTCCGGAAGGTCACGGCGGAGCGGATGCCTCGGTCCTTATCGTCCATGGGCCTGAGACCGTAAACCTTTTGGATCGCCTCATCGAGCAACGGATGGATCTGCCGGGTCCATGGAGTGCTGGCCGGCTTTCGATCCTCTTCAGCGTCGCTGGCCCGTGACGCAGGTGTCTTTCCCTGCGGCGTTGGAAGAGCATGGACGGGATAGAGGTCGCCATGGTTAGTCAGTAGATAAAAGTAAACGGAGTCGCCTGTTTCTACGGTCTCCAGCGCGCGAATGATTTGGTTGGATAGGTACCCGCGGTGGGCGGGAATCGAATTCAGCAGGTCGAAGAGAATCAGCGTCGTGGCTGGCGGGGTCTCCGCGTCCGATTGCGCGGCGCTCGCCTTGAAGGAAGCGATGTGCTGGAGCTTGCCATCGTCGAATATCTGGAAATCGGCGCTGGTCAGGTCCGTGACCGGGTGACCCTTGGCGTCGAGCGCGGTGACATTCAGGATCACGTCTTTGGTGTTTGGAGGAGTATTCGTGCTGGCGTCAGAAGCCGCGGCGGGCGACTGAGCGTGGGCCAAGAGCGCAAATACGGCCAGGAAAACACAACGGGCCAAGTGGCTTTGTGCTCTCGTCTTCAGAACGTTGGTAGGCATTTCAGGTCCTGTCTTTCATTTCAGCTCCTCTCTTTCAGGGTATACCCTATCGATCTTCCGGATCGTATGGGAGGCCTTCGGATCGGCCTCTGGCGGATCTGACTGTACGGTAGGGCCACCACTTCTATCTTGGCGTTACATCACGACTGACGCCGCCACAACGCGAAACGTTCCGTAGGAAATATCGACATGACTTGTGCCGTGTGATCTTGCACCGCCGTCGCTGAGCGCTCTTCGCTCCCGAGAAAATCGCCGGTGGCGATCGGGCTTATGCGGTTGGGATCGCCGAGTTTCGCCGCCAGCGCCAGGCCACCCTGCAAGTGCGAAGGCAGCAAGCAAGTCCAAACGACACGCCCATCAACGCCGAGCCATTCACCCCTTAATTACTCCCATAGGCCGCAGCCGAGCCACCTTCCGCGCCAACCCCGCGTTGTGGACCACTTCGATTACTTCATCCACGTTCTTGTAGGCTTCCGGCAACTCCTCCAGGATGCCGTCGCGCGTCTCGCTGCGCACCAGGATACCCGCATCTTCCAGCTTCTTGGTTTCCTGGCGGGCATCCTTCCCTTTGCGCACCGCCGTGCGGCTCATCAGCCGTCCAGCGCCGTGGCAGACGCTGCCGAACGTCTCGCGCATGGCGCCCTCGGCGCCCGCCAGCACCCAGGAGGCGGTCCCCATGCTGCCGGGCACGAAGACCGGCTGTCCCACGTGCCGGTAGTCGGCGGGCACCTCGCGGTGTCCGGCCGGGAACGCGCGTGTGGCGCCTTTGCGATGCACCAGCAGGTCGCGCTTCTGGCCCTCCACTTCGTATCGTTCGCGCTTGGCGATGTTGTGGCACACATCGTAAATCAAATCCAGATGCGCACTCTCGCCGAATATCCGCCGAAAAGCCCCGCGCAGGAAGTGCATGATCGCTTGACGGTTGGCCCAGGCGAAATTGGCGGCCGCGCACATGGCGCCCAGGTACGCCTGTCCTTCGGGCGCGCGGATCGGGCAGCAGGCCAGTTGCCGGTCCGGCAGCGTGATGTTGTACTTCGCCATGACCTTGTTCATTTCGGCCACGTAATCCGTGCAGACCTGGTGGCCCAGCCCGCGAGAGCCGGAATGAATCAGCACCACCACCTGTCCTTTGACGATGCCAAAGGCGCGCGCTGCGGCTTCATCGTGGATCTCCTCGACGTATTGCACTTCGAGGAAATGATTCCCGCTGCCGAGGGTTCCCAACTGCGGCAGGCCGCGCTCTTTCGCGCGGGAGGAAACCACGGCGGCATCGGCGCCCTCCAGTGCGCCACCGGCCTCGGCGAACCGCGCGTCGCGCTCTTCGCCGTAGCCGTTCTTAACCATCCAGCCGGCGCCCTCCGCCAGCACGCGATCGAGGTCCTTGGGACCGATCTTGATGAAGCCCGCGCCGCCCGCGCCGCACGGCACATCCCGGAAAACCTGATCGACGAGCTCGCGCAGCTTCGGCCGCACTTCATCGGCCGATAGCGTGGTTCGCACCAGGCGCACGCCACAGTTGATGTCGAATCCCACACCGCCGGGCGACACCACGCCGTCTGCGGCATCCATGGCCGCTACCCCGCCAATCGGAAACCCATAGCCCTGATGTATGTCCGGCATCGCCAGGCTGGAGCCGGCGATTCCAGGCAGCGTCGCCACGTTCATGGCCTGTTCCAGCGACTGATCTTTCCGGATCTGCGCCATCAGCGCCTCGCTGGCATAAACGACAACGTCGGTGCGCATACCGCGCCCTGCGTCCCGCGGGATGCGATAGCGGAACGCGTCGATGGCTTCGATGTGAATTTCGGCAGGCATTAGATATCCAGGTAGACCTCCGCCATCCAGCCGCTTTCGGTCCGGGCGATTTTCAATTGGTGCCAAGTGACGGCTTTCACGATGAGTTTCGAGCGGTGGTGCTCCACATCGCGGCGCTCGCCCCAAGCCGTCGCGCGAATGCTATCCGGCTCGAGGTGCGTCACTTGAAATTCGCGGAGAGCGATACGCATTCCATCGAACCAGTAGAGCACTTCGCTGAGCCAGTTCACCAGCAGCGATTCGTAATCGGCGCCCGTGGCCGATATGGCAAATTCGACCTTCGGCGCGACGTCGTCCAGCTCACACGCGATGGAGAGCATGGCCTTCGCCGCGTTCGCGAACAACTCCGGCAGCGTGCCGCCAAACGCACGAAATCCGATATCTGCGGGATGTTCGAGGATTTCGAACATAGCGAACCTGCGCGGTCTTCTTTACTATTGTACGGTCCTACAATGGAGCATGGCCGAGCACTCCGGCGGAACCTTCACAATCTTGCGCGCCCGGCGAGCGGATCGCAACCTGGCACGCCAAGCCATCGTGGAATTGCACGGGCGCGCGCTATGCGATGAGGCCGCCATCCTCGATTTCCTGTCCGATCCGGCGCGTTATCTGATTCTCGCTGTCGAAGGCGGCCGGGTGGCCGGCAGTCTGAGTGGTTACGCTTTGCGGCCTCCGCAGCGGCGCGAGCCGCAATTCCTGCTGTACGAAATCGACGTCCGGCCGGAATGCCGGAAGCGGGGGATCGGCCGGGCTTTGGTGGAGGCGTTCATCGCGGAAGCGCGCGCTGCGGGGGCCTCCGAGGTGTGGGTCTTGACCAATCAATCCAATCGGGCGGCGATGGCTCTGTACGCCCGCAGCGGGCTGCGCCGGGAAGCGCACGACGACGTCATGTTGAATTTGAAACTCCACCACCAGCGAAGAGCGCCGAGCGAGTGATCTTGTCGCCTTGCCGGAATGCACTTCTCTGGCTGTGCGAGCCCGCGCTCCACGCGATTCGTTACGGGGTAGTGTTGAGCAGCACCGAAACGGTGTTAGACAGCCAGTTGGCCACCACCAAATCGGGCTTTCGATCCGCGTTGAATTCCCCCAGTGCGAGCGCCATCGGGTTGGAGTCTACGCCGAAAATCTGCGCTGCCTGGAACGAGCCATCCCCGTTGCCGGGCAGGATCGAGACGCTGTTCTGGGAGAGCACGGCGAGATCCGTCTTCCCGTCGAGATTGAAATCCGCGGCGGCCAACCCGCCCGGCAGAGGCCCGCCAGAGGCACCCAAGATGTTCGAATAAACGCGCTCGGGTTGGAACGTGCCATTGCCATTGCCCAGGAATACGGCGACATCCGGCCCGCCTGCGACAACCACATCCGCTTTGCCATCACCGTTCACGTCTGCGACGAGGGCGGAGTTGGGGCTCGTAATCACCGAGAAAACCACGTCGGTTGTGAAAGTGCCGTCGCCATTTCCCAGAAGAATCGCCAGACCGCTGTATTCGCCAATCGCCAGGTCGAGCTTGCCATCTCCATTGAGGTCACCCACCGCTAGGCTGGTCACTTCTCCGCTGAACACGCTTACCGGCGGCTTGAACGTCCCATCACCGTTCCCGAGTTGTAGCGAGACGCCGTCGAAAGAGCTGATCGCGAGGTCCGGTATGCCGTCCTTATTAAAATCTCCGGCGGCGAGAATCGGAGGGACGCCGGGGGGTCCGAAGATCGGAGCCTGAAAACCGCCCGTCCCATCTCCCAGCAACACCGCAAAACTGCCAAAACACAAGGCCGCACACCCGACTGCTATGTCCATCTTTCCGTCCTTATTGAAGTCGCGGGCAATCACCTGTGTGGGAGAGAAGCCGAGCGGCACGGATGTCATGGGAGCAAAAGATCCTTGCCCTGTCCCCAGTGCAACGGAGAGGGAATTCGAGCCTTGATTCGCGATCACCAAGTCCGCGTGGCCATCGCCATTGAAGTCCGCAACTGCAATTGAGACCGGGGCAGTTCCAACCGCCATGTCGGGCGCACCACGGAAGGTGGCATTTCCTTTCCCCAGCAAGATGGAAACGAAGCTTTGCCCGTTACAACAGATGTTGCCTACGATCAGCAGATCCAGTTTGTGATCGCCGTTCAGGTCCCCTGTGACAACCGAGGTAGCCCCGGCGATCGTAGGATATGTCACCGCCGCGCCGAGCCTACCGTTACCAGTGCCGAGTAGAAGATAGCCCACGATGGCCACGTCCGGAATGCCATCGTCATTGAAATCGCCAATCACGAGCGATTGCAGAGCGCTGCCCCCTGGGGACGGAAAGGCCGCGGGTGGCTGAAAAGTGCCGTCGCCGTGGCCGAGCAGAACCGCAACGTCATTGGATCCCGTATCGGCCACTACGATGTCGCGCGTGCCGTCGCCGTTCATGTCGCGAATCGCGACCGGCCCCGGGTTCAGGCCTACGGTGATGTTGGATGGAGCGCCGAACGTGCCATCGCCATTGCCCGGATACACGGAAATCGAGTCTGAGCTTGGGTTGGACACAACCAAGTCTAGGTGGTGATTGCTACTCAGAATCCCCACGGCGATCCCCCCCACGGAGAAAACCGGTATGGTGGACTTTTGTGTGAAACCCCCTTGCCCATTCCCTAGAAGTACAACCATGCCGGAGTTAGTCGAAAACACCAGGTCGAGGTTTCCGTCCCCATTGAAATCGCCCGCCGCGAGGGACAAGCTGGCGGTTACGCCCAACTGTAGGGGCGTCTGGAATGTGCCATCACCATTGCCGAGGAGCAACACACCCGCAGCGAAATAAAGGCCCGAGCCGCCAACGACCAAGTCCTGCTTGCCATCATTGTTAAAGTCGCCCACCACCACGTTCCCTGCTAAATTCGTACCCGAGGCGCTCAGGATGGGGGCTTTGAAGGTACCGTCGCCATTTCCCGGATAGACAAAAACCCCTGTCGGACCAACCACCGCCGCATCCGGAATCCCATCCCCGGTGAAGTCGGCCAGGGCAACGGACACGGGTCCGCTTCCAGGCGTCAAGACTGGCGGAGTATGCAAGAAGGAGACCTGCTGGGCTGGAAGAGTTTGGATTGCCAGCGCCAACAGACCGGCAACGAAAAGTTTTGCAAACGCTTTATTCATGGTGTTGTTCTCCCGGAGTCAAGCTTCCGGCTAATCGTGAGCTGGTCTGAAGGTTAGGCTGCTTCGGCACGTCCTGATAGCTATTGGTTGCGCCATGATTCCTCTTCATTATGGCCTGGACTTGAGTGATCCAATGCACATCATCTTGTTGGTTAGTGACGCTGGCCGGCGGTCCGTTTCACCCAAGGATGAGTTTTTTGTCGGCGAAGGAAGCCCGCGTCATAAGCTGCGCTTATGTTACAATCGACGTATTGACCCTTTCCGAAGCTAAGCTTTTCCGAGAAATATCCCAGACCAAAAGCATCAGCCGGGCCGCCACGCACTGCGGCATCAGCCAGTCGGCAGCCACTCAGCATCTACAGGAAGTCGAGCGCCGCCTTGGCCTGGCGCTGGTCGACCGGAGCACACGCCCGCTGGCGTTGACTGACGCCGGCAGGCTCTACGCGGACTTCTGCCGCGACATCCTCCGCCGCCAGGAGCAGTTCAATGTAGCGCTCGAGAAATTCAAGGGGGGCGCCGAAGGGACCGTGCGGGTGGCCTCCATCTACTCCATCGGCCTCTCGGAAATGACGCGCCTACGGGACCAGTTCGAGTTGCGCCATCCGCAGGCGCAGTTGTACGTCGATTATCTGCGGCCGGACAAGATCTACGAAGCCGTATTGGGGGATCACGCGGACCTGGGCTTGGTCAGCTATCCGGTGGCGAAGCGCGAATTGGCGGTGATTCCCTGGCGCAAGGAGCAGATGGCGGTAGCCGTAGCACCCGCGCATCCGTTGGCGGCAAAGACGCTGTTACAGCCAGCGGACCTCAGTGGTCAGGACTTTATCGGCTTCGATGAGGACCTGATGATCCGGCGGGAGTTGGACCGCTTCTTTCGCGAGCAGGGCGTGGAGGTCCGGCTGGTGATGCAATTCGACAATATACAGACCATCAAGGAAGCCGTGGCGCTGGGTTCGGGAATCAGTATCCTGCCGGCGCGCACTATGCAGACCGAGATCGCGCAGGGCCGCCTGGTCTCCGTTCCGCTGCACGCACCGGGATTGTTGCGGCCGTTGGGCATCGTGCACCGCAAGCGCAAGAAGTTCAACCTTGCCGCGCAGGCGTTTCTGAATTTGCTGCGCGCTCAGCCCGCCTGGCAGGCATCATGAAGACGGCGCGCGCGGCGGCCATGCTACTGGCGCTCGTTCTGGCGCCGGGGCATGCGGCCCTGGCAGCCAACCTTGTAGACAGCGTCCGCACCGCGGCCGATGCCCGCAACTTTACGCTTGCCGAGCGGGAAATCCAAGGCTACCGCACAACCGTGGGCGTGACGCCGGAGATGCTGGAGGCGCTCTCCTGGCTGGCGCGCGGCGCGTTGGATGCCAAGCAATACGATCGGGCGGACGGCTATGCCAGCGAGACCCGGGACCTAATCGAGAAAGCGTTGGCAGGCCGCCCAGTCCCGCCGTCACTGGAGATCGCGCTCGGCGCCGCCATCGAGGTGCACGCGGCGGTGCTGGCAGCGAGCGGCAACCGCCAGGAGGCGATCGCGTTCCTACGAACGGAACTGGCCGCCTACCGGAGCACCTCGCTGGCGCCCCGTATTCAGAAAAACATCAATCTGCTGACGCTGGAGGGTAAGCCAGCGCCCGCCCTGGACGTGAGCCACTGGCTGGGGCCGCAGCCACGATCGCTGGCCGCGCTCAAAGGCCACCCGGTGCTGCTATTCTTCTGGGCTCACTGGTGTGTGGATTGCAAGGCGGAGGTACCCATCCTGGCGCGGTTGATGCAACAGTATGGCCCGAGGGGTCTGGTGCTGGTGGGGCCAACGCAGCTATACGGCTACACCGCCGCCAGCGACGCCACTCCGGAACAGGAGACGCGCTATATCGACCAGGTCCGGACGCAGTATTATGCGCCGCTGGCAGCCATGCCCGTCCCCATCAGCGCGGAGAACTTCCAAAAATACGGTGCGAGCACCACGCCCACACTGGTCCTGCTGGACAGCAACGGCGTTGTGCGCCTGTACCACCCAGGCGCGATGAGCTACGAAGCGTTGGCGGAAAAAATCAGGCGCATCTTTGCCGTCCACGGTTCGTAGCCTTGGTTTGGCTTTCCGCATAACTCTCGAGAGAGCGTATGAGGCTCTCGACGACTGAGCGGCGCGAATAGAGATCCGCCAGTGCTTTGTGTATCGACTGCGTGGCGCGGGGGGAGGCCTTATGTTCACCCATGGTTCAGGTCTATCACACGCATATGACCCCCAACAATACCCCCGCAAATCTAAGAAGGATATACCCGCATTCGGGGGCATCCGCGCCGTTGGTAGATGCGGCACTGTTCTCGTGGCGGACCGGAGACAGCATCGCCGCGCTGCCCCCCGCGCGACTCATTTTCGGACACGATAGCCTTCAAAGCCACGAGTCATGCTACACTGATCGTCCGGAGGCCTGTATTAGTAAGAAATGGTACAACTTGTTCCTCTCGGTGGACGAGCAGGCCGGGGATAGCGACCCGGCGAACCCGAGCGCTCCAACGCCTCGGAGCCCCGCCCAAACCGTTGCCGAGATCGCTTCTTCCGGGGCCGCCGAGCCGAAATTCTCAA
>Ga0187858_10003580_pt1 | contig 14987 bp, 20 predicted proteins | sample June2016WEW_8_15_FD_133015 | JGI IMG/M metagenome (GOLD analysis project Ga0187858, IMG submission 133015) | Peatland microbial communities from SPRUCE experiment site at the Marcell Experimental Forest, Minnesota, USA - June2016WEW_8_150 | ecosystem: Environmental > Terrestrial > Soil >...
TACGGGAAGCCTTAGTAGGAAAAGAATTCGGCAAGATCGGCGGTATGGTCAAAGAATTAGCCGACATAAAAACACAACTAGCCACGGTAACAAATCAAATGGCCGCGCAAGCAACGTCAAAATGGTTTTCAAAGCGCGATAAAGTCCTCATTCTCGTGGCAGTCATAGGCGTTTTAGGCAGCATCATCACGGCCGTAATCTCCCGCTTATAGCACAGCTAGGAAAACCTTATGTTCCCACAGCAACGTATTTTTACTCGATCACTATGTCTGTCTCAAACAAGACGAAAGCCATAGTTTTTACCGCGATCCTCTTGGCCTTACTGTTGGCCGCGCTTATCGGCTTAACCTTCGTCCTGCGCTTATCGTCAACTGGAACCATAAAAACCGTAGGCTGCGCCGCGTATTTTGACGCTGCCTTAACCCAAAGAGCAACAAGCATAAACTGGGGCACGGTCACGCCAGGAAGCGAAAAAAACCAAACTCTATATATCCTGAACACTAGCAACGTACCCGTAAATTTGACGCTTGGAACTGAAAACTGGGCGCCAAACGCCACAAGCCACTACATCGCGTTATTTTGGAACTACAACAAAACCGCGCTCGGCGTAAACAAAGCCTTCCCTGTTACTTTGATGTTCGACACGTTCTCAAACGCAACTTCTAGCGGCATCACAAACTTTACATTCGACATAATCATAGTAGCCAATGGCTAACAAGGGAGTAAAAAAATGCTCGTCTCCCAGATAATCATACAAGACGCGCAAATACAAGACATCGCAAGAAGCCTCTTCTACGCAATCATAGCCGCACTCATATACGCGCTCTCAGGCTACTTCAAACGCACCGACCCAAAAGAAGCATTCGACGGCCCAACCTTCATCACAACACTCGTCATAGGCGCCATCGCCGGATTCCTCTCATACTTCCTAACCCTAACGCCCGAACAAGCCTTCGCATTCGTCCTATCTGAAACCGGCCTCGTCGTAATCATCGAAAACTGGGCAAAAGCAATCTGGCGCAGATGGATTCAGCCATGGTTCACAACCCAACAAACAGCGGCAGCCACACCACCACTGGCACCCGCAAAACCCAATTAGCTCCCTCTTTTTTTGTTTAGACTTTATCGAAAACCGCAAAAACTAAAATACCCCACAAACCCAAATAGCATACAGAGACAAGAAAATGCGGAATTCCACAGTTTTTTTCATAGGACTCCTAAGCGCCTGGGCAGACGCCGCAACAACAGTCATAGCTTCTCATTACCCTGAACTCACGGAAGGCAACCCACACGCAAACCCCTTCCTCGAACTAGGCTCAATCCTCACCGGCCAGGCAATAATACTCTACGGAGGAGAACAACTCAAAGCCAACCGCAAAGTCACTCAGGGAATCGCCCTCACCGTCACGATACCGCCCTTCTACGCCGCAGCAAAAAACCTAGCCCTCATAGCCGTCATACAAGCCCGAACATATCCCTGGAAAACCTGCCCCCTCCTCTACAACGGAAAGTGAAAATATGACTATGTGCCCAACCTGCCGCACACCACTAAAACGCGACACCACCGGACTCTTACGCTGTAACATCTGCGGCTTCAACTACAAACCAGGACAACTTACGCCCCTGCTACAAGGCTACACTCCAAAAAGACAAATAATGGCCGCAAATAGAGATGATGCCGACGTCGACCAAACAACCTTCATAAACCGCGTCATAGACCGCATAGTACCCCTACACGCCGACTACACCCCAGAAGCCAAAAAGAAACTCCACGTCGTCCGAGAACAATACCGCCAAGGCTTAAAAGACGTCTTCAACGGAAAAGGAACCTTCAACAAATGGTTTGAAAAAACCCGCCGCACCCTCGGCTACCACTCCGTCGACCTCACCAGAATCCTCTACGAAAGCCTCGAAGGACTAACAAGCACCGAAGCCCGACAAATGAGAGAACAATGGGGCCAAGCACTCCAAGACCTCATAAACAGCTACAAACCCACAATGTAGTATATCACGTAGCATACACTGAGGTATGCCATACGCTATAGCATATAGAACACGGTAAATCAAACTTGAAAGATTATCATTGGTGTTTAAAGTGTTCAAAAGGCCAAAAATGTAAAGGATACGGAAAACCCCTGATCGTCCACATTAAAGGAAGAGTCAACACATACACATTCTGTTTATGGCCGAAGACGTGAAAAAACTTGACCGCAAACCCCAAACCTAAACGTACTTACTTCACCGGCGACGAGATCGCCGACCTGATGCAGAGAATAAATATCCTTCCATACCGGCCCCGTCTTTTAGTCTCATCACGACGTGCTCAGCCTTCACCGGCTGCTTCATCAGATCAGAAAGCTTCCGAGCAGCCTTCCACACAGTCCCCGGTTTAAGAGGCTGATCGCGCGAGTTTTCAAAAAACGCGGTGCCATCCTCTTTTAAAACCCCCACGATTTCGCTATAAGGAAAAAGCCTATAACTCTTCACCGGAGTCATGCCCTGAACACGATGAACCCTATTCCTATTGTCCAACCCGTCACCTAGGTAGATAGTAACTCGGTCGTCTTCCCCCTCTTCGACAACTATAACATCGAAGAGGATAATCCCGACACCGACCGTTAAACTCGCACATTAAGCTTCACCACTGCCTTAGTAGATGCCTAGTAGACATTTAAGAATTGCCCAATCGAAGAAAGCCTTAACTCAAAAACAGCCCTAATCAAGTAAACAACAACTAAAAGGTGAAATAAAAAATGCCCGCAAGTTGGCAAAGGATCAACCCAATACAGTTGCAGATCCCAGGAAAAGGCAAGTTCGCCGTCATGGTCATGGCCACAGCAGCTAAGAAACACGTCACGGTTTTTAGCCGAAGCCGCAGCGCACCAGGCGCAGGCGCGCCCGAAACGAAAGCCGCCTTCACGAGCGCCGCACACAAGACACTCGGAGTCGACAGCAGACAGGAAAGAAACGCCATCATCAAAAGCGGAGTTATGGGACACGGCCCAGGAGTCCGGCGCGTGAAGTCGAGAAGTAAGGCGCACCCTGGCAAAATCATCCGAGAAATCCACACGAAATAAACGCCTATTTCCCCCCCTTATTTTCCCTCCTCTCCTCTTTTTTGTGAAAAGTCTTATCTAGTTTTTAACACACACATACTTGTTAGTGACTTGTATGCCCCATAAACCCGGTGATGTTGTAAGAATCTACGACGACCCGTTGACTGAGCAAAAGTTTGAGGCCGAAGCCAAACTCGTAGAGAAAATGCTTGAGGAGCCTGAACGCGAGTATTGGCTTGTCGAATTCACCAAAGGCCACGAGAGACACCCAAGATGGATAAAAAAATATGGTTCCGAGAAGGGCGCGCACACGTATTATTTTCTGATGAATGAAGGCTTACCCACAGAAGAAAGACTCACGGTAGACGCCGACAGTGAGCCTGAAGCGGCAATCAAAGCACGGGACGAATTCACTAGACGCCGTGGAGTCTATCACAAAACAGCAAGAATAACACGACGCAACCCTGATGGTGAGCGCGCTTCTGGCTTTCATGGTGCTTGGATGGAATTGCAGCAGAAAGAACTAGATTTAGAAGCGGAAATAGCGGAAACCAAAGACCCCGAAAAGTTAAAAAGGCTTCAAGAAGAACTCGCTGACGTTAGAGGCAGACAAACACAGGAATTGCAGCAGCGTGAACTTGAAGTTGAAGAGGCAGCTAAAGAGAGTATGCACTTGTACCGTATGCGTGCCCAGAAAGGCACATATATGTCTGCTTTAGAGGCCACTACGTTAATCTGCACGGCCTACGACCAATTCATAGGGGAAGAAGAAAAAGGAATACGCGCCTACGAAGATCTTCTCCGAACAATACAGGAGGCTCTTAACTCGCTCTCACCTGACCAACAGGCAACTAGAGACATACTTGACATTTCCCGTACACGGATTAACCGAATTCTTGCCGAAGAACGAATGCACCTAGATGTCCTAAGAATGCTAAAACAAAGCCTCTGTCCATAGGCTAGTCTGAAGCTAGAAAATCGTTTATCTCCGTTGATGAGATCCCGGATACCCAAAGGTCTTTTCGGTCTAATGCGTGCGTTAACGCTGCCTTAGCAACTTCCCGCAGCTCCGGTATAGCTGTTGATTCTGGAATGACGTTGTGCTCAAGCAATTCTATTTTTAAATCGGTCAAGGTCGGCAGGTTTCCTCTCGCGCGCGCATTCCGTATGACTACACTTGAAAAATGCGTGACAAGATCCTCTAACCTCTCTAACGGCTCGTGTTCCTGGATCTCTCCCTTTAATCCCGTCGGAATGGGCACGCCGCGCCAGGTGAAAAGCGGAGGCAACCCTAATCCTTCCTTAATGGTTTGAATAAAGGTGTTAAACTTGTTCCGCAAGTCTTCCCAACTGAGAAACTGTGTTCCCCCAATGTACTCGTCAAACTCAGTTTGATACGCCATACAATCGTAGTCGGACTCCTGCATCTGAAAACAGAACACATCCCAAAGCTTAAGCTTCTCCGCACTACAAGCTCCACGCGGAAAAGGCAAATTGTAACAGAGAGGATAACTCGGAAACTGAGCAGGAGGAACCCGCCCCATTGGTGCGCCTCGTTCTGGCTGACCCCCCACGGGCGTTTCAACCCGTCTCTCTGGTCTAATCCGGCTTATTTTCTCCCTGACTGTGAAGCTACTTACTATGTCGTCTGCAACTCCTAAAATATATTCTTCTGCTTCCGAGAAAGTCTTATCGCGCACTTTATCGATTTCAACCCTGAACGTGGCCAAGCTGTTAGTAGGCACGCGGCCTAACTGTCGGAATAAATGGTCACTGTAAATGTCTTGTAGTTTATTTATGTCGGAACTCGTTAAACCCCGGCGTTCAGGTGTCGGTGTGGGCCTCGAGACTGTCGGGGTTGCGGGTACAGGTGCCGGTGGGGCTTCGCCTCGTTCTTCAGGCGTCATCCTCATCCATTTAATTAGGTTCTGAAGTTGATCCTCAAGTATTGTTCCTTGTCCTAGTCTTCGCTGAAGATCGTTTATCATCGAGTAAAAATCTTTTTTGTAAGCCCCCTCTTTCCAAGTCGCAGCAATTTCCTTAGCTTGAGGTAATAGTTCCTTGATACGATCTTCAACAGACTTAGTTTTCTCTTCGCGTGCTTCGCCTAGTATGTAAGCGACAGTCTCAGCCTTGACATCCCCAACCTTCACGCCCTTCAGTTTCGCTATGGTCTTCAACCGTTCCCAATCAAAAGCTTCTAGTTCGGGCCTCGAGTAGACTTTGTTGAAAGCATCCCACCACTCCCTAGCCTTCGCCGTAAACTCGACGTCTTGACTTGTCCAAACAACCTTTATCTCCTCACCTGAAGAAAACGGGGCCGGCAGCTTCTTCAGTTCCTCCTCGATCTTCGGTTCAGAGAATCCTTGTAAACTCAACTGTTCCCTAAAATCAACGTAATCCTCTCTCTCCTCAAGGTAATCCTTCAACGCCTGAGTGCTCAAGACACCTGAAAAAGTAGCTTCAAAACCGTCAACTAGCAAATGCGCGAAATACTCGCCCAAATTCATGCCTTCCTCCACACGAACCTTCACCCTCACCTCACTAGGAACCTCGCGCGCGACAGGAGACTTAGCTTCTACTTTTACTCTCGGAATAGGCATCTCTTTAGGCGCAGTCACGGGAACGATGGCCCCGCCGGGTGGCTTCGCAACGACTAGGGCACGCTCACGTATTATGGTTTGCACTAATGCGTCAACCCTATACACGTTCTCGTTGTACGTTCTCATCTTGTCAATAGTCGTCTCGTACCGTCGCATGAATTCGTTGAACCTTTCTATCCCTACCTCCCTCAAGTCTTCAATGAAGCTTTGCCTCAGCGTTCTTTCCTGCTCATCACTCGTTCTTTGAGCGGGCACAAGCTTGTAAATGTCGTCTTCCTTCATCTCCTCCGTAGGCAAACCTAGCTCCTCAAACCACTCTGGATAATAAAGCTGAACGATCCTGAAACCCTTAACCTGTGTAGGATCATACAAAACTCCCCCATGTGAGGAATCATAACCCAAAAACACCTTACCCACATACCCCATCTTATCAGCAAAACGTTTATAGCCCAGAATAGGACTGTCCCCGGTTTCCTTCTGAAAATTGGTTACGCTCTTCTTCAATGCGTCGACGGCCCGTACCCAACTATCGTGTAAATCATACCATTTGCGCCTATCATACTCGTCCATATCCTTCGGGTTCTTCTCTCTCCCTTTCTTGTCAATCCATGCCCCCGCGAGTCTTTCAATCGTTTCAAACTTCGCCTGAAGCTTCAACGCCGTTCCCAAAGCCTTAATATCCTTAGCGTCAGGAGCCACAACAACCACCAAAACCACAATAGCTTTTTAAACTCTTAACATTTCTCTTGCACACGCAGCTTTTAACCGCGTGGCTAGAGTTTATATCTCTCCGGCACCCTCAAAATACTTGGAGGTGAAACCAATCAAGGCCAAACTTCTGCTGTTAGTAGTGCTACTCGCGTTTGTGAGCGTGGCCATGGCCCAGCCGACAGGGCTAGTCTCCAACATTTTACAGGGACAAGCACAAGTCACACCTAGCCAACCCGTAATCCTCGGCGGAGCCGGCGGAAAACCCCCGCAAATGATGTCACTAACCACAACGGCGGGAACCCAAACTCTAATCAACATCAACGTAACCAACCCAAACCCTTACCAAGTAACAACAAGCGGCCTATACATTAACTTCACCGAACCAAACGGAGCTACAGCCACTTCAGGCTCAGACGTTAATCTCTCCAACGGCAATTACGCAATCTCCAAAACCACCGCTAACTCTACAACTAGCAACTCCATCCTAATCCACATTGTTCCACTCTGCGGCTACTTCAACATAAGCCCTGGAATAAACCAAAACCTAATCACGTTCTGGATAACATACACCATCCCTGGAAACTACACCTGGACAATGTGGATGGTACAATAAAACCAGAACACTTTCACCAATCTCTCTCTTCTCACCCTTTTTTTCAGTCTCTATGTTCTACCTGCTAACAAAAACGTTTAAAAGTCCTATAAGCCTCAATAATCCATACCTATAGGCAGTGAAAAGGATGAATTGGCTATATCTGGTATTCGGTATTCCTGTCGGCATGGTAAGTTTTCTGCTCGGCGAGTTCCTGGCAAAACGGTACACGGGCAAATCTGACGCGATCAGAGGATTATTGCTCAGCGTTCCTTTTGCAATCGTGTGCCTCATCGTTATAATTCTAGGATGGCAGTAGCATGACAGACACAGCTATCGAAAAAGTCCTCAAGCAGCTTCTCGAAGGCAAGTTTAGCAGCCAAGAACTAAGCGAAAAACTAAACATGCCCCTCGTCACGGTACGCTGCACGGTATCTCAGCTAAGACACATGGGCCTCGTAGAAGATGTGCCCCTGGAAAAAAGAGGAAAACCCTTCACCCTCACACAAGAAGGCCACGAATACATCAAAAAGAAGATGTCAAACAATGCCCCTGTGTCCTGATTGTTACAGAGACGGCAAGCTTGAACTCATGATTTATACCAATGACGAAACCTTCAAGCACAAAAAATACGTCGTCCTAGAGTGCCTCTCCTGCGGATCTTCTGTAAGAGTGAGGAAGGAGACAACAAAATGAAGGTGACGGAGCGAGAACGTAAACTCCTTGTGAGGGAGATTGCAGCTCGCTGTAAAGACGCGGTTTTTATGAATAGCGAAGAAGAAGTTAGTAGCTGTTTTGGTGTGATTACTGACGCTTTAGATAACCCGACCAAAGAAATAACTTTCGAGTTTAGGTATAAATTTCTTGGCAACGATTTCAGGCAAATGCTTGGTAGATGCAGAAGAACAGAACAGAAAAAAATGAGGAAGGCTAAACAAACATGACTATTCGCCTTACCCTAACACGAGTCTTATGGAAGCTAGATTTAGTTTGGCTACTCCTTCGATACCCATTCACTTTCAAAGAAGCGCGTTTCCAGAAATGCAAGAAACTTATGGATGCTCTCGTAGCCGATGGAATACTTGAATGGCCAATTTGCTCACGTTGTGGTCTCCGACACGATCTAGGAGAGTGTAAGTTTGACTGATGAAGTTATGTTCAGCCTAGTCATGTTCAAGGATGGAACCGTAGAAGTCCAGTACCAGGTAGAAGGAAAACTAAAAATCGTTAAACTACGACCGAGACACCCGGCCATAGTGCTATTGCCCCTCTTCTCAACGTTAGGTTTAGCCATTGGCAGTGACATCATACTGCAACAACACGTAAAGGCGTTAGTCCAAAAACTAGAGGAAACCCCAAATGGCTCTGAGAAGAAATACGACCCACACATCATTATAGTTTGGTTAACCGAGAAAAATGTGGCTGTCAAGGAGTTTCCCTACAAGGAAGATGCTCAAGCAAAATACGACGAAATACTAGCCACAGGCACACGAGCATTCTGGAAAGTGGCATTAGTAAAAATTGTTAGAGTACACGGTGAGGGATAACTTGTTTTCGTGTCGTCGTTGTGGGGTCTGCTGCAAAAACCTAATCACCAAGGCTCACGGCTGCCACATCGGCCTATTCCTAATGAAACACGAAGTCAACCTATTTCCTCCCAGCACGGTTTCGCCCTGTTGGGCTATCGGCATGAAGGGAAGAAGCCGGCCACGTCCAGACGTAAAATCGTATCAACTCAACGTCGAACGCTGCCCCCACCTCAGCCAGAAGAACCTGTGCCGAATATACGAGAAAAGACCTATGATTTGCAGAGCGCACCCCCTCACGCTCCACGTCGACCCCATGACAAGAAGGATAACATCGGCTTCCGTAGACTCCAAATGTGTCACATGCAAGGAGTTAGGAATCGGTGAAGAAGGAACCTTTGAGTACCTGGGACAGTTTTTTTCAGAAGACATTTTACGCGCCAATGTCGGTATGACTAACTATCTAGCCTGGATGTTCCCACAATTAGGAATGAAAGTTTGGCTCTATGATCTCAAAAACAAACAATGGCAACAAATCACGGCCGAAATAGCCGAAATAATGAGGTAAAACGCGATGGAAAATCATAAACACTGTGCAAATTGCGGCAATATGATAGCGCCATCCGAAATCTTATGTTCGGTATGTAAAAGTGCAAAAAAGAAAGAACATGGCTTACACCCCTCAAGGAGTGCGGAAGTGGAAGCGGTAGTAGATGCTATTGAGAATTGGATAGACCACAGGGCGAGGGAGAAAAAAGATTCGCATTAGAGGAGTAAAATCAAGTGGCTTGGATGGAAGCAGCTAAAAAAGACGTCGTTCAACGCGCCGAACAGCGTATGGACTACTTCCTCCAACAAATGAAAACCCGGCCGCAGCTCACCGGTATCTGGACTTATTGGTTTCATTGGTACAGGGTAAGGCGCGCCGACTGGCAAACCCGTTTATGGCTTGAACAACTCCGCGACTGGAAACGCGAGATCCGCGCACTCGAAAAAGCTGGAACACTAAACCAAAACATAGCACGTGCCGAGCGTATAAGAAAGAACGTCGATGCCGTTCAAGACGGCATGGCCGTCATAAGCCAAGAACTAGACGAAACCAACACCCTCGCCCGACAACGAGAATGGCGCATCCGGTTCCCAACACCACACGAGACAATGCGACGCTGGATCAGCCTAGTAAGAAGACGCTACCGACAACTCCACTACTGGATAGACCTTATCCTCGAAGAATTACCGCGTCCCTGGAAAAGCTTCGTCTACGTGATCTACTACGCCTACACAAGCCCAGGCGCCGAACGACACCTAGAAGCACACCTAGAAGGCGAATGCCAACGCAACGAAAAAGTGCAGGACACCGTTAAACGATTGGCCAACAAACTCTTACGCCTCTGGGTAGCGTCGCCAACACTAACGCCGGAAGGCAAAACAAAACCCGGCTACGCCGTACCCCTCCTCCAATCAGAAATGGCACGCGCACCCTACGAAGGACGCAAAATAAGCGGCCAAAGCATGTGGCAGTGGGGCGTACAATGGGAATCAGCCGTAAACTACGACGTCAAAGATCACCGCGTCGTCAAAGCCGAACCAAGATTCCAAACCAAAAAAACAGTCACGTTACGGCTAGAATTGTTCGATTTCGACTACGCACAGCTCCGTAAATACAACGAATATGAAGTACCGGCCTTATGATGGCAACTCTCTGACGTCGCACTGCTCACTAGGTTAGGATTACGGGCAGAGAGAGGCGAATAGAAAGATGAGTTTTATAAGAGGACATGAACCCGCAGAGCACTCTTATGTCAAAGGAATAGCGACAGAAGTATGCCATCAAGAAGGATGGATAGTCGGTGAAGAAGTTATTTTACCGAATGGAAGCAAAGTCGATATTGTAGCTATTAAAGATGGAAAGTTGAAGCTCATAGAAATTACGACAAGTCGAATTGCGGGCGGTAGCGTTAGAGGGCGTAGAGAAAAACTCAAGCAATATGGTAAACTCCGATTGGTTAAATATAATGTGGGTGAGTCACCAGATAGAAACACTGTTGAAGCGAAAGTGAGAAAAATTCTTAGAGGCGAGTGAAAGTGAACTGTTGGGAACTGGCGGCGGCCGAGATAATCAAAGCCTTCGACATACCTTATCCGTATGATCGTTCATTGCGTGTGTGTTTAGTGTGTCGTCTGCCCTACACTTCCGGAAGATCTTTCACGTGCTCAGATAAGTGCCACAAAATGTTAGTTTAGGTTTTAGACGAGAAGGTTAAGAGATGAAGGTCAGTAAAGTTGTTCAGTTGTTTTCACGTTATCATGTCAGACATTACCCTTTGTTTTCTGGTCTTCCCCTGAGCGATAATTTTCCAGTAAACCGCGAAATTAATAGATGTGTACATTTTGAACCTAGTGGCGTTTATGGGTCAGAGATACATCTGTTGGATTATAGCGCGGTACATACTGACGGTTATCCTGTGTGCGCTTGCGTCGTCGTCGACCTTGCTGATGAGAGCATATATTTCTACCGAATTCCGCAACAACATTATCCCGTGATTGAGGCTCAAGTCGCTTGGTATCTAACTCACGAAATTCTTCATAAGGTACTATTAAAAACTGAAGGACGAAACGCTTGTAATATGCTTGACAATCTTCTTCCTGACAATGATAACCAGAAGAGACGCGCATTTTTAGAGTTATTCGCAGAATCAGAGTGGAAAGACGAATGAGTGAACAAGCCGAGTGGGAAAAACAGTTAACGGCAGCTCTTAGGCTAATGCGAGACTTCCGTTATAGGGCCATTGTTCAGGGGATAGACGCTAGAGCTACGAGAATCGCGCTCAAATGCGCTCTACTGATGGATGATTACGTGTGTAAAGAAAAAGGATTAACCCAAGAGGAAGACGCGAAACTAACAGCCATAGCGCAGGACTTGTTTAATCAACTTCTCCAGGAAGAACAAGCACGCGCTAAGGCGCACCAGGGAGTGAGGTTTGGTAGCGTAGATGGTTAAGCCTAATCATCGTTCTTGTTGGTATGACCATTGCACGGAGATCTGTAAATCTGCCTACACACGGAACTGTCCACTGCCTAAACCTCAAAGGGTTAAACAGATCAGCGTAGACTTAGACCGTGCAAGTCTACTTCATCTTCTCCGTGTAGCCTTCTCGTGGCCGTATGCCGTATCCACGGTTTGCTCCCTTCCCCTAGAAGACGTCAGGGCGATTCCGGTAGAAGTTACCGTGTCACCTAGCGGAGTCGGCTTCCACTTCAAGATTCAAAAAGAGGTAACTGTCGAGGAAGACCTGAAGATCCGCGCGCTCCTGTGGGATCACGCCGACCGGCTCGTGTACGCGCTCAAGAAGTGGGCCTTAAACAAGAAAGAAGAGTATGTCGACCTTGTTTTTGACGAAAAGAATGAGGGCATTGAAAGACACTTGCCCCTAGACGAGATCCTAAAACCACGTGAAAAGGAGGTTAAAACGATAAACGAACTACTAGACAAAGGAGAGAACGAAAAGGCAGATGAGGCAATTAAGAAATTGGCCAAAGCAGTAGAGCCACAGGTAACCGGGTATAAGAGGCCGTGTTTCGTTGGCTGCATAGCCTTCAAAGGAGACGACATTCGAGAACCTCTCGAAAAGATCTGCACCGGCATAGCTGAAAAAGACAGTACCTTCTCCTGGAAGCTTTACCCCTGTTGGTTTCCGGAGTTTGACTGGATACTGGCCGTGTTCGCAGACGACAAACAAAGAGCATGGAAAAGGATAACCTGGCTAAAGAATCGCGCGAAACAAGACGACACACTAATCCTCAAAGACGCCGACACACGCCTATTCGTAAAAGAGCGAACCTCAACATGAGTAAATCTGCTAAGATGCCCAACTTCATACGCTGTTCGCGGTGTAGTAAACGTTATAATGCCTTCATCCATCCCTGTTGTCCCGACTGCGGAAATCCAAACCCATAAGTCTTATTAGTTTTTGGGGCTTAGTGGTGTCTGGTGTGCTATAGATGGGAAACTGCACAGTCAATTATAACGTCACCTTTGCCGATCATACGCCGGCGCCCTTCACTCACATCGACGTTTTTATCGAGAAGTCTTTCTGGATTTTTCATTGGGAAGAATATGTCGGATCTGCCACGTGCGACGTAAACGGTAATGCCCAATTCAGCCTAAACAAAGGCTCAAGCTACCACTTTCGGTGCGTATCCTGGAACGCGGCAAGACAACGAAAACAAAGAGACAGCTACTTCACAATAGGCCCACAGTGTCCCTGTAACATCGGCTCCTGGCTTCCCCCCTAAAGGAGAACCGGACAAAAACGAGTCTCATAGAACCGGTTATACAGTGGTTTGCATCCTTAACAAACGTCGCCATCGGGTTCCTTCTAGGCAGCATAATCGGAGGCGCGTTCACCTGGAAAGTTGTTGTCCCAAAAATAATGAAAAACAAAGACGTTCAAAACCTCTCCGGATTCCTCAAACAACTCGTCGCCTTCCTCACGAGTAAGGAGTACCGGGAACTCATAGGTCTCTTCTGGGAAGCCACAAAACTATTCCAAGAAGCCGTACCCATTCTCAAACAAATCTTAGAGACCCAAAAAGAAATCCTGGACAACCAAAAAAACCACACGCAAGATTAACTCACTTCCGACGCCCTCGAGAGAATTTTTTCCATCATTTTCCCATCATTCCCCAAAGCCTCGAGCACAATCAACCATAGAACATACTTCTATACGGCTTTAAATAATAGGCACAGCCTTTTCACTACATGGCGAGTTTACATGGGGCATGGCTCTGGCGGCAACCAAAACCGCGTTTACTCCAATGATAAGCCTAGCGCGTTAGTTAAAGTGGTGTGCGTTCGGTGCGGTCATTGGTGGTACGTGTCTAGTGTGGATGAGTATGCTCGACAGGTGGCGATACTGTGGCAACCCTGGGAAACAAGCATGTCGCCAGAACAGAAGGAGCAAGTTAAACAGAGGAATGACCCGGCTAAACTTGAAGAGGCCGTAAAGAAAGAGGGATGCCTAAGATCTCTCTGTGATCCATGTAGACTTGAGTTAACGCTAAAATTGTATTATGGTGAACCCTTAGATGAAGCTAGTTAAGCGCACACAAAAGGCAGGTGACAAAAATGCCGAGAAAAGACCCTGAACACTGCGCTCATCGACAGGTTAACCGGGTAATGGACAGTTGGGTCTGTACCGATTGTGGAGCCGAGTTTAAACCGAAAGAGCCGAAGTATAACACCAAATGGAGCGACGATGAGGATGTCTAAGCCCGAATCCGAGGAAGAGAAGAAGAAAATACTTCTCAATGCTGCCGTCGATAAACACATGAGCGAAACGTGTAGCTTATGTGGTGGCAAGGCCCGACTCGAAGAGGTAGAGAGCACCTGCTGCAAATGTGGCGCGGAAGTCCACTACAAGAAAACCTGCCTGGCCTGCGGCTTTGTTTCATTCGTACATCGACACCTGGTTCCTTCCGAAGAGACCGAGGATTCCGAGAATAGTTTTGCAGCCTAGAACAGTCCTCTATATGTCTTTTTAAGACTGAACATTCACTGTTTAATGTGGACGTGGTAGAACGCGCTGATCGGGCGAAAATGGCGTAACTCGATAGTCTCCATATCCCCACACCAGTTCTCTGGGTGTCAGCTAAGGCGCGTTCTGCCCCTTTCTCCCTTCAATGGTGAAATGAAACTTGAGACTTAGCCTATCTGAATGTTCCGTCATAATCTTGGCCTCATCCATAGCCGGAAGAATAATCTACACCGAAGCCTTCTGGAACGCCGTTGTCATACCGCTTCTGCACTTCCATTTACCGATCTAAGGTGATTATTTGGTTAAGAGACAAGTTTTAGCGGTGGTCAAGTTAGAAAAATGTCCAGAACCAGAACGCAAATTTTGGGCTTTATGTTGGAAATGTTCACCAAATTATCCTCCTGATTGCCCATTTAAACATCAGGATGACAGAAGCAAAAGGGTAGCGCGCGCGCTAAAAAGAAAAAGGGGGCAATCGAAAGCTTGCGAATCGAAATAGACGATGAACTTGAGAAAAAGCTAGACGCGATCCGAAAGAATAACTTTCGCATAGGAGGAAAAGGACACTCCGACACCGTAAGGTTCCTGGCCAACTTCTATCAAGAACACGGCAGCCTTGAGCAACTCCTACAAACACACTTAGAACAAATACAAGCCATCATTAAAGCAGCCGTAAGGGAAACACTCCGCGACGTCGTATTAAACCTGTTGTCGGAAAGTGGTCGGGAAAATGAAGATCCCCGAAACAAACGCCGTTAAACGTCAAAAAAGCCCGGACTCCAGCGCAGGATCTCCAGGAACAGCAGACGTTAAACGGCTGCGGCCGTGGCGCCACGTGCGCCGCAAGTAGACGTTAATCGGTAGCCGCATTTTAGATCCAAAAAATCGACTTTCTGAGCATACGTTGAACGTCTCTGCCGCTGCTACCAGGAGATCCTTTTTCAGACGTTCAGCGTCTCTAA
>Ga0187858_10003581_pt1 | contig 14976 bp, 14 predicted proteins | sample June2016WEW_8_15_FD_133015 | JGI IMG/M metagenome (GOLD analysis project Ga0187858, IMG submission 133015) | Peatland microbial communities from SPRUCE experiment site at the Marcell Experimental Forest, Minnesota, USA - June2016WEW_8_150 | ecosystem: Environmental > Terrestrial > Soil >...
ATTTCACCAATGATGTACGGGACGTAGAGCAACAGCGAAGCGATCATGCCCGCCGCCAACCATTTCCGATTCAAACGCGAAGGGCTCCACCACAGCAACAGCGCCACTACCGGCGCGATAAACATCACGATCATATGGAACTGCGGCATGATGGCCAGCAGCACGCAGACCCAAAACACGTTCGGTGAATCCCGATGCGTGATCACGTTCCACAGTGCCAGATATAATAGCGCCCCGAAAAACGCCATCGGGGTTGGATTCCAAGCGATGACGGAATAATGAACCGCCCACGTGGACGTGGCGTAAAACAGGGCAGCCCACACCGAATACCGTGGGCCGTAGAGGTTCTCCGCCAGACGATACACCAGGTAAATCACGCACGTGTGCAGGAGGATTATCATCAGGCCGACCGCCTCGGGTGAACTGCCGAATTTGAGCCCGACCAGCCAAAACAGTGCCCACAAGGGGCCCGGGAGTTTCCCCGTGTTGAAGTTCGGCTGGCCAATGTAAAACGCCTGTTCCTCACCCGCGTCCAGGCTCAGCGCAGCGCGATAGGCGAGGATTTCATCCCCGATGGCGGCATAATGGTAGCCTTCGCCCCAGCTCACGCCACTCAATCGGAGGAGAAAACCCAGGCACATGATCCCGACGAGCAACGCGATCTTGACCTCCCTGGCCATCTTAGGCACTGCATATTATCGAAAGAAAAACGCTTGGCGAGAGAAATTCACGATCAACGGTTGGCCGCCCAACTCATTGGGCGTCAAGATCTACCGGGGCGTTGACGCCTGGGCAACGAAATGGTAGGATAATCAAGAGCACTGCCGCGAAGGCGGTGCGGCCATGTCCATGAGGAACGTACTGAACGAGAACGTCCTGGTGCTGAACCGCCTGTGGCAGGCGATCAACGTCTGCACGGTCGAGCGCGCGTTTTCGCTTCTATATATGGGGCATGCCGAGGTGGTCATCGAGGACGGCGGCGACTTCCAGACCTTCGATTTTCATGAATGGCGCGAGTTCAGCCAGGCCCAGCATGGTGAGGACATTGTCCACACCATTTCATTCAACATTCAAGTGCCGCGGGTGATCCTGCTATTGTTCTTCGACCGGCTGCCGCACAAGGAAGTGAAATTCACGCGGCACAATATTTTCGAGCGCGATCATAACACGTGCCAGTATTGCGGCGGACGGTTTGATCGGCGCGAATTGAACCTCGACCACGTCATCCCGCGCGACCGTGGCGGGACAACCACATGGGAAAATATCGTCTGCGCCTGCATTTCGTGCAACACGCGCAAAGCCAACCGCACGCCGACCGAGGCGGGCATGCACCTCATCAAGAAACCAAAGCGGCCGAAGTGGCGTCCGTTTGTCAACGTCACCATCAGCACCGTCGCCCACGATAGCTGGAAGCATTTCCTCGATCTCGCCTACTGGAACGTTGAGCTGGGCGAGGATGCCGAATAAGGGATGAGGATACTGCCAGAGGGGAATCGTGTCGGCATTGTCGCGGCATAAGTCATTCTTCTGGTTTGGACGCTTTTTTCCGGCTACCTTGGGTTGAGAACCGAGCAGCTGTTCACTCCTTACGGCGCAAAGAGGCCAGATCTCGACACGCTCAGTCTCATTATTTTGGTGTCATCGGGTGCCTGGCTACTCGGCGGGCTATGCTTGTTTTGGTTGCTGAACAAGAGCAAGCCTTCCTGGCTTCGTCGCCGCTGACAGAATGGGCTGTAATCGCGCGAGGACTCGGGATTGACTGCGTGTTGTAGCGGCGCTTCTGTGAAGCGCCGAGTCATTCGGGTTTTTTACTGTTTCTGCGCTTCGCAGAAGCGCAGCTACAACGCAGAAGCGCAGCTACAACGCAGAAGCGCAGCTACAATAACAGATTGTCTATCACACGCGATCAATGGCAACGACCTCACCTTGGTACGGCCAATCGTCGGGATGCCGCACCAAACCCGCACGCACCGGGTTCTGTCTCACATATCCCCATTTCTCGGTGTAACTCTCGGAGTTTCGCAGGAGATGATCGAAGAAACCGCGCTGCCAAAACGTTGGCCTGAGACCCAAGGCTGACAACCTCTTTCCCAACGATATTTTGAGCATTCGTACCCATTGCTCCAGTCGAAACTCAGCAGGACCACTCACAAACAGGTGAAGATGGTCTGGCATCAGAACATAGCGGCCAACGGCGACATTGCTTTGCCGCGCGCGAATCGCAAAGTCACGAAATGAGGAGTGGACGTCAGTATTTGTCAGAAGAGGCCTTCGCTTGGCACAGCAGATCGTAACAAAATAAACCGGTGAATCGCATTTTTGAAACACCGGTGAAATGCGGGGTGGTCGACCGGCTCCTTTCATGAGATGACATTGTACCGTGTCGTGGCGCCTTTGCGAAGCATCGAGGCGTCGTCAGGGCGATGGTTCGACTGCGCTTCGTAGAAGCGCAGCTACAGCGCAGAAGCGCAGCTATATGAAGCCTCCGGCTCGGTTTCGCGCTTTGACACCCCGGCGGTAATCCGTTAGCCTCCGAAAGGAATTTCCAATGAAAACCTCGATCCGTCATGCGCTTTGTCTGTTCACGCTCTCCGTTGGTCTGACGAACCTGGCCGGGTCGCAGACGCTGCAATTTGCTGAGCTCGGCGACTTCAAGCTGGAGGACGGGGAAGTGATTCGCAATTGTCGGATTGGGTATCGGACGCTGGGAACGCTCAATGCCGACAGATCGAACATCATTCTCTTTCCCACCTGGGCATTGGGAACGACGGAACAACTGATTTCCAACGTCGGCACGGGCAGACTGGTCGATAGCTCGAAATACTATGTCATTCTGGTGGACGCCCTGGGCAACGGCGTGTCGTCATCGCCATCGAACAGTAAGTTGCAATCGCGCATGAGGTTCCCGAGGTTCACCATCCACGACATGGTGAATACGCAACACGAACTTCTGACGAACGTGCTGCAGATCCATCATGTAAAAGCGGTGCTCGGGATCTCCATGGGCGGCATGCAGACCTTCCAATGGATGGTTTCGTACCCTGATTTCATGGACAAGGCGATTCCCCTCATGGGCTCGCCATGCGCCAGCCCGTACGACATCGTCTCGTGGCGGGCGCAAATACGGGCGATCACGTCCGACCCGGATTGGCGGGGCGGCAATTATACCAACAACCCGGCTCGCGTGGCGGAAGCGGAATTTCTCGCCTTGATTCTCACTACGCCGGATGAGTTCAATCGCCATCACACGCGGGAACAGGTGGCCGCGGAATTGGACCGGGCGAAGAACACCACCGGATTTGATTCGAACGACAAGATCCGTCAACTACAGGCGCTCATGGCGCTGGATGTTACGGCGCCGTTCGACGGGTCGATGGAACGCGCGGCGGACGTGGTGAAGGCCCGGGTGTTCGTCATCGTGGCCACAAAAGATCGGGCGGTGGTCCCGCAGCCAGCGCTGCATTTCGCGCATCTGTTGCACGCGAAGACGCTCGAATTGGACAGCGATTGCGGACACACTTCCAACGGGTGTGAAGCACGCCTCGTCAATTCGGCGGTGGCAGAGTTTCTGGAGCAATAGCCGGAGAGGAGATAACTATGCGAATCGTCCTGGCCAGTTTGTTCTTCGCAGTCTTCAGTCTCATTCCACCGTCCGCTGCGAAAGCCGATCCGGCGAATACCAACGCTGCTCGGGCGCTCATCCGCATCGCCCTGGTCGGCGATTCGACCGTGGCCGATTACCTCAAGCCGGGCGATGTTCACCGGGGCTGGGGCCAGATGTTTCCCGAGTTCGTCGATCCCAACCGCGTGACGGTGCGGAACTTTGCCGTCAATGGCCGCAGCACGAAGACGTTCAAGAGCGAGGGAGGTTGGGAGAAAGTGCTGGCATTCAAACCCGATTACGTTTTCGTCCAGTTCGGCCACAACGATTCCCACGCCAAAGGCCGGCCCGAAGCGACCGACGCGAAGACGGATTTCACCAGCAACCTGGTGGAATATGTCGAGACCGCCAAAGCGCAAGGAGCGATTCCCATACTGGTCACGCCCATGCATCGCGGTAAGTGGACGAACGACGGACATCATCTGACACAGGAGCTGCTGCCCTACGCCGAAGCGATGCGGGCGGTTGCCAGCAAAGAGAACGTGCCGCTGATCGATTTGTACGCGATGAGTGAAAAGACGTTCGAGGCGATGACCGACGACCAACTCGCGACACTGTTCGCCATCTCCGCCACCGATCGGACACACTTCAACGAAAAAGGCGCGAGGTTGCTGGCAGAGATGATTGCGAAGGACGCCAGCCGCCAGCTTCCGGCACTGAAACCGTACTTGAAAACATCCACGGAGAAATGAGGCATGCGAATCCTGGAAATGCGGGAAAAAACTGTTTCCATCGCCTCGGCCATCACCAACGCCTACATCGATTTCTCCAGGATGACCTGTTCGGTGGTCGCGTTGATTACCGACGTCGTTCGCGAGGGGAAACGCGTCGTGGGATACGGCTTCAACTCGAACGGCCGTTACGGCCAGGGATCGTTGATGCGGGAACGGTTCTTCCCGCGTCTGATGGACGCCGACCCGAAAGCGCTGGTGGATGAGACCGGCGAAAATCTCGATCCATTTCGGATTTGGAGCACGCTGATGAAGAACGAGAAGCCCGGCGGTCACGGCGAACGCTCCGTCGCGGTGGGCACCATCGACATGGCGGTATGGGACGCCGTGGCCAAGATCGCCGGCCAGCCTCTGTACCAACTGCTGGCGGACCGGTATCGCGGCGGTCGAGCCGATTCCAAGGTCTTCGTCTACGCCGCCGGCGGTTATTATTATCCCGGGAAGGATATGGCCGCGCTGAAGGAGGAAATGCAGGGCTACCGCGACCTCGGCTATCAGGTGGTGAAAATGAAAATCGGCGGCGCGCCTCTCGATGACGACATCCGCCGCATCGAATCCGTCCTGCAGGTCGTCGGCGACGGCAGGTTTCTGGCGGTTGATGCGAATGGCCGATTCGATCTGAAGACGGCCGTCGCCTACGGCGAGGCGATGAAACCCTACGGCTTGTTTTGGTACGAGGAGGCCGGCGATCCGTTGGATTACGCCTTGCAGGCGGAGCTGTCGAAGCATTACCCGTTGCCGATGGCCACCGGCGAGAATCTGTTTTCGCACCAGGACGCGCGCAATCTGCTCCGCTACGGAGGCCTGAATCCCGAACGGGACTGGCTGCAGTTCGATTGCGCGCTGTCGTACGGCCTCGTCGAGTACCTGCGCACGCTGGATGTCTTGAAGGAGCACGGCTGGTCAACGCGCCGGGTCGTGCCGCACGGCGGACATCAAATGTCGCTGAACATCGCCGCGGGGTTGCATCTCGGCGGCAACGAATCCTATCCGGGCGTGTTCCAGCCGTTCGGCGGTTTCGCCGACGGCATTGCGGTCGAGAACGGGTACGTGAAGCTGCCGGACGCGCCGGGCGTCGGCTTCGAGACGAAGTCGAATCTGTTTGCCGTGATGAAACCACTTGGCCATTGAGTCGAGCCGAGCCTTGAGCATGGAGAAAGCCAGCCGCAGAACCGCCAGATTGTTTCGAAATCTGTTCTTTCAGATCGTCCTCGGCGTTTTGATCGGCGTTCTCATCGGCGCCCTGAAACCGGCCTGGGGCGAATCGCTCAAGCCGTTGGGCGACGGGTTTATCAAACTCATCAAGATGCTGCTGGCCCCGATCATCTTCGGCACGATTGTCACCGGCATCGCGAAAATGGGCAGCTTGAAGGAAGTGGGCCGGGTCGGCGTGAAGGCGTTGGTGTATTTCCAGGTTGTCTCAATGCTCGCCCTGGTCATGGGGTTGGTAGTCGCGAACGTGTTGAGGCCCGGCGCGGGCATGAGTATTGATCCAGCCACGCTCGACGCCGGTTCGGTTGCCAGTTACACGACCGCCGCGAAATCACCGGGTGCGGCCGGCTTTCTCCTCGACATCATACCGTCGAGCGTCGGCGACGTGTTTGTGGGCGGGAACATGTTGCCGGTGATTTTGTTTTCGGTGTTGTTTGGTCTGGCGCTGACACAACTGCCGGAGCGGGGCGGCTTGATTGTCGCAGTGATCGAGTCCGCACTGCACGGGCTGTTTGGCATTGTGCGGATGATCATGTGGCTGGCGCCGCTCGGCGCGTTGGGGGCCATGGCGTTCGCTGTGGGGAAATATGGCCTCGCATCGTTGGCGCCGCTCGGCTGGTTGATTGGCGGCGTGTATTTCACCAGCCTGATCTTCATCGTCCTCGTGCTCGGGCCGATTGCCCGGGCCAGCCGGGTTTCGCTGTGGAAGTTTCTCCGCTACATCAAGGATGAGCTGGCGATTGTGTTCGCCACGTCATCGACCGAAGCGGTGCTGCCGCAAATGATGGCCCGACTCGAAGACCTCGGCTGCGCCAAGCCCGTGGTCGGCATGGTGTTGCCGACCGGTTACACGTTCAACGCCGATGGCACATCGATCTACCTGACGATGGCGGCGATGTTCGTGGCCCAGGCCACCAACACCCATTTGTCGATGGGAGATCAGATGTTGCTGGTCGGCGTGCTCATGCTCACATCCAAAGGCTCGGCCGGCGTTGCTGGCGCGGGTTTCGTGACGCTGGCGGCCACGCTGGCGTCGATGAACAAGATTCCCCTGGCGGGCATGGCGCTGCTGCTCGGTGTCGATCGATTCGTCAACCAGGCTCGGGCGGTGACCAATCTCATCGGCAACGGCGTAGCGACAATTGTGGTGTCGCGTTGGGAAAAGGCGTTTGACGAGAAGCAGGCGAACGCAGTCCTCAATGGACTGAAGGAGTTGAAGCGATGAAGGCAGACTCATGCCGCTGGTGACCGGGCTTTGACACCCCCGTGGTTCGGGGATAGTATTTCCTTCGTGGCTTCGAAGTTGGATCAACTCAAGGTGGCACTGCGTTCGGGTGGACGCACGCTGGTCGCGTACTCGGGCGGCGTGGACAGCGTGTTTTTGGCGAAAGTGGCGCACGACACGCTGGGCGACAGCGCGCTGGCCGTGATTGCCGATTCGCCGAGCCTTCCGCGACGCGAATTGCGGGAGGCGCTGGAAATCGGCGAGCAGTTCGGGTTTCCCGTGCGGGTGATCAAGACCGATGAGATGGCCGACGAGAGTTACACCAGCAATCCGTCGAACCGATGCTATTTTTGCAAGAGCGAGTTGTTTGAAAGACTTGCGGAGACGGCCCAGCGTGAGGGCTGGCAAACGATCGCCTATGGTGAAAACGCCAGCGATACGGGCGATTACCGGCCCGGCGCCGTGGCGGCCAGGGAATACCAGGTGCGCGCGCCATTGAAAGAAGTGGGGATGACCAAGGCGGAGATTCGGGAGTTGTCGGCCGGATTGGGGTTGCCGACGGCCACCAAGCCGCAGATGGCCTGCCTGTCGTCGCGGATCCCGTACGGCGAGCCGGTGACGGACGAGGCGTTGCGGATGATCGAGGCGGCGGAGAACATTCTGCGCGACGCGGGGTTTTATGAAGTGCGGGTGCGTCATCACACGGTTGGAAGTTCGAAGGACGAAGCACGAAATGCGAAACTGTACATGGCCCGCATCGAGGTCGGCGCGGAAGAGTTCGCGCGGTTGTTCGACGCGGAAGCGCGCGAGTCTGTGATGCGCGCCTTGAAACAAATTGGTTATGCGTACGTCACGCTGGACCTGCAGGGGTACCGGCGCGGCAGCGCGAATGAAGTGTTCATCAAACCAAAGGAGGGTTGAGCGATGAGGAGCAAGGTTGTATCCGTGGGGATTGGTCTGGTCAGCGCTGTGGCGCTGCTGGCGGGTTGTGGTCAGGACCAGAAACTGCAGCAGACGCAGCAGCAGTTGACGACGGCGACCAATGAACTGGCGGCGGCGCGGGTCGAGGTGGCCGAAGTCAGGACCCAGATGCAGGTGAAGGTCAACGAGCTGCAGCAGAACATCTCGAAGTTGGCCGCCGAGAAGACCGACGTCGAGAACAAGATGGAGTCGCTCAAGGTGGACCTGGAGCAGAAGCTTGATGCTGAGCGGACGAAGGTCCAATCGCTCGAATCCGACAATTCGAGTCTGACAGCGCAAACGAAATCGCTGAACAACCAGCTTGCGGACATAAACCAGAAGCTGACGGAATTGCAGAACACCCATGCGCAGACCGTTTCGCACCTGCAGGCGATGCGCGAAGACTACGTGAGGCTCACGACCGAAAAGGCCGTGCTGGAAGCGAAGCTGCACAATTTGAAGGCGTTGAAGGACCAGATTACCGTGGTGAAGCTGGAGTTGCACCAGAAGAAGGTCGAGGAACTCCAGCGGCTTGACCGCGCGGAATCCGCCGTGGGCAATCACGGTTATCTGCTCCGGGACGGCTCCTGGGTGGTCGAACGCCGGCCCAGCAGTTATCCGCTGAATCAGGACCTGTATCGCGTGCAATGACCGACAAGCCGCTCGTGGTGAATGCTCGCGATGAACCGCAACAGTTGCGGATTGCCAACCGCGAGTTCCGGTCGCGCCTGATCATGGGCACGGGCAAGTTCGCGTCGGGGCAGATGATGGCATCGGCCCTCGAAGCGAGCGGCGCGGAAATGGTGACCGTGGCATTGCGGCGCGCGGATTTGTCCGGCATGGGCGACAAGTTTGCCAACATCCTGACGTTTCTCGATGCGAAGAAATACGTCCTGTTGCCCAACACCAGCGGCGCGCGTAACGCCGAGGAAGCCTGCCGGCTCGCGCGCCTGGGCCGGGAAGCGACCGGTTCGACCTGGTTGAAACTCGAAATCCATCCCGATCCGCGTTATCTGCTGCCGGATGCGGTGGAGACGCTGAAGGCGGCGGAGATGCTGGTAAAGGAAGGCTTCACCGTCCTGCCGTACATCAACGCCGATCCCGTCCTTGCCAAGCGGTTGGCAGATGCCGGCTGCGCCACCGTCATGCCGCTGGGGTCACCGATCGGCAGCGCACGCGGCATCGAAACGCGGGCGGGCATCGAAATCATCATCGAACAGGCCACCGTGCCGGTCGTGGTCGATGCCGGTCTCGGCGCTCCATCGCATGCCGCCGAGGCAATGGAGATGGGCGCCGACGCCGTGCTGGTGAACACGGCGATTGCGATTGCGGCCGATCCCGAACGAATGGCGGAAGCGTTCAAGTATGCCATCATCGCCGGCCGCGCCGCGTACGAAATCGGTCTGGCCCTGAAACGCAAAGAAGCCGACGCCACCAGTCCGCTGACGGGATTTTTGGAGTAGGGTCGGACCGAGAGCGCGCTCCCGCGGCCAAACACCCATAAGTCGCCCTGGGTCGTGGAGGTTTGACGTTTCCTTGGCGATCTTCTAAACTCCCGGCGTGGCGAGTTTTGCATCCAGTTTCGATCAGCGTGCACTCGGTGAATTGAACCGGTTCACGCAGAACGCGACCTTGGCCGATGTGGAGTCGGCGTTGGCGCGGAGCGAAGCGAATGGGAAGCGGCTGTCGCTGGCCGACTTCGCGGCGCTGGTTTCGCCGGTTGCGGCGCAACCACCATATTTCGAAGCCATGGCCCAGCGGTCGCATGAGTTGACGGTCAAACATTTCGGCCGGGTCATGCGATTCTTTGCGCCACTGTACGTCAGCAACGAGTGCATCAATGTCTGCAAGTACTGCGGCTTTTCACGCGACAATCCGATTCTGCGGGTAACGTTGACGGCCGACCAGGTGGCGGCGGAAGCGCGGTATTTGCGGGAGCAGGGATTTCGTCACATTCTGCTGGTGGCCGGAGAACATCCGCATTTTGTTTCGGAGCATTACCTGCGGGACTGCGTGTCGCGGCTGCATCCCGAATGGCCGAGCATTTCGCTGGAGGTCGGTCCGCTGGAGACCGGGCAATACGTTCCAATTGTTGAGGCGGGCGGGGAAGGCCTGGTGGTGTATCAGGAGACCTACGACCGCGAGGTGTACGACGCGATGCACGTCAGCGGTCCGAAGAAAGATTTCGACTGGCGGCTGGAAGCGCCCGAGCGCGGGTACGCGGCGGGATTCAAACGGCTGGGGATCGGGGCGCTGCTTGGCCTGGCGCCGTGGCGCGCCGAAGCGATCGCGCTGGCGGCGCATGCCGCCTATTTATTGAAGAAATGTTGGATGGCGCAACTGACGATCAGCGCGCCACGGCTGCGACCGGCGGCGGGTCACTTTGAACCTTTGATGAATATGAGCGACCGCGAACTGGTCCAGTTTGTCTGCGCCCTGCGGATTGCGTTTCCCGAAGTCGGCCTGGTGTTAAGCACGCGTGAGTCGGCAAGCTTGCGCGACCACCTGGTTCCGCTCGGAATCACCTTGATGAGCGCGGGTAGCCACACCGAACCCGGCGGATACACGGGGCAGGGGAGAGAAGAACTGCACCTGACCAAAGGCGGGCGAATGGTCCGGCCGGAACTGCCAATGATCCAATCGGAGGGCGAACACGCGACGGTGCAATTCGAAATCGCCGACGAGCGTTCACCGGCAGAAGTGGCGGCACGGCTCCAGCAGTTGAAGTATGAGCCGGTTTGGAAGGACTGGGAGGGTGCACTTAATGAAGCCTGATCCCATTACGATCGTTGCCAACGGCAAGCAGGAACGACTGGATTCGTCTTGTTCGGTCGGAGATTTCCTCGCCACCCATGGCTGGAGGCCGAAGCAGGTTGTAGTTGAGCGAAATGGAAGCGTTCTAACGCGTGATCAGGTTCACACAGTGATCCTGGTGAATGGCGACAGGCTTGAAGTGATTCTGCCCGTAGCGGGGGGATAGAGTGCCGAACCTGGTGGGGCGGGCTGCCTGCCCCGAACCCTTAGTGGGGCGGGCGCCTCGCCCGCTTTAGGGCGTCCAAGCTCGGTTGGCCGCTGCTGAATCCATCCCTTGCAATGAGCTATCGCTCGTCAAAATCCTCGCCTGCCACCTCAGCGATCTGATACCAAACGGCATGCGTAATATCTTCGCTTTCAACTTCTTCCTTCTTTACGATGCGGAGGACTGGACGATTCTGATTCCAGTAATCATCACTGGTTACTTCCAGCAGCGCCTTGTTAATTCGCAAGCTAACTACTTCCAGGATACCAAGTTGCGAAGAATGACGATCGCCCCATTTAACTTCATCGACTAATGAACGCAGTTCGTCCCGGCCCTTCGTCATTTTTAAGTCGAGCACATCCAGCTTTAGCACGTACGGTCCATCAATACTTTCCAATAGCTTGTCAATCAATGAGATGCGGCTGTAGTTCCAATCCTTATCCGAGTAATTCAGTAGAGCCGAATTGACCCTATCCAAGACAGGTAGACCTTGGTCACCGTGCGTTGAACTGCCTCCGGGCTGGTCGGATTGGGCATTCGTCATTGTGGTGCAAAAAACTAGTTGCAATCTAAACGCACCGGCTATATTCTGTCACGGAGATTTTAACTTGAAGGTTCAGGAGTTTGCACGTTCTTCAGAGGGGTTCCCCACCCCCACCTCCTTGGCGTGCAACTCCTGAACTTCATTTTGGCCTTTTATCGTCGCTGCATGTGCGAATCTCGCCAAAGGCTCCTCGCCGATTTGCAGCTAGCGATTCGTCAACCGTAATTTGAGGAGTCGTTGGTAGGGGCCGACCGCCGGGCGCGCCGCCGTCCGGCAGGACGCGCTTCTGGTTGTCATCCTGAGTCCCGCCGCTGGCGGGATCCCGTCGAATGACGGGACTGATAGCCTGCCCTGAGCCAGCCTGCCCCGATTCCGAGATCGGGGTCGAAGGGTAGGATCTCTGTCGTTGAGGAGGTTTGTGAGGGCGATCGCCTGTCCAATGAGCGATGTCACAACACTAGCGACAAAAATGCACAAGCCCTCGGCGTCAAACAATGCCGCTGGCCGATGGCGTAAACCCAGCTCCAGCGTCGGTGTGCATTGTTCAAGCGTCGCGCTGACATGACGTGTACATTCTTGTACCTAACAGCATCGTCGGTGAAAAATCGGCGTCATGTCCACCGATTCGCTTCTGTGAGCAATGGCGATGGCGTCCCCAAGAAGATCTATGCATTTAATCCGGCACCGAAACCGGCACGGGTCGTGTCCTCACTGGAGGGCCACGTTTACCCGCCTATGGCGGCGCCGAAGGCAACCAGGGCTCTGCAGCCTGCCCCGATTCCTACATCGGGGTGGCCGCATTTCACGAACGGACGCGACCCTTTGCGGCACAGCGCCAGCTCTGCGCGTCCAGCCAGACCGGCTGGGAATCTCTCCGGCAAGGCTGTGGTGTCGATCATTTGCACTGAGCTTTCAAGCTTGCGTTTGCCATCACGTTCTCCTACAAGCTTGGCTCAGAGATGGAAGGCTGACCAGTCTGAACAGCTAAGTTCTTCCCGGAGGTCATTATGGGACAGATTTTCGCGGACATTACCAAGACGATTGGACGGACGCCGTTGGTGCGGCTCAACCGAATCACTGCAGGACTCGACGCCCAAATCGCAGTCAAATGTGAGTTCTTTAATCCGCTGAGTTCCGTCAAGGACCGAATTGGGGTCGCGATGATTGAAGCAGCCGAGCGGGAAGGGCGAATTGGCCGGGATTCCACAGTCATCGAACCAACTTCGGGCAACACAGGAATCGCCTTGGCATTCGTCTGCGCCGCAAAGGGTTATCGGCTGATACTGACAATGCCAGACACCATGAGCGTCGAGCGACGCGTCCTTCTCCGCATGCTCGGAGCCGACCTGATTCTGACGCCCGGCGCCGAGGGAATGCCGGGAGCAATTCGCAAAGCGGAGCAGTTGGCCAAGGAGATCAAGGACTCGTTCGTGCCGCAACAATTCAATAATCCCGCCAACCCGGAAATCCATCGTCGCACAACCGCCATCGAGATTTGGGATGACACCAATGGACGCGCCGATGCCATCGTGGCGGGTGTGGGCACTGGAGGCACAATCACGGGGGTAGGGGAAGTAATCAAGGCAAAGAAGCGTGAATTCAAGGTGGTGGCAGTCGAGCCGGTGGATTCTGCCGTGATCAGCGGCGGCAAACCTGGCCCGCATAAGATCCAGGGCATCGGCGCGGGCTTCATTCCCAAGAATCTGAACACTTCGATCATCGACGAAGTGATGACCGTTTCCAACGACGACGCGTTTGCCATGGGCCGGCGCCTCGCAAAAGAAGAGGGCATCCTCTGTGGGATTTCCTCCGGCGCCAACGTGTGGGCGGCAATCCAATATGCGCAGCGTCCGGAAAACAAGGGCAAGCTCATCGTCACCGTGGCGGCGTCCACCGGCGAACGCTACCTGACCACCCCGTTGGCGGCCGAGGCTCGAGCCGAAACCGTCAAGCAGGCGTAAATACCGTTCATTATGGTGAAGACCGCTCTCCTTTTTGCGGGGCAGGGCAGCCAAACCGTCGGTATGGGCCGCGAACTCTGCGGCCAGTACGAGGTCAGCCGGCGAATTTTCTCCCATGCCAACGAGGTGTTGGGCCGCGATATCCAGAAGATCTGTTTTGAAGGTCCCGAAGATATCCTCACCAGGACCGACAACGCGCAACCGGGGATTTTTCTGACCAGTATGGCTGGCCTCGAAGCCTTGAGATTTCTGGTTCCACACCTTGAGTTCGATGCCGCGGCCGGCCTGTCACTTGGCGAATTCACCGCGCTGACAGCGGCAGGAGCGGTAAGCTTCGAGGACGGCTTGCGCATGGTCCAGCTGCGTGGTCAGTTCATGCAGGAAGCGTGCGAGTCAACCAACGGCGGGATGGCATCGATTCTGAGCCTGGACGAGGCAATCGTGGCCGAGGTCTGCCGCGAAGCCGACGTGGACATCGCCAACATCAATTGCCCCGGCCAGATCGTAATCTCCGGCGACAAGGACAAGATTACAAAAGCCATCGAACTCGCCAGGTCCCGCGGCGCGAAGCGCGCCATCCCGCTGGTCGTTGCCGGCGCATATCATTCCCGGTTGATGGACAGCGGCAGGGTCAAGGTGGCCCAGGCTCTGGCCGGGCTTTCGATGCAATTGCCGACGGTGCCGGTGGTTTCCAACGTCACCGCGCGGCCGGCGGGCGGTGTTGCCGAGATCAAGGAACTGCTGGTTCGCCAGGTGACATCGCCGGTCCGCTGGAGCGAATCGATGCAGTGGCTCGTCTCCCAGGGATTCACGCGGTTCATCGAACTCGGCCCCGGCAACGTGCTCAGCGGCCTCATGAAACGCATCAATAAAGGTGTTGAAATGCTCTCGGTCAGTGACGCCGCGACACTGAACGCGACGGTGAAAACCATCACCAGCTAGCTCCCGACAACCCGATGGCGGCGAGCGATTTGCCTTTTGGCAATTTGGGCTTAGGTTTGACCACGCACGAAGACAGAACTGTGATTGTGGAAATCACCGATCACGGGCCGGCCAAATCCTTGCTCAGGAAAGGCCGAATCATCGACCTGAGCCGGGCCGCATTCGCCAGGCTGGCCGACCTCGATCTCGGCGTCATCGATGTAACGGTAAGAAGGCAGCAATTGGTGAAGGGCAAACGGCTCAAGGAGGCTTCGGAGATTTGTGTGTTGACAAGGAGTCGCGTGGCTGGCTAGGAAAGCCAGATGCAAAAACTCCTGGAGAACAGGGTGGCAGTGGTCACCGGAGCTGGGCGCGGGATCGGCGAAGCCATTGCCCGGCGACTGGCGGGCGAAGGCGCCGTGCTGGCTCTTTGCGACGTGATGCTGGATAGCGCGCAACAGGTGGCCAACAGTCTGACCGGGAGTGGCACCAAGGCCGGCGCGTACGCGGTGAACGTGACCGACAGCAAACAGGTCACGGCAGTCTGCGACAAGATCGTGGCCGACTTCGGTCGGGTGGATATTCTCGTCAACAACGCCGGTATCACGCGCGATGGGCTGCTGTTGCGGATGAGCGACGAGGATTGGGACGCGGTGCTTGGGGTGAATCTGAAGGGCGCGTTCCTGTTTACGCGGGCCGTAACCCGAACGATGTTGAAACAACGCAGCGGCGTGATTGTCAA
>Ga0187858_10003587_pt1 | contig 14972 bp, 13 predicted proteins | sample June2016WEW_8_15_FD_133015 | JGI IMG/M metagenome (GOLD analysis project Ga0187858, IMG submission 133015) | Peatland microbial communities from SPRUCE experiment site at the Marcell Experimental Forest, Minnesota, USA - June2016WEW_8_150 | ecosystem: Environmental > Terrestrial > Soil >...
GGAAAGAAATTATGCACGCGCATCACGTCGGGACGAAAACGCTTGATCTCCGCCGCGACGCGTCGATTCCCGTCGCGCGGGTACAATGCACCGACGCCAATCCTGAATTGGTCGAGCGCGCCGGAGATATCCGCATTATCGCTCTCCAACAGCGCGACTGCTTGCCCCTTATCTTCCAGCAACCGTCTTTCCGCCGACACCACGGCGTCCTCTCCCCCCGCGATTCGGTAGTGATTATGTACCAGCAGAATCCTCATTCGGCGTGCTTTGCACAACATGGTAGCACATCCACCTGGTGGAGGGCGAAATTTACCCGGAATCCTTTTCGAGGTTTACCCCGAATCCTTCTCGGGGTTCACCCCGATTCCGAGATCGGGACTCCCGCCGAGCCGCCTTGTGGTGCCCCCCACCTGCACTCACATCACCTCAACCGGACACTTCGGCACCGATCCCAGGAACACTCGCCGGTATGTCTTGGTGAGAATCCGGTTATCCGAGATTAGCCCGATGCCAGACTACCGACAACTGGCCGGCGCGGCAAGACGAGTCGGAACTGACTCTGGCGGCGAGGAGACATGGTCACAATTGGCTGCCAATTGATCGGCCAAACCCCCTGTCCCTACAGACGGCCCACGCTGTCTTCAGCGGGTTACAAAATCCATCCTACTACCACATCCCCTAAAACCTGAGATGCGGCCGCGGCATATTCCGGCGGCGAATCGGCGGCAAATCGCTCTTGTCTTGGGCCGGGGTGATTGTTATACTGCTGGCAATGATGGTGTAGTCGCTTCCAGCTTTTCAGCGCCACCCCAGAGAATTGACATGTCCAAATGATGACCTAGGAGATACCGTGAAAGATCAAACAAAAGTACTTGTAACAGGCGCCGGTGGGTTCATTGGCCATCATCTGGTGACGTTTCTCAGGGGCAAGGGTTACTGGGTGCGGGGCGTCGATTTGAAATATCCCGAATACTCCCCGGTCGATGCCGACGAGTTTGAGTTGCTCGACCTGCGGCGGTGGGACAACTGCCTGCAAGCCACCCGCGGCGTGAATGAAGTGTACGCGTTGGCGGCCGACATGGGTGGCATGGGCTTCATTTCCAAATATCACGCGCAAATTCTCCACAATAATTTGCTCATTAACACCCACACATTGGAAGCCGCGCGCGTGAACGGAATCAGCCGCTACTTTTATACCTCCTCGGCCTGCGTTTACCCCGAGTTCAAGCAAATGGACGCCAACGTGACCCCGTTGAAGGAAAGCGATGCGTATCCCGCATTTCCGCAGGACGCGTATGGATGGGAGAAACTCGTTTCCGAGCATGTCGCCATTCATTACCGCCAGCAGTATGGGATTGAGACGCGAATTGTCCGTTTTCACAATATCTTCGGTCCATTGGGGACGTGGGATGGCGGTCGCGAGAAAGCTCCGGCAGCCATGTGCCGCAAGGTGGCCGTCGCTAAACTTAGCGGTAAGCACGAAATCGAAATTTGGGGCGACGGTGAGCAGACCCGGTCGTTCTGTTACATCGATGATTGCGTCCAAGGCATTTATAAGCTGATGCGCTCCAACCACCACGAGCCACTGAATCTGGGCCAGGACCGTATGGTAACGATTAATCAACTGGGTGACATGGCGGCCAAGATCGCGGGCATTACGGTGAAAAAGAAGCACGTGGAGGGTCCCCAGGGGGTGCGCGGTCGAAACTCTGATAACACCAAATTGCGCGAAGTTCTCAAGTGGGAGCCGCAGATTTCTCTCGAAGACGGCATGGCTCGCACGTATCCGTGGATCGAGACGCAAGTAAAGTCTACGATGAAGGCAGCCAAGGCGGCCTGACGACCTGTGCCCATCGGCAAGGTCGCCTCATTCCACCAGACGTGACGACTCGGCGGGACACCTGAACCCTTCGGCTTCGCTCAGGGCAGGCTAGGCATCTCGCCCTACAATCTTATGAGGAATGCTGGCTGGTTTGGTCCGGGTAAGGAGCAGTCATCCTTCAGTTTGTCATCCTGAGCGGAGCGCCTGCAGGAGCGAATTGCATTCGCGATCCGAGTCGAAGTTTACCCGCCTCTGGCGGGCAAGTCTCTGTTGTTTCCCCGCTTCGCGTTTCGCATTTCGCGTTTCGGATGTCGTATTTCGCCGCTCATCCTCCATCGTGCGATGCGCAAGACGCTTCGATTCAACGGGTTAGCCAATCATCGCTCTGTCTTGCTTGGTAGGCCAATTGCTATTGTAGATGCGCTATGGTACCACTGATGGCAGAGTGCCGCACACCGATGACTGCTCTCCAACATCGCTTCATTCTTGGCACGCGGGTGGACGGGACCAGTTATTCTGACGCGACGGCGCGAATCCTCGAATGGGCTCAGGCAGGAGAATCGCGTTACGTTTGCATCTGCGGCGTGCACGGCGTCATGGAAGGCCACGATGTGGAAGATTTTCAGAAAATCTCCAACGCTGCGGACCTGGTTACTCCGGACGGAATGCCTTTGGTCTGGGTATTGCGGCGATTGGGTCTGAAAGATCAGAGCCGTGTCTATGGTCCCGACCTGACCCTGAACGTTCTGCAAGGCGCGGAACAAGCTGGGATTGCCGTGGGATTGTATGGCGGAACGGTCGAGGTTTTGGATGCATTGCAGAGAATTTACCGCGCACGCTTTCCACGGCTTCAAATTGCCTATACGTACTCGCCTCCGTTTCGGCCATTAACCCAGGAGGAGGACGACGAGATCGTGCAGACGATCAATGCTTCGGGAGCGCGCATTTTGCTGGTCGGCCTGGGCTGTCCGAAACAGGAGCGATGGGTATCCGCGCATCGCAACCGCGTCAAGGCGGTCATGTTGGCTGTGGGCGCGGCATTTGACTTTCATGCGGGCCGCGTTCGTCAGGCTCCCCGCTGGATGCAGCGAGCCGGTTTGGAGTGGTTGTTTCGCCTGCTGATGGACCCGCGCAGGCTCTGGCGGCGATATTTCAGGAACAATCCACGCTTTCTGTGGTTGATCGCGTGGCAATTGCTGGCCGGAACGGATAGCCGTGGTGTAAATTAGACACCGGCGATTATGGACGCGAACCCCTCCATACAAGAAAAACCCGACAAAACACCGGGCGAATTGCCAGAAGCCTCCAAGCCAGGTCGGACGCAAACGGCACCGCGTTCACGCATCGCGCAGTCCACGCGGCCTTGGTCCATGATGCTCTTGCTGGTGCTGACGGATCTCTTGAGCCTCGGCGCAGCCTGGGGAATCGGCTTGTTGCTCAGGCTCCTGATGCTGGGCCACTTCGATTATCTCAAATATTTACGGTTGTGGCCCGGTCTTTTCCTCTGGGTAATGTCGTTCAGCATTCAGGGTTTGTACCGAGGGGCCGGCCCCAGCGCGAGGATCTTCCTTACGCCCGTGGAAGAACTGCGGCGTACCACTGTGGGGACCACCTGGGCCTTCCTGACGATCGTGGTTGGCCTGTATACTCTGCTTGGATTTCCGTTCATATCGCGTCTGGCAGTCGGCGTTGCGTGGGTGGTTGCGTTGGTACTGGTGCCCTGCGGGCGCGCCCTGGTGCGGAATGTTTGTGCCCGGCGATCTTGGTGGGGGTCATCCGTGGTGATCTTTGGGGCGGGAAAAACCGCCCGTCGTGTCCTCGACATCCTGCTGCATCAACCCGAACTCGGGCTGAAGCCGGTCGCCATGCTGACCGACAAACCTTGCTCCGAGACGGCGATCGACGGTGTGCCGGTTCTGGAAGGCCTGGAGCGGGCCTGGCAACTGGGGCGGTCGGGAGGGATACCCTATTGCATCGTGGCCTTGGACGAGGGCTCCAACAAGCGAATGCTCGACGTCCATCAGGAGTATGGCGATTGCTTCCCGCACATGATGGTCATTCCGGATCTGGCCGGCCTGTCGAGCCTGTGGATCGTGGCGCGGGACGTGGGGGGCATTCTGGGTTTGGAGATTCGTCACAACCTGCTGATCGCCACCAACCGTTGGATCAAGCGCACGCTCGATCTGACGGTGGCGATTCCATTGATCATCGTTCTCTCGCCGCTGTTGTTGGCGTTGATGGCGTGGATTCGCCTGACGAGCCCGGGGAACCCGGTCTACTCCCAGGATCGCGAAGGACTCGATGGCCGGCGCATACGAATATGGAAATTGCGGACGATGTACATCGATGCCGATAAGCGGCTCGAGCAACTCCTGGAACATGATCCGGAGGCGCGGAAGGAATGGCAACGGTATTTCAAGTTGAAGAACGATCCGCGGATTCTGCCTGTTCTGGGAACGTTCTTGCGCACGTTCAGCATCGATGAGCTTCCCCAGTTGTGGAACGTGATCGCCGGCGAGATGAGCCTGGTGGGGCCGAGACCATTCCCGGATTATCACCTGCAGGCGTTCGACGAGAAATTCCGGATCTTGCGGCACCGCGTGTTGCCCGGGGTCACCGGCTTGTGGCAGGTGACGGCCCGCAGTGAAGGGGATCTGGAGGTCCAGCAACGGCTGGACACGTATTACATTCAAAACTGGTCCGTATGGCTGGATCTGTATCTGATGGCGCGGACGCTCTCGGTGGTGCTGCGGCGTCGTGGAGCTTATTGAACGAGAGACAACAGTGGGTTTGAACTTATGATCGCCTCACGCGCGCAACCGGGCGTGGTCCGCCGTTACCTCCAGGGCGGCTGGCGGTACTATCGCGAGATGCGCCGCTCCCAGTGGCTCTCGAGCGATGATTTGCACGCGCGGCAACTGGTTCGACTGCGCTGGCTGCTTCGTGATGCTGCCGAAAATGTCCCCTATTACCGATCCTTGTTTCAGAAACTGGGCGCGACGCCGGATGATTTCCGGGAGTTGTCCGATCTCAGCCGTCTTCCGGTGTTGGAAAAACAGCAGTTGCGCGAGAATCCGGACCAATTCTTTCATCGCTACAGCGACAGAAGCCGCCTGATCGAGGATCACACGAGCGGGTCGACGGGCGAGCCGCTGCGGTTTTTCCTTACGGAGGAACAGAAGACCTGCGAAATGGCGCATTCCATCCGGTTTTGGCGGTGGGCGGGCTATCGCACCGGGGCGCGGATCGTAGCCTTTCGTCATTACATTCCCCAGCGCGATACGGATCCACTGTGGCGTCTGGACCGGCGCACGCGGACGTTGTTCTTCAGCGTGTACGACATGAAACCGTCCAATCTGCGCTCCTTTGTTGAGGAATTCAACCGCTACCGCCCCGAGTTTGTTCGCGGCTATCCCTCGTCGATCCATATCTTCGCGCAATTTGCGGCCAGCGAGGGGCTCCGCGTGCACACCCCGCGAGCCGTGCTCAGTTCCAGCGAAACACTGTCACCGGAAATGCGGTCGGTCATCGAACGCGTGTTGCAATGTCCCGTGCACGACTGGTGGGGCAGCAACGAGCGGGTGGTCACCGCCTGCCAGTGCGAGCGCCGCGGGCCGCTTCACGTCAATGGAGAGAGCGGGATCCTCGAACTGGCGCCGCTGGCCGAGGGGGCAGAGGATGCCGGTCAGCGCATCATCGGCACGGGGTTGATCAATCACGCCATGCCGTTGATCCGCTACGACCTCGGTGACCTGGCTCTTCCGGCGACGCAGCCTTGCGGTTGCGGACGGGGGCTGCCGTGCATCGCGGGCGTTCTCGGACGCGTCAATGACACCATTATCACCGGCGAGCGAAAATACATTCCCTCCGTGCGTTTCTACACGCTGTTCGAGACGCACGACAAAGTACGCCAGTTCCAGGTGGTCCAGACCGAGCCGAATGCCGTGGTGGTTCGGATTGTACCGGCGCGGACGTTCAACGGGGCGGAAGCCGACGAGTTGCGGGGCAAACTGGCGAGGTTCCTTGGCACAGCCGTGAGCATCGATATTGAATTGGTTGACGATATTCAGTGCGAGCCCAGCGGCAAGATCCGCAACGTAGTGTCGCTGGTCAAACCATGATCCGCGCCGACCTTCATTGCCATACGTGCTACTCGCACGACAGCTTTGCCACGGTGGACGCGGTGCTCGAACAGGCGTCCCGGCGAGGCCTGACGCACCTGGCGATCACCGATCACGATGAAATCGAGGGCGCATTACGCGCCCGCGACAAGAACCACGGCGTGGCAATCCTTGTCGGCACGGAAGTCTCGCTGGAAGGCGGGACGCACCTCATAGGCTTGTTCCTGGACCGCAGGATCACGGCGCGCCGCTGGCGCGAAGCGGTGGACGAAATCCGTGCGCAAGACGGTTTTGTGGTGGTGCCGCATCCGTTTAACCCGACCTCGGGGCTGTTGCGGGGCGGAATCGATGAAGAATTACTGCGGAACGTGGACGGCATCGAAGTGTGCAACGGCTACGAGCCGGTCGACCGCAACGAGTCGGCGGCCAGGCTGGCGCGCGAGCGCGGTCTGTCCGCACAGGCGGGCAGCGATGCGCATTACGCGGTGGACGTCGGGCGTGCGTGCGTGGAGTTTCCGGAGGCATCCGGTGAATTGACACCGGAGGTGCTGCGATCGGCGACACGCAAGCTGTTCGGGCCGGCTCAGGACCTGGCCTGGCTGCATGCAGCCGACTCCGAGTTCCGCGCGAACACGGCTCCACGGGTGCGGAAGTTGCTGCCGAAAGCGTTGCGCAATTGCGCCAGGAAGGTAAACTGGTTGCGCGTGCAGCGTCAGATCCAACGCCAGGCGCGCGACCCGGTACGAAAAGAGTTCCCAGTATGACCGATTTCTCAACCAGCAAATGGGTTCCACCCCACGTCGCTGCCCTCAGCGGCTATCACGCGGCCGAGACGGTCACCAGCGGCCCGGATGTGCTGAAGATGGATCTGAACGAATGCCAGGCTCCGCCCTCGCCCCGGGTGGCGGCGGCCCTGCGCGCCGCGGTCGATGGGGACGCGGCCTTGAATTGGTATCCCGACAGCACGTGCGCACCGTTGCGGCAGTCGATCGGGCACTATCTGCATGTGCCGGCGGATTCCGTGATGGTGACCAACGGGTCGAACATGGCAATGGAATTGATCGCGCGGGCGTTTTTGACCAGGGACGACCCGGTGCTGATTGTGTCACCGGTGTACGCGGTGTTTCCGGTGCAGTGCAAAGTCCAGCAGGCGCGGATCGAGACGTTTCAGTTTCACCAGCCGTTCGCGCCCGATTTCGCGGAATTGCTCACCAGAGAAGGCGCATACAAGATCATTTATTTGGCGAATCCGAACAACCCGACGGGTGTCGGCTATCCGCGAGAACAGATCCGCGCCCTCGTCGAAAAACGGCCGGACACCCTGATCGTGCTCGACGAAGCCTACGTCGAGTACTACGGCGGCAGCAGCGTGGACCTGGTTGCCACTCATCCGAATCTACTGGTGTTGCGCTCGTTTTCGAAGGCGTTTTCCCTGGCGGGCATGCGGTGCGGCTACGTGGTCGCCCAGCCTTCCGTGCTGGATGTGCTGGGGCGAGTGCTGGCGCCGTGGGCTGTCAGCGGACTGACCCAGGTCGCCGCGCGCGCGGCGGTGGAGGACCTGGAATACATGCGCGAGACGGTCGCGGAATGCGCGCGCGCACGACGCCAGATTGTGGACGGGCTGAAGGATCTTGGGTTTGTCGTTCACGATACCCAGGCGAATTTCATCATCTGGCAGGTGCCCGTGCCGGCGCACGTGGTGCAGGTGCTGGCTGCGCGCCGTGTGTACGTCAGCAACAAGGACTCGGTGCCGCAAATGAAGGGCTGTTTGCGGCTCACCGTGGGCAATCGCAACCAGGCGAAACGATTTCTGGGAATCGTCGAGGAGCTTCAAGCCAGAAGATTGCTGGAGCCATGAATCAGCTCGTCCAGGACTTCAAAACCGGCGACATCAAACTGGTGGACGTACCGCCGCCGGCGCTGGCGCCGGGCAGCGTGCGCGTGCGCAATGCGTTCTCGCTGGTTAGCGCGGGCACGGAACGCGCCACGGTCAACCTAGCGCAGCAATCCCTGCTCGGCAAGGCGCGGGCGCGGCCCGATTTGGTCAAGCGCGTGGTCGAGACGGTGAAGCGCGAAGGCATCTCCGCGGCGATACGCAAAGTCCAGACGCAGCTTGATCAATGGAAAGCGCTCGGCTATTCGTGCGCGGGCACGATAATTGAGGTTGGCGAAGGTGTGACAGGGCTGGCGGTTGGAGAGCGCGTGGCCTGCGGCGGACAGGGCTACGCCAGCCACGCCGAGGAGGTCGTGGTGCCGCAAAACCTTTGCGCGAAGCTGCCGGAGGCGGTGGCGCTGGAGCACGCCGTGTTTACCACGCTGGGGGCGATTGCCATGCAGGGCGTGCGCCAGGCCGATGCCCGTCTCGGGGAGAGCGTGGCAGTGATTGGCCTGGGGTTGGTCGGGCAATTGACCGTGCAACTCCTGAAAGCGGCGGGTTGCGTGGTGCTGGGAATCGATGTGAGCGCCGAGGCCTGTGAGTTGGCCACGAAGTGCGGATGCGATGCGGTGGCGACACGAACCAGTGGCGACATCGAGCGTGTAGCGGCCCGGCTGACGAACGGTTTTGGCGTGGATGCGGCGATCATTACGGCGGCAGCGCCGACCAACGACCCGATCGAACTGGCCGCGAAGATTTGCCGCGAGCGCGGGCGCGTGGTGATGGTTGGTGTAACGGGGATGGAACTGCCGCGCGATTTGTTTTACGAGAAGGAACTGGAATTCAAACTTTCGCGCAGTTACGGCCCCGGCCGGTACGATCCGCTCTACGAAGAAAAGGGTGTGGATTATCCGATAGGCTACGTGCGTTGGACCGAGCAGCGAAACATGGAGGCCTTCGTCCGGTTGCTGGCGGACAGGCGGGTGGACGTCGCGCCACTGATCACCCACACGTTTCCAATCGCCGACGCAGCCAAGGCGTACGAGTTGATCACCGGCAAGACCGAAGAACGATTCGTCGGCGTGCTGCTGGAGTATCCAAAAACCACCGCCGCCTCGTTCGGCGCCCGTCTCCCGGCCGCGCCGCTCCAACTTCATCCTTCATCCCCGGTCTCCCTCGGCCTGATCGGGGCTGGGAACTACGCGCAGGGCGTGTTGCTGCCGCAATTCAAGGCGAACAAGGATGTAACGTTGCGAACGGTGTGCACGGCCACGGGGGTAAAAGCGGAAAAGGCAAAAGAGAGATTTGGGTTTGAAACCAGTACGACCAACTGGCGCGAGGTGCTGGCGGACAAAACCATCAACACGGTGGTGATAGCCACACGGCACGATTTGCACGCGGCGATCGTCGTCGACGCCCTGCTGGCGGGCAAGACGGTATTTTGCGAAAAGCCACTGTGTCTGCGCGCCGAGGAACTCGACGAGATTGCCGGCGCGATGCGTAAGAGTGGCAATTCGCGATTGATGGTCGGGTTCAATCGACGGTTTGCCCCGTTCGCGCCCAAGGTGCGGGAATTGGCTGGGCCGTTGGTGATGCGCTACCGGGTGAGCGTGCAGCCACTGCCGCCAAAGCATTGGATCAACGATCCGCAAACGGGCGGCGGACGCATTGTCGGCGAGGTGTGCCACTTCATCGATTTCCTGCGGTTTGCCGCGCGCTCGCGGCCGGTGTCCGTCTTTGCCCAAGCGTTTGGCGCGGAGAACGTGCAGGTCGCGCTCCGGTTCGAAGACGGGTCCATGGGCTCGATCGACTATTTCAACGTGGCCGATGCGGCCTTGAACAAGGAACGGTTCGAGGCGTTCGGCGGCGGCAAACAGGTGGTGCTGGAAGATTTCCGCGACAAAGGACAGGCCGAAGAAGTCAGGCAATTCGTCCAGGCGGTGAAACAGGGCGGGCCGATGCCGATCCCTCTGGATGAAATCGTCGACACCACCCGGGCGACCTTGGCCGTCTTGGAATCCATCCGCACCGGCCATTCGATTGACCTCTGTAGCGGCGGTCTATGACCGCCGGCCGTGTCCCGCTCCGCTTGCCGCCTGCGTCGTTGGTAGCGGCACGGCTCTGCCGTGCCCGCCGCCAATTCCGCCGCCCGCATAACCCCGCCCGTCTAGTCCAGTTACTATTTACAGAATGCATCATGGTTCAGCGCGGCCAACTCGCCCCGCGTGAGCCGGCGGCTGGGCGGCTGCGACGGGATTCCGCCGCTCGTGGATTGGCCGGAGCGGAAGTTGCACGCTTGATTCGGCGCACGACGGGGAACATGATCCCGCTCAATGACGAACGATTTCCTGACGCCACGGGTGCTGGGTCGTAGTGGGCTGAGCGCAGGTCGTTTGGGTCTCGGCTCCTCCTACGGCGCACCCGCCGATGCCTACGAACGCGCGTTCGACCGTGGATGCAATTACTTCTACTGGGGTAGCGCTCGCCGAGATGGCATGGGGGAGGCGATTCGCCATCTTGCCGTCCGGAACCGCACCAAACTGGTGGTGGTACTTCAGTCCTACTCCCGTCACGGACTCCTGCTCCGGCGACGGATCGAATCGGGACTGCGAGGGCTGAATCTGGATTACGCCGATATTCTCCTGTTGGGCTGGCACAACCAGCCGCTGTCCCCTCGGCTGATGGAACGAGCCTTGGAGATCCAACAACGGGGCCGGGTGCGATACCTTGCGGTCTCCGGTCACAACCGAACGATGTTCCAGCAATTCGCCCGGGACTTGCGACTTCAAGTCCTGATGATGCGCTACAACGCAGCCCATCGGGGGGCGGAGAACGAGGCGTTTCCGTACCTGGAGAGGCAAGGGGAGCCACCGGCTGGCGTCGTCTGCTACACCGCCACCCGCTGGGGCACGCTGGTCGATCCGAGGTACACGCCACAGGGACTGCGAACGCCCACAGCGGTGGACTGCTACCGATTCGTGCTGACCAATCCCCTCGTGGACGTGTGCCTGACCGGACCGTCCACAGCTGAACAGATGGAAGCCAACCTGAAGGCATTGGAACTCGGTCCGCTCGCGGAGGACGAGATGCAATGGATGCGGAAGATCGGCGACAGTGTCCACCGGCTCACGGCGCGGAGGAGTCTTCATCCATTTATGCAACGGGAGCAGTGATCGATGGTTCGACGATTCGTAACTCCCGCGCTCGTCTGGGCATAGCCGACACCACCGTCCTTCTCAATGACGGGGTCGCCGCTCAGGAGCTCTTACCCTTGCCGACCAGGTAGTAGAGGATCAAACCAACAAGAGGCAGGATCAGGATCAGCAGGATCCAGAGGAGCTTCTGCCCCGTTTCCTTGCTGCTCTTGGCGCAGTCGAGGATGGCGAGAATGTCCAACACCAGAATGACAATTCCAACGATTGAATACATGGTGGCATCTCCTGTTGATTGAGCGGGATGATAAGCATCCCGCCGTCCGCAAGGCAAGCAGGATGCGCGTGTTCGCCGTCGCCGCTGATCCCCATTCCAGTCAGTGGCAAGCTTAACTGGTTTCTGAAAGCACGGTGGACGTGATGGGGTGCGTTATCAGCACCACAGAGACATAGAGTTCACAGATCGGGGAGTCCCGCAATGCGGCAGGATCCCGCCGGATGGCGGGACGTGGAGCAAGTCTTCCGGGTCTATTTTCGGCGTTTCACAAATAGGACGAGCGGGATTGCCAGAGCCGAGAAGACGAGCGTGCTGGGCTCGGGGATTTGGGCAAAGGTTTGCTCAACTATACTGATGGAGGCGTAATTGGCAGGGCCATCGCCTGAAACGGCCAGGTCCTTCTCAATCGAGAGGATGGCCTGAGGGTGGGTAAACGGCACGTAATCAAAAGCAGCCTGGCGGTTGGCCGTTATGTAAGTGGATAGGTACACAGGATTAGCGACGTTGCAGGCGCCGATTCCATGTGTTTTGGTGGTAATTTCTTCCGAAGCGGTGGCCAGGCCCGATCCGAATACGGTCCCGTTGATTCCCAGGGACGCACCAGATATCGCGCTGGATGAATTGGTGATCTGGACGCTGAAGCCTAGAACGATGTCGCGGGAAAAGAAGCCTGGCGGATCTCCTGGGGCAGGGGTCTCGAAACCCACCATCTGAAGGGAGAATCCGATGCCAACCTGATTGGAGAAAGGATACAGCGCAAGATCAGCGGGAACGAGGTCGTCGGGGACGGCCGCAGAAGTACCAAGATACTCAAATGTGAAGTTAGAGAAGAGCATGTCGTTGATCAACACCGACAGCCCTGGAATGCCATTGCTACTGACGAGACTTGCGAAGCTGACGGAACCACCGTTGGCAAGATTGGTTAGCTCGGCCTGGGCGGAAGAAGAGAACGCTGCCAATGCGACAATCAGCGAAGCCACTCGCAAGAAAATGCTCACGTTGCTTCTGTCAGTGTTCATGGCCTTGCTTCCGTCGAATTCTCACACAAGTTTTCTGCTGCTTGGTCGAATGCCGCTTGGCCCACCCCACACCTCTCAGCGTAAATCCGCCCTTTCCGGAACGGCATATTTGCGCAGTCGGTGATGGTCAAAAACGAGGATCCGGCCGGTCGAAATTCCAGCGGGATGATGTCCAGGCACTCTTCGTGTTGACGGCGACGACGGATAACATAATCCGCCAAGCTTGCTTGGACAAGGATAACGATAACTTCCAACCAAAGAAACCCTATAACATCCCCTGTCATTCTCGCTCTTCCACCGATGCCCTGTTTGGGGGCGACTCCATTCACACCCAAGGCCAAAGCTAGCTGTGTTCCAATACAATGTCAATAACTACTTGATTGGTGTCGCGCCCCCCCGAGTTGCATCAAGTTAAACGACCCTGTGGCAGGTGATTTGGAGGAGGCCAAACCGAATCGTTGCATCAAATAAAAATTAGGCGGAGGGATTAAACGCTTTAAAAGCGGTGGAGACCGTGAGGGGGCTGAGGAGGCGGCCAATTGATCCCTGTGCTGTCTTTTTAGCCAAACTGGACGGATGAAATGTCTGGCGTTGTCCTGATTTAGAAACACCTTCTCAGACCAGCCCATGCCTCACAAAACACTCCCTGCCATTTTGTTCCAGTTCACATTCCTTTGGCTGGGCCAAGACAATGAGGTCATGGACATAGCCGTCGGATACAAGCTTGTCTGTGAGCAATTCGGCCTGCTGTCGTCTGCTGAACCCCTACACGGTCTTGCCGGCACAGTCTCCGGGAGGAGATTACCAACCGGGTCACTTGTTTGGTGGATTCTCTCCGAGCTTCTTCAGGAACGGCGTGAATAGGTCGATCGGGATCGGAATGAACGTCGCCGTGTTGTGCTCACTGGCGATCTCCGCCATCGTTTGCAGGAAACGCAACTGCAAGGCGATGGGTTGCGCGGCGATCATGCCCGCCGCCTGAACGAGCTTTTCGGCCGCCTGAAATTCGCCCTCGGCGTTGACGACCTTGGCGCGACGTTCGCGCTCCGCCTCCGCCTGTTTGGCCATGGCGCGCTTCATTGTGTCGGGCAGGACCACGTCGCGAACTTCGACCGAGGTGACTTTGACGCCCCACGGCTCGGTGTGCTTGTCAATGATTTCCTGAAGCTCTTGATTGATCTTGTCGCGCTGGGCCAGGAGCTCGTCCAGCTGCGACTGGCCGAGCACACTGCGCAGTGTCGTCTGGGCGATCAGAGAACTGGCTTTGAGGAAATTCTCCACCTTGACCACCGCCGCTTGCGGGTCGACGACGCGGAAGTAGATGACCGCGTCCACCGTGGCGGGCACGTTGTCTCGGGTCATCACTTCCTGTTTCGGGACCTCAATCGTGACGACCCGGAGATCGATTTTGACCATGCGATCCACAATCGGGATGAGCAGGATCAGCCCAGGCCCTTTGGCGCCGAGCAGTTTGCCCAATCGAAAAATCACCCCGCGTTCATACTCGCGCAGGATCCGAATCATCTGTGGCAGCACGACCACGGCCAACACCAGCAACACCACAATCCAGGGGATCAGACCAAACGATTTTTCCGCGGCGTCCATGATAGACACTCCTTTACGTGGTTTTGGGTTTCACTTTCAACGTCAGTCCCTGCATCTCGACGATCTCAACGCGCTGGCCTTGCTCCACCGGCACATCACTGACCGCCTGCCAGTATTCTCCTTCGACGAACACTTTGCCGCCCCGACCGTCAATAGCCGTCAACGCCGGCACCACCTTGCCACGCATCGTCTCCGCGCCGGCCTTGACCGGCATCCGTTGCGCCCGCAAGCCGCTGCCGACCACGAAAATGAAGAAAAGCGCCGTCACCACCGTGGCCGGTACCACCCACGCCAGCGACAACCTCAAGTACGGATTGGAACGGTCGAATAACAGGAGCGCCCCGAGGAAAAACGCCACGATACCGCCGGCAGTCAGAATCCCGTGCGTGGGAGCAAACGCATCAATGAGAAATAACGCTATCGCGACGCCGAGCAACACCAGTCCGGCGGCGTTCATCGGCAGCGCCGTCGCCAGGTACAGCAACAGCACCAGCGCGATCACGCCCGCCACGCCGGGCAGTATCGCCCCGGGGCTGGTCAGCTCCCCAATGATCCCGTACATCACGATCAACGTCAGGACCAGCATCATCTGCGGATGTGCGATGGCCTGAAAAACCTGTTCGCGCAGAGACATCGGAATCTCCACCACTTTCGCCCCAGCCGTCTTCAGCTTTCGGTTATTCACCTCGCGCCCGTCAAGTTGCTTCAGCAGGTCCTCGCGATCCTTCGCGATGAGATCGATCACTTTCATCTGCAGCGCTTTTTCCGCGGGGATCGCCGCGCTGTCGCGCACCGACGACCTCGCCCATTCCGCGTTCCGCTTTCGTCTGATGGCTATGCCCTCGATGTAACTGCCGTAAAAAATCTCCAGCTTCTCCTTCATTGTCTTGTCGATCTCGCCGCCGCCCATCTCGACGGGGTGCGCTGCGCCGATGGCAGTGGCGGGCGCCATCGCCGCCACATCGGCGGCCAGCGTGATGAAACAGCCCGCGCTGGCGGCTTGGGCCCCTTGGGGCGCGACATAGACGACCGTCGGCACGGTCGAGGCAAGGAACTTCTGCACGATCTCCTTGGTTGGATCAAGAAGTCCGCCGGGGGTA
>Ga0187858_10003592_pt1 | contig 14966 bp, 19 predicted proteins | sample June2016WEW_8_15_FD_133015 | JGI IMG/M metagenome (GOLD analysis project Ga0187858, IMG submission 133015) | Peatland microbial communities from SPRUCE experiment site at the Marcell Experimental Forest, Minnesota, USA - June2016WEW_8_150 | ecosystem: Environmental > Terrestrial > Soil >...
GCAGATTCCCGCACCGCGGGGACTGGAGAGCGGCCGCCTCGTAACCGCTTTTCAAGAAAGCGGCAGGTCGCGGGTTCAAACCCCGCCCGAGGCTCCAACATAAAGTATAGGCTGTCGGAAAATTCCGATCTCCTGTTTGTTTCAAAATTAGCCTGTGCCATAAGAGGATGTCGTCTTAGGCCATAAGAACTTAAGCTCCGAGTAGAGAGCAAAGCTTAACTGTGCTTAAGGTGAATTTCACATGATTTCGAAATGACTACCGATTCTTCTTGGCAGGTTCATGTGGTCGGAGCGTTATCGTCTGCGTCTCTGGGTCAATCTTCAGGTCAAGGATGTCGTTCTTGTGAAACGGATACAATGAATCCTGGACGACGGCCGAAGGTATTGCAATGTATTGAGTTTTCGCGTCCTTGTTCTGAACGACCCGAACTTCCGCCTTCAGGGTCAAAACGATTCGAACTCTATGACGTGATAGTCACATGACTGAATATATGCCTGCCGTTTCTAAATCCATAATATGCAATCACAATCAGAAGGTCCAGGAATGTGCTGAATGCAACTCACTGCTACCGAGCTCATTCTGGAGTAGGATGACATGGCAACGATTCCAATCAGAACCCAACGCCTACCATGTTTCCACCCTCACGAATTGCCTAGCGAAAGCCTACTTCGAAAGGACCTCACCCGTCAACGAGCCCGTAGGGTCAGCATGGGCTAAACTTCGCGGAACCTTACTCCACTACTTGGTTAGGTCTCTAGGGTGGAGCGAACTCCGGGTCAAGATGTCGTTCCAGCTCGGCGACGAGACAATCACTATTGTCGGGCATGTTGACGCGTTCGAACCTGAGACCTCAACCGTTTACGACCTTAAGACAACGCGATTTGCGCGATGGCAAGCCGAAAAGGGGCACATCCCCCGCGAGAACCACATCGCGCAAGTTCAATGTTACGGCACATTACTCGCCCAATATGGAATCGCGGTCAATCGGCTTGTATTGGTTTACGTAGATGACAAAGAGATTATTCCCAAAGAAGTCACACTCGGCGACCGAAAGGAATGGATGATCCAAAGAGCCACCATATTACATAACTCAATGAAAGATTCCGTTCTTCCGAAACCCGAAATCGGCGGTTCCTGCAAGTACTGTCCATTCATCGAACAATGTCCTCGGAGTGAAGAGGCCCTCGTATTGGCGGAGGCGGTCCGTTGAGCGAGGAAAATATCCGAGAAGAAGGATTCGCCATCTTCAAGAACGGAACGGTAAGAAGGCTTTCTTCGACTCATTATGTCGTAAAACCCTCAGGCGCTGAAGCTTGGCAACTAGTTGAACTCAACGACGGAAAATGGGGATGCGATTGCGAAGCTGGTCAGTCGTTCTGTGCTCATCTTTACGCTGCACAACTCAATCGTTCCACATCAAAGCTACAACCAGAGCTAAGTGACGAAAGCCATCTCAAGTGCAGGAATTGCGGGTCGATAGATATCGCGGGATGCGGTTTCAGGTACGGTGCTCGCGGGATATCGAGACGATTTGTCTGCCATGACTGTTTGAGAAAGTTCTCCATACCCTACACTAACATTTCTGCGGAATCAAAACCGCAAGAATTAGCTTGGCTGCTAAATCAAGTTGGTCAACTAGCATCTAAACTCACGGATCTGCTTCAAGAAATAAACGCTAAGCTTGAAGTCCTGAGTGAGACGAAAACCCTTCATCCAATCCAATGATGAGCATGATGCCAAGATGGGGGGTATCTCCGTCATTGACGTGCAGCCACTAAGCGACTTTTGTGATCGCACATTTGACGAAGCAAAGGAGTATTGGGTAGGAACTAGATCGGTTACTTGTTGGCGGCTCGTTTACGGATTCCAAAGTAATCGCGTCCCGTAACGGAGAAACCGACGATTGTAGCTAAAGCTGCTGCTAGAAACTCAAACACAAGTGGATTATTGATCCAACTGGTTATCTGCGTCACTAAGTCGGGCTGCTGATTTCTGGTGGACATCGAATAGGCGCCATTCTCATCGGCACTCACCCACACTTCTATTGATTTTCCCGAGTAAGCATTCAAAGCCAGACTGACTGTCGCTTCGCGGGCCATTCGTCTGAGCTGAACCACAATCAATGTGGAACCCGCCTTAGTGTCATATGAAGTGGTCACCGTATAGTTCTCAGAGCCCCACACACTTGAGGATGACACTTGGTCTCCTTGGGTTCTCATCGTGATTTTCACATTGTGTGCAGCGGCGTGACCATCGTTTCGAATTTCAACGAAGGAAAGGTCTGCCTTGATGGCTACGTTAAACGACGGAGTTACATAGAATGCGGACCAAGCAGTGTTGAACGCGGCAGTAACGACCCCGGAGGCTATAATGACGCTTATGAGTGGGATGATAAGGCCCTGGTATTTTGATTTGGACTTAGCTTTTCGGACTCGCTTAGGCAATTTCCGCGATCTTCATTCGTACATTAGATTACATGTGCCATAGATACTAAGATTGCGGTGAACACAACAGACCTCGCGACTTTATCAAGGTAACTCAAATCAAGCCTTCTAAGAATGAGGTCTCGGTTGTTGAAATTAGACAGCATTCGAAGTTATCTAAGGCCGTATTCGATCACTCAACGCAGGAAAACAACCATGAACAACGCCTTCGCCTCTGCTATTGCTGAGAACACCGAATATGACCCTGGTGCAGTTGCTAAAGCGATTCAATTCTTGAACCTCGAAAGGAAAGGGGAATTGCTTTGTTTCTATTGTGATAGACCTTCACAAACTTGGGATCACGTAAAGGCATTGGTAAAGAATGGGGAGTATTCTGGTTTTGGACATACTCTGGGCAATCTGGTGCCTTGTTGTAAGGATTGTAACTCTAAGAAAGGAAACAAAGACCCTGAGGCATATCTGGAGTATAAGTTTCCGCGCGATAAGCGGAAACGTGAACACAAGCTTCACTTATTGAAGGTCTATCAACGGCGTTATCTTCCGAGTGTGGTTGACCAATCTGAGATGGAACGGTTGTGTCCTGCCGAAATGCGGGAACTGGAACGCCTGAAAAGGCGAATTCTGCGCGATATGGAGAAGGCTGATGAGATTGCCAAGACCGTTAGAGAAAGTGTAAGTGTGCATCGCCAGCGCACCAACAGGTAAAGGAGCTTCGAGCCAAATGTCTAGGAATTGCATTCCGGAAACTGTAATCCGACTCTCAAACAAGTTCTCGCTTGCCTACCTCTTTTTGGGTCGGAATTCTACGCTGCTCTGTAACTTAGCTATTCCAGCAAACTGTAAAATACACCTAGAATGACCTGTTTCTAGATTCAAATGGCAAAGATGTTGTGGGTCTCAGTTCTGCTCTTGCTAGTCTCATTTGTAACTGTTGCCTATGGGCTCGCGCTCACCACCTCGGGATTCACGGCGAATATCACCCAATCAACGCCAACCGTTCTAACAGTGCTAGAATCAAGCACAACTTCAATCGAAACCATCGGCCAACCCGCCGTCATACCCAGCTTCATAATTCTGATGTTCGCAGTTCTCTTCCTTTGTATTGGACTATTCATCTTTACTATAGCGCCAAAAAGGTAGGTCGCATGTCCGACACCAAGAAAACCTAAGGTTCTTGCTACCGAGTTCTGATTTTGGTTCACCTCTTTGTACCTTCCATGCCTTTGGAAAAATCAGACGAAAATCGAAAAGTATTGATTGTAAAGAAGCTCGAATGAAAGGGTTATTCGTGATTTGACGTATGGGACTATGAAAATTCAAAGCTTAGCTCAAGCTAGGTATTGCGAGGTTCCTTCCCCTGCCGCATGAACATTCGTCCGAACAACCCAAGACCACCAAATCCCACCTCAAACGCAATCTTCTTGACGCACTCATTGTTTTTGTGATTCTTCTTTCTGCTCCGTATCTCTATTATAGTGTCACACACCTAACCCCTACTCCAGTTCCCACAAGCTCAAACACAACAACGCCATACCATTTCTCCCTTCGGGAAGGCGACCTTTACTATACGGACTACAGGAGCTGTTCGTACCTGAACCAGACCAACAGACTACTCTACGCAGCGTTCTTCGTCAATGTGACAAATCGTCTGAACACTCCCACCGACTATGTCAATGTTTCATTCTACGTAACGAACATGGTTTTTTCGAACGGAGCCACTATCCCCTATAATTCTCGATTAATGCTCATCACGGGTGCGTCACATGCGGTGAACTTGACATTTGTCTTCGGTATTCCATTGAATGGAAGCGTGTACCACCAAATCCAACCATCCGTACCATCAAATGGCTACGTTACATCCGCATTTTTCGCCATTCGAATATTCGTCAATGAATCTGAACATGTTGAAGAAATTCCATTAGCCGACCTTGTCTTTTCATTTCTTGAGACACCCACATGTAAAGCCTAACGATGAACATCAAAGGGGAACAATGCCTCATCAAGAAGTATGGAGAGCAGAGACAGAATGCCACAGGAAATACCAACCGCTAAAAGCGATTGCCATGCAAGAACATGGCTTGTAACGAATACTCCGATGAGTGTCGGGGTTAGTGGCCCGCTAATTATGAATAGCCCCACCAACTGAACAATCAGGAACAACGGCCAAAGTTCTCCGAACCAAGCGTACCTGTGGTGAGTTGCGATCTGTAACCGTTTTGCGAAGCGTTCAAAAACCAACTAGCTAGAACCACCCCTGTCTGCATTTCTGGTACCTTGTCGGCTCATGCCTGAAAAATGGCAAAACGGTTTGCGTTTCTCTATCCCAAACGATTTACCCATTTTAGGGTAACGTCACATTCACGGTTGGTGCGTGGGGCTGTAACAATTCGGTTGGTGGTCGAATATGCCGTGATGCTACGGGCCAACATGAACGAAACGAAATTCTTTCTTGTAATAGAATTCGTAGATCGCAATTTCGCTGATTATCCCAATACCCATTGACAACAATGCAGAAGCTGTCGGAGTTGTAGACGCATAAGTTCCGATATAGGAAAATGCTAAATGACTACAACGAGTCCAACTTTACTATTATGCGACTGATCTCGCATGAATGAGAATACGTTTGACCGAAAAAAGCAGTCGTTCAAGGCAAATCATTCAAGGCATCGTAGCAGTTGCGACTATCCTATCGGCCGCTATAACAAGCATTGACTCTTACAATACTAGAGGCATTGTTTGGCAAGCAATCCAGACGGGAGAACCTCTACTTGTTGCTCTTGTTCTCTTACAGACACCTTGGTTTCTCTTTGTGGTTTTTTTCGCAGTTTCATCGGTCAAGTTTCATTACGAAAGAAACCTAACTAGAAGTACGACGATATGGTCGGCGATAGGATCCCTAATTGCTAGTTTCCTGCTAACTTGGGGCGTTCGAGGTTCATACTTTGGGGTTACCGGACAAAATTACCCAGGCCAAAGCTTACTAGAGTTTAGACTTCAGACAGTTGTGGCCGGAATCATATTCTTTCTGTTCGGGATTATCATTCTGATCCTCCTATTAGTTCTGGAGTCTGAGACAGACGAAGAATTCTCAAACCGGTTCCTAGTACCGCCACCAAAACCCATCACCGATCCTGAAGAAATCAAGCGATTACAATCAAACCTGCGGATGGCACTAGAGACGTTTAGTGCGAAACACAACCCCGCTTGCAAAGAGTGCGAGAAATCGTGCCGAAAGGAAGGAATGATTCACTACAACATCGAGAAAAAACTTACTGATTGCACATGCCCCTGCCATAAGTAGGTAAGATACCAACCGCTTTGTTACAAGCCCTTTGACCAACCGTGAACGTCACTCATTTTGGAAATGTTTTTCGCTAGAACTCAAGATGTTTCGAACGGGGCTATCGAGGCCGAACTTTTTATCAACTGTGACTGAGCGAGGCAGTCCTAATCTTCATTATTCTCGTAGCGCGTACTAATGGCTGAGCCTCATTTGTCAAACCCCGCCTTGAATTTCCTGAAGAGCACTCTAGAGACGCATCGCCAAACGTACACTCATGCAGTCCTACGCGTGAGTATCTTACGGGATCAACCTGTAAGCAGGATATGCTTCGGCAGGCTGGATCTTCTAGGTGACAAAGAGCAAGCGCTGGATAATCTGACGCTTGACTATAAGGACTTCAAGCTGATACGGGCCTCACTCTCGTTGAATGACGTTTCCACATTTGTCAGTGAACTCGTCGAACAAAAGATTCTGAGAATTAAGGGATTGGAGATTCCAGTTGATGGAAATCTAAGTCCGCAGTCGACAGGTTACGTAGCTTCATTAGAGAGTTATGGTACAATAAGGCCAGAATGGCCATCAACCTTCTTTTACTTCCAAGTTCAAGGTGGCTCTCAGGGCAACGTTCCTTCTCGTCCACTCGTGAAATTAGGTCTGCCATCTTTCGTGAGTGGTGATGAAGCTGTCAGAGAGTTCTGTGGTCTCGTATCCGGATTCAATCAGGGTCAGGTAATTTTCGTCTTTCCAGATTATAGAGCTAGGATTAGAGAACTACGGATTTTGGAAGGAAAACTGTGTGTCGACGTGGAGTCTAGAAAGGAATCGCTCGATAAACTCAGAGTTAAGTTCTACGTTCAAAGCGACGGAAAATCATCAAGGTCACCTGATCTTGAGCTAGCCAAAGGTCATGCGGAGTTTGCTTTCAATGGCAGTCTCGATCTGGCAATGGTTCACCTTTTGTCGATTGACTCTGGCGATCACATAGATAATCGCATTTTCGCTCCCTACTACGCTCGTGGAGGGATTGTCATAGAGGCTTCCGAGACGCGGGTCCTTGAGATGATTAGGAATGGGGAGGGACTTAAAGTGGAATTCAAAGAGTTCCTTCTACATGATTTGCACCGATTCTTAGATAGTGTTGTAGCGTTTGCAAACACAAAGGGAGGTTCAATATTGGTCGGCGTCAACGATGAGGGCGAAATCAAGGGAATCCAGAATGACAGCGATGTTCGGACGACAATACTGCAATGGAATGCTGACAAGTGTGATCCTCCAGCCCCAGTAAATTTGGCTTCAATTCAGGTTGAAGGCAAAAACATCGTCTTGGTGGACATCCAGGAGTGCACCAACAAACCGTATCAAGACAGAGACAAGGGATTCTATGCAAGACGTGGCGCCTCAAACCGTCAAGCTACAAGGTCAGAAGTACTTGAAATGGCTCGAGGCTCGCAACGTCAACCATCATTTGGGGTTTCCTAATAATGGAGCGTACAGATACTCGAACTGAATTGGTGAAGTTCAGGCATGAACTGGCATAAACTAGTCGAAGCGGGGACGAAGTTTGACAAGATAGGGCAAGAAGAACTTCCAGCTCTCAGTGCATATGATCGTCTAATGAAAGAACTCGACCGAACTAAGCTGCCAGAAACGGCAGAGGTGATGAAGATCTACACTTTCATGAATAGATGGTTCAGTCGAGTAGCCCTCTTGAAATTTGAGCCCTTTTGTAGACAATATCAACTGATCTGGGGAATGTTATCAAAGCTTTCCGAATTCTCGCTTGAGAAGACTTCGTTGGACTTGATCGTCAAAGTCGGAGATGAGAATCTTCGGTTATCTCGAATTGTTCACTATTGCTTCGATGTTCTTTCAGAAGTGATCGGATCGACTCCAACTTCCAAGGCCTTGCATGTGTCTGCACCAAGCATGCTGGTGATGTGGGACAGACCGATTAGGGAGGAGATAGCCCACGGAGGCTCGGGCTACGACTATTCCTTCGTGTTCCTACCGAAGATGAAGAAAGAGATTGACGAAGTAGTTGCGTCATATGCCCTAGAGAACCATTGCAATGATGAAGCCGCGACCAATCAAATAAGGAACCGGCGCGGTAAGAACTACACATTGGCAAAAATGGTAGACGAATACAACTGGGTAACCATCACAAGACATGAACAGTTGTAGCTGGCAACTGGAGAGACACATTCCCTGAATTAAGACCGAAGGTAGATGACCAAGAATCGTATAGATGGGAAGGTAACGGACCCTCTTGAGCTGATTTTTCTGGTGTATAAAGCCGGTTGACGGGATCCGAATGGTCACGCGGACATCGCGAAGATCTATTCACATAGTTAAAGGCAAGCTCAAACAAGGGAGTGGGCCAAATTTGAACGAAAAGCGTTTTCTAGGCTTGAATGGTTCTCTATGAAAAGGTGTTGGAGACGGCCTTGACAACCCAACAGCGAGGACTTATGCCCCCTTTTCTGAGCGCGGTACTGTTCACAGCAATACTAGGCCTTTTGGTTCCATCCATTCTGATCCGAAGCGGATATCCACCAGTGTTAGCCATCGCCTTCGCTATCGCATTGCTCGCGTTTGTAATTGACGGTCTAGTAACGCGATTTGGTCTCAGTCAAAGGGCGATAAATGAAGCCAACCCCATTCTCAATTTCCTGATTGGCAAAATGAAAACTAACGCCGCGATACTGGCGACCAGAGTACTTGGAGCAGCAATTCTACTTTACGGGTTACTTGCCCTTGAGAACGCCTACTTTCTTTTCGCAGTTGGCTTGGGATATCTAATGGTTGTTCTTCTCAGCATGATAGCAATTCAATTTTCATCGATTAACTTGTAAGTCTCTTGTATGCTAGTATGCCGCCTAAGAGCAAGAGACCTACAACTAGTGCTGTTGTGCCGCTCGTCATAAACGGCTTGGCATATATCTGGAGTGTGTTTAGCGCGAAGTAAGCGATCAGCACTATCCCGATCACGACCGCAATTTTCAATACATCACGTTCACTTACCATTCTTTCACCTCCCGTGATTCCTCGCATAGATTCGTTTAGTAAACGAACTGCTTGACTTGTACGAATCCTGATTCTCGAAGCGTATGCTCTATCTCTCGAGTCATGACAAATTGGACGATTCTGAATGAGAAGTCGTCAGCGCAAAAGGCCTTTCCATATCTTCCATTTTCTACAACATAAATTCTAATGGCGTTAGCATGCGCCGATTTTGATGCCTCCATGAAAGAGATGATGTCCTGCATCAAATACTGAACCCTTACGGGGGCTGGGATGTCCAGAGTTTTCATCGTGCTCAAGCCGCTATCTCCATTTTGGGAAGAACGGCATTATCAGATCTAAGTTCAGACTCGAACCTCCGTATGGGGATTCCAATCTGCCTTGCTATTTCCACTTCCCCTCGCATCCCTTCGCTAATGATGCGACCGTATATCCACAGCTCATCACATCGCTTTACCATTTCTCTGCCCAATAACAATGCGAGTTCTCGTTCAACCGGATTGTTGTCGTCCAGAAATTGACCGAAGTATATGTGGGGCGCGAACGGAATGACTTGCTTTTCATAGAGTCCTTCGCAGATTGTGCGCACTTTTTCGCTGTTGCCCTTTGCGTCTCCTCTCATAGGATGACAAATGTAAACCATCTTGGGCGGTTTTGTGCTTTCTGTCAATTTGATCACGCCACTATCATTAGCCTATCCGCGATGTAGGTCCCGTGTCCGGTGCAACTTGTACAACTCCAGGGGCCTGGCAGACCTGTCTGTGTCGAGTAGAAAATTTTAGTAGGTGCGCCGCAGCGTGGGCAACAGAAATCGCCTTTCTCTGACTCCAACAAAATTAGGGCCTCCTTTGGTGTTCTTTGCTGTTCTCTGAGCTTCCATTGACGATTGAGATTACTCGTTTCACTAATTCCCGACCTTCTTCGACTGACCCCACTGGAATTATTGTCGGATCTATTCCTCCAGAGCAAATGTAATACTGAATTTCGTTATGTCGGGTTTTGGAAGTCATCATCTGTCATCAACCACAATAACGTGCTAGGAGTTTATTTCCAACGCGTGGTCTTCTTAGACTACTACAAAGACCGAAATTAGTCGACTCGCGTTCTTAGGCGCACATAGTGTCCGCTAAATCAAACACTGTGAGTCGTACAGTCTTCCCTGTGGGAAGATATCGCTACTTAGTACTACTGTAATTTTCGAAAATGGTTTTGGGTTCTTCCTTGGTACTTTGCTCGATACTCAGTGACGTGCCCTTTTGCCTCAAGTTCATCTAGCGCCATTCTCAGCGTTAGTATTGTCCTGGGGTTCGGGTCGTAAAGTTCATGCACAATTTCCTTGAAACTGGCTGATTTCCGAGGTCGAGCTTTCAAAAATCTCAATATTAAATTACGAGTTTCCGCGATTTCATTCAACATTATCACTTACGAATACGATAAACCTCTCCGCATCTAATGGGAGTCTTGATTTATGCACATAGTACTCTGGTAGAACTACTACTACGCTGGTAGAACTATCTAGTAGGACAAGAAGTGTTAAGAACTCGTACCGCAGCTACCTAGTAGGATTTACTTGTTACCTGTTGAACACTCAGAGGATGAAGAAGATGAAGAGGACGAGCCTGAATCAATACTTTCTGACATTCTCATTCTTGCCCCCACAGGTGTTTACACTGGCAGAGTAAAACATGGCATCGGCATGGTAATCGGACAATACGCCGATAGAAAAAAACAAACAAGAATCCGAGTACTGCTGGTGGCCGGTTCAGACTGGGTGGCACCCGATCCACCCAATCCGACATACAAGATCAACTTCGTTGACAAACTAAAAGCCGACATTTTGGCCACCTGGAAGAGCCAAGAACATTATGACGTAGAGTGCGAGGAAATCGAGCTGCCCTTCGAAGCGGAAGAGCAGGTCAGCGGTTGGATGTTGAAGGAGCTGTGCGCGTTTTTTGCGCAGGGTGAAGCCAGGATAGCGTTCATCGATACTACGGCAGGAACAAAAGAATGGTTATTTGCTGCACTGTACGTTGTTAATTTCTTCCCAGATGTTGAAGTATACAGCGTTAAGCCTTCGAATCCAAGAAAGCCCGCCGACTATTCTCCCGAGGAAGTAATGGACCAAGGCCTTTCGAAACTTGAACTGACTCCTTTGGGAGGGGCTGTTCTGAGCGACTGGGTGAAGCCGAAATCGCGTAAGAATGGCAAAGAAGAAACCAATGATCAATACTACCTTTTCAAAACAATCTATATTTTAGCGCGTGAAAAAGCAGGATCTGCTCCGGACGCCCTGACGAAAGTGTGGATAAATATCGAGAAGGACGCCGAGTATAAGAGATATATTCAGATTCTTCCGAAAGAAAGAGTGAAGAGGTTTCACGACGAATCTGGAGGAAAGAAAAGCATAAGCATTCTCCTTAACGCGGTGGCACCGTACGGCTTGTTTGAGATCAAAGAAAAGAAAAAGAAACAAAAGTCAGTGCAATTAACCCCAAGAGGAGCGATGCTAGCGCGAGAGCTATTCAAGAACGCAGAATCCGAATCCGCGTGAGTTCGTGCACCTAGTGTACACCTAGTGCAGCAGTTTCGCTGTCACAGTCACCATGCCGCGCAGTAGGTACATACAAAGGCCCACATCATAGCTTGAGTTCCGGCTTACATGTAGGTTCGTTCCTACAATTTAGTTTTGGACTAGAGGTTTCATATAGTACCGTTTAGGTCGAAATGAACCCTCGTAATCTTAGACCTAGTCTGAGAGGTGCCACAGAGGCAACATGGCTAGCAAATGCTTCTGTTGTACTCATCAGGTTCTACTATTGCAGGGAGACCGCTTGCATTTATGATGCCCGCGTTGATGCGTTTCTTGCAGTCTTAGCAATGTCCGCCCTCACACTATTTTTGTTTATCCTTATTTTCGTTCCATGTCACGGGTCGAAATTCAAACACAATAAATCAAAGGTTGATGAAGATTTGTCCAAGTACATTAGAACAGTTATGGAGAACATAGACAATGGAATCCCAAGGAGTCATACTCTGCATGGAAACGTGAAATTCGAAGTTGCACTGAAGAAGAATAGTCAAGCTGAAGGCGCCTTCAGAGTTGAGGTCGTCGAAATTGGAGGTAAATATAGCCGCGAGGAACTGTCAAAGGTTACTTTCGAAATTGGTCGAGCACGTCACAGTCAGACAAAACTGAAGGCAAAGCGTTCAAAGTCTCCTTAAAGGTACGCTGCAATCATGCTCCCGCCACCATACAAGGTACGCCTCAGTTACGATTTTCCATCATATCTTTCCGGCCAACCTAGGGCCAGGCTTAGCGGTCAAAACCTTTCAGAATAATACGAAGCCACCTAAAGCATAAGAAGCCCGATGCCCGCTTGAGTTTTAGGGTGCCTCCAAGCAATGTTCCTATTGGAATGCGATAGCATCCCAGAGGTCTATACTCAAGTTCTGCAACTCGTGATTGAGAAAGGAAAAGCGATTCAGCCCCGCGGTTACAAGTGCCTCGAAATTTCCCCTTTATGTATATCTGCGTCGTCTCCACGGAAACGTCTCTTTGGGACCCCTGGAAGAAATGAGAATCCAATTTTCGCATACATCGAGGGTCTATGGGTCCTGACGGCGGATGATTCGCCGATCATTCCGTCTCATTACGTTAAGCAAACATTGTGTTACATAAATCCTCAAACTGGGAGGTTTGACGGGGCTTATGGTCCAAGAATAAGGAATGCTTCCGGAATCGACCAGCTTACAGCGGCGTATCAGAGACTTCTCAATGATCGAGATACGAGAAGAGCGGTAATTACGATTTTTGATCCAACTAAAGACTGCGCCAGTAATTCTCTCGATATTCCATGCACTGTAAGCTGGCAGTTTCTGATTAGAGACAATAAGCTTGACATGATTGCTTACATGAGAAGCAATGACCTGTTCAGAGGGTTCGTTTACGATACGGCTGAGTTCCAGTGGTTTCAAGAAATTCTAGCAGGCTGGTTAGGAGTGGAGGTTGGAAAGTACTTCCACATAGTTGGAAGCGCTCATGTCTATCTGAGTGATGAGGCGAAAATTAGGAAGATGTTGTCAGGGCCGTCTGGTACGCAACGCTTTTCGCTATATGAGGCAAGTGAACCGCAGGATGCGAGGCTACCAAGACCGGAATTTGAGGTTGAGATAAACAACCTCGCTTCGATTGAGGCAAAGTCTAGGACCGCGATGCTTACTGAAGAGGGAGCAGAGGCAATTAGAAGCGCATTCCACTGCAAATTCTATCGAAATCTGGCACTTGCTATCGCAGCCTACAATTTTCGCAGGGTCGGGAACATCAGATTATGCGAGAAGCTTGTTGACTTTATCGACAATGAACTGAGGTTATTGATGCTAGAGCGAGAGCAGTTTTCACAGTCATTTCCGAACCCCGTACCTCTAAACTTCAATCGCGAAGGATGAAGTTTGAAGTAAGCTGGTGCTTGTTACGTCTAAACATAACCCGAACGTATGGCAACTTGAGAAGTGGGCAAAGGGTTTCTACAGTGTGTACGGCATCAATGATGACAAGAAATACTATTCCGATATCTGGCTTCCCGCAACAAGTCATGCCAGTACTGTTGCCGAAGGAGTTAGACTCAACAAGCATGAGGACACTATCTATTATTTGGGAAACGTTTTGGCGTGGGTCCTTTCGTTCGTCGAGAGATTCAGACTCGATCTGAACGTGAGTAAAGCGGGGAGAAGTACTCTGAGGAAACACGGTGAGTGTTGGACAGATTGGATTCTTCACAAGTTCCCCGGAGTATGTCACATCTGTGGGAAATCACCTTGCATTTGCGCGACCCTACGTGATGTCATGGAACTCAGGAAGGGCGAGAGAAAATTCGAATTTGAAAGTCTCATGAAAACGCGCGAAAAGCCGATTAAACAGGCGTACGCGAAGATGGTTCAGAGAGGGGAGGCGTCGAGAACGATGCCTCAGCTTTTTGATATGTTTAAAGAAATTTATGGCGGAACCCTTTGGGGAATGGATATTTCCGATATAGCGTTCCATTTCGTCGAGGAAATTGGTGAGGTGTCCAAGGAAATCTCTTACTTGGAGGCCATTTGTGGGGGACATACAAAGGATGACTGGGGGAATTACGTGGAAATCACTAAGGGTGTTCGGGTTTGGGACAAGTATTCTATAGTCTGCCTAGGGTTAATGCATGAACTCGCTGACGTATTTTCCTGGGTAACCGCCTTGTGTTTCAAGGCTTGTCAGCTTTCGAGCGAGCAGTGGCAGTCTAGAGATGTCTTAATCAAGCTATATACTGGCCAAATTCTCCAGGACAAAGGTAGACATTCCGTAACAATTACGGGTGACAGGATCAAATTCGTCTGCCGATATTGTGAGGAGGAAACTTGCAGCAGCGGCTGCGTCCAGAAACAAGTACGGAAACGGCTCATGGACGGACGCAACGAAATGGAGAAGAAATTCGCATACGAGTCGTAGAAAGTCCCCTGCGTAGCTAGATGTTTCGAAAACTCGACTTGTGAATAGTCGGCATCACTTTCTCCCTGTCCCTGATTCATCCTTGCATCTATCCTATTTCTAAGTTCGCCTATCACTTAGTCGAGCTGACGCTTGTGGAATCGAAATCTTCGAAGCAATTGATTGTTGGAGAACTGTATTCAAGAAGAGATCTTGCAAGAAAATTCAGGATAACGGATGCTTCGAGGAATAACGGCATTTTCAAACCTCGGCAATTCAAATCAGTCTGGCTATTCGTCACGGAGAAAAAACCTTCATGGCAGACACAATACCGTGACAGGCTCCGCGCGGCTGACCTATACATGGATGGGCAGACTTCTGGACGCACTGACAAGCTGATAATGAATCATAGATCGCAGGGGCTTGAACTTCTCCTATTTTATCGGAAGTGGAAGCAGCAGTACCGAGATTTCGCTTTCAAATACCAAGGCCCCTTCCGCTATGTTTCGCATTCAAAGAATGGTCCGAAACACTTCCATCTCAGCCGACTCTCGGTCAAGCAAAAGTGGTGGCAAACACATCTGACACCTGTCCACCGCCCTCGAAAATTGCTATCTGGATCTGGAAGGCATGCAGGAAGACCGAATTACCGAGTCATCAAGAGCCCGTTGGATCTATCTAGGAAATTGATGAAGGAACGTTTTCGCAAATCCCTTTCAAAGAAGGAGGTAATGGATCTCATGAATGAGCGAACGC
>Ga0187858_10003603_pt1 | contig 14924 bp, 14 predicted proteins | sample June2016WEW_8_15_FD_133015 | JGI IMG/M metagenome (GOLD analysis project Ga0187858, IMG submission 133015) | Peatland microbial communities from SPRUCE experiment site at the Marcell Experimental Forest, Minnesota, USA - June2016WEW_8_150 | ecosystem: Environmental > Terrestrial > Soil >...
CTGATCGAGAGGGTCTCCGCCGAATTGGCATCGACAGCCGCAGCAAAGACGTCGACGAAGCCCTGGTTGGTATTGGGTGCCTGGTAGACGATGATATTTGCTCCCGGAGCGATTCCACCAGACTGCTCGACATCGAGGGTGGTCTCGATCGAGCCGGACGCGTCGCCGGGCGCTCCGGGCCCGCCATCGACGTTGACGGTGTGGATGCGTTTCGCATGGACCGAAAGCCCGAGCGCGCTCCAATAGGCAAAGGCATCGCTCGGCGTAAAGCTCGCGAACGTGATGATGCCCAGCGTGCGGCCGCTCCCCGTCACGCCTCGGTTGTACAGCGGTTTCACGTCGTAATAATTGGCAAAGTCAATCACTGTCAAATACCCGAAGGGATTGCCCGCCGACGGCTTGGCCGATTGCGGCTTGGGTAACGTCTGCGGAACAACATCATGGAGTGGACGTAGGCTGGGGCGGCTATCGAGGCCAACTACGGCTGCGACCGAGGCCGAGATTTCGGCGGGAATTGTGGGGGAAGTGAGGGGGGCATGAAAAGTGTAGCCCGAGACGTTCCCGTGCGCGGGAACTTCATAGCTATGCAGGCTCACGGAGAAGGCGCGCTCCATGTCAGTTGGCAGGCCTGTCACTTTGAGCGTCGTCGCGGTGGTCTGTTGGGCCGTCAGCCCGTATTTCGCCAAGGCCGCAATCACCTTCGCGACGTCGGCGTTCGCAGGGGCAAAGCGCGCCACGAACTGGTCCGCGGTGAGAAACTGGTGAAACTGCGGATCCCCGGGCGTGTAGAGCGACTTCAGCAGGCTCTCCGCCGCGGGCAGATCCGGCAAACTCAGGGCGATGGTGATCGAAATCGGCGTCGTGTCTGACTCCGTGAACCCGCCGCGATCGATTGCCGCGGGCGTTGCGGCGTTGGGATAGGGCAATGCGGGGGCTTCGGTCTGAGCCATGGCGCTCGGAAGCATTCCCAGCACCAAGAAAAACGTCAGAAATCCAGTCTTCGCAGTTCTCATGGATTCTCCTCCTTATCGCTGATTTGGTAATAACGAAACCCCTCTGCTTTACTTACACGAACACGGGCCGCCTGTTTCGCGGTCTTCTTTCCTGCACAGGCCATCATCGTGAACTAACCGCGCCTACCAGGGCGCTTGTGAGGAAGGGCATCAAGTCACGCCGTGCGACCGTTCTCCCCCCTGTCGTGTAGCACCGTGTTCGTTGGATCGTTGGAGGTCTATTTGAGGTAGTTCTGTACTGGGTTTTGCTAAGGGGCTTCCAGCAGGTCCATTCGCGAGCAAACCACCGCTCAGCACACGTTCGGAGCTTGAGCAGTGTGCGCAACGCCAGACGGGAGTGAACGCGCTGTTCCATTGCGCTCTCCCTCTTAGCCTCGCTCATATGTTTGGCTAATGCAGCAAATTGTGCTCGCCTCGAAGGTGTCTGTCAACAGAAAAACGATAAGAAAAATAATGAGAAAAGTAACGATGAATCAGCCATCAACATTTTTTCGCAGTGGAAGGCTAATGCGGGCTGGCAAGATGCCCCGCAGTCTGATGCGGTGGTTAGTGGTTAGTGGCGAGAAAGACAGTCCGGAGTCCGAAGTCCGAAGTCCGGAGTCTAAAGAGCAGAGGCTCGGGGTTGGGGACGGAAGTGCGTGACCCCCTCACCCCGTCTCCGCCGTCGGCCACCCTCTCCCCCAAGGGGGGCGAGGGCTGTAAGTTCAATTCACCACCCCCTGCCCTCCCTCCTTATCAAGGAGGGAAATCATTCGGGACATCATCCTGTCGATCCCTGATTGGGCAGATTGATGTAGAGGCGGGTTTATCCTGCCACCTTGCACGCGCTCGCGTGGCATAAAATGGCGGCGTAAAGCCGCCTCTACATCAAGCCAGAGTGGCGCTACAAGGACCCATACCTGCGACACGACGCTAGGAGTTCCGAGTTCAGTCGAGCGGCAATCACTTCAGTGTGGGCCGAAGCCCACACCGAAGCGAGAGGAATACGCGTGCAAGGACATTAGACGAGCTTACTTTCCCATGGTGGGAGCAGAGCCGGGCAGCGTGTAGCGAAGGTTGAAGAACACCATGTTGTTATTGGCATTCGCCGGCTGGCCGGTGGCAAAATTCACGTACCAGGGGTCGCGCAGGAGGTAGGAATACTGGCCCATGAAATTGACGGCGCCCCACTTGGTATCCTTCCAGATCGTCTGGTTGAAGCCAAAAGTGATTTCCTGGATATCGCGATTTTGGCCGCTCGATGAACCGCTGTATCCATAGCCGACGAGCTTGCCGTTGGTGTCGACCGCAGTGTTGCGCATAATGTATATGCCGCCGTAGTAGCCATAGATCATCGTTTTCTTCTGGGTGAACTCGAACCCCGTCACCGTTGAGCCGCTATGAACCGGGGAGATGGAGCCGTTGGCGTGCGCGATGAGGTCGGGGGCTTGGCCAAAGATGTAACGGCCGCCGCCGTCACTCCAAAAGTTGTTTGTCATCAGGCGAAAGCCTTTGGCCACTTCGACATTGAGGTTCACAAACCCGCCGCCGCCCTCCGTCGAGAAAGTGTTGGCAGGGATGGCAGCGACCGCAGGGGTGGTACCGGTGGCAGCGACCGCAGCGACACCTGGATAATAGACTTTGAAGTTCCGCTCCACTCCCCCGATTTCGAAGTGAATGTGCTTGTTGGGATCAAATGCCAGTTTCGCGATGATGTCGGGAGCGACGTTGGGAGTAGCGATACCGCCCGAGCTTGCGCCAAAGTCCAATTCGCCTGCATACGGTGTGGCAAGCCCGGTAGGAAGGACGATGGAGCCGCCTCCCGACGAGCCGCCCGCATACTGATCAGGACTGTCGAGTGCCACGGCGAAGGCCACTTGCTTCGAGGGGTGGTAAACGAAGCGGAGTTCGGGGATACGCCCCCAAAACAAGCCCGCTTGGTAGTTCACGTCTATATCTTGCGAGTAAAAGATGTCGGCGGGGATCGGCGAAATGCCTACGCGGCCGGGAGTGAGCAAACTCCACGTCTGGCCGCCGAGGATTTCCCACGAGCCTCTTCGCACGTCGACCCAATACAGCCGCGACCGCAGAAGGTTGCTATTGCTCGTCACCGCAATGTTGGTGCTGGCAGGTGTCCCCAGAAAGTCGGCTTCCATGTATCCGATCACGTGCGCGCCCTTCACGTCCGCGTCGGCGCGAAAGCCTATCCGGGAGTTCTGCATACTCAGGCGAAACTCCGAGAGATTGGTCTGATAGGGGGTGAGGCCGGAAGAGACCGAAGCGTAGGGAATACTTCCGAAGCTGGTACCGATGTTCCCACCCGCTGTCTTAGTACGAAATACGCTGGTGAAATCCATAAACCCAACGGGGGTAAGAGTCGCATCGCCGATGTGGATCTGAAGCGGCGACGTTTCCGCGTCGCCGGCAGCATTCCTGTTGGCGGTAATCGTGGGGGCGGCCGCCGGCATGGTTACGATAGCGTTATCCACCTTCTGTTGTGTCTGGGGGATCATCGGGGTGGTGGATGCCACCTCACCAAGACTGGAAGCGTGCGGTTGAGCGGCTTGCTGAGTGGCCGCGGCCGGTTTGGCCGGTTGCGCCGGCTGCGCCGGTTGTGCCGCTTGCTCCGTGGCCGGAGCCGCCTTGGAGAGTTTCTCCAGAAGCTGTTTCTGCTGCTCCAAAGCCTTCTGCATTTGCTCGATCTGCTTCTGCTGAAGCGCCATTTGTTGCTTTAGAGCCGTAATTTGCTCGGCGGCATTGGCGCCGGGTTTCGCCGCGCTCGCCGCGGGAGGCGTGGTGGCGTCGCCAGCGGTCGAATTGCCGTCGCTGGCTAGAATGCCCAATGTCCACGTGCACATCAGAAGAATCGCCATGCCCACAACTCTGGGGGTGAGAAGCCTGCGTTTGTGCATCATTTGCTCCTTAATTGTTTGCTTTTGAGACTTCCCGAGAGAAGTTGCGCACTCCTCGTGCGGGATCAACCCTAACTTAGATTGAGAATCACAATTATGCTGGAAGAAGGTGATTAAAGCAGTATGAGAAGTATGTGACAGGAGCGTTACATCGCGAAGTGAAGAAAATGTCGCACTATGAATAACATACGGTTTGCGTGCTTGGACAAGGCCGGTTGCTTCCATCCAGCGTCAGAGGTAAACCCTAGTGTTTCAATTAACTAGGATATGGATCGCCTTGCGAGTCGCAACCGCATGCAAGAGGCAAGACAAGTTGTCTTTGTTTGAACGGCGGTCCAAAGGTCAATCCTGAGGAAGGACGAACGAGGAAGCGCAGGGAGTGTGACATTTTGTCGTTCGCACCCGTTGGCGCCAAGCCACCTCCTCGTGCGGAATGAAATTACCTGCCGAGGGCGCCAAGCTATGTCTTGCCAAAGCGCACCGTGACGGACCGCGTCCCACTTTATTTCTGATAGTACTGCGCATTGATTTCGGTGAAACTCGCCCACTTTTCCGGCAGGTCATCCAAGGGGAAGATGGCGGAAACGGGGCAGACCGGGACGCACGCGCCGCAGTCAATGCACTCCACGGGATCGATGTAAAGTTGCGCCAATTCGGCGAAGTTCCCTTCGTCTTTGCGCGGGTGGATGCAGTCGACCGGGCAAACGTCCACGCAGGCGGTATCTTTGGTGTTGATACAGGGTTCAGCGATAATATACGCCATGAAGATTCCTCCGGAAGGCCCTTCGATTTCGCCGATCGCGGGTTGGCCCTCATTGTCTGGAGCATACGCGGGCGCACAGCGCGGCGCGATGACTTAAGTCGTGCCTTTCCGTGGAGCTTTTGATAAGCTGATTCTTCCGGGCTCCTGCTCATTCCAACGATCGAGGTTGAGTCGCGCGCCATGCCCGCCGAGCTAAAGATGATGACCATGTCCGCACTGGACGCGGTGGAAACTCTGCGCCGTGTCTCTTTTTTCGCCGTGCTGCCGCAGGAGGAATTAAAACTCCTCGCCACCCATTGTGTGGTCCGGCGGCTCTTGAAGGACGAAATCCTGGTGGGCGAGGGCGACCCGTGCGAAGGCCTGTTTGTGGTGCAGTCGGGGACCATTAAACTTTTCAAGATGGCGGAAAACGGCCGCGAGCAGGTCCTGGTTATCGAGCGCGCGGGCTCAACGGTGGGCGAGGTTTCGGTTTTCGATGGCGGAACTTTTCCGGCTTCCGCCCTGGCCGCAGAGGATTCCACTCTCCTGTTTCTCCCCAAGCGCGAATTTCTGGAGTTGTGCCAACGGAACTCGGAGGTTGCCTTCGCCGTCATTCGCTCCCTCGCTTGGCGCTTCCGCTACCTCACCAGCCTAGTGGAAGAGCTTTCCCTTCGAGAAGTGAGCCACCGTCTGGCGCGCTTCCTGCGTGACCGGGCGCTGAAGCTCGGCGTCCGCACCCGGCGCGGTATCGAATTTCCCCTGGAGGAGACCAACCAGGAAATCGGTGCGGAAATCGGCACCGTGCGCGACCTCGTTTCACGAAACTTGCGGCGCTTTGTGGACCGAGGCATCATCCGCCTGGAACGGCGGAAGGTCATTGTCCTCGACATCGCCGAGTTGGAAGCGCAGGTCTCCGGCGCCAAACGTGCCTCCGCCGGTTAGTCCCCTCAACTCCGCAGAATGATAGCGCCCGCTACCACGGACTTTCGGGTGCTTCGATGTCGTCCGCCGATAAACCTCATTGAGAGCTTCCCCCCACTTTGGGGCCGCATCGCCCGTTCTCCATGTCGCTGCGGATTTCATTCCGCGATACTGGTGAGTCCTACGCTTAATGGCAGGGTCGCCGGGACGTAAGAGGGCCTTCATGTGGACAATCCACGTTTCCCCACGCTTCCAGCGATTTCCCTCAACCTCCCCGCCAAAGGCTTTCTCCTTAATAATCCAGAATTCATAATCTCCGCCCAACAACTATCTCGTTTCCTTTCATTAATATTCTGGCCTCACGCGGATAGGTCGCTTATTTATCATGAACATTCTGGCCTCGGAGCAAATTTGATCCAAGTCAATTTTGTATCTCGTTTGGTTTCATAGACGTTCTGGGTAATGCCTTCATTTTTTACTCCCCCCTTTTTTGTTAGTTGGACCAGCAGGCCATGACTTAACTATTTTAATTTCAATGGAATACATTTTTTGAAATCGTTTTTGCGCACGGCGAACCCCTTTAGTTTCTAGCACATTCTGGCCATCAGCGGCCTTTTGAGAGCGCCGACCCTTAGGTCTCTTCTTAGTGACCATGCCGTGGCACTTATCGCGCTCCCCCGTCTTCCGTCTACTGTCTACGGCATACTGCTGTGTGCTGCGCGAATTCATCCTATAACCGCTCTCTTTATTATAGGCTAGCATGTTGCCGACCATTCTCGAGGATATACCTGCGAATTTGCTTAAGGTAGGAACATGATGTCTGATTTTTCTTTCCAAATTCCTACCGGTATGAAGCGGTGGGGGAGACCGCCAATTCCCGAGCGAGTTCGGAGCGGCGGTTCGCGAATCGCCCGTACGCGAACATGTAGCGGAAGGTCCGCTGTCCAGTCCGTCGGCCGACGGACAGTCCTTCCCACCGCGCCGCGGTTTGGGTGGCGCGGCGAGCGCCGGGGTGGTGCTGATAATCACCACCAAGCCGAACGGCGTTCGGCCTGGGGCAGGGCAAGCCCAGCCCCCACAAAACGTATTTGGCCCTAACACGCGGCGCGGCAAATGCCCATGCCGCGGGAAGAGCCGCAGGGCTGGAAAGCGGGCCCCGCGCTACAGGCGCCCGAGCCCCGCAGGGCGCTAAAGAAATCACGGCTGAAGGGAACGGCATCAATGCATTATTCATGGGCTGTGGCAAAGGGTGGCGACGTAAAATCGCCGTAAGGGCAGGATCTTTTGCCCCTCCCGGGCTCGGGGGACGTCGCTCAAACTCGTAACCCATTGCCGGGGGGCACTCTTTCTGCGATTTCCATGCCCCGGCTTGCAGATCCGCCAGCCTGCTTTTGTGCGAACCATTTTCCCGCATCGCTGCATCTAAGATGGTTTGGAGTAGAGCCGTTGAGTTTGCAGTTCAAAGCCCCTTCGCGCCTCGTCGCTGTAGACATCGTTCGGGTGTTCGCGATGGTCCTAATGGTACAGGGCCATACACTCGATGTTCTTCTCACCCCGGCCTACCAATCTACTTCCTGGTACAACTATTGGCTCTTCTGCCGCGGGTTTACCGCTCCCATGTTCATGACCCTGTCGGGCTTTGGTTTTGCGCTGGCTACGCTTCGCCATTGGGAACATCATTTGCAATTCGGCCCCGCTGTCGCAAAACGCCTTCGCCGCTTCGCCTTTTTCGTGCTTCTGGGGTATTCCATGCGGATCCCCGTGCACTCGTTGCGAGACCTTCGCTGGGCCGGCCCTGATGCCTGGCACGGATTTCTGCAAGTCGATGTTCTTCAGACGATCGGCTTCACCCTGATCGCTTTGCAGTTGCTGGTGTTGGTTCTGCGCACCCCACGACGCCTTGCCGCAGTCACGGGAACGCTTGCTCTCATTGTCGTGTTCGCAGCTCCGCTGGCTTGGCGCAATCCCTTCTTGAATTCCCTCCCGCTGGCGGTAAAGTCCGCTTTGATCGGAACCACAGGCTCGCTGTTCCCCCTGATGCCGTGGTCAGCGTATATCCTCCTCGGAGCGACGTTTGGTATTGGGTACGTGGGATTTGGACGGTCAGCTCCTTCTTTGTTACGCAAGGCAATTCCCATTGGATTGCTGCTGCTCGTGAGTGGAATCTGGCTCGAACGGGTGTCGGTGCATATCTACGGTCAGGCGAATTTCTGGCCAACCACGCCGCATCTGTTCATCGCCCGCATCGGATTCGTTACCGCTGCGCTCGGCCTTGCCACCTTCGTTGAGAGGTTTCTTCCCGTCTCGGCGCGAACCATGCAATCCTTGGCCGAAGAGTCGCTCCTCGTTTATTTTGTGCACGTCGTGCTTCTCTATGGCTCATGCTGGAATCCCGGCATCAGGCAGTACATCGGTGGCACGGTGGGCTTTTCACATGCCTATCTGTTGGTGATCGTGCTTATCAGCGTTATGCTGGTGATGGCCATGTACTGGAATCGCGCGAAGAAAAATTACCCACTCCCAAGCATGGTTCTGCGCGTGGCCGTGGTGGGAGCGGCCGCGCTCGCTGTCGCCTAAAGGGCATTGATCCGGCGACCAGCGGAATGCACGCCTGCGGGTCCCGCATCGGTAACCAGTAAGTCGCCAGGGGTTTAGAAACGCATTCTCAGGCCAAGGTCTCCCGACCTGGTGTTAGCGCCTAACCAGGCTTTTGGATCGTCGCCGAACTTCATGTCACAAGAACGGTAAGGCGACGGCCAAGTGACGGGGAATCGGTAAACCCTTCGCGTCAGGGAGGACCTATTAGGCGATTGGTTGTGGGAAGGGCTGTGCTCGCCAGCTATCACGCGCCCGAAGAACAAACATGGCACTATCCAGGATGGCTTCCCAGGCCGAATCCCTGGTAATGGCTAAACCTTCTGACCGGCATTAGGATGTAGCGAGAATGGCGAATAGATTTTACTGCGGCTACTTTAGAGTAGTCTCCGGGTGCACGACGATGCAGGAGTTGAGCGACTTCGCTCTGCCCTACGGCGATACACAGGGTCTGACCTGGCCAGTCGGCGCAAACCTTGGCCATGCCTGACCCACCCACCCCCCCGCAAATGCCTTGGGAGTGCGAGTACAATCGTCGTCGCCCGCCGGTCCGCGCCCCCACCCGTCTTCGGCGCCTGCGCGATTGAGCGAAGCCCAGACCATTCGGGCCGTTGACTTGACTCTGCTCGTCGATGGCCCGAGAATGCTGGACGGATGGCAGCGAAGCTGGATCGTCCACACTCGAAGCGAATGCCGGCGCATGTCAGGGCGACGAGGAGGGCGGATCGCTTGTCCGAACTGGCGCGGAGAATCCTGCGCCACGCAAACCGTGGGCTGCCGCGCGTTGATTTCCTTCGCGAAGTCTCAAAGATGTTGTTGGAATTCTCCGGATGCGACGCTCTGGAACTGCGGCTGAAGGATCCCAACGTCGAGTATCGTTGGGAGGGCTCAAGGCGTCCGAAGCAGGCGTTTCATTTCGTGATTCTGCGGGATGCCCGGACAAAGAGCCAGCGGGTCCCGGACCGGTCGCCGCAGAACGGGCCAGACCTGGAGCGCGTGTGCCAGGAAGTTTTGTGCGGCCGCTTCGAAGCGCGGGTGCCCTTCTTCTCCACACATCAGAGAAATTTCTGGACAAAAGACACGCACAAGCCGACACAGCTCCGCGGGGCTGAAAAGGCTGTCCTGGGAGGATTGTATCGCTCCCTCGCGCTGATCAGGTTCACGGTCGACGACCGCACGGTCGGGCTCCTGCAATTGAAGAGCCTTCGACCGAACCTGTTCACCCCGGAAGAGATTGAGTCATATGAAGGGGTCGCGCAAACCCTGGGGCCGGCCATCGCCAACCAGCGCGTGCAATGGGCTTTGCGAGAGCGGGTAAAAGAGCTGACCTGTCTCTACGGCATTGCCCAGGTGGCCCAAAGACCGGGCCTCGCCTTGGAAGAAATTCTGCAAGGTATTGTGGAGCTACTACCTCCCGCCTGGCAGCATCCCGAAATCTCCACGGCACGAATCTTGTTAGACAGGCGTGCGCACACTACGCCGAATTTTGTGGAGGGCCCGCATCGCCAGGCGGCAGACATCTTGGTGGGTGGGGTGCGGCGCGGCGTCGTAGAGGTGTTCTACGCCCGTGACAAGGCAGGGTTTGTGGAAGGGCCATTCTTGAAGGAAGAGCAGAGCCTCATCGACACGGTGGCAAGGGAAGTATCGCTGGTGGTGGAGCGTCGAGAAGCCGAGATCTACAAATCGAAATTGCAGGACCAGCTCAGGCACGCCGACCGCCTGGCCACTATCGGACAGCTTGCGGCGGGCGTGGCGCACGAACTGAATGAGCCGCTGGCGAACATCCTGGGCTTTGCGCAGTTGGCCAAGAAAGAGCCGCGACTGCCCACGACGGCAGCGGGCGACTTGGAAAAGATTATCAAAACCTCGCTGCACGCTCGAGAAATTATCCGTAAGCTGCTGGTTTTTTCCCGGCAGATGCCCTTGCAGAAGACGCAGGTGAATCTGAATCAGGTTGTTGAGGAGGGTCTGCACTTTCTCGAGTCCCGGTGCGCGAAAGCAGGGATCGAGATAGTGCGCTCGTTGGAACCGGATTTGCCGGAAATTAGCGCTGATCCATCGCAGTTGCAACAGGTTCTGGTGAACCTGGTGGTCAATGCGATTCAGGCGTCACCGAGCGGGGGCAACTTGACGATCGAGACCCATCGCGGCCGAGACTGTGTTTCTCTGGCCGTTACTGACACGGGTACCGGCATGACGGAGGAAGTCAAAAGCAAGATCTTCACACCTTTCTTTACGACCAAAGATGTAGACGAGGGAACGGGTCTGGGGCTGGCGGTCGTGCACGGGATCGTGACCTCGCATCGCGGGGTCATTCACGTTGACAGTGCGGTTGGACGCGGCTCGCGATTCGAAGTCCATTTGCCGGTGAACAATTCCGGGAAGGTAGAAACGAGTGGCAGAGATGGCCCCGACAGCTAATCAAGAACGGATCTTGGTTGTTGACGACTCAGTGGACACGCTGGAAGTCTTGCAGCGAAACCTACAGGCTAAGGGATATCAGGTCTTCACGGCTCCCGGAGTCGAGAGTGCCGTCGGGATTCTCGAGCACACGCCGGTGGACCTGGTCATCACGGACCTGAAGATGCCCAAAGTAAGCGGCCTGGATCTCGTACGGCACGTCCGGGAGAACCTGAAGAACACGGAAGTGATGATGATTACCGGTTATCCCTCGATCGGTGGCGCCGTAGATGCGGTCAAAACAGGCGCCGAGGATTACCTGGCAAAGCCTTTTACTGACGAAGAGCTGTTTTCAGCCGTGGGCCGGGCACTCGACAAATTGCGGAGTCGCCGCGCGGCGCAAGCACCCGCCTACCGGACGTCGGCCTCACCGTTCGGACTGGTTGGCGAGTCGCCGGCGATGCAGGAGGTATTTAGTGCGATTGCCAAGGTTGCGGCCACGCCGGCCACCGTGCTCATCACCGGCGAGAGTGGCACGGGCAAGGAACTTGTGGCCAGAGCAATCCACTACAGCAGCCCGCGCGCATCGGCCCCGATTGTACCCGTAAGCTGCGCCGCCATTCCCGAAGGACTCCTGGAGAGTGAACTCTTCGGACACGTGAAGGGTTCGTTCACCGGTGCTTCCGAAACGCGTGCCGGATTCCTGCAGACGGCCGAGGGCGGCACGATCTTTCTGGACGAGATCAGCTCGACTACACTTTCTACGCAAGTCAAACTTCTACGCGTGTTGCAGGAGAAGGAAGTGTGCATGGTGGGGTCGACGCGCGCTCGGCGTGTGGACATCAGAATTCTGGCGGCGACCAACAAGGATCTGCTGAGCTTGGTGAAACACGACGCTTTTCGAGAAGACCTGTACTTTCGCCTGAACGTACTCACGATCGACGTGCCGCCTTTGCGGGACCGGGGCGATGACGTCTTTATCCTGACGCGGCATTTTGCGGCCAGGTTCGCGCGGGAAATGGGAAAGGCTGCACCCCGTTTCTCTGACCAGGTGCTGCAGGTTCTCCGCAGCTATCATTGGCCGGGAAATGTCCGTGAACTTGAGAATGTGGTGCAGCGACTAGTGGTGATGAATGAGGGTGGCGTCGTCGAAGTTCCCGACCTGCCCTCGTTGATGCGATTTTCCGGATTGCGGAATGCCTCATTCAACCGGACGCTGGCAGAGGTCGAAGCCGAGTACATTCGCAACGTCCTGGCAAGCGTAAACGGCAACCGGACCCGGGCAGCGGAGATTCTCGGAATTGACCGCAAGACGCTGCGAGAAAAGCTAAAGTCCCCGGCGGTGCCCTCGTCCTGACGAGGCCGCACCGGGGAATTGCTCCCCACCGGTTCAAATCTCCCCAGGTTTGCTGGTCAGACTGTCTTGCCTCATGCTGACGAGTCCCAGTCCTGAATCCCAATCATTCTGCTAGAGTTTCGCCTCGTGAACAGAGGCTGGTCCTAACGCTTTCACGTTGGTAGCAAACGTGCCCTCGTTACTCGCGGGGGGTGCGAGAAAGTTTGCACCGTCCGCGAGGAGGAGAGCAATGGCAACACTGAACCAACAAGTGGTGACAAATCGCGGCATCTGTTCAGCCTGTGTGCACGAGGAAGAGTGTATATATCCGAGGAACCGGGACCAGATCGTCCTCAACTGCGGACAATTTGAGCTGTGTCCGCCTATTGCGCCGCTGCCACCCAGCAGGGATCAGGTGGAACTCGAGGAACTGTGGAAGAAGTCCTCAGGTGACAAACCCGGCACAGAGTTGAAGGGTTTGTGCAGCAATTGCGATGAGCGGGACACCTGCATCTATTCCAAGCCCGCGGGGGGCGTTTGGCACTGTGAGGAGTATCGGTAGTCTCGCGCAGCGGGCTGCTCCCGGTGTACCCGGAGGGCTTTATATGAGTCCGGAAAACGTCTCACGGATTGTCGAGGAATACGCCGGCAAATTTGGCGGACTTATCGGGATCCTTCAGCAAATCCAGGCGCGATACGGCTACCTTCCTCCCGATGCTCTCGCCGTCGTGGCAGATAAGACCGGACGGTCACTCACGGATGTCTACGGGGTGGCCACCTTCTTTCGCTCGTTCAGCCTGCAGCCCCGAGGCAAGCACGTTTGCTCGGTTTGCCTGGGTACAGCCTGCCACGTCAGAGGGGGCCCTGTGATCGCGGAAGAGTTCACGCGAGCCCTGGGCGTCGCCCCAGGAGGGACCACCCCCAGCCGCGATTTCACGCTGGAGACGGTGAATTGTCTGGGCGCGTGCGCACTGGGGCCGATTGTAGTTGTGGACGGCCACTATTTTTCGAACGTGAGCCCTGTGAAGGTCAAGGAGATTCTGGAACAGGCCCGAAACGGTCTGGACAAAGTAGATGTGAAGACTGATCCACGGGTCTTCCCAGTTGAGGTTAGCTGCCCGCGCTGTAACCACAGCCTGATGGACCCGGACCATCCGGTGGATGGCCACCCTTCCATCCGTGTGACGGTATCCTTCGCGCGGGAGCACTTCTCGTTACGCTTGTCGTGCCTGTACGGAAGTTACAACCAGCAATCAGACGGGGAGATCCCGAAAGAAGTGACGGTGGATTTCTTCTGCCCTCATTGTCATGCCCACCTGACTGGCGGTTCAAGCTGCCAGGAGTGCGGAGCACCGATGGTGCCGATGATCGTGCGCGGGGGCGGGGTTGTCCAAATCTGTTCACGGAGAGGTTGCCGAGGCCACATTCTCGATTTGAACGGGCCGACACTCTGAACGAGTGATTGGACCGTGCCAGATGTCGCATGGGGCGCGACGAGGCAACGAGAGACAGCTATGGAGAGGCTTGGGTCGTGTGAGGAATTCAAGGCGCTCCAGAAACGGATCATGGTCGACCGGGATCCGCAGACCCCGGTCATCGTCATCCCCGCAGGGACATGCGGGCAGGCGAGCGGCGCCAATGACCTGATCCGCATCGCCAAACGCGAAGTTCTGAGCAATGGACTAGCGGGGAAGATCCGAATCCGCATCACCGGCTGCCACGGCTTTTGCCAGGCGGAGCCCAGCGTGCTCATTGAGCCGGAAGGCACTTTCTACCTACGGCTCGGGATCAAGCAAATGATCTGGATTGTGGAGGCGGTGAGCCAGGGGCGGGTGGTCAAAGACCTTCTTTGGCGTGATCCCAAGACATACAAGAGGATTCAGAAGCAGAGCGATATTCCTTTCTTCCACGGCCAGAGACGCACCCTGCTGGCGCGGAACGAAAAGATCGACCCGATTCGAATCTACGACTACATCGAAAACGGCGGATATTCGGCCCTGGCAAGAGTTCTCGAGCAACGGAACCCGTGCTGGGTGGTGGAGGAGGTAAAAGCCTCTGGCCTGCGCGGCCGCGGCGGAGCCGGATTCCCCACGGGCCTCAAGTGGGAGTTGCTGGCGAAGGCGCGCGATGGTCACGGCAGATTTCTGGTGTGCAATGCCGACGAGGGTGATCCCGGCGCCTACATGGACCGCAGCGTTCTGGAAGGGAATCCGCAAAGCATCATCGAAGGCATGCTGATTGGGGCCTGCGGCACTGGTGCTACGCAGGGCATCATCTATGTGCGGACGGAGTATCCGCTGGCGATCAAACACCTGGTCATCGCACTGCGACAAGCAAGCGGACTGGGGCTCCTGGGCGAGAACATCCTGGGCACCGGCTTCTCGTTTGACATCCAGATTGTGAAAGGCGCGGGAGCCTTTGTGTGCGGCGAGGAGACGGCGCTCATCCGGTCGGTGGAAGGCGAACGGGGCGAACCGCGACAGCGGCCGCCTTATCCCATCGAAAAAGGGATCAGTGGAAAGCCCACCGCCATCAACAATGTTGAAACCTGGGCGAACATACCCATCATCATCAACGAGGGCGCCGCGAAATTCGCCAGGGTTGGCTCGCCGCAGAACACCGGGACGAAAATCTTCAGCCTGGTGGGAAAGGTGAAGAACACCGGGTTGGTTGAAGTGCCCATGGGCACCACCATCGGGGAGATTGTCCATGGCGCAGGCGGTGGACCCTCGGGAAGGGCGGAGATAAAAGCCGTGCAAACGGGCGGGCCAAGTGGCGGCTGCCTTCCCGCGTCGATGTTCGAGCTGCCCATCAACTACGAAAGCCTGACCGCGGCGGGCTCCATCATGGGGTCTGGCGGCATGATTGTGATGGATGAGAACACCTGCATGGTGGATGTGGCCAAGTACTTCATGAAATTCCTGAAGGACGAGTCCTGTGGCAAGTGCTTCATCTGTCGCAAGGGCACGCAGCGGATGTGGGAGATCCTGGACGACATCACCACCGGGAAAGGCTGGCTGGAGCAA
>Ga0187858_10003611_pt1 | contig 14913 bp, 5 predicted proteins | sample June2016WEW_8_15_FD_133015 | JGI IMG/M metagenome (GOLD analysis project Ga0187858, IMG submission 133015) | Peatland microbial communities from SPRUCE experiment site at the Marcell Experimental Forest, Minnesota, USA - June2016WEW_8_150 | ecosystem: Environmental > Terrestrial > Soil >...
CCGCCTTCGACGCACGTGAGGGCCTTGGTCTTTGGCGAAAACATGATCCCGACCTGGTGCTGCTCGATGTACAGTTGCCCGGAATGGACGGAACGCAAGCCCTTTCGACGGCAAAGGACGAAAATCTTTTGGGCGATGTCATCATGATAACCGCCTTTCAGGACATGGAGGCGACTCTTGCCGCCATTCAGCACGGGGCTGCTGATTATCTCTATAAACCCCTCGATCTGGACGCGCTGGACGTCCTGCTTGAAAAGATCCTGATGAGGCGCAAAGAACGGGAAAAAATCGAACGCCTCAGTCATGTCATTTCTGAAAGTTTCAAGCCAAACCAGATTATCGGGAAAAGTAAAGCCACCCTGGAAGTCATAAAAGATATAGCGCGGGTTGCCCTCGCACCCGTAACGGTGCTGATAGAAGGCGATACCGGCACCGGAAAGGAGTTGGTTGCTCGAACCATCCATCAGCAGTGGGCCCCCCTCGAACCGTTTGTGGCTATCAATTGCGCAGCGGTTGTAAGCAACCTGCTCGAAAGCGAGTTGTTCGGGCACGAACGCGGGGCTTTTACCGGCGCTGTCCAACGAAAGCCCGGGAAACTTGAAATTGCCGGCAGCGGTACGGTTTTCCTGGATGAAGTCGGAGAACTCCCTCTGGAAATTCAGGCTAAATTTCTGCGTGTGCTCCAGGAGAAACAGTTCCAGAGTGTTGGAGGCTTGAAGGACATCCCCTTCAAGGCGCGCCTCCTTGTTGCTACTAATCGCAATCTCCAAAGCATGGTGCAGGCAGGCGCTTTTCGTGAAGACCTCTATTTCAGGCTGAAAGTCTTCCTGATCCACATCCCGCCCCTGAGAGAACGTGCTGAAGACATTGTGCCGCTTGCCGAACATTTTGTATCGAGGATGAACCGGGAACTGAACAGGAACGTAACCCGAATTCCGATGGAATACATCAGGACCCTTAGGGCTTACGACTGGCCGGGAAACGTCAGAGAGCTTGAAAATGTTCTCAGGAGGGCCTTGATCCTTTCCCGAAACGACGTGCTCGAAATCGACGAATGCTGGTTCCAACGGTCCGAAGCCATCCATCCGACCGCTTCGGCCTGCGAAGAGAGTGACGAACTCAAGAGCCTCAACTGTGTGGAAAAGGAGCATATACTGAAAATTCTCAAGCATACCGGGGGCAATTACGGTGAAACATGTAAGATTCTGGGCATAACGAGGCCCACTTTACGAAAAAAACTAAACGACTACGGCCTGAGGGAATATTTCGAGGCTGGTTTAGCCGATCAAAAGGAATAAGGTATGAGCTATTACTTTAGCAAGATTCTTCAGTTGCCTTTTGAAGAAGTGGTGCAGCACACGATTGAATCTTTGAAGCAGGAGGGTTTTGGCATCATTACCGAAATCGATGTCAAAGAGACCCTGCGGGCTAAATTGAATCAGGAGTTCCGGCCTTATCGTATCTTGGGGGCTTGCAACCCCGCTTTGGCCTTCGACGCACTGAAACTGGAAGACAAGATCGGGACGATGCTGCCATGCAATGTCGTCGTGCAGGAGGTCGGCGCGGGGAAGACCGAAGTCGCCGCGATTGACCCCGTGGCTTCCATGATGGCCGTTCAGAATCCGCAACTTCTTGATAATGCCCGGCTTGTTCGCGAAAAACTCAAACGGGTAATCGAAGCCCTGTGATCGTGCGGCCGGCGTCCATGGAAAGCAGATTGCGCAGGGTAAGGCGGAAGGCTGCACCGGGGAATAACTTCTTCTCCAGGCGACTGCCTCCCTTCGGAGATGACAATGACAGAGAAAGATTCCGCCAAAAATAAAAGAAGGGATCGCTCGGAACTGGAACGGTCACTCTAAAGGCCGCGCAAAGTGCTGCCCGCAACGTTTATTCTCACCTCCACCAGGTGTTCCCGATGGTCGTCAACAAGAGGAATAGCCTTGTCGTGTTGCTCGACACCATCAACTGTCACACTCATTTCATTATTACCGGCCTGCGGTTGGACAACGGCAATGTGGTAGACCGTCTCCCGATATCGGTAGTGCATCGTGAACGCCTTCCAGTCCGAAGGGAGGCACGGAGCAAAACGCAATTTATCCACTTCAAGCCTTAGCCCCAGCAGTGATTCCACGATAAGCCGGTACATCCAGGCAGCCGAGCCCGTGTACCATGTCCAACCGCCTCGGCCGGTATGTGGTGGTACTGCATAGACGTCGGCCGCAACGACGTAGGGCTCCACTTTGTAGGTGGCGGTCTCCTCGGTCGATCTTGCATGGTTCACAGGGGTGATCATGGTAAAGATCTCCCACGCGCGCCGGTTGTCCCCCAAGCGAGCGAAGGCCATTGCCGCCCAGACTGCGGCATGCGTATACTGCCCGCCGTTTTCTCTCACGCCGGGGACGTACCCTTTGATGTAGCCGGGATTGAGCGCTGACTTGTCGAAGGGCGGATCCAAAAGTTGGATCAGTCGATGCTCGCGGCGAACGAGGCGCTCATCCACCGCTTCCATGGCAATGCGTGAACGCTTGGTGTCTCCTGCACCGGATAGAACAGACCAGCTCTGCGCAATCGAATCGATCTGGCATTCGGGGTTAACCGAGGATCCAAGCGGCAAGCCGTCGTCGAAGTAAGCGCGGCGGTACCATTCGCCGTCCCAGCCGTGCTTTTCGATATTGCGGCGCAGCTTGGCAGCTTCTCTTTCACAACGCTGGGCAAAAGACAGGTCGCCATGGGTGCGCGCAACCTCAGTGAAGCGCATGAGTACCTCATACAGGAAAAACCCCAGCCAAATGCTTTCGCCTTTACCCTGCGCGCCCACTTTGTTCATGCCGTCGTTCCAGTCGCCGGTACCCATGAGCGGCAGGCCGTGCTGACCGAATTTGAGGCCGTTCAGGATAGCTCGGACACAGTGTTCGTAAAGACTCGCCGCCTCTTCAGAGCGCCCGGGCAGATCGTAATAAGAGTCTTCATCGGCTTTTACCGGGCGCCCCTGGACGAAATGGACGGGCTCATCCAACACGCCGGTGTCCCCGGTGGTGAGGACATAGCGGCACGTCGCGAGCGGCAGCCAAAGGTAGTCATCGGAGCAATGCGTACGCACGCCCCGGCCCATGGGAGGATGCCACCAATGCTGGACATCTCCTTCCGGGAATTGACGGGACGCGCAAAGGAGCAGGTGCTCGCGCACAAGGAGCGGCTCGGCGTAAATGAGCGCCATCACGTCCTGCAACTGATCGCGGAAACCAAAGGCGCCCCCGGACTGGTAATATCCGCTTCGCGCCCAAAGGCGGCACGCCAGGGTCTGGTACAAAAGCCAGCCGTTGGCCAGCACGTTGAAGGACTGGTCGGGTGTCTCCACTTGCACAGCGCCCAGAGTATGATTCCAATACTGCCACACCACATCGAGGGCGCCGCGCGCAGCGGTTGATCCTCGAAAGCGATGGACCAGGTTTCTGGCGTCATCGGCGTCTCGACCTGCGCCGAGCCTGAAGACGATCTCACGCTCTTGCCCGGCGACCAGATCGAAGGTCACCTGGATCGCGGCGCACGGGTCCAGGGCAACCCCCACCTTGCCGGAAAGGCGCAGCCGGGTCATAGCAGCGGGACGTTGAAGCGTACCGTTGCGTCCCAGGAATTCAGTCCGATCGCCGCTTACGGTGCGAGAGGTCTCGTCCACGTCGAAGAACGCAGTCCAGTCGCGGAACTCCGTATTATATGGGTTGCGCGCGAAAAGCGCTCCGCTGTTCGGGTCGATTTCGGTGATCACGTGCATGGCCGATTTGGGTCGCAGGTCGCCAAGCACCCATTCCGCATATCCGGTAGCGGAGAGCCGGCGAGACCGGCCCGACTCGTTGCGCACTTTGAGCACCATGAACTTGACCGCTGCGTCCAGGGCCACGTAAACCCACAGCTCGGAACGGATGCCGCGCTCGGTGTGTTCGAAGACGCTGTAGCCGAATCCGTGCCGCGTGACGTAAGGCGTCATTCCGCGGGAGGGCAGCGGCGTAGGTGACCAGAAATGGCCGCGTTCTTCATCGCGGAGGTAAAACGCCTCTCCGCTCGAATCGCTCACGGGATCGTTTTCCCAGGGAGTGAGGCGGAACTCATGGGCATTCTCGCTCCAGGTGTAGGCAAGACCGCTCTCTGAGATGACGGTCCCGAAGTGCGGGTTGGCCAGCACATTTACCCATGGCGCCGGAGTCACCTGCCGGTGCGCGGTGGTAATGACGTACTCACGCCCATCCGGGGTGAATCCGCCCAGTCCGTTGTAGAACGTCAGATCGTGACGTGGCAGCGGGGCGACTGCCAGGGGTTCGGAGCGGTGGGTTCGCGTCGGGGTGAGGAGGGGCACAGTTACTTCCACCGGACTGCGGCCGTTGATCTGGTTCGCCAGCGAGCCCCGGCTGTCGGCGATGATGGCGCGAGCGACCGTTTGGATCAGGATGCGGTCCTCCTCTGCTATCTGCTCCGCGGGTCTTACGAAAATGCCGCCCGGCCGATCTATTACATTGGGCTCGATGCCTGCGGCAATGAGCCCCATGATCTGGTCGTGGAGAAGTCGCCGGTAACCGGCGCGATCTTCGTTCCAGATCACCAGGTCCACCGCCAGTCCCTTCAGACGCCAGTACGCGTGGGCCTGCACGAGTTGGCGCACCAGGTCGATATTGGCCGGATCTTCAATCTGCAGCAGCACGATGGGTAAATCGCCTGAGATGGCGTATCCCCAGAGACCGGATTGTCCCCGGCGGTTCTTGATGAGCACGCCCGGCTCGGCTCGCAGCGAAGAATTGGCGTAGATCACTGAGCCTGCAATGCGGCAATAGAGCTGCGCGTCGGCCTCCGTGGTGTTGATCTGCCGCAAGAGCACCTGGCCGTGTGTCCATGCCAGATCGAAGACGCGATCCGCGAGACGCCGATCCTGGTATTTTTCCACCAGGCTTAAGGCTGCATCGCGGGTTTCACCGATGCCGGAGACCATGTCTATCGTTACCGATTCTGCCGGATCGAGCGTTATCCGGTAGCGGATGGCGACAATCGGATCGAGCACGGAACCCTCGCTGTCCGAGAGAGCCCCCGTGAAAAAGCCGGCCGCCCCGCTCATCGCTTGTGGATTGGCAACGGTGTTGCCGCAGCCGATGAACTCCATGCGATCGGTCTCATAGGAAACGTCTCCGATCTCTCCCCCATGCACGGCCATCAGGTGCAACATCCAGGGCGCCTGCTCGCCGATGGAGCGGGGCCGGCGAGTGCACAGGATTGCCCGCTGCCGGCGGATGATCTCGGTCTGCACAAAGAGATTGCTGAACGCCGGATGCAGTGCGTCAGCGGCAGGCTGTGCCAAAACCACTTCCGCGTAACTGGTAACGTCTATGGCTCGGCGAGTCCGTGCGCGGTTGGTGATACGAACGCGGCGCAGTTCGATGTCATCCTCGGGCGAAACAGCGATCTCGGTATGGGTGTCATAGTCGTGGTCGCGGCAGCGAAACTCGGCTCGCCCTTCCGAGAAGATCGCCTCAAAAAGCTTCGATCGTTTCAGCGTTGGCTGATATGCGGTTGACCAGAACTCCCTGCTGGCCACGTCGCGGATGTAGCAGAACGCGCCCCAGTTGTCGCAGGTGCCGTCTTCGCGCCAACGTGTGACGGCGAGGTCCTTCCAGCGGCTGTAACCGCCGCCGGCGTTGGTGATCATCACGTGGTATCTGCCGTTTGACAACAACTGCACTTCAGGAACCGGCGTGTCCGGGCTGCTGAAAACACGCACCGGCGTCTCCGCGCCGCTGGAAGCCGAATATAACTCGGAAAGCTCTGTAGTGTGCGCATAGAATGCAGTAGCCTTGGGAACCCGCTCCTGAAGCAACAACATGGTCGCCTGGAACAGGGGTTCCGACTCGAATCGTTTCTGCATCGGACGGCCCAGGAGCAGATACGCCAAAGAGAGAAAGCTCATGCCCTGGTGATGTGCCATGAAGGAGCGAACCACCGCGCTCGATTGTCCACGCGGGAGACGCGAAGGAGTGTAGTCGATCGCCTCATAAAGGCCGAATTTTCCTTCAAACCCTTCAGCCGCCAGCCGCTCGAGATTCAAACACGCCTTGTCGGGCGCCACCATCAGCGCCAGCGCCGAAGCATAGGGCGCAATCACCAGATCCTCCGCGAGCCCTCGTTTAAGCCCCAGGCCGGGCACCCCGAATGCCCGGTACTGATAGTTGAGATTAACGTCGATTGCATTGTAGCCGCATTCTGAAATGCCCCAGGGCACCCCGCATTTTCTCCCATACTCGATCTGGCTGGCCACAGCCGCCTTGCAGGTCTTGTCGAGCAGGGTGTCTTCGTATGTCGGCATCATCAGGAGCGGCATGAGGTACTCGAACATCGACCCGCTCCATGAAAGGAGAATAGGCTCTCCACCAGTGGTGGTGAGCAGACGTCCCATGGCGAACCAGCTATCCTGGGGCAACTTTCCTTGAGCAATTGCCACGAAACAGGAAAATCTCGCTTCCGAAGCCAGTAGATCATAGTAGCTGGAGTCCCGCCGATGCTCGGCAACGTTGTATCCAACAGCCAGTAGATGACGCGCCCTATCGAACAGGAAATCATACTCCATACGGGCAAGCTCGTTTGATTGCAGTGCAAGGCGCTCAATAGCCGCAATCCTGGCGCCGGCGCGCCGGCTTGCCTCCATGATGAGAGGTCTGAGTTCATCAAGCCATGCCTTCTCCCCGGGCTGCACTTTCAGGGCAAGCCGATGCTCGATTTCCGGCAGGAGTTCCACTTCGAGGTTTGACAGTTGGCGCAGCGTTGGGACCCCGTCGATACCGTGAAAATCCTGGAGTCTATTCCAAGAGGACAAAAGCGGTGTCAAGGGAGCGAGTAACATTATTTCATTGAGGGCATCCCGGCACTGCCGGACAAATGAGTGCGCCCAGGCGGTGGGACCGCCAGCCAGGGAGGCTGGGTCACAGCCGGGGTTGCCACTCAAACCTTCGGCGGCGGCAGAGGCCACGTCTTCGGCCAGCACTGCCAACCGCTCCAGACGCGGCTGTGCCTCCGCAAGCGTGGCAGGCTGGGAGCTGACCGCAAGCGCCATCTCCTTCTGAAGTTGAACGAGCTGGGCCGTAGCAGAGCCTCCCGCAATGTCCACGAGGACCCTCAATGTGTCGCTGAGCCCATCGAAGAAGCGCGCTCCCAGGATATTGTCATCGGGAAGAGTTAGCAGACCCTGCCGCAATGTCAGCAGATGGCCTGCGAGATTCCCACTGTCAACCGACGAAATGTAGAGGGGCGGCAGCGGCTTCAAAGATTGCGTGTCGTACCAGTTATAGAAGTGGCCCCGGTGTCGCTCCAGGGCTTCCATTGTGCGGAAGGCGTTAGCTGTACGTTCGATGAATTGTCCGGCTGAAATGTAGCCGAAATCGTATGCGGATAAATTCGCGAGCAGCGCCAATCCCATGTTGGTGGGCGACGTGCGGTGCACGACCACGGCGGAGGGGTGCTCCTGAAAGTTATCGGACGGCAGCCAATTATCCATGCCGTTCTTTGTGTCCATCACCGCGAAGTGCCCGCGTTCCTGGATGTTATCGGGCGGCAGCCAATGATCCTCAGGGCCGACGAATGTCTCGAAGAACGCCCAGGTTTTCCGGGAGAGTTTCCGGAGAAAGAGGGTCTGCTCAGTCGTGAGCCTTGCTTCACGGCGGGTGAGTGGCCGGCTGATCCACCAGGCGATAACGGGGGAGACAAACCAGAGGCCCAGAATGGGCACAGCAACAACTAACGCGGCCGGCCTCAATAGCGCCAGAGCAATCGCCGCGGCGGTGGCAATGACCGGGGCGATCCACATGGTCCTGCACGAGACGGCGAGGTCATTGCGGCCGGTGCGATCCGGGCCGTTCGACGGGTTCCATTCGAGAAGCCGCCTGTGCGTGATCAGCAGGCGCCAGACCGTTCGCACAATCGCATCCAGACTGAAAAATGCCTCGTAGGGGAGACACACGAGCGTAAATACTGCCTGAGCCAGGCCCGCGCCAGCCGAGCGCACTGCGGCGGCGAGGTGCTGCCCCAGAGTCACATCGCCCGGCTTCTGAAGCACATTCAGGGCCGAGGCTATCAAAGAAGGAATCAGGATGATCCCGATCACCGCCAAGGTCCAGAACCAGGCCGGCTGCAACACCGTCCAACCCAGCAGCAACAGGAGTGTCAAAGCTGCGGGCGCAAGACTGCGCCTCAGGTTGTCGAGGATCTTCCAGCGGGACAGCATCGTGAGCGGGTTCTTTTCAAGGCGCGCATCCGGGCCGGGAACTCCCGGCGCCACCCACTGCGCGATCTGCCAATCCCCTCGAATCCAACGGTGCCGGCGGCTAACGTCCGCGCTATAGCGAGACGGATATTCCTCGTACAACTGCACATCGCTCAACAGCCCAGCCCGCGCGTAGCACCCTTCCAAAAGATCGTGGCTGAGGATCCGGTTGGCGGGGAAACGCCCGTCCATCGCCCGCTCAAACGCATCGACGTCATAGATTCCCTTGCCAATGAACGAGCCTTCACCGAACAGGTCCTGGTAAACGTCGGAAACGGCGCGCGTGTAAGGATCGATGCCGGGGTCACTTCCGTACATGCGGGCATACCGCGACCGGTTCGCTCCGGGCAGGCTCACCGCCACCCGCGGCTGAAGGATGCCGTACCCCTCACAGACGCGCTGTTTGTCTTCGTCGTAGCGCGCACGATTCAGTGGGTGCGCCATAGCGCCCACAAACTGCCATGCCGAATCGCGCGCCAGTTGCGTATCCGTGTCCAGGGTTATCACGTACTTCACGTCAGCCAAAATTGCAGTTTCACCCACGACGAGCGAGAAGCGATCCCCCGGGTCAGCATGCTGTCCTGCGCGCAAAAGCCAGTTCAAATCCGCAAGCTTTCCCCGTTTTCGCTCGTAACCCATCCATATCCGGTCCCGAGGATTCCATCGGCGCGGGCGATGAAAGAGGAAGAAAGTATCGCCTGAAGAGCCCCTGTACTTTTCATTCAGCGCTTCGATTTTCTGCCGGGTCAGCCCCAACAGCGGTTCGTCTTCCGGAAGTGTTTCTTCGAGCGCGTCTCGAAAGTCGGTCAGCAGGCCGAAGTGAAGATGGTCGTCGCGATTTGCCAGGAAACGCACTTCCAGCGCATCGATCAAATCCTCGATATTTTGAACGCTTGTGAGCATAGTCGGGACTATCACCAGAGTGTGCGATTCCGGAGGAATCCCTTTTGAGAAGTCCATTCGCGGCAGCGGATGCGGCGTCACCAGCAACGTAGCCAGCCAGTTCACCACCGCCACTGCCAGATGGCTTCCACACAGAACAGAAAGAATCCCGGTCAGCGCGAGAAGCCAGCCATGCAACCCGCCGCCATGCGCCTTCACCACCAGCAGCCCGGCGAAGAGGAGCGTCATCAGCACGATCGCGCCGCTATACATAAGCAAAGGATACCGACGGCCGGCTTTTCGAAGGGCTCTAAGGGGTGAGGAGCGCACCTCCGCCAGTCGCTCGAGCTGCGCCAATCCCTTGTCGACCAGGTAGAAGCCCACATGCCCCGCACGGCGGTGGGCGGTGAAGGCGCTGCACGCCTCGCGGAGCGTCGATATCCCTTCAGCGGCGGCCTCGCGGGCCAATTGGAGCGCTTTGCGCGCCACCTCGCTTTCGGAGTACCGGCTGTTCTTCGCAATCTTTTCGACGACGTGGCGGTAGCGGTCACGGGTGGCAAAATCCATCTTGCCGTAGACGTTGCCGGGATCCTCGCCCAGGGTCTGCTCGACAATGCTCATCGTCTCGACGAACTCGCGCCAGTCCATCGCGCCCAGGAACCTGAGGCTGCCGATGCTGTTGCTCATCGAGACCTGGTCGGCGGCCTGTTGTTGGTTCTCCGAGCGCACCAACTGTTCGATGGTCAGGCCGGACTCGGACAGTCGCTGTTCTATCCAGGTGAGCGGCAATGCCAAAGCGGGGCCTTGCCCCTGTAACCGACGCGCAAACTCGGCGACAAACGAGCTCACCATCGGCGGGCTCGACCGCGCCATATCAGCGATCACAAGAATCAGGCTTTTCGGGTCCTTCCCGGCCGTCTCGGTCATCTGGTCGGCCCAATAGTCGGCGCGGTTCCGGTCGATCCTGTCGGCGGCGATCCTGGCGGCAACCCGCCGAAGGTTCTCGATCAGGGCCAGGCGCAGCATGATGGGGATGGCCCACAATTCGCCCAACTTCAGGATGGTCACCATCTGGTAGGCGGCTACGAAACTGCTGAGGCTCTCCGGGTCAACACGTCCATCGCCGTGCGAGATCGTTTCCAGCGCGAGGTCATACACTCGCGGAAGCCCGGCCGATGGGCCGTCAAGCAAGCACGGCAGCCCTCGGCTATAGCCCTTTGGCAAGTGTCGCTTAGCTGTACGTATCTGTTCTTCAATTAAATAGAAGTTGTCGAGCAGCCACTCCCCAGCCGGAGTAATCCGGCGTTCCGTTTTGACGGCCTCGGTCACCAGGTTGCGGACTCTAAGCAGGACACCTTCATTCTCGGCCAGCCGCGTCAGAAGCCGGTCCCGCGGACGTCGAGAGCTCAACTTGTGCGAGCCCGCGAGGGCCTTGCCATGCTGCTCCATCTGAACGGCGCTCAACAACTCCGACCGCAGAGGTGGCTCGTCGCCGGCGTACTTCCGTGCTGTGCCGTTTCCGCCCAGGCGCGCTCTCAAACGGAGAAAGGTCTGGCGAATGGTCTTGATGCTCAACTCCATTTACTTCAGCCTCTTTATCTTCTTGACCATGTTCTTTCTTCGCAGCTCTCGTGTGCTCGGTTCGGTCTTCCGCTTTATATGTCCTTCATCGACGCCTTTAACATTGCCTTTGTTGTTTCGATCTTTATTGCTAAGCATAATCTGCAGTTCCCTTTTTTGAAATGGTGACGATCCACTTTTACCTCGAAGCTGCCCATCTCCGTATTATACCGGCGACCTTCTCAAATGAGTGCTCCTTCGCCAGGTACCAAAAATCAGGATAGGTGCCCCGGTACTCCAATGAGTCACTCATTCCAACGGCAAAAGAAACAGTCTTCCCTTTATCATCGAGATGGAGATCACCTTGCACACAACCCCGGGCCTGTGCGATAGCTCTCCGGATTGAGGATTTTGAAATCATAGCTTTTTTCCTTTAGGATTACCGGCATAGCCGGTTTTCAGTACCCGTTCACCACACAGACGCAGAGGACGCCCTGCGTCCGCTGCTTGTCCGAACCATGTCCCGTCTCTGCGGTGGACCACTACTGGAAAAGAGAACGGCGGCGTATTTGACCAGGTGGAGAGTCTGATGGAAGCAGTGAGAAAGTGGGCTGGATGCCCTGCCTCAAAAGAAGCTTACTGTTGACATGCTTTCACCAGATGAAAAGGGAGGTGCGCTTTTCGCTCGCCTCATAGTCACACGGACCGGAAAAGCCAATTTAACAAAGGCAGTACTCCTGGCACGCCATATTATCCTGGGCCGGCTCACAGCAGGAATCTATTAAAGCTTCCGGCAACTACATATAAACTCTTGTTTTCCCGACCCTTACCCGGGAACAAAAAAGCCGGAGCTTTTGATGCTCCGGCTGACGTTCGTTTTTAATGTCTTTAGCAAAGCTTTGCTTAAAGCTTTCTTACGTTTGCGGCGTTTGGCCCTTTGCTGCCTTTTTCTTCCGCGAAACTGACCCTGTCACCCTCGGCCAAAGACTTATAGCCTTCGCCTTCTATGGATGAGTGGTGAACGAACACATCGTGTCCACTGTCCGCTTCAATAAAGCCATAGCCCTTGCTGTCATTAAACCATTTTACTCGACCTTCCACCATTTCTTAATCCTTCTCTAAATTTTGTGTTTTTTTCACTGCTCTTTTGGCGCGGTACTCGGAGTTACCCCGAAACCGAACCATTAATACTGGCGAAAGATCGATTTCCTGCATAACTCAAAATAGCCTACTCCATTGGCACAATGTAGATTATAACCTATTATCTCAGAAATGCAACCTATTCGTATAAATGATCACCTAAGTATAAAAAGATATCCTCGGAAAATAAAAAAACAGGGGGCAGGTATCGCTGGATAAGAGAGGTCCGTACTTTATATATATCCAGTTTCCGCTAACCATTCACAGACAAGCTCAATGCGGCGCCTCTATCAAGGCTTCTCACCAGCGGCAGATGCCCGAACCCTCACTTCCTCCGAAAACTGTTTCAACTCGTCGCCATCGATGGTTTCCTTCTCAAGCAGGGCCTTGGCAAGCTTTTCGAGGGAATCCCCATAATTTTTCAATTTGAGCAGGACCTTCTGGTGAGCCTCATCCATAATCCTGCTTTTTTCTTCATCGATATTCTGTGCCGTGCGCTCACTGTATTCTCTTTCGTTTGAACCCAATCCAAGATCGAAATATCTTGACTGCGGCGTGTGGGTGTAGGTCAAAAGCCCGAGGCGCTCACTCATCCCATACTCCATCACCATGGTGCGGGCGATATCGCTGGCGCGCTGAAGGTCGTTCTGTGCCCCTGTCGAAATATCGCCAAAGATGACCTCCTCGGCCACCCGCCCGCCCAGGAGCACCTGCAAGCGATCCAGGAGCTCATCGCGAGTCATGAGATAGCGATCCTCGGTGGGAAGCTGCTGGGTGTAGCCCAGCGCCGCAATCCCCCTGGGGATGATCGAGATTTTACTTACCGGATCGGTTCCCGGCAGAAGCATCGCCACAAGCGCATGGCCCGATTCATGATAGGCCACGATTTCTTTTTCTTTCTGACTCATGACGCGGTTCTTCTTCTCCAGCCCTCCTATGATTCGGTCAGCGGCCTCCTGGAAATGAGCCATGGTCACTTCGTCCGCACCCCGTCTGGCTGCAATCAGTGCGGCTTCATTGATCAGGTTAGCCAGATCCGCCCCCACAAAGCCGGGGGTCATGCCCGCGATTTTCTTGAGATCCACATCGGGGCCAAGCGTAACGTTCCGTGCATGAATTTTGAGAATGGCCTCCCGTCCCCGAATATCGGGCTTGTCGATTGCCACATGGCGGTCGAACCTCCCCGGACGCAACAAAGCGGGGTCCAGTATGTCCGGGCGGTTCGTAGCGGCCAGGATGATCACCCCCGCCCTCGGATCAAAACCGTCCATCTCGACAAGAAGCTGGTTTAATGTCTGCTCTCTTTCGTCATGCCCGCCCATGGGATTTAGGCCGCGAGCCTTTCCCAGCGCATCCATTTCGTCGAGGAAGATAATGCATGGAGCGTGCTCCCTGGCCTGCTTGAAGAGGTCCCTGATACGGGCTGCTCCAACTCCCACGATCATTTCGACGAATTCCGACCCGCTCATGCTGAAAAACATCACCCCGGCTTCGCCCGCAACGGCCTTTGCAAGCAGGGTCTTGCCGGTCCCGGGTGCACCAACGAGCAGAACCCCCTTGGGAATGCGTCCTCCGAGGCGCTGAGATTTCTCCGGGTCTTTCAGGAACTGAACGACTTCCTCGAGCTCGCCCTTCGCTTCGTCGATTCCGGCCACATCCGCAAACGTTACCTTTACATCCTTCTCACCATAGATTTTCACTTGTGCTTTACCAAGGGACAGCACACCCTGCGCGCCTCCGCTCATTCGTTTCATCAGAAAAAACCAGACGAAACCGAAAAGTCCGAGAGGCAGCAGCCAGGACATCATCGTCGCGAGCCACTTGTTCTCGACATAGCCGCTGAACTTGATCCCTTTTTGCTCAAGCTGCCCGACGAGTTCCGGATCTTCAATCCGAACGGTGACGAATGTTCTTGCCGGTTTGCCCTCTTCTCCTTTCAATTTGCCTGTTATCTGCTCCGGGCCGACGACAAGACTCTCCACCTTTCCCTCCCGAGCCCACTGCTTGAAATCCGAATAGGAGATCTTTTCGGTCTGCTGAACTCCCGTGTAGCTTTGAAACCAGAATAACAGCATCGCGGCTGCAACGAAGTACCATATGGAAAAGCGTACCCTTTTTTGAGCCGGGTCGCCCTGGCTCGGACCACCCTTTCCCAAACCCTTGATACGATCAATGATCTTGTTCATAAGACCTGAATCTTCATTTATTTTCGTCGCCATTAAGATTGCTCCCTGTTCCGATGCTTTCAGGACAACTCCGTCACCCCTTTTTTAAGAATTGTTCCAGTATGGTAACATCCTAACATCAGTTTGAGTGATTATCTTGGTAATTCATGAGAGGTCCATGGCCCTTTTTAACTCAGGATTCAGAAAGGAGTGGTTATGGAAGAAAAAAAAGGAAATTTCGACGAGCGGTACCATGCCTCCTATGCTTGTAAATTGAAGACCATTCCACTGGACAAGATTGAGTCTGCAATAGCCAAGGCCATAGGAGAATTAACCCACGACAGCGTAGAGTGCACGATAATAAATTTCAATGCCAAGAGCCAATTGGCGGAGATTGTCATTGCACTCGACACAGGGAGAGACAAACGATATTCCAAGTGAAATTATTATTGAGCACTCCTTGACAGAGCAAGGCGCAAGTTGCAGCCTGGCTAAGCCCGGCAGACTGACTCAACCTTAACTGCGTCTCGACAAAAAGGGAAAGTTCAGACTGTGTGGACTATGCTGAAGGTTACTTTTGCCTCGCTCCTAAGTTATAGTCCCATAGCGGTCGGCTCAGGCTTAAAAAGTTTGTGCCGGTGGCGAGAAATCGGTATGGTAAATCCACGGAAGAGCTTGAAAAAAAATCCAACTGGTCCGGTTGTCTCACCCGGTGTTTGCGGATGTAGCACTGGTCTAATTAAAAGGAATGGATAATGGGATTTCTTTATAGGAATTATCTACTCAGGTCAAAATCTATTCAGCTTGGCGAAAGCAATCGTTGGACCTTGCAAGTAACTGTTTCCACACATAAAGGTTCAAGTGGCGAACCTA
>Ga0187858_10003616_pt1 | contig 14899 bp, 11 predicted proteins | sample June2016WEW_8_15_FD_133015 | JGI IMG/M metagenome (GOLD analysis project Ga0187858, IMG submission 133015) | Peatland microbial communities from SPRUCE experiment site at the Marcell Experimental Forest, Minnesota, USA - June2016WEW_8_150 | ecosystem: Environmental > Terrestrial > Soil >...
CCTCCACCCCTCCACCCCTGCACCCCTGCACCCCTGCACCCCTGCACCCCTGCACCCCTGCACCACCCCAGACAGCTTTAGCGAAGTTGACGAGCGTGCAAACCCAATGGGGATCAGCTGATGTCGGCGGCAAGGCCTGCCTCAATGCCAGTTTTCACGATCGAAGCGACGTGGGATAGGCGCGCAGGCAGCTTTGCCGACGGGTTTGCATCCAATGCGGCCGGCGAAACTAGTCGACGAATTCGGCCAGCGGACCGCAGCTAGCATGACAATGACCTTGTTGCACTCCGCAGAACCTTCGCCAGACCCGAACCGACTCTACCCAGAAACGGGCGAGTAGGTCACCGCCACCCTTCGTGCGCGGGGTATTTCCGAATCAGCTGCCGAACGCTGTAAGGACTTATTAGTCATCCGTTAATACTGTGTCCCCGACTTTGCCTCAAAGTTTCCGGAGCCAGCGGGCCTACCACCTTTGAGTCCGGGAACCGACAGGAGTGTTGTATGCGTGTATTGCTGATCGAAGACGACAGCGCCACTGCGCAATCGATCGAGCTGATGCTTAAGTCTGCGAATTTCGTCCTCTACACTACCGATCTGGGTGAAGACGGCATCGACCTAAGCAAAGTATACGACTACGACATCATTCTGCTCGATCTCAATTTGCCAGATATGTCGGGCTTTGAGGTCCTCCGCAGCTTGCGCACCGCCAGAGTCAAGACGCCGACTCTGATCCTCTCCGGGCTTGCCGGCATTGAGGACAAGATCAAGGGTTTTGGCTACGGCGCAGATGGCTATTTGACCAAGCCCTTCCATAAGGACGAGCTGGTGGCACGCATCCACGCTATCGTGCGACGCTCCAAGGGTCACGCTCAGTCCCTTATCGAGACTGGCGATCTCGTCATCAATCTTGACAGCAAGTCAGTCGAGGTCAGTGGCACCCGTGTGCATCTCACCGGCAAGGAATATCAGATGCTGGAGCTGCTTGCGCTACGCAAGGGGACGACGCTGAGCAAGGAAATGTTTCTCAATAACCTCTACGGAGGGATCGACGAACCAGAATTGAAAATTATCGACGTGTTCATGTGCAAGCTGCGCAAGAAGCTTGCAAACGCTTCGGGCGGCAAGGATTACATCGAAACCGTCTGGGGCCGGGGATATATATTGCGGGACCCCGCGGACGAAGCGCAAGCGATAGCATCAGTCTGACGCTTTTGGATTTCCCGGTTTGAGCCCAATGCAGATCTCACTGCAGCGATAAAGCTGCTGTGCGAGCGGCGCATCGGTGCAGTTGTCATCCTTGGCGCCGATCATCGCATCATCGGCATCCTGTCGGAACGTGATATCGTGCGCGTGCTCGCAGAACAGGGGTCGGCAGCATTGAATGAGCCGGTCGGTCAGGTGATGACGCGTGACGTAAAGACCTGCTCCGAAAACGACACCATTGAAAGTTTGATGGACCGCATGACGGCGGGGAAATTTCGTCACATGCCAGTGGTGGAACAAGGAAAGCTCATTGGCATCGTGTCGATTGGCGATGTGGTTAAGAACCGCGTCGAAGAGATAGAACGCGAAACGGCGGCGTCGGGATTGGAGCTCGGGTCCGAAAAGAGATGCCCCGCCAACGGGGGAACCTTTGGCGGGGCTACAACCGGCTGCGACGTGACTTGGTGCAGGTTGGGGGGCACGCCGGTATAGAAAACACTATATACGATTCGGCACGAGGCTGTCCCAACATTGTCGCGCCGCAGCCCCGAGATTTTAGGATAGCGTTAATTTAAAAATGAGCGGTCAGGGTGATTTCGGCCTCCCGCCGCCGACCGCCAAGGTTAAACGCTTATCTGAGCGGTTCCCCATGTAAGCCTCCCTCGGAAGAAGGAGATCGAGGTGTTGACCAAAAATGGCGCTGCGGCCGCACACGCTCGCGATTTCCTTTGATTTCGGGTCGGAGTTCACCGACTCATTCCTTCCAGGTCAAAGTCGTCTGCTTTCATCGAAGAAGGATCGTGGCCATCACCTGTTGGCCGCAAGCGAAAATCACTTTCAATGATCCCGAGGGTGCCCGTCAATGTCAATGATGAGAGGCGGGGCCCGCGCCACGAGGTTTCGTAATCGCCTCAAACTTTTCGCACTGGATGCGACATTTGTCACACGCAAACGTAAACATGCATTCCCTCGGCTTACCCGAAAAGATAATCGGTAGTGCACCCACGAGGGGCATTTTGCCGGAGCAGACCGGGCACACCGGTTCCGCAACCAACGGACGCGACCGTTCGTCTGTCATGGCCGCATGTCACATTGCGGTCTGCGACCGGAATGCCAAATTCTTGCACAGAACGCGTCTAACGCTCCCCATGGTCTCATCGACGAGCGCACAACCATATTTTCGGCAACTTTGCTCTACCTTGACCTACTTACCGAATTGCGAGCGCATCATCGAATTCACCTGCTTTCGCGATCGGTCCTCGACATGTTCCGCCGCGAAGAAAACCAGCCCGCATGCGCACTCAAATTGGCTTGCATACTCCTGCCTCATGATTTCCTAGTGAGAGCGCGCTTGTTCGCCTGCCATAATTTCCAGTGTTCCATTGGATCTATGCGCCCCCGGTGGCAATGCATGTCAAATTGTCACCCCTACCGAGATAACGAATGCGTTCTTCGTTTCATTATGACGGATCACATCAATGATCCGAATGTCGACAGTCCCGGCACTTATTTTTTCAATAGCAAGGGACGCGTGGTAAAGAGAACGATCTATCGGCACGTAAAAGCTCTCGAAATGGATCGAGGAAGTTGAGTGAGCATCACACTCGATGCCAAACGCGTCAGGCAAGCCATTCATCGAGGAAAAATCGATTAAGTGACCAAACCCAAGCAGTTTCCCATAAGCCTCCTTTCGCGTCCAAAGCCGAATGAACTCACGCGTTCTTTGCGCTGGGTGACATCCTCGAATAACCGCCAGTTCCTGCGCGTTGCAAAATCCTGCAATGACATCTTCTGTCAATTCCTGATCAATTGATTCGATGTCGATGCCCAATTGCAATCTCGACGAGATTGCAACCACGATCACGGCGTCTGCGTGGGAAATATTGAAATTAAGAACAGGAAGATGATTCGATATCACAGGTTTTCCAAACGGTGTTGTTTTAAAATGCCACTCGCGAGGACTAATACGGTCATCGACCATTTCGGAAAGACCAAGCCGCAACAGGATCCGCGTCGCCGTTGCGCAATCTCGAGCGGCAGACGTCTTCAACCGCGCTAGCGTGTTCCAATCGTCACTTGTGAGAATCTTCAGTGACTCGCCTTGCAACAGTGAGTCGGTCCTGGCAACCCAGACGTCGACGCGCGAATTCTCGACTACGCTCGAACTTGCCGCTTGCTCCAAATCAGGCTTGAGGATCTTTCGCCAGCCTTCGTTGGTGCGAAGTGCCGCAGCGCGCCACTCAGGGACACCTGATACCTCGGTAATCCTAAATTTTCGCCTTCCCTTCGGCACTTTTGCAGAAATTGCGCCTCTCGGTGAGCGATTTGGCAAAGTTTGGTTACCGTTACTGAATGGTTTCCCGATGCGGACGCCCTCCGCGCCGCCTACTAGATTGGAATCGCTGTATCGGCCGAAAGCGCGCTCCATCCTATTCGGCCGAAATTAACCAGCGCAAAATTAGGGTTAAGAAAAGATGAAGCTTTCAAGCGATCATGCGTTGGCCCGAGTTTTTTCTTGCCTTGGGGTGACCGCAAAAGAATATGCTGGCGTTACGACCAAGTTGCCGGTTCGGAGGATAAAGGAAAAAGCGAAACAAGGTTGACTACGCTCTTTTGTCAATTCGCCCGCGTGTGCTCGAAGATCACCGCGGAAGGCAACCCAAAACTCGCTCTCTCCATCTTCCTCTCCCCGCCATGTATTCGACGATCCATTTGTTTTGCTTGGTCCAATTCGACGCGATTCTGATGCGAGGTTGAATCTCGTCATCGAGACGTTCGGCGGCGGCATCGAAAGCGCAAAGATTTTGAATTATCAGGGCATCGGGATCGTCCGTCTGCGCCACGATCAGGTCGAACTCGGACAAATGCTCGCGCAGCGTATTGGCCAGCATGGTGCGCTGTGGAAACCGGCAACTCCCGCCCACGGTGCGTCAGCAGCCGACTTCTGCCGGCCGTCTTCACCGGTGGCCGCGCATAGGCAAACCTCGCGTCTCAGCTCGCGCGCCCCGTGGGCACAAAGGCCTCCACGCCGACCAGACACGCCGGCAACCCCGCAAGAAACGCAAGGACTTGGCCGCGTCGCGCGTCGCAGCCGGTTATGCGTCACCACGCTGCCCGTCACGTGATCCAGAATTGAGCAGCATCTTATATTTGATAGGCCGGTAAGGCAGTCTAAATTGATGGACGACTGCAAGCAAAAGGCGGCCGAGTACGGCGACACTCTATGCTTCAGACCATGACGCGCAATGGATTTGGCATCAATTATCCGATTTATGGGCGTTGTGGTCTGAGCAGCTTGGTCAGCTTCACCATTAGAACAACGGGATGTCAGCAAGCAACCGGTTATTGAGCCGCAGCCTTCCTCGCATTACGAAGGACCGCGAGACAGGGGACCATCTTCCTTTAAAGCTCGCGCTCGCTGACGAGATACCGGTAGCTGCCAGTAAACCAGTTATTGAGGTCGCATTTGACGTTGGGCAGAAGGTTTGCTCCCGGCTTAATTCAGGGCAGCAGTCTCATCGGCGGAGAGCGGCCCGAAGGAGACGAGTTCAGCCAAAATCGAGCCCTTCTCGAAATGTGCTTCCCACGCTATCGGCCCCTTGACGCTGGCAAGTCTTACGGTAACACGCACAGGAAAATTTTTCCTGCGGCCTAACATCTGCGCCTCCACGACCATGTCCTCCCGCGTTCCATCGGCAATCGCAGTGCAGATCAGGCGGATGACAGCTAAGGGTCGCGAGAGATAGGGAGCGGCCAAACTTTCGATACGGTCGAGAAGTGTGATCGGTGGCGGATCGATCCGGTCGGACCAACTGAGGCCGGGCACGGCACAATAGGGCAGCACTGGCAGCGCCATTGACCACAATAGCAACACCGGACTCGGTCGACCGCCAATACTATACACGCGCAGGCCATCGGCGTCGGCGCGCATCACTAGCTGGCCGCCCTGACTGTCTGCAACGCAATGGTTTCCTGCCGAATCGAGCGTGGTCGACAGGTATTCGGTGTGTGGGAATCCCGAGAAGCGCGCCGGTATCGTGTCGGTGGCTGTGATGCGCCACAGTCCGGCCCCCGGAGCAAGCCCCGCAGCGATGCGAAAGCTTGCAGGCACATTTAGCGCGGCTCGGATGAACGAACTGCTTTCTGGAACGCCGGCCCGTATCCAGACCGGCTCGGTCATGGCACTCGTGGAGCCCTGCACGTAGTTCGCCAGCTTGAAGGGTAGCGTCGGCGCGCCGGGCAGCGGCCCGGACTGCACGTGCAGATGCAGATGCGGAATGGGGCTGCGGCCAGAATTGCCAACGGTCGCAAGCGGCTGGCCAATTGCGACCCGTTGCCCAGGCACGACCCCGATAGAGCCTTGCGCCAGGTGGGCCATCATTAGCCATCCGCCGTGATCCATGCGGATGATGATGTAGTTGCCCCAGTTTTGGCTGTAGTTGCTGACACCGAGCGGATTATCGGCGACGCCGTCGCCGACCAGTTCCACCACGCCGGCGGTTGGACAATAGATGGGCGCGCCCAAGATGCTACCTCTTGGAGCCATGTCCGCAGGCAATTCGAAATCGAGCCCGTGTCGCCAGGCTCCGCGATGGCTGAAAGGCCCATCGAAGCTTTGACTGATCGTGACGACCCCGGCGAGCGGAACCGCAACCAGCGGCTCAGGTGCGCCAAAACGGCCCTTTGCCAGTGCCGCCTGCCGCCAAGCCTGCTCGGGAGATAGATCACGCCTGAGGGTGGTGATGAGCGGATGCTGCGCTGCCCGCGCCGAAACCGCCAACAGACCAATCCAGACGGTGATCAGTGCCGGCAGAGGCTGGAACGCCCAGCCGGTGCCGCTAAAGCCGGTCTGAAGCGCAAGCGCGAGCACGGACGCGCTCACCCCGGCGACCGCCGATATCACAAGGGCTGCTCGGTTGGGCAGATGGAATACGGCACCCAGGAGCATGCCAGCGATGAAGCCATTATGCGCGGCCATCAGCCAGAGCCACTGGAACCCGAAACCCGCCAGAGCCTCAGCTGCAAGAATGCCGCTGATCCAACCGACGATGCCGCTCAGCACCAACGCGCGCGACCAAAGGAACAGTGCCGCCAACACGAACAATCCGGTCTCGGGTCGGGGTGAGAACAAGATCATGCCCATCGAGCGCATGAAGGAGTCGAGCCATCCGAGAATGTCGATTGGGTAAGGCCAAGGAGGTTCGCTTAGAACCGCCTGCTGCGCCCAGTGGGGCAGCAGCATAAGCAAGATGCCGAAAGTAATGGCGAAGGCAGCTGACAGCGGCGGCACGGCGCTGCTGGCAAGCGCGCTTGCAAGAGCCGCCGACGCGACTGTCGCCGCACCGCTTGCAAGCAAGATGAGAATGGCCGCCACGTGTAGCGGCTGCTGCATCGGAGCGACGAGCCAGGCGGCGGCGACCGCCGACAGAATGGCGTTAGCGCGCACCATCGGCGCCAGAGCCGGATCCTCATTACCAATGGCCCGGAGGTAGCCGTCAGCGACGAGGAGGCCGAGAAGAGCGCCGACAAGGTGGATCGGCTCGACGGTGAGTGCGGCGAGGATGAGCAAGCCGGGCCTGGACGCGCCGATCATCAGGATGCCGCCGAATGCCCGGCCCAGATGGTCGATAGCGCGGACCGTCATATGTTCGCGGCCGGTGTTTCGGCGCGGCTGAATCATGGCGGCCAGATAATGTCGACCACCCATCCAGCCTTTCAGTGCGGACGACATCACGTTCGAATGAGGCGCGCGGGAACCTGCTCGCACTGCTCGATGTCGGCGAGCTCCTCGCGTCGACGGATCACCTCGATGGAGCCGTCAAGGCCGATAAGAACGACGGCAGGCCGGTAGGCGATAAACTGCATCGACTGGGTGAGGTTGTAGGCGCCGACCGGGTGCAGCACGAGCCGGTCGCCGACTTCGAGCGGCGGCAGGTCCACCGACTCTCGGATGACGTCTATGTTCATGCACAGAGAGCCGTAAAGCCGCACGGCATTGGGCGGCACATGACTCGCCCGAGCCGGGGTCACGCCGATCCGATACCATGTCGCGGTGTAGAGCAGATTCACACCGGCATCGACGATATAGCTGCCGCGGGCGTGCTCGCCGAGCACAAGATTCGTCTTGGCATTGACCGCCGAAGGGTCAACGGCGTTAACACGATCGGCGCCCTTGACGGCGACGATTGAAGTGATGAGCCAACCGGCCTCGTCGACCATATGGCGGCCGCTCTCCAGCCGCAGCTGCGGTCGCTGTCCGCGCGGCAGGGCGTTCAATACGCCGGCAATGGCCTCCGCATAACTCTCGATAGCGGGCACCACGAGCTCCGCTGGGCCGATCATGCCATGCAGCAGGCTGTTGGAGGGGAAACCGCCACCGAGATTGATGCAGGGAACGAGTTGGCCGGACTTGCTGCGAAGCATTTCCCTGAGCGCCAACAACCGATCGGTCGCCACCGCATAGGCTCGGGGGTCAAGGAGGTAGGTACCGATGTGGGTGTGGAGGGTGTGCAGCCTCAGGCGAGGATTGGACACAATGCGCAGCGCGGCACGCCCCGCCTCGCCATTGGCGAGCGCAAAGCCGAATTTCGACCAGACCGGAGCAAAACCCGTATCCATCCAGATGCGAATTCCGACCGACACGGGACGATCGATCGTCGTCACGATGTCCTCGATCAATCCCAATTCGTCCCAATTGTCGATCTGGACGATCGCCCTTTGAGACAGCGCACGTTCCAGGCTCTGCCGCGACTTGTTTGGGCCGTTGTAGATAATATCGCGCCCCAAAATGCCAGCCTTCTCAGCCTTCTGATACTCGAAATCGGAGACGACCTCAGCGATCCAACCTTCTTCGTGAAAGATATTGCAGATCGCTCCGAGGTAATTGGTCTTGTAGGACCAGGCAAAGGTCGTATTGCTATAGACAGACGTGAAGGCGTTGCGCGCTCGCTTGGCGGTATCGCGCAGCACACGTTCGGAAAAGACGAAAAGCGGCGATCCGAAGCGTTCGACAAGATCGTCGACCGCAACACCCTCTATCCGATCGCAAAATGGCGTCCGCACTTCTTGGCCCAACGAATTTCGATTGGCGGCAGCGTCGGCAAAGCGACCCAGTTCGCTCGTGATTACCGGAGGAGAATAATGGAGTGTCATCTCGCAAACTCCACGTTGTCATAGAGATTAGCGGCTGAACCTCGCGTCCGGGTTCCGGTCACGGATAATTCGGCAAGTTCAGAAATGTCGCCCACCACATCGACACAGTGACGGACGAACATCCGTCCCGCCTCGCATGAACTGATCGAACAAGTCGAGCGCCCTATGGCTCGTTGGACGAGGGTGGCCGGCAGGTTGCAGCCGACCTGAGACGGAAAATCAATCCAGGCCGGGAAGCGCGGATTCATTTCGATCAGCGCGTAGCCTTGCGGTCCTTTGACGAATTCAAGCTCGAAGGGTCCGTTCCAATTCAGTGCTTTGATGATGCGGTCGACTTGCGCGTCGAGCACTGGATCAGTGACAACGATGCCGGAGAAGGCCTTGCCGGAGTTTGTCAGCATCATCTTGCGAATAGAGCAAGAACCGATGACCTTACCCTGTCCGTCACCTAAGCCTGCTACGTCGTATTCCTCACCCGCGACCGGTTCCTGGACCATGACCGGGCCGCCCCACACTGATGTCAGATGTTGGAAAGCCCCTGCCACCTCTGCCGGGAATGACAGCTTGCGCGCCTCATAAAGCCTACCTTTGAGGAACAAGGGATAACCTATCTGATCACCCGCCCAGTACGCCCTCGCCAGATCCGGCGCGACGATTGTGCGTGGAACAGCGACACCAGCCTCCCATCCAAATTCAGCCAGCCTGTCCTTGCTGCGGCGCTCAAACGACTGTGCTGTCGGCAATGTTATTTTGATTTTGCGGCTCCATAGTTCCTTCGACAGGTTGAAATAATTTGGGATTTCCGCGTCAAGGCAGGGAATGATCATGCCGATCGGATAGGACTGACGGATTTGGTCGAGCCGATCGATGAGGGCCTTTGCGCCCATTCCCGGGAACGGCATCGAAAATGCGGCGTCGACGCTGTCTAGACCGGTGGCGAAAAGGCCGCTTTCTAACGGATCATACGACAAACCCACGATTGTTGCGGAAGGGTACAGACGTCGAATGCTGCGAATGACAGCAGAACCGGGTTGCGGATTGTCACCGCGGTGAAGGCCGCTGATAGCAAAAACCGGAAGTGTTTGCATCTTAGCTGATCTCGCCCGATTACGCTTTGACCTATTGCGCTTCCAACACTAACTTCTTTGATGATGCAGTTGCGTACCTACAGTGCCAAACACCGGCAACCGCGCGACGGACAGATCGTTCAGGAAAAGCTCTATGTCGCGCTCGGCGACAGCTCGTGAAATTTCGTACCGTTCCGAGTAGTGCCTCACGAGTTCGGCAATCGGAACTTTCCGCCGCAACTCGCCGAGGATAAATGCCGCCGTTTCGCTAACGCGGTGAAATGTTCCCGTGCTAACGTCAAATACAAAACGACCTTGGAGAATTTTTAGGTTCGACAGATCCGCCAAAATAGACAGTTCTACATTAACAGGAGGCTTGTCCATATTAACAATAGGAGGCTTGTCCATGTTAACGCGATGCTTGCCATTTGCCGCTCTCTTCAGAGAGCGACTTATGGTCTTTTTTGCGGGTTGCTGTTCGGCAAATGCCACGGCTCTCTCCTCCCCAAACTCTTGCGGAATTTAGATTACATTTTTCATAGCGATTGCCAACTAAACACTACGTCGTTCTGTAAGGTTACGAAATTCATCATTAAACGGTTAAAATATAAATCGGAACCCGCTTCCTGAGGCTGATCCGTTAGGCCAGAAGTCATGTAGAACGTGCGTCTCGTTCATCGTTGACGTTGGTTCAGGATGCTGATTGACTTTCCACGCATAAATCACATGCTCATCGCTCTTTTTGCGCGGGGTGAGCTCCCTACCGGAACGATTTTTTCGAAGCCGACCGGCAGCAGATGCATATGGCGATGAACACAACGAGAGAGACGATCAATATCGTGAGCAGAGCTGTGCCCACTCGGACAACGATAAAGCTACCACCATTCATTTGACTTGGCCGGCGCATGCGGCATGCACCGACGCGCCCGCCCTTCGGGCGGGCAAAGGAGATGGGATAAGAACTGGCAGGGCGCGCAGCATGCCGACCTGGCGTCTAATGCTTGCGGGCGAACAGCTCCGCGTATTTGATGGTACGGAAATTCCCTTCATTAAGGCCAAGGCGAACCCTCACTAGGTCAGTTCGGTAGGCAATGTAATCGGGCTTTCCGACCAGCGCGACGACATTCGAGTCTTCATCGATAAGGCCGCAGGCCATCTTCATCGCTGCGAGGCGTTCGGGTCCGCTGGGGAGAGATCGAACCTTCTGTATGGCGGCGGTCAAGCGGTCGTCCGCAACAGTGTAGCCGTCGGCCCAGCCTTTCGCGCCTTCGGGCGTCCACCAGTAAAGAACCATGGCGGGATCCGTGTAGCCCGCGTACCAGGACACTGCCAAATCGAAACGAGGATGGGCCACGAAGACACGCTCATACCATTCGGCGGTCGGTATCTTCTCGACCTTTGCCTTGAAGCCCGCTCCGTCGAGGTTCCCTTGTATGACATGCGCAATCAGCGAGTACACATCCACCGCCGCGGAGCCGATCACGCTGATCTCGACACCGTCTTTGTTGGCGTCCTTGAGTAGCGCGCGCGCCTTTGCCAGTCGCTCCGACCGCGGCATGGCGTAGAACGGGTCGTTTCGGCAGGCATCGACCCCAAGGCCGCTCGGAATCGGATATTCAACTTTTGCTTCGCCGCCGAACACGATTTTCGCGATACTCTCTCGATCTAGCGCGTAATTCATCGCTTGCCGCACCCGCTTGTCGTTGAACGGGCTGTCGTCGCCCTTCGCGTTCACATCGAGGCGGAAATAGCTCGTCGTATTTTGCTTGATGACCTGAACGTTGGGCACGCCGTGCAGCAATTGCGGGGTGTTGGCGTTGTCGAAGGTCGCGATGTCTACTTGGCCGTCGCGCAACGCGGCGATACGGGCATTGTCGTTCGGCAGGACCTTGATGACGAACTCGTCCACCACCGGCCGATCCTTTCGCCCATAGTGCGGATTGCGCTCGAGTTTCCAAAACTCGTCTTGGACATGCTCCGCGACCATGAACGGACCTGAGCCAAGCAACGCCTTCTTTGGATCAAACGAGCCATCATTCAATTCCTTCATCGGAAGGATCGAAGTCGGTGCCGCCGCCAAGACGTTCAGAAACGCGGTATTGGGTTCTTCGAGATCGAAGCGCACCGTATGTTCGTCTTCCGCGACGATGGCCGCCAGCTTGCCCAGTTGCTTGTCCCAAACGCCGCCGGTCTCCGCATCGGTCAGCCGCTTGAACGACCCCACAACGTCGTCAGACGTAAGCGCACGACCGTTTGAGAACGCCGCGGTCTTTACGAGGTGAAAGCGATACGACGTCGGCGAAACGCGCTCCCATTGCTCCGCCAAACCCGGCGCCAAATGATAGTCGTCATCCGTGCTCAAGAGCTGTTGATACACTAGGAAGAACAAATCCCAGGAGGCGCCGTCGCCCGAATGTTGCGGGTCAAATGAAATAAGTTCCGTTGGCTTGCCCCAAGTTATGGTGTCACCGGCTCGCAAAGGCGAGCTAAAGGTGAAGAGTGAGATCGCCAGCAAGCAACTCGTCACAACGACGAGACGAAGCGGAAAACTCAACATGAAATTCACCTCCCGGCACTACGCGCGTGAGACGATCGATGCGACATCAAGGATAATCACTATTGTAACGGGCGGAAGGCCGCAAGACGGATCTATCCTCGATGACAATGTTGTTGCTCGACAAAGTTAAAGCGGTGGCGTCTTGACAATTCATTGCTGCTATCCTGCGGAGACAACATGACAATGCCCGGCGTGTCGCGCGCGGAACATACCGGCGTCGAGCCTCGCGCCTATCTTGCGAGTTTATGAAATGCGCTTTGAAGGACTTTACCAACGCCGGTCACGGAACGAATCATCGCGTCCCGCTAGCCTGAGCGCTTAGATCGCGCCCGGCGGGTTTACGCCTTCACCACGGAGGTCGGGGCGCCGATAACACTAATTTCATGAAATTGTTGCGCCGACGATTAACGGCAATACCTTTGTAAACAGGGTGTGCGTGGCTGTCGGCGTCCGTTCCCTTCGGGCGTTAATATTGATGTCGCTGACCACGAATGCATGGAGTGCATTATGAACAGCGCTGCAAAACTTTGTCTTTTGATCTCTATCCTTTGTCTTGCTAATCAGGCTGCGGAATGTGCCGAAGGTAAGCTGCCAGATAATGTTCGCCCGCTGACTTCGAACGAAACCGTCAATATTTACGCGAACAAAACGGTCGATTATATGAAATTCAAATATTATTTTGGTCCCGACGGCTACCTTGTTGGTTACACCAAGAACCTGGAGAGCTTCGCCTTTGGCGACTGGCATGTGGAAGGCAATGAAATCTGCATGAGATCTATCTGGCGGAGCAAGAACAGTGCCAAAACTGCGATGTACCGGACGTGCAATGCCTGGTACTCCGATGGAGCCGAGTATTGGACGACGATCACGCGTGGCGAACTGTCCGGTAACGTATACAAGGGAGATGGAAAACTCGCGGCCGAGGGCGATCAGGTTTCCGAGATCGTCCAGAAGTTGCGCAAACACCCATCAGGGCGTGCAAATTACCGCAGGCATCATCTGGACGCCAACCCGAAGCGGCCCTCGGTAGTGGTCCAGTTTGAATAAAGGCCGAGGGGCCTGTAAGCACTCTAACTGATGGACTTCCCGTCAGCGTTACGGCGTGCTGTAGACAGTCATCCGCGGCAAGCTCAGTCGGGCGACCGTTTAGGCTGCCTCAACTGATCTTACGCCTAGCTATGAAGAGCGTGCCCCAGGGAGTGTCAGCGGCGACCCCCTTGCGGAAGGCCCAACCGTTGTGGGTTCATAAGTTGTCGTCTTGAAGACGCGTCGGAGTTCGTCGTCCGAGATAGCGGCGGCGGCATCAATTTCACGCATGATGGCGTCGACGCTCCAGCGTCCGAACGACGCGAATTGCTGGTTGCTCGTCGGTTGCCGTAGCCGATCGCTCGTCGCTTGCCGGACCCGTCGGTCGTCGCTCGCCGGAAAGAGATATTTCGCGACAAGACGACGAATAGCGCCCGGAAACCGGGCGTAAAGCCACATGGGGCGCGATAATGTGAAGCGAAACGACTCATAGCAGGTGAAAGCAATTCACGCATCTCCTTGGGTCGTCGCTCAGGCAATCGCTGCCATTCCCGCTGAAGATCGAGCCAGCGCGTTCGAAGCAGCGGAGCGGTGTTACCTGCAAACGGCGAAGAACTTGGGCGGCGCTGACATGTTTGCTCAGAAATGGGCCTTGGCCGTCACTTCTCAATTGCGTGCGGAAGTAGAGCAGCGAGTGTCGGCAAACAGGAAACTGTTGATGGCATTGCACGAGGAACTGGTGCGGGCGGGTTCGCCCGACGCACAAGAATTCCGTGAGGTAAGGCAAAGGTCGTGGGGTGGCGCCCGTTCTTCCGGTTCACGCGTTGAAGTAGTTAAGGCCACAAGAAAACTATTGTTCAGCATCAAGGCTGCGGTGGTGCCGATGTTTGGCCTTATACCGTTTCCAGCTAACCGCCTAGCTGACCGCACCGTTGCCGAGGAGAAGCGGTCACCCGCACCCAGGAAGAAGGGCCGGAAGCGGATTGAGGGGCAGCGAGAAATGCTGCTTCTGATTCCGGGCGAAAAGGCAAAGGAAACGACGAGCGAGACTATTGCTAGAACGGGAATTCGCCAAAAGAAGTCTGGCTGAGGCCGCCACACAGAAAGACGCGACCCCCCAGCGCCAAAACCCTCGCCTGGTGCAAGAAGAAGTGGAGCAGCAGCCACAATTAATCAACAAGAACTACAGCGTGCCTCGGCGCGCATTTTTTCATTGACTTAGCGATAAGGGCGCGGTGCCATTGGTTATGGCCGAAACCAAGAAGCCCAACGCAGCCGTCACCGGCTTCCACTGTGGGGCCCAGATTGAGTTCGTGAAGGAACCAAAACTACCCGATGGATTTTCGCTCGCCTGCTCGAGGTGCGGGCGTAGAAAAATCTACCAACTTGCGGACATTTATATACCGAAGGGGACCTAGCGACTGCACTGAGGCTAAGGGGGCCTACATACTCGTCGAGGACGAAAACTCGACGCGGCTCAAATTAAGGTCAGTCACACACTATCGAATCAATTCGATTGTTCCACACGACCGGATAGACGGGCGATAATTCGACAGCCCTTATTATCGCACACCAACAAGGTGGGTCTGGAACCGTTCGCAGTTATTCGCAAAGCGAATACGTGACAACGAAATTGTTGCGCTCTGGCGGATTGTTCTTGCGAAGCGTGAGCGGGTTATCACCGAGTGATGTGCTAGGCGCGTCGTTTGTTGATACGGCGATCGCGCGGCCTGCGTCTTGAGGGCGTATCGACAGGCGTTGCTTGCAATCCCGCGCGGCCTTCAATCTTCTCTCGCGCTGCGCTCGCGAGAAAGGCCGAACGCGTGAGCCCATGCGCCTTTGCTGCCTCATCGATAGCATCGAGGAGACCGGCATCGAGCGACAAATTAGCCCG
>Ga0187858_10003626_pt1 | contig 14888 bp, 13 predicted proteins | sample June2016WEW_8_15_FD_133015 | JGI IMG/M metagenome (GOLD analysis project Ga0187858, IMG submission 133015) | Peatland microbial communities from SPRUCE experiment site at the Marcell Experimental Forest, Minnesota, USA - June2016WEW_8_150 | ecosystem: Environmental > Terrestrial > Soil >...
GTTACGGGAAAATTCCCGCTAGTTCTTTGAGTTTAAATGACTTAGAAGTAAAGTCTTTATTCTTCAATCACTTAGCTCGTTCTTGCTGGGCCCGGGGTTGGGTAGGCGGGCTGACGCCCGCTCTTTTCTCCGAATTGGTGTTGTCAAAGAGCGCCGACAAATGGGGCTGGGGCTGGTTCGAGGAGCGCCTTGGCGGATGGGCACACCTCTGTCCTGCCACAGGTCGATCGCTATTGTCGTCGATGGGCGGTTGGAAGTCTGTGACGGTGCGCACAGGGCGTTCGTGATGAAAAAAGGGTAGAGAGAAGATTGCGGAGGTCAGCGAAGAATCCCAAGCGGTCGGCGGACTTGGAATCCCACTAAAAAAACAAAGGTTGGGGTGAGGCACCCAGCTTAGACAGAGGACAGACGGACCATCCCCCCGTCGATCTCACCGATGTCTTCGTTCCAAAGCTCCTGATGCTTACGAATGAAATTCCGCATGAGATCAAAGCACTCCTGGCTGTCTACGATTCGAAGGTTCACGCCGCGATCTCGCAGATATTCTTCCGGGCCCCGAAAGTTCCGATTCTCACCCACGATTACAGTCGGAATTCTATACAAGAGGATCGCACCGCTGCACATATCGCACGGTGACAAGGTAGAGTAAAGAACTGCGCGACGATAATCGGAGGGAGTCAGTCTCCCAGCATTATTCAGGCAATCGATCTCGGCGTGCAGCACCGGACTCTTGTCCTGCACCCGCCGATTGTGACCACGCCCGGCCACCTCATTGTCTATTACCAGGACCGAGCCTATTGGAATGCCACCGGCGGCGAGCCCCTTTCTTGCTTCTTCAACCGCAGCGTCCAAGAATCTGTCCATATTTGGCCTGTATGAGCGGGATTAGCTTCCTGAGGTGCCCGTGTCCAAACGATTCCCAACGGGCACCGATTTTCTCCTCAAAAGCGACGTCGATGCGCAAAAGTTGATAATCACAACGATAGGGAGGATTTTCTTCTCCTGCCAGGTAATATCCGCTACCGGTCACAAGCTTATTTCGCTCATCGGGAAGAAACCGGGAAACCCCATACCCACAGCGCTGCTCACCCCTTCCGATGTCAGCACGGTAAACATATTCTACGGAAGTTCCGACTCTGTTGCTAGGCGTCTTAATACGAAGATATTTTGTAGACCAGGAGGAATGCCACGTACCGTCGGCGCGAAACGATTCTCCAGTCATCATGAAGGGGTCGAGAAAGCTGTCACGGTTGTATTGAAACCGGAAAAACGAGAAATGCTGCACCGGTTTTCGTTTCTCCCGACGATTCAGCAGCTCAAGCCAAATCCCGGTGATAGGAGAAGTAATCTTCCCATCTCTTACTCTCCCTGCTAGGCTTCCCAGGCTGTTGCGCGAACGAGCAGTACCCAAGTCTGCCAGACAATCGAGCACAGGACTATCCTGCCGTTGTGGATCTTCAATGACAGCGGTGAGCATATCTCGGATAGCCTGAACCGCATCTTTCTCACCGCCAACGCGGTCTTCGTACCGGATCACTCGAAGATCCCTTATATCAAACGGTAGCGGGGTCCCCTTCTCGGCGAGGATCAACGTTCCCGGGCGTAGCGCGTGGCGGACGCCGAGCTCGTAGAACACATTGGGGTTTAGATCGCTGAGGTCTGCGATTACCACGTCGGACTGCCCCAGGCGAAGGAGGAAATCGCGAGTAATGGAACCGCTCTTACTCACCTCGTCTGCGCGGATACAATCGAAGACTTGTCTGCGATTGATGCGCAGACCTTCCACCGCGTCCTTAATAATCTTGTGGTATCGATTGTGGAATTTTTGCTGGGTGGGGCCGCACCCAAAGGGCATGATCACAAAGCACTGTTTTCGCACGACATCCGACAGCATATCAAGAGGCAAACAACGGCTGTTCCTCGACGCCGAGCATAATACTTCAAGGTCCAGCTTTTAGCAACGCTAAGTCTCTTGTGTGTCGTTAGCACATGATATGTGCGTTTGAGATAGCACGTGATCTGTCCGCTTTGCAGCCAGTGAAGGTGGGAGAGCATGGAAGGAATGATCTCTTACAACGGAGGCCGCAGTGGAGCGGGCCGCGCGCTTTGCCAGAACGCATACCAGAAATAGAAGATTTCATGAGTTGCCACATTTTCGGTCACTACTGCCCCGTGTTCTTAGTGGCTGAGCCTTTCACCGAGACAAGCGACCTGTGTAAGGGCAATAATTCGATTCCCTTTCAGACTAGGTTGCGTGTCGCGCGGCGGGATAACTACACCTGCGAAGAATGCGGTCAATTGCTGCGCGAACACGAATTGGAATTTGACCACATTATTCCGCGTTCACTGGGCGGTACGTCAGAGGAGCACAACATTCGGTTGATGCGGCCGCAGTGCGGAAAGAACGCCGGGGGTCCTTCGAAACCCGAAGGGACTTCACTTCGTGAAGTCGCCGCCGAACACCGAAATGGGAGTATGATCGGTGTCGTTCTTCAACCAAAGAAGGAGATTCCGACCAGCAGAAATCCACTGGAAGGAAGATTATGTTTACTCGCTCTTTCGCCTTCCCCCTTTTTTGTCTCCTCTTTTTACTCTCGGCTTCCGCCGCGGCGCAAAGCGGTGATATTTCGAAGCCTGGCACGCCCGGCTCGGGCGATCCCGCCATAATGCCGCTTGCGAGCGGAGATGTCCCGGATTCCGGGAGGGCAGTTGTGAGCAACACGGCTGACCAGGAAGGCAAGATCAAGTTCCGCTCGCAGGCGATTCTGATTCAGGTTCCGGTCGTCGTCACCGATAAGTACGGCAACCACATTCACGGTTTGACCAAGGAAGATTTCCACGTCTTCGAAAATGGAAAAGAGCGGAAGGTCGCCGCGTTTGAAGAGATCGTTACCACGAACCGACAGCTTAATGAGGTTGCGCCAGAGAAAGGGGAGTTCAGCAATTTGACGCTGTCGGATGCGCAGCCGCGCACGATCACGGTCATCGCTCTCGATACCATCAACACTCCTTTTCTTGACCAGTACACCGGCCGCCGCGCATTGTTCAGGTATCTCGCCGACAATCTCGATTCTGGCCAGGTTCTGGCCCTTATGGTCATGACCAGCCACGGTCTCAAGGTTGTCCAGGGACTAACCAGCGACCGCGACCAACTGGTGCAGATGCTGAAAAAGGCGAGCGGAGAAGCGCCCAGCGTGCATGCCTCCGGCCCGGACACGCAGGCGAACGCCGCGGTCGGAGATATTCCTGACCTTCGCAGCGCTCAATCTGACATCGGCCATCCCTTGGCCGCTGCCGAAGCCTTCATTGCGTATGGCGACGCACTGGCCGCTTCGTTCCAGCAGCCAAAAGCCCTCGAAGAAACCCTGAACAGCTTCCTGGAGATTGCGTGGTCTCTTTCCGGCGTTCCCGGACGCAAGTCTCTGATCTGGGCTACCGGCGGATTTCCCTTCGAAATTTCATCCCCAGCACAGCTTCCTGGCTCGGGATATCTTGCCCCGCTTTATGAGCGCACCATGCAGGCGCTGGCTGCCGCCCAAATCTCCGTTTACCCGGTGGACGTTCGCGGATTGGTCGAAACTTCTTCCGCGGCTGTCGATTCCAGTAGTGCACTGACCTTCGCGAATCAGGTACACAACCGCGCCTGGTTCCAACAATCGACGATCGAGACCCTCAACGAATTTGCGGATATGACTGGCGGAAGGGCCTTCTACAATACCAACGATCTGGTTTCCAGCTTCAAACGCGCCGCCGCCGATGCCTCTTCCTACTACCTCGCCGCATACTACCTCGACACGCACAATAACAATTCCGGCTGGCGGCAGCTCAAGGTAATAGTGGATAAGAAGGGAGCGGAGGTCCGAGTCGCGAGGGTTTCTTCGTCACCAACGCGACCATGAATCCCGACGTGACGCGCAGCTCCGACTTGACCAATGCTCTCAGTTCTCCCATCGAAGGCACGGGCGTGCCGCTGAGCGTGAAGTGGGTGGGGACTTCGGGCGAGGGCGCAAAGAAAAAGACCGAGTTCATCGTCCATATGCCGGCCGGCGCAGTATCGATCGAAGCCAGCAACGGACAGAACCGCCTCAACTTTGACTTTGCGGCAGCCGCCTACCTCAACAACAACAAGACCGGCAAAGCGGCCATCACCACCAGCAAGACCGTCACCCCATCGGTCCCGGACGCGCAAATGGCATCCTTGCGGGCCAAAGGAATCGACATGAAGAATGCGCTGGAGCTTGGCCCCGGACAATACACGGTGCGGGTTGTGATCCGGGACAACGTCACGGGAAAGATCGGCAGTGTCACGGCGCCGCTCACCGTGAATTAGCATGCATGCGGCGTGATTCCAGTCTACTGCCGAGCGGTGGGAATCTCCGGGGCGGGCGGTGTGGCGATGGGAGCCATCGTACTCTCAGTCTCAGTGTCCGAAGGCATCTGCGGCAGCGGGCCTTCGAGGGCGACGGCCAGCACTTGATCCATGTTGTCGACGAAGTGTAATCTCATCGCGGTGCGCAGGTTCTCCGGCACCTCGGCTACATCCTTCTCGTTTTCCAGCGGGAGAATCACTTCGAACAATCCGGCGCGATGGGCGGCGAGCAATTTCTCTTTTAGGCCGCCGATGGGAAGGACTTTGCCGCGCAGCGTGATTTCGCCGGTCATGGCTAGATCGCGGCGCACCGGAATCCGGCTGAGCGCGCTGGCGAGAGCGGTGGCGATGGTGATGCCGGCAGACGGGCCGTCTTTTGGAATCGCACCTTCCGGCACGTGGACGTGAATATCGAGGTTGCGGTAGAAGTCGCGGGGCAATCCGAGCCGTGCCGCTCGCGAGCGAATGTACATCATGGCGGCCTGCGCCGATTCCTGCATCACGTCGCCCAGTTTGCCGGTTAAGGTGAGCTTGCCTTTGCCGTCAACGACCGTGGCCTCAGTGCTGAGGATAGATCCGCCAACTTCAGTCCAAGCCAGGCCGGTTACCAGGCCAACCTCGCTCTTTTCGTGGGCCAGGGTGTCGCGGAACTTCAGAACACCGAGCCAGTCGCCAATCTTTTCCGGCTGGATCGCGGCCGTGAAACTTGCGCCTTCTTTTACCACCTTGCGCGCAACTTTGCGGCAGATGTTGCCAATTTCCCGCTCCAGGTTTCGCACCCCGGCTTCGCGGGTATAACCGCGAATCATCTGCCTTATCGTGTCGTCGGGGAACTGCACGTTCTTTTCCGTCAACCCCGCCTGCAACATCTGCTTCTTGACCAGAAACTGCTTCGCGATCTCGACCTTTTCCGGCTCGGTGTAGCCGTGGAGACGCAGCACTTCCATGCGATCCTGGAGCGCGGGCGGAACGGTGTGAATCACGTTCGCCGTGGCCACGAAGAAGACTTGCGAGAGATCGTATTCGACGTCGAGGTAATGATCGACGAACATGAAGTTCTGCTCGGGATCGAGTACTTCGAGCAGCGCCGCCGAAGGATCGCCGCGGAAGTCCATCGACATTTTGTCGACTTCGTCCAGCATGAACACCGGGTTTTTAGTTCCGGCCTTTTTCATCATCTGGATGATCTGGCCGGGTAATGCGCCGATGTAGGTGCGCCGATGGCCGCGGATTTCCGCTTCATCGCGCACGCCGCCAAGTGACATGCGCACGAACTTGCGGCCGGTCGCTTTGGCGATCGACATCCCCAGCGAAGTTTTGCCCACGCCGGGAGGTCCGACGAAGCACAGAATCGAACCTTTGGGATTTTTCACCAACTGACGGACGGCAAGGAATTCGAGGATGCGTTCCTTGATTTTCTCCAGGCCATAATGATCTTCGTTCAGGGTTTTCTCGGCACGTGTGATGTTGCGGATTTCTTTCGATCGCTTCTTCCACGGCACCGCCAGCAGCCAGTCCAGATAGTTGCGAGAAACGGTTGACTCCGCCGACATGGGCGGCATCGCTTCCAGCTTCTTCAGTTCCTGAATCGCCTTGTCGCGAACTTCCTTAGGCATGCCCGCGGATTCAACCTTCTTCTTCAGTTCGTCGAATTCGCTCTTTTCGCCGCGGCCGAGTTCTTTTTGAATCGCTTTGATTTTCTCGTTGAGGTAATACTCTTTCTGCGCTTTTTCCATCTGCCGCTTCACGCGCGACTGGATGGTGCGGTCCATGTTGAGCTTTTCGATTTCCACGTCGAGCACGTCGCCAATGCGGTTCAGGCGCTCGGCGGGATCGAAGATTTCGAGCAATCCCTGCTTTTCTTCAATGGAAAGCTGCAGGTTGGCGGCGATACTGTCGGTCAGCTTTGCCGGATCTTCCATGCGCACAGCGGCGATCATGGTCTCGTAGTTCAGCGACTGGCAAAGCTTCACATATTGCTCAAACATGCCGGTGATGCGCTGCATGCCCGCTTCAATCTGCGGTGTCGTCTCGGTCGCATAACGGGCGACTCGAACCGTTGCTTGTAGATAGCCATCGGTTTCAATGACCTGCAAGATCTTGCCGCGCTCGATGCCTTCGACCAGCACTTTGATGTTGCCGTCGGGCAGTTTCAGGCTCTGCACGATGTTGACGATGGTGCCGACCTGGAAGATGTCCCCGGCTTTCGGCTCGTCGATCGAGGCGTCGTGTTGCGTGGCAAGAAATATCTTCTTATCGCTGGCCAGAGCTTCTTCGAGCGCACGGACGCTCGACTCCCGGCCCACCACGAACGGAGTCATCATGTAAGGAAAGATGACCACGTCTCGAATGGGCATCATCGGCAGTTTCTTGCTCTCGAACTTTTCCTTGGAATTGGGGTTCGACAACGCTGTCTCCCGTCTCTGGTCCTGGTTTTTTCTAACAGTCTTCGGCGAAACTCCAGCGCCTAAAGGCGCATTCGTAACACGGTATTTGCGGTATGCCTAAAGGCATACCCTGATACAGATCTTACTGCACCGCGGCTGTTAGCTTGCCGCTTTCTCGATCATGGCCAGCGAGACGTTGCGCTTCTCCACCATCTCGCGGGTTACTTCAAATTCCTTCACCTTCTTCTGGCTGGGCAGACTATACATCAGTTCCAGCATGAGTTCTTCGAGAATCATGCGCAAACCGCGAGCGCCGACTTTGCGCGCCATCGCCTGGCGCGCAATCGCGCGGTTGGCATCCTCGCTGAACTTCAGGCGCACATTTTCAAACTCGAACAGACGCTGGTACTGTTTCACGATCGCGTTCTTCGGGCGCGTCAAAATTTCCACCAGCGCGTTTTCGTCCAGTTGCTGCAGCACGCCCATCACCGGCAGGCGGCCGACAAACTCGGGAATCAGGCCGAACTTGATCAGATCTTCCGGCTGCGCTTCCGAGACCAGCTCAAAGTTGCGCAGCGCAGCCACGCCCGCCTCGGTTTCGGTATCTTCTCCCAGGCGGAAGCCGAGAGCTTTCTTGCCCACGCGCCGCCCGATAATTTTTTCCAGGCCGACGAAGGCGCCGCCGCAAATAAAGAGGATGTTCGTGGTATCGACCGGAGTAAATTCCTGGTGCGGATGTTTCCTCCCGCCCTGGGGCGGAACGTTCGCAATCGTGCCTTCGAGAATCTTCAGCAACGCCTGTTGAACGCCTTCGCCCGACACGTCGCGCGTGATCGAGGGGTTCTCGTCCTTGCGTCCGATCTTATCAATCTCGTCGATATAGATGATGCCGGTCTGGGTTCGGTTTACGTCGCCTTCGGCCGCCTGCAGCAGTTTAAGGATGATGTTCTCGACGTCTTCGCCCACGTAACCGGCTTCGGTCAGCGTGGTCGCATCCACGATCGCGAACGGCACATCGAGCATGCGGGCGAGGGTTTGCGCCAGCAGCGTCTTGCCGGTTCCGGTCGGCCCGATCAGCAGGATGTTCGACTTGGTCAGCTCGACGCCGTCGCCCGTGCGCTGGCGATTCATGTAGATGCGCTTGTAATGGTTGTAGACGGCGACGGCCAGCTTCTTCTTAGTCTGCTCCTGTCCGATGACGTACTCGTCGAGGAAGGTCTTCACTTCCAGCGGTTTCGGCAGCTGATTCGGGACCGCAGCCGCGGGGGTCGCGCTGCGGTCGTCTTCGAGGATCGAGTTGCAGACCGCTACGCACTCGTCGCAGATGTATGCCCGGGGATAGTCGCTCGGCGACGAGATCAGCTTCGCGACTGCGTCCTGCGACTTGTGGCAGAACGAACAGCGCAGCATCTCATCGGAACCCGATCTGGTTTTCACTCCGCGGTACTCCTTTTCTGGTGGCCTAGCCGTGGCTGGCTCCCGCTCCCGGCTGTGGCGCGGCAAGCCGCGCCTCTACATTATTATTATTGCCATTGCTTCACGAACTGGCGGCCCTGCCTCGATCCGTCTGGTAGATGATATCGTCGACGATTCCGTATTCCTTCGCCTGCTGCGAATTCATGATGAAGTCGCGCTCCACGTCCTTCTCTACTTTATCCAGCTTCTGGCCGGTGTGCTTGGCCAGTAACTGATTAGTAATCTCCCGCATGCGCAGGATTTCGCGGGCATGAATGTCAATGTCGGTGGCCTGGCCGGAAAGGCCGCCCATCGACGGCTGGTGAATCAGGATACGCGAATTGGGCAGCGCCAGCCGCTTTTTGGGTTCGCCCGCCGAAAGCAGCAGCGCCGCCATCGAAGCCGCCTGGCCAATGCAAATCGTGGTCACGTCGTTTCTCACGTACTGCATCGTGTCATAGATCGCCATGCCGGCCGTGATCGACCCACCCGGCGAGTTGATGTAGAGCTGGATATCTTTCTCCGGGTCTTCCTGCGCCAGGAACAGCATCTGGGCGATTGCCAGGTTGGCGACATTGTCATCGATCGGCGTGCCAATAAAGATGATATTGTCGCGGAGCAGCCGCGAATAAATGTCATAGGCGCGTTCGCCCCGCCCGGTCGATTCGATCACCATCGGTACCAGCATCATTTGTGGATTTTTGGAGTTCACGTTCGCCCTTTCCACACTCCCGCCCTGAAGTCGGTCTCGACGGCTCAGGGGAGGATCGAAATGGTCCGCATCATCTATCCAGCGGACTGGTGATACAAAAAGTCGAGGGTCTTCTCGTTGCGGATTCTTGTCCGTATCCTATCGAGGCCCCCATCCTGTGTCAAACGAGAGCGCACGGCTTCCGACGTCTGTTTTGACTGTCGGGCCAGCGCTTCCAGTTCCTGATTTAGTTCTTCATCGCTGACTTGTACATTCTCTTCCTCCGCCACTCTTTCGAGCAGCAGCGCAGCTTTTACATCGTGAATCGCCTGCTCGCGTTGTCCCGCGCGCAGACGGTTCAAATCCATTTTCTTCAGCTGCTCGGCGGTCAGACCCTGCGCCGCCAGCGCCCGCAGCCCCCGCTCCAGCCGAATGTCAATCTGCTGTTCGATCAGCGAATCGGGAACTTCAAAATCGTTCCGCTGAATCAGTTCTCCCACCAGCTTTTCCTTGGCCGCGCGTTCGGCCTCGCGCCTGCGCTCAGATTCCATCTGCTCGCGAATCGCCTTCCGTACATCTTCCATCGTCTGAAATTTGCCCAGTTGCTTGGCGAACTCGTCGTTCAGTTCGGGCAGACTTTTCTGTTTGATCGACTGCACCTTAACCGTATAGGTGAACGTCTTTCCCGCAAGGCGCTTGTCCTCGGTATCCTCCGGATAATTCACGTCAAACGTTCGCTCATCTCCCGGGCCCGTCCCACGCAGATGTTCGGTGAATTCCGGCATAGTGTTCTGGCCTGCGATTTCGACCAGCACTTCATCCATGTGGACCGGTTGACCTTCGCCGGACTTTCCTCCACCAGATTTGGGATTGCCATCGAGTGCGACCTGGGCGAAATCCCCATCGGCCAGGGCACGGCCCTCCACCGGATTGAAACTCGCATGCCGCTCGCGCACATCGCCGAGCGCCTTCTCCACGTCCTCATCGGAAACCGAGATCTCCGGTTTCTCGGCGCGCAGTTCTTTGTAACCCTCCAGCTTGATTTCCGGGAGCACCTCGAAGGCAGCTTTGAAGCGCAGCGGCTCGCCATCGTGCAGGTGCAGGTCGGTCACCCGAGGCTGCGATACCGGATGCAGGCTCAGCCTCGCAGCCTCCTGCCGGAAGAAGCGCGGGATCAGCGCCTCGACCATGTCGGTCTTGATTTCCTCGGAAAAACGCTGGCGAATGATCGATGCCGGAATATGACCGCGGCGGAAGCCGGGAATCCGCGCCACTTTCTGATATTTCTGGATCAGCGAGTCGGTTTGCCGATTGACATCCTCGACCGGAATCTCGACCTGAATCTCGCGCTTGGTGGCGCTTTCTCGGGAGGTGTTTTCCTTGGCCGAGCTTCCCTTGGTCAAACTATCGGTCGAACTGTCGCTCGAACTGTCGTTGGTCGCACTATCTTTGATCTCAGCGGGGCTCACAATTACCTTTCCAGCGCGGCAGCGGCAGCAGAGTCGGGAGGGTTGCTCCACTGCGACGCCTTACGCCGCATCTTTGAGTGTAAAGACTCTCGAAGAGCAACGTCAAACGGCAGAGGGGGAGATTCTACCCACTAAAGTAACGAGCAAGGCTTTAGTGTGGCGCGGACACTCCTGGAGATTTGTAATTTGGTAATTTGTAATTGGTAATTTGGAACCCCAACTTGCTTCAAAATACCAATTACCAATCACAAATGCCCGTCCCCAACTGGCTTACGGTTCTCAACGTTGAAGTCATCGCCTGCACGCGCTGTCCGCGTCTGGTCGCGTATCGCGAACAGATTGCCCGCGAGAAGCGTCGCGCCTACCGCGACCACGAGTACTGGGGCAAACCGGTTCCCGGCTTCGGCGATCCCCATGCTCGCGTCCTCGTCCTCGGACTCGCGCCCGGCGCCCACGGCTCCAATCGCACCGGACGCCCGTTTACCGGAGACGCCTCCGGAAAATTCATGTACCCGGTGTTGTACGAAACCGGCTTCGCGAATCAGCCGACAGCGACCGACCGGAACGACGGGCTGGTTCTGCGCGGTCTCTACATCACCGCCGCGGCCCGCTGCGCGCCGCCCGGCAATAAGCCTACGCCTCAGGAACTTGCCAATTGCGCCCCGTTTCTGGAACGTGAACTCGAAGGACTCAAAGATCTGCGCATCATTGTCGCCCTGGGAAGAATCGGATTCGAAGCCTATCTCAACTACCTGCTGCGAAAAAAGCAGATCGTCAGGAAGCGGGAGTATGAATTCCGCCACGGCGCCGAATACACCCTGCCGGATGGTCGCGTTCTCATAGCGTCCTATCATCCTTCCAACCAGAACACCCAGACGGGCAAGCTGACGCGGCGGATGTTCGTGGAAATCTTTCAGGAAGCAAGGCGCCTGGCCGATCGACAGTAAGCCGAACCGTAAGCCGAAGGAGTGCGGACATTTGCCAGGCAGACATCTGCTAAAGGAGATTGCCGACCATGCCGATAGAGGAATGGGGCGGATTCCGCGGCAGCGGACACCTCTGGGCCGGCATGGGGGCTCCGTCGCTTCGGGATGCGCCGCCCTTAGTCTTTCGTAGTGATGGGGCTTGCCCCGTTTCGAAAGAAACGGCAGGTTGGGTCTCTACGTCAGATCTGAAGATCTGGAGATCAGAAAATCTGAAGACCAGGCGGAGATCGGACGCCACTTTAGAACCCCACGAACACTGGCTCCGGCTCGAGCACGATGCCCCACGCTTCCTGCACGCCGTGCTGGATTTCATCTTTCAGGCCGACAATATCGCTCGCCTTCGCGTCTCCTCGCGCGTCTCCTAGATTAATCAGCGCCAGCGCATGTTTGTGCGAAATCCCGGCCGCTCCCCTTTTATATCCTTTGCGGAATCCCGAGTGTTCCACCAGCCACGCCGCCGAAACCTTATGGTGCGCATCGAGAGCGGGGTAGCTGGGAATCTCGAGCCCTTTGGATGCGGCGCGCGCGGCCAGGTCTTTGAACTGCGCCGCGCTGAGCACGGGGTTCTTGAAGAACGATCCAGCGCTGCGGCAATCGTCGTCTCCGGGGACAATCAGCATGCCTTTGCTGCGCCGGATTTCGCGCACCGCCTCGCGCACTTCGGCGAGCGACGGCGGCGTCTTTTTTTCGGCAAAATGTTTTTGCAGATCGGCATATTTCAAACTTGGAGCGCCACCGCGCTGCAACCGGTAGTTCACCCGCAAGATGATGTACCGGCCACGTTCGGTGCTGTTAAAGATGCTGCCGCGATAACGGAATTCGCACGCCGGCTTGGGCAACACCACGATGCGGTCTTCTTTTAGATCGAAAGCCCGCACCGATTCGATGGTGTCAGAGACCTCCTGCCCGTAGGCGCCAACATTTTGCACCGGCGTGCCCCCGACGCTGCCCGGAATACCGCTGAGGCACTCGACTCCGGCCGAATTCTGCACCACCGCCTGCGCGACAAAGTCATCCCAATTGACGCCCGCGCCCACGCTGAAGAGCACGGCGTTGCCGCTTGCGTCAGTCGTATTTGGAGTCGTGATGCCGCCGAGCCCGATTCTCAGCACCAGCCCCGGCCATCCCGAATCGGCGACCAGGAGGTTGCTTCCTCCTCCTAGCACAAACAGCGGCAAGTCGCGGGTGCTCGCGAATTGCGCCGCCTCCCGAACATCGTCTTCTCTCTTCAGTTCTGCGAAGTAGCGAGCCGCTCCGCCTACCTGCAAGGTGGTCAGTGGCGCCAGCGGAACATTTTCCTGAATCGTCATCAAATTTGAGATTTGTAATTTGTAATTCAAAACCTGCGAGTTCGATTTTCCAATTGCTAATTCAGCATAGTCACAAACGCGATTTCTCTCTATAGTTAGTTGAGCATCTCAAATTGCAAATTACAAATTACCAATCACAAATTTTAGGAGAGTCCATGTATCCGGAAATTATGGTGATCCCGATGCGTGAAGAACTGACGCGTCTGGGAATTGAAGAGTTACGCAGCGCCGCCGACGTGGATCGCGTCCTGGCGGCTTCCCCGGGCCCAACCATGGTGGTCGTAAATTCCATCTGCGGATGCGCTGCCGGCCGTATGCGTCCCGCGGTGCGTCTCGCGCTGCAGCACTCGACTATCCCCAACATCATCGTCAGCGTGTTCGCGGGACAAGACAAGGAAGCGACCGAGCGCGCCCGTTCTTACTTCACCGGATACCCGCCATCTTCGCCTTCTATCGCGATTCTGCGCGAGGGCAAGCTGGTTTACATGATGCAGCGTCATCAGATCGAAACCCGCGAAGCGTCTGCCATCGCCGCCGATCTGAAAGCCGCCTTCGATCAGCATTGCGCTGTGGCGACGCGCTAGCTGGTCTCCACATTTGATGGAGAAGACTCGACGCTTTCATCGCTCGGTAATCTATTGACGACATTTAACCAACCGCCGGTCCCCGATTTTGGATACGAGGCCCCTGCGCCGAATCGAAAGTTGTGGAAGTGGTCCCTTCTAGCAGGCGTTGTCGTTCTGCTGTTCTTGACATGGCAGTGCGGTTCTGCTCTCTTGCAGGGTCCAGGTCTGGCAAATCAGGCTGTTCGGCGTTTTCATCAACAGCTGAATACCGGAGAATACGAGGAAATCTACCGAGAGGCAGATGAGAGGTTTTCCGAGGACGGCAGACATGACGAGTTGGTAAAGGCCTTGAAGTCGGTGCATAGCAAACTCGGCGACGCGGCCAAAGAGAGTTTCCTGAATATTAGTGTCAAGGCGACGACTAGCGGAACTGCATTAAGAACCCAATACAACACAACCTTCACTCGGGGATCAGCGGTCGAGACCTTCACTTGGATTAAGCAGAGTGGTAGGTTGAAGCTCTATGGCTACACCGTTGAGTCAAACGCATTGCTGGAGAATTAGCTCTTTCACGAGAAAAAATATGAAACATCTACTGCTTCTACTCCTCGCGCTCCCCGTATCGTCGCCTTCGTTAACAGCGTGGGCTGCCGACGCCTGGCGAACTCCCTCCACGCAGATCGATGCCGTCTATCCCCAGGTCGAAGCGCTCTATTTCGACTTGCATCGCAATCCCGAGCTTTCCTATCACGAGGAAAAGACTGCGGCCAAGATCGCCGAACAACTGCGCCAGCTCGGATACGACGTGACTACCGGATTTGGCGGCACCGGTGTGGTCGGCGTTTTCAAGAACGGCTCCGGCCCGGTGGTCATGTTGCGTGCCGAGCTCGATGCCTTGCCGGTCCCGGAGAAAACCGGTCTCCCTTATGCCAGCCATGTCACCACGCACGACGACCGCGGCGTCGAAGTCCCGGTGATGCATGCCTGCGGCCACGATCTGCACATGGCGATCGGCATCGGAACCGCTGCCCTGCTGGTGCAGAATAAAGACCGCTGGCACGGAACCTTTATCTACGTCGGCCAGCCCGCCGAGGAGCGCATCGGCGGCGCCAAAGCCATGATCAAAGCAGGATTGTTCACGCGCTTTCCCAAGCCCGACTTCGCCTTCGCGGTGCATGACAGCAACGGACTCCCCGCCGGGAAAGTCGCCTACACACCCGGTTTCAGCGCGTCGAACGCCGATTCCGTAAACGTCACGGTGTACGGGGTCGGCGGACACGGCTCGGCTCCACAGGAGACAGTCGATCCCATCGTGATCGCCGCGCGGACGATTGTGAGCTGGCAGACCATTGTGTCGCGCGAGATTGATCCGCAAGAGCCGGCCGTTATTACCGTGGGTGCGATCCATGGTGGCACGAAGAACAACATCATTCCTGACGAAGTGCTGATGCAGTTAACGGTGCGCTCCTACAAGGATGAGGTGCGCAAGCACCTGCTGGCTTCGATCGAGCGCATCGCCGATGCGGAAGCCGCGGCTGCGGGCGCGCCCAAAAAGCCGCTGGTCGAAATCGAGGAAGGTGTCGGCGCAGTTTACAACGATCCTCCCACCACCAACCGTCTCGCGGACCGGCTGAAGCAGGTCATGGGAGACGGCA
>Ga0187858_10003627_pt1 | contig 14887 bp, 10 predicted proteins | sample June2016WEW_8_15_FD_133015 | JGI IMG/M metagenome (GOLD analysis project Ga0187858, IMG submission 133015) | Peatland microbial communities from SPRUCE experiment site at the Marcell Experimental Forest, Minnesota, USA - June2016WEW_8_150 | ecosystem: Environmental > Terrestrial > Soil >...
TAATACCCACCGGGGGGGACGATAAAAACGTTGGCGCGGTACGCCGGGGGAGGGTGGGGGGGGGGGTGGGGGTGGGGCTTCTGGGCCGCACGCGACGAAGGGATTGTTGGGCCGGGCGGCGCGAGTAAAATCGGATGATCGAGCGGCATGGTCCATCTGGTCATCAATACCTATCGCGATGCCCGACCGCAGCGCAACGCGGAATTGGAGGATGCGCTGCTTCGCAACAAGCGGTGTCCGCACATCCGCGTGGTTCACGAGATTCCCGACCCGCCGCGGCTGACCATCCGCCAACTGCTCGCCGAAGCGGTTCGGCGCGTCCAGCCCGACGACGTGGTGATCATCGCCAACACCGATATCTACTTCGACGACACCGCCCGGTGGCTGGAAGTGATTGCCCCTCAGGAATGTTTTGCCCTGTCGCGTTACGAAGGGCATCAGAGCGAGCAGGTCAGCCCCGAGCCCCATCGGAGTCAGGACGCCTGGGTTTTCCGCGGTCTGCCGCCGGACGTTGCCGCCGATTTCACGCTCGGAGCGCACGGATGCGACAATCGTCTCAATCGCCTTCTGCTCGACGCCGGATACGCGGTTTACAACCCGTCTCTGTCGATCAAGGCGCATCACCTTCATATCAGCGGACTACGGCCATCCCCGCCGGAGAACAAAATTCCCGGCCCGTACCATTTCCCCCCGGCCTGCACCATCGATTACATCCAGAGCTGCCACCGCATCCTCGCCGAACATCCCGACCGCGCCGAAGCGCTCAGCCTCGTCGGCGCCAAAGCGTTTGAAACCGGCGATCCCCAGACGGCCGCGATTTTCTTTCGCCGCGCCATTGCCCTGCGGCCGGATCGGGCGATCTATCACCGCAATCTCGGCTTCGCCCTGGCGGCCTCGGAAGAATTTTCATCAGCCGTCGATGCCTATCGCGAAGCGCTGAAACTCGATCCCGCCAACGCCGACGCCTATCACAAAATGGCCGTCGCTCTCCGCAGGCTGGGGAAATGGGACCAGGCCGTCGACGCTTGCCTGCAATCGGTCGCCCTGCGCCCGGATTCTCCGGAAACTTTGAACGGCCTGGGCAATTGCTACATCGCCAAAGCGGATTGGCCCCGCGCCATCGAATGCTTCCAGCAGGCGCTGGCGCTGCAGCCCGACTACGCCGAGGCGCACAGCAACCTGGGTTTTGTCCTGCAATCGCAAAACCGACTGCCCGAGGCGATCGCCGCCTATCGACGCGCCCTCGCCCTGCGTCCGCAATTGGACGTGAGCTGGTGCCATCTCGGCAACGCCCTGGCGGCGGACCTTCAGTGGGATGAGGCCATCGCCGCGTATCAGCGGGCGATCGCCATCCGACCGGATTTTTACGAGGTCTACGTTCGCCTGGCCGACGCCCTGCGGGCCAAGGGAGATTACCCCGCGTCGATCGCCGCTTGCCGCCGCGTGCTCGACGAATGGGTGGACTACGCCGAAGCATCGGATTCCATGGGCCAATCGCTGCTGGCCCTGGGCGATCTCGACGGCGCCCAACTCGCCCACGAGCGGGCCCTGCGGATGCGCCCGGGCTATGCCCCGGCCCTGGCGAACCTGGGCAACGTGTATTACCTGCGAGGCCAATTCGCCGCCGCCGCCGCCGAACAACGCAAGGCGCTGCACATTCAACCCGATCTCGCCGAAGCCCACTGGAATCTGGCCCGCATCCTTCTTTTGCGAGGCGATTTTCAAGAGGGTTTTGCCCAATTCGAATGGCGTAGAAAAGCCGCGGAATTCCGGCCCGGCCTGCCGGAATTCCCCCAACCGACGTGGGACGGCGGCGACCTGGCCGGCCGGACAATCCTGCTGCATGCCGAGCGGGACATCGGCGATACGATCCTCTTCGCCCGTTACCTTCCGCTCGTAGCCCAGCGCGGCGGGAAAATCATCCTGCTCGCTCAACCCTCCATGCAGCGATTGCTGCGCACCATTCCCGGAATCGTTCAATGCCTCACGTTCAAAGATTCCCTGCCGGAATTTGACGTGCATTGCCCGCTCCCCAGCCTCCCGCACGTGATGGCCCTCACCCGGCCCCAGGACGCCCCCTGGCAAGGCCCTTATCTGCATGCGGATGCCCCATCGCAGCAAATGTTTTCCGACCTGTTACAGCGAGCGCAGGGCCGTCTGAAGGTGGGATTGGCCTGCCCGCCGACTGTCCAGCCAGGCGCCAGATCGATTTCCCTTGCCATGCTGGCCGGGCTGGCGAATCCGGGCATTCAATTTTACTGGCTCCAGCCCGCCGAAAATTCACGCCAATCCCCGCCTCCCGCGACGGATTTGAATTTGATCGATCCGACCCAGCGTCTGAAGGACCTGGCGGACGCAGCCGCATTGATCGCACAACTCGATCTGATCGTCAGTGCCGATGGCGCGACGGCGCAATTGGCCGGCGCGTTGGATCGGCCGGTCTGGATGCTCGTGGAAGCGGCCCCCGATTGGAGATGGATGCTGGATCGTAGCGATTCACCGTGGTATCCGAGCCTCCGTCTCTTCCGCCAAAAGCGGCCGGGCGATTGGGCGGAGCCGATCGGCGAGCTGATTGATGCGTTGCAGGGGCAGCAGCAGGGGCAACAGGGGCAGCAGGGTCATCACTGATTGTTTCCTGGTAGCCCAGGGCGATTTAGCGGCGGGGCGCAGCACCGCGGGTTCTCGCGCAGCGCGGCTTCTTATCCGTTTTTAATAGCTGCGGGCGGCAGCCCGCAGACCCCTTGCCGAAAGACACCCGATGATCCGCCAAGCTCAGCCCTCAATTCGAATCGCATACCCTATTCCGCGCCCCCCAATTCGGCATCCCCCGAAAACGAGTTGCAACCCACGGGCCGCTCCTCAACCGTCCTTCAGCCCCGCTTGTCCGACCTCTGCATTACCTCAACGCCGCTTCCTCCTCTCCCCGCCTGTGGTGAGCCCGTCGAACCGCGCCCCGGCATCCAGAACTGAAACGCGTCTCCTTTCTCCTTTCCACTTTCTACTCTCTCGCGCAGCGCCTTTCTCCTTTCTCCCGCTCTACTTTCTCGCGCAGCGCGGCTTCTCCCGTCCGGCGCGTATGATAAATCCCGCAACCGTTGACCCTCGTCAGAGTGGCTTGGAGTTTCGCCGACCCGCTTGAACTTCCGCGCAATTGGCAATGAACAGCGAGAGTCTGTACAAGATATCCACGCTCATGCGCAATTCACCGGAGACCTGCAGGCGACATTGTGCTGCGCGGATTCCAGGGTTGCTCGTGGATTCAGCGGAGTTTCCCCGTACACCATTGCGAGCGACCGGCACCTAGCTCGAGGTGAATTCCATGGAAACGGACGTACGCTACCAAGTGTTCGTCAGTTCGACCTTCCGCGACCTCACAGAGGAACGACGAGAGGTCATGCAATGCCTATTGGATATGGACTGCATCCCCGCAGGTATGGAGCTATTTCCGGCAGCCGACGACACGGCTTGGAAGTTGATCACCCGCGTGATTGACCAGTCCGATTACTATGTGCTCATCATCGGCGGCCGATACGGCTCGATCGACGCATCTGGCATCAGCTACACCGAGCGAGAATACGACTACGCCGTCTCGGTTAAGAGATCCGTACTCCCATTTCTGCACGAGCACCCAGATCAGATTCCGGCGGGGAAGTCAGAAATGGAACCAACCGCCCGGACATGCTTGGAGCGGTTTCGCCAAAAGGTTCAAGATGCACATCATTGTAAGCACTGGAACAGCCCCCATGATCTTGCCGGCAAAGTTTCGCGCTCGCTCATAGCCACAATCAAGGGTGCTCCCGCAATCGGTTGGGTCCGAGGCGACCAAGCCAGGAGGATCGAGGACGTACAACGACTAGCCGATCTCCAGCAAAAAGTTGGCGCCCTCGAACAAGAGAACGCAATTCTCAGCCGGGCTCAGGACGCCGTTCTCGCTAAACGTGTACCAAGGATCGCTACGGAGTATTCCCCGCTTTTTCGCGTATTGAGACTGTATATAGAACTCGTCCCTCCGCCCGAATCGAAAGATTTCAATGGTCAAACACTTCGCGATGCAGTCACGTCATGTGGCGGAGCGTACGAACAGGTCGCCACGCTTGTGGCGGAGTTCGATCGAGCGAAACATCCTGGCGTATACTACACGGCGCTGGACGTTTTGCGGGCTCTCACTCCTCTCCGCACAATACCTAGGACCGTAACTGATGCTACCAAGTGGAAGAACGACGCTAGCACGTTCCTTTCCCTGTGTGAGAATCTGGACGGAATTATTCAGCACGAGAACTGGGGGCCGGAATAATCGGGAATAATCGGGGGAATAATCGGGACGGCTCCGAATTGTGAGGTACCTTCATAATTCAGAGCCGTCCCGATTTATTCGTTCCCATTTATTCGTCCAGAGTTGTCCCGATTTATTCGTCTTAGTAGTTCACTTCTGGGTCCGCTTTTACACTGGCCGAGTAGAACCTCTCGTCCGCTGACTTACAGATGCTGCCCAAATGTCGTATGTTCTCCCAATAAAGTCGAGGCGACACGTAGACCCTGATCGGGGCGAGGAATGCCGCTGGTTCGTTGAAGATCGAATCCTTGAGGTGTGAAACCTCAGTAATCGGAAATTGTTGTCCTGTCCGCTCGTCAACAACAGTCAAGATTCGATTGCCCGCTTTGCCCCAAGGCACGTCAACCAGTACCTCAAATGGGCTAATTTTTGCCGATAGACCCATTTTCTCCTGAAAAGCCGCGATGAAACACTGTCGTAGATCGCCGACATTGTTCCACCTGATCGGAACTAGCGAGCCGTGTACTGAAGTCTGATTTACGATTGTCCAGTACACATTGTGACGCGCGGTAAATTCTTTAGGCACTTCATCGCTGCGCGTGTACCTCGCGATTGGAAGATAAATATCGCTGAACGACGGAGAAGCATGCAGCTTCACGAGCGGCTCAAGTGCAATTTTGGCCGGCATCCGTTTCCCATCCTGAACACTCTCCCGATCTGGCGCGCTGTCCAGCATGGGAACTATTACCTGATTGATTGCCTGTTGTTCGCTTATACAACTCTTCAGCTTCCCCACAAGCGACCGAAGTGCCACTATGTCCTGCCGCACAAATGGGGCGACGAATGCGTGGAACATGGCGATCACGGATCGGATGTGCTCTTCCCAATAAAGGGCCGCTAGCATCTGTTCCTGAACTATCATGAAGCCCTCTACCGCTGGAACACCCGAAAGTGCAACGCCGAGTTTCTTGCTCAGGTCAACTGGTCGCAATGATTGGAAGATTCGCTGAAGATCGAGTCCAAGACCGTAAGTGAGTCCACAGTGGTGGGAATCGCGTCGAAGGTAATCAAGCTTGTCGGTATCGATCGGTCCATCTAGGAGGTCTGACAAAATCGGAACTTTCTTCTCCAGCACCTTTGCAGCTTCATTTGCGTGATTGCTGCCCCAGCCCTTTTCAATCGCGGAGCGCAACTCTTTATCCGTTTCCAACAGGGATAGAGTGTACGCTGAATGCGACACGAGATCCTTAGCTTCGTTTGCATGTTGCGTGTCTGTGAATCGACTTGCGACGTACTGCTCCATCACGTGTGCAAACGGATAGTGTCCAATGTCGTGAATAAGCGCAGCAAGCATGCAGCCTTCGAGGTTTAGGTCCGTAAACAGTTCACGGAAAGCGGGAAGGCTTTCCATTCTTGTCAGTGCCTGCCGCGTGGTTTCCAGCGTACCCAAGGAATGCTCGAATCGGCTGTGGGTTCCTCCAGGAAAATACCATTCGCAAAATGAAAGCTGTTTTGTGAACCTCATGCGCTGCATAATCTTGGTGTTAATCACTTGGAGCACAGGCGATCCAACTTGCACCTGTCCGGTCACAGGCAACGCGATCGCGCCACGCGACCCGTCAGTGTGAATAAACAAACGGTCTGTCGCGTGGATTACGTGCAGAGGATCAGAGACCCCGCGGTAACGCGATCTTGCATCAGACCAGGAGGTGATTCGACCGTTTTCTAGCGCCTGACAAAATTCCAAATAGGCGAGATTCTGATCCGGGCTAGCCCCGTCAAGAAAAGCGTCCGCCATTGTTGCCAACAGGTGACCGAGCGCACGGAAATCGGAAGCCATGAAGGAGTCCATCGCTTCGTGTCGATCCAACTCGTCCCGGATATGCGTCTGTTGTTCAACAGTTTTGAACCTGTAGTCACCTCGCTCTATAGTCAAGGGTGACGAGTCACTTTCTCGGTGGCCAGATCCAAAGTCGATAATTAGTAACCCGTCGCGGTAAACGTGTTCGCTTAGCAGAACGTTGTTAATATGAAGGTCGCAATGAGTGCGACCGGCACTGTGCAGGTATTCCAGTGCGTCGAGAAGCTGCCGCACGATGAAATCGGCTTGGACAATGCGCAATTTCTTTCCGTCCTCTTTGAATTCGCGAAATGTCTGACCGGGGTGGTACGTGCAGATATAGAACGGTTGCGGCGGTAGGAACCCACTCTCGTAAACACGCGGCAAGCAGCGATGGTTCAATGGAGTTAATATTTCGACCTCTTTGCGGAGGGTCTTTATCACGTCGGCCAACTGAGCCTCTCCCGCAATGTCTTGGCGCATTGTTTTCAAGCAATAGAGAGCCCCCGATTGGACGTGTCGAACAGCGTGCGCTACACCCGTCTTTCCCTTTTTGATCTCTACCACGTAGGCATATGCAGAGCCAACTGCATCGGCGATTTGTGAAAGATGTTGGGGCCAGGTCACGGAAGGAAGACTTTCGCGCGTCGCCATAAATACTCCACCTTTGCAGTGACCTGCCCCCCATCTTCGTACCACCTGCTATGCGAGTTTGACCAATTTCTCGCCATCGGGGATGGAAACGGGGGATGGAAAAGGGGGGATGGAAAAAGGGGGGGATGGAAAAGGGGAAATCACTTGATATCGCCATTCCGCCGACCGTTGGGTACCCTCCCATCGTGCCAAGAAATGTTCGAGCGATGAAACCGCGACGCGATCGGGACGTCTGGGTTCCATTTCCCATTGAGAAAACTGTCCACGTCCGGCTCCATTGCCTCGAGCGATTCTCCCGACCGACACGTGCACATTATCCACGGCATGCGCATCGCGAACAAGCGGGCGCAATTCGCGCAACATAGGTCCAAAGTAGGCCCATCTTCCCGACAATTCAGCCCGTCACGCCGATTTAAGAGGCCCGCAGCCCCGATCGAGTTGGCGTTTTTGGCTTGGCGCCCTTCGCAGCTTCGCGGTTCGATCGCCTCCGTAGTTGCCTCTGCTTCTCTTCAAAATCGTTCCAAAATCGAGCCGATCGGCGAAAAGCGAATGAAGCTCTTTCAGATCCTTCCAAATCGCGCCCAAAATCAAAGGGCGATTCGCCCTTTTGGCCGGCTCCGATTGTCCATTTTTTGCCCCGCCAAAAACATAAAACCAATCTCGCGACGCCGTTGCGCCCGACCTGCCAAAACGTGCAATTACAGTTCGAAGCGCGCCCCGGACCCTAAGAATTGTTTTTGAAAAATCGGGAATCTTGCTCGCAATGCTCTGTCGCGCAAGGCGATACGTCAAAACAATCAGGTTGCCTTGGCAAGCGGGGGGGATTTGGGGGTGACGGAGACGACTACGGGGCTTTGGCGTTTGGAGGGGGCCATCGCATCGCGGATGCTGCGGGCGATGCCGGCGGCATCCAACCCCACCTCCGCAAGCTGCTGCTTGCGAGTTGCGTGGGCGATCAGGCGGTCCGGGATGCCCAGTAGCGTCAATCGGCCCGTCGGCAGGCGTTGGCTGACCGCGTGTTCCACCACCGCCGCTCCGAAGCCGTTCTGCAGCGAGTGATCCTCCACGGTGAGCACTGGATGCCCGCTGCGCAGCACGCGGGCGAGCATCGGGCCGTCCAGCGGCTTGCAGAAGCGAGCGTCGATCACTTCCACGGCGATGCCGTCGCTGGCGACTTCCTCCGCGGCCCGCATGACGTTTTCCGCCAGTGCCCCGTAGACGATCACCGTGGCGTCGCTGCCCTCGCGCAGCACCCGGCTGCGGCCGACCTGCCATGGGGCAGTGGCTTCCACACGCAGCGTGGGGTCGATTGTTTCCTCGAAGTTCTGCATCGGCACGTTGTCGCGCGGGTAGCGGAGGGCGCTGACCGTTTCCAGGGACAAAGCCAGGCGCAGGGCGCGATTCAATTCCGCCTCGTCGCTGGGGGCCATCAGGACCATGCCCGGCAGGGGACGCAAAAAGGCTTGGTCCATGAACCCGTGATGCACCGCCCCGTCATCCCCGACGAATCCGGCCCGGTCCATGCAGAAGACCACCGGCAGGTGGTTCAGGGCGATCTCCTGCCAGACCTGGTCGAACGCCCGTTGCATGAAGGTGGAATAAATGGCCGCGAAGGGGCGCAGGCCGGTCTTGGCCATGCCCGCGGCCATGGCCGCCAGGTGGCTCTCGCAGATGCCGGTATCGAAGAACCGACCGGGGATCTCCTTCTCGAATTTCGACAGCCCCGTGCCGTCCGGCATGGCGGCGGTCAGGGCCACCACGCGCGGGTCCTTCTTGGCCAGGGCGATCATTCCATCGGCGTACGCCGCCGTCCACGCTTTGCCCGGGCCTTTGGTGATTTCCACGTGGCAGCCGTTCACCTGGAACGCCGAGGGGCTGTGGAACTTGGTCGGCTCGGCGCAGGCGATCTCGTAGCCGTTGCCCTTGACCGTCTTGACGTGCAGGAGCATCGGCCCTTTGACGTGCTTGATCTCGCCGAGCATGTCGATCAGCCCGGGCAGATCGTGGCCGTCCAGGGGTCCCATGTACTTGATGCCGAGATTTTCGAAGATTTGCCCCGGCCACAGGGCGCTCTTGACGCCTTCGGAAACGTGCCGCCAGACCTGCTCCACCGTATGCCCGACGCTGCTGGGCAGGCGGCCGACCAGCTTTTCCGCAAACCGCTTGGCTTCCCCGTAGGTGGTGCTGACCCGGACGCGTTCCAGGTATTGGCCGAACGCACCCTGGGGCTTGGAGATGCTCATGCCGTTGTCGTTCAGGATGATCAGCAATTGTCGGTGCAGCGTCCCGGCATTATTCAACCCCTCGAACGCCAGGCCGTTCACGATGGATGCATCTCCCACGACCGCCACGACGTTGCCCGGCCTGTTTTGCAATTCCGCCCCCCGGGCCATGCCCACCGCGGTGCTGATGGCGGTGCCCGCATGGCCGACGGCAAACAGGTCATACGGCGATTCCAGCGGGCTGGGGAACCCGCCCACCGAGCCTTTTTTCCGCAGGGTGGGAAACATCCCGGCCCGGCCGGTCAGCATCTTGTGCGGATAGCACTGGTGCCCGACGTCCCACAGCAGCCAGTCCGGTCCCGTGGGGAAGGGGCCAAAGTCGTACACGTAATGCAATGCGATGGTGAGTTCGGCCACGCCAAGGTTGCTGGCCAGGTGCCCCCCGTTCTTGCTGACCGAATCGACGATCCTCTGGCGGATCTCCGCCGCCAACGCGATCAGTTCCTCCATCGAGAGTTTGCGGATGTCGGCGGGGACGTGGATCGAGTCCAGCAAGGCCATGTGATGCGGCTCCTACCCTGACGAAGTAGACCTTTGTACCTTTTTGGGTCGTTGGCGTCCAGGGCTCATTCCCCCCGCAATCTTTTGATTCCACAAGGATTACATGTTTCGCTCGACCACGAACCGTGCCAGCGCCCGCAGGCCTTCGGCGGTGGGACCGAACGCCTCGATGGCCTTCAGGGCGGCGGCCAATTGCCTCTGCGCTTCCCGCTGGCTGGCTTCCAGGCCCAATAACATGGGATAGGTGACCTTGCCCTTGGCCGCGTCCTTGTTGGTTGCTTTTCCGATTTGCTCGGCCGTGGCCGTCTGGTCCAGAATGTCATCGACGATCTGAAACGCCAAACCCAAGTGCCTCCCGTAGGCGTCCAGGGCCGCCAATTTCGCCGGCTCCGCCCCGGCGGTGATCGCACCCATCCGGCACGACGCCCTCAGTAGTGCCCCGGTCTTCATGCGGTGCAGCCGCTGTAAATCCGCCAGCTTGGCCGGCCGCTGCTGCGGATCGATGTCGATCACCTGCCCGCCGATCATCCCCTCCGGCCCGGCGGCCGACGCCAGCTCCCGCACCAACTGCGGCGACACCGCCGCATCGGCATCGCCGGCCAGGATCGCGATCGCCTCGCCGTAGACCTTGTGGTTGGTGGGCCGGCCGCGGCGCAGATCGTCATCATCCATTGCCGGCAGATCATCGTGCACTAGGCTGAAGGTGTGGATCAGCTCCATCGCGGCCGCCGCCGCCAGGGCTGATTTCCAGGCCGCCGCGGCTCCCGGCGGCCGGGGCATCCCGCAGGCCTTGGCACATTCCAGGACCAGTGCCGGCCGCAGGCGTTTGCCTCCGGCCATCAGGCTGTACTCGATGGCCTCCAGCAGCCGCGGTGGGGCGGCGGGATACCGCTGCGGCAACCCCTTCAGATAGCCCGTGACCTGCTCGGCGCTGTCTTTCAACAGCGTTGTCGCATCCACCTCCGACGGTGCTGCCGGCAATCCCGCTGGATTCACGCTTGCCTCTTCCCGGGCTGCTTTAACAGCCCGTTGCCACCCTACGAATACCCCCTCGTTTCTCAAGCCGACCCTTCTTCCAGCGGCTCGGACTGAATCCCGCCGTCGGCCGACTTGGACAACAGCTCGATCTGCTTTTGCGCCGCGTTCAGGACGGAGCGGCAATGCTGGATCAAAAACGTCCCGCGCTCGTACCGGGCCAGGCTCTCTTCCAGGGCGACCTGTCCCCCCTCGATGTCCGCAAGGATCTTCTCCAGTTCCGCCAGAGCCTCCTCGAACGAACGCGGCGCAACCTGCTGTTTCTTGGCCATTTGCCGCCATTATACGTCCACGGCCCGCAAATCCAGGCCAGCAAGCCACTTGTTCGACAGGCGTAGGCGGCGGCATAATTCCGGCGTGCAATATTCCGCCCCTTCAAGCGTTATGGAAATGGAAGACCGGAGTTGTCGATGCGAACGCGGTCGGCTGGTCCGATGACAACCCCGGTCCAGGGCGACGACGCGGACCTGGTCCGCCGGTTGCGCGCCGGCGATGCCGCCGCCGGCGACCAGCTCGTCGCCAAGTACTGCCCGGCCCTGCTGGGATATCTGCGGCGCCTGGTCAAGAACGACCATATCGCCGAGGAATTGCACCAGCAGACTTGGGCCGGGGTTCTGGAACATCTGGACCGCTTCGACGTTGCCTCCGGCGCCGGTGGATTCAAGGCGTGGCTGTTTCGCATCGCCACCAACAAGGCCAACGACCACTGGCGGTCCCAGGGACGCGAAACAGCCGCCCTCGACGGCCTGAAGCTGGTCAGCGACGAACTGGCGCCCGACGCCAGCTACGGCGTCGAAAACGCCGAGCAGATGGACAAGTTAACCAAGGCCATCGGCATGCTGCCGGAACTTCAGAGGCAGATCCTCATGTTGCGGTACTACAGCAATCTCAAGTTCATCGAGATCGCCCAGATTCTGGGCTGTCCGTTGAACACCGCCCTGGGGCGAATGCACAAGGCCATGCTCCGGCTCAAACAGGTGATGTCATGAAAGAGAGCCTGCTGGAACAACTCGACACCCAAGCGATCCTTCTGTTGTACCTGGCCGATGAACTACCCGCCCAGGACCGCCGCAGTGTCGAGCAAAGACTGGCCGCCGATCCGGCCCTGGCCCAGCAACTGAAGTCCCTGCGTGATCTGTACGAATCGTGCCGAGAGGCGATGTCAGCCCACGAGGCAGGGCGGCAGGAGGCTCTGGAGGCCGCCGCGTCCCGCGGCGCGTCGCGCCTGATGCATCGCTGGGCCGAGCAGCGCCGCCGCCCGGCGCCCGCCGTCCTGGAAACGGCGCGATCGATTCACTGGCTGCGTTACGGTCTTTCCGCCGCCGCCTTGCTTTTGCTGAGCTGCGGCATTTGGTGGGGCTATCACCGCTCGGCCGTCCAGCCCAGCCCTGCGCCTGCGCCTGTGGCGATGGTGGAGGATTCAGACGAACAACTGGCCCTGGTCCTGGACTCCATGGATGCCTCGGCCGCCGACGACTCCTCCGATCGCCAGATTGCCACGACCATCGCCAAAGCCGACGAGACGGACCTGAGCGTCGATGCCATGGTGGATTTGCCTCCGGTGAACAACTGATGCCGGAGGATCGAAAGTGGATGGTGAAAGAATGAAAACCTTGAAATGGGCGGCGTGTTTGATCCTGGCCTGGCCCCTGGTGGCGCGGGCCCAACTGCCGGCGACCCGCCCGACGCCCGCCGGTCAAATCCTCTCGCGCCCAGGTGGCATGCTACGCGGCGAATGGGATGAGATGATGAGCTTCCTGGCCGCCAATTCCCCCAACCGCGCCCGCGTCCTCAGCCAGATCGACGTGTGGAACAACTACCCCGTCATCGCCCGCGGCGAAGTCCTCCGCAAATGGCGCAACTACAAATTCGTCAGCGAACATTTCCCCGAGGCGGCCCCCCTGCGCATCCAAAAATTCCGCGTTGAGGATGATCTGTTCGGCCTGGAATTGCAGGTCCGCGCCGATCCCTCGCAACTGCAGGACGTGCGGCCCCAGGTCCGCACCAAGGAGGCCGAGCTGGTCCAACTGGCCGACCAAGAGCATCAACTCCGAATCCAAAAGCTTGAAAAGCTGCTGGCCCAGGAAAGGCAGAAGCTGGCTGATGAACAGAGCCAGCAGGAGAAGCTGATCGACCAGCGGACGGACAAGATGATGCAGCGGCTGGGCCGCGTCGTGGCCAAGGCGGCGGCGGCAACGCGCCCATCCGGCGGCGAGCCCACGAATTGACGACGAAAGGCAACCGCAGAGACGCAGAGACGCAGAGATGCAGAGACAGCCGCAGAGATGAAATCAAAAATCAATCAGTTGTTTTCTCTGCGGCGCTCTGTGCGCCTCAGCGTCTCCGCGGTTGCATTTGTCTTAGCGCTCTAACGACAAAACGGCCGGGGCTTCCCTCCGGATCGCCCCGGCCGTCGTGCGACTCGATCGGCCCGCTCGCTACGGCCTTTGCGCCGCAGCGGCGGACCGTCTGATGCTCAGTACACCACCGCCACCGCGTCCTCAATCGCCTCGATCACCTGCCGGACGTGGAACGGCTTTTTCAAGAATCCGTCGAACCCGCCGGCCAGCAGCCCCTTGGACTCCTCCTCCGTCATCTTGCCGCTCATCGCGATCACCTTGGTGAGCTGCAGGTCCGGATTGGCCTTCACCTGCTTGGCCACTTCGCGGCCGTCGACGTCGCGCAGGTGCATGTCCAGCAGAATCACGTGCGGACGGAATTTCTCCGCGGTGATCCCCGCGGCAAAGCCGCTCTTGGCCACCTCCACCTCGTACTTCGCTTCATCCTCCAGAATCTTCTCCAGGACCTCGACGATGTCCTGCTCCTCGTCGACGATCATCACGCGCGTGCAGCCGGTCATCAGACCGTTGAGCGGCATGCCGTGCATCTTCATGAAGCGAATGAGTTGATTCAGCGGAATGCGGCGGTCCTTGCTGCCGGGAATCCGATACCCGTGCAACGCGCCGCTGTCGAACCACTTGCTCACCGTCCGCGGCGCCACGTTGCAGATCTTGGCCACCTCGCCGGTGGTCAGTACGTCTTTGATCTTGGTCGCGTTCATTGCATTTTCTCCTCTCCTGCAGATCCCCTCACCCAGTCGCAGTGCCGCATGCCGCCTCCGCGGATTCGGCGATGCGCAGTAATCAATTTCTTTATCGACTGACCACCTGGAAGCTTTAGACCAAATGCGCAAGCTCTGGCGACGCGACGGAAAAAGCTGAAAAATCAGGGCTTATCGGTACAAAAAACGCGGCTGCTCACGCCGAGGACTGATAACCGCAACGTCCGCAAACGGCGCCGGGCCCTTACTGGCCACTTTATCGGCCGCGCCTTATGCTGTGCCGCCCAGGAGATTCTCATCATGAAAATCGCAGTCATGCCCGGCGACGGCGTCGGAAAAGAAGTCGTCCCCGCCGCCCTGGTCGTCCTCAAGGAAGTCGCGCGAAAATTCGGCTTCCGATACACCACCGATCATTACCCCTTCGGCGGCGAGCACTACCTCAAAACCGGCCAGCTTCTGCCCGACTCCGCCCTCAAGGAACTGGCCGCGCATGACGCGATCCTCTTTGGCGCCGTCGGCGTCGATCCACGCGGATCACAGCAAATCCCCCAGGGAATCCTCGAATCGGACATCCTGCTCAAGATGCGATTCGATCTGGACCAGTACGCCAACCTTCGCCCCACGCGATTGCTCCCCGGCGTTCCCACGCCCCTGAAAAACGCCGGGCCCGATGACATCGACATGATCATCGTGCGCGAGAACACCGAGGGCCTGTACTGCGGCAACGGCGGATTCCTGTACAAACACACGCCTCACGAGGTGGCCAACCAGATCGAGGTGGCCACACGCCGCGGCGTCGAACGCTGCATCCGCTTCGCCTTCGACTACGCCAAGCAGTTCGGACGAAAGAAGGTGACGCTGGTGGCCAAGACCAACGTCCTGCGCTTCGCCCACAACCTTTGGCTGCGTGCGTTTGAGGAAATCAAAACCGATTACCCCGGCCTCGAGACCGATTACCACCACGTCGACGCCTGCACGATGTACATGGTGACCAAGCCCAAGATTTACGACGTGATCGTGACGACCAACATGTTCGGCGACATCATCACGGACTTAGGCGCCGCGATTCAAGGCGGCATGGGCATGGCCGCCAGCGGCAATTTGAATCCGACGCGCCAGGCCGCCAGCATGTTCGAGCCGGTGCACGGCAGCGCCCCCGACATCGCCGGGAAAAATTGGGCCAACCCCATCGCGACGTTCTTATCGTTGGCGATGATGCTGGATTTTCTGAAGCAGTCCAA
>Ga0187858_10003628_pt1 | contig 14887 bp, 14 predicted proteins | sample June2016WEW_8_15_FD_133015 | JGI IMG/M metagenome (GOLD analysis project Ga0187858, IMG submission 133015) | Peatland microbial communities from SPRUCE experiment site at the Marcell Experimental Forest, Minnesota, USA - June2016WEW_8_150 | ecosystem: Environmental > Terrestrial > Soil >...
CCGTCGAGACTCCCATGACCCGATGGGTCTCGGTCGTGATCGGCGCGAACGAGAGCCACAGGAGCTGCGTGCACGCGGCCAGCAGCCCGTAGCCGGCCAGGATCGCCCACCGGGTCATCCGCCGTCGCGTGGCCACTCCCCGCTCCGCCCTCCCTGCCCGCCTTGAGGCACCCGCAGCCATCCTCGTCCTCCCTGACCCGGCGCGCTACAGGCAACGCTTGCAGGTCCGGCAGGTCCGGCCCTCCTGCGGCCGGGGACCCGCCTGTGGGGCAGGCGGTGAGTCGCAGGAAGCAATCCGGCCGCCCCAGCACCTCCGGGTGCCGGGCCGACGACCGCCAGCCGGGGAGCTGCGGTACCCGGAACGCCCGCGAGCAGACTGCATCGTTTTCCGATCAGGTTGACGGCAGGCACGGCCCCGCGTCCCAGAGTCACGGACGCAATCCCATGTCCGCGCAGACAGGCTTTGCTTCCCCGACACGGGCGACGTTTACGACATTGCCGGACAGCCGGCTCGGTCGCTTGACGGTCCAGGGCGCGACGCTGGAAGATCTTGTCGCCGCCGCCGGGCCAGCCGGCGACCCGGGCGCCAGCGACGTCCTGCCGCACTGGCCTGGCCGGAGGTAGCCGCGCAGATGCCAGCGATCAAGGCTCTGATCTTCGATGTGTTCGGGACCGTGGTGGACTGGCGGGGCGGCGTCATCCGCGATGTCACGCAGATCGCGCAAGCCCGCGGAGCAGACATCGACGCGGCGCGATTCGCTGACGCATGGCGCAGCGACTACCGCCCGGCCATGGACCTGGTCAGGCAGGGTGCGATGCCCTGGACGAAGCTCGATGACCTGCACCGGCGCACGCTGGACCGGCTGCTGGAGGATTCCGGGCTGGCCGGCCTCGGCGAGAGCGAGCGGGACTGGCTGAACCGGTGCTGGCACCGTCTCGACCCGTGGCCAGACGTGGCCGAGGGAATCCGGCGGCTCAAGCAGGACCACGTCGTGGCGGCGTTCTCGAACGGGAACGTCTCCCTGCTGGTGGGCATGGCCAAGCGCGCCGGGATCCCGTGGGACTGCATCATCAGCGCCGAGCTCTTCCGGCACTACAAGCCCGATCCGGAGATTTACCGCGGGGCCGTCGAGCTGCTCAGCCTGGCCCCGTCAGAAGTGATGCTGGTCGCCGCCCATAACGACGACCTGTGCGCGGCTGCCGATGAGGGCCTGGCCACGGCATTCGTCTGCCGGCCAGGCGAGCTGGGCCCGAGTCACCTCAGCAACCTGACGCCGGCCCGTGAGTACACCTGCGCGCCCGCCGACCTCACCGACCTGGCCGCAATGCTCGGTGCGTAGCGCCCGCGGTCAGCGCGTAGCGCCCGCGGTCAGCGCGGCAGCCCGTACTGGCGCCGGACGACCGCGTCGTAGGCACGGCCGGGCAGCAGGCGGTTCATCGTGACCACGCTCTTGGCCACCGGGTTGATGAGGTAGCGAGTGCGCGGCTGCGGCGCCGTGGCTGCCCGGGTGATGACCTTGGCGATGTCGTCGGCGGTCGAGCCCAGGCGGCCCAGCAGGCCAGTCTGCGCGGCGGTGAATGACGCCGTGACCGCGGCCTTGTAGTCACGGTAGGGGTCGGCGTCAGCGGCGCCGTCATCGGACGAGCCGGGCACGGCGGTAGACAGGGATCCGGCGGCGACCTGGTTCCACGGCGTCCGCACCGGTCCCGGCTCGATGAGCACGACATCGATCCCGAACGGGGCCACCTCCACCCGGAGCGCGTCGCTCAGCGCCTCGACCGCGTACTTGGAAGCATGGTAGAAACCTCCGCCGGGCAGGGTGGCCCGGCCACCCATCGAGGAGACGTTCAGGATGCGGCCGCCGCCGCGGCGGCGCATGCCCGGCAGCGACGGCCGGAAGGGATCAGCTGGCCGTCAGTACCGGACCCGGCGCGGAATCACCGCGCCGATGAGCCAGAAAAGCGGGATAAAGATACCGATAATGAACATGACCCAGTGCCCCTTGCGCAGCGACAGGATGCCGAGCGTCACCAGCAGCACGAAGTAGATGATCCCGAGGATCCAGCCCATCTGCGATTCTCCCCTTAATTCATGATTTGCGTGACCCTTTGCGTGCCGCGCTGATCAGCCCTCGGCGCAACCCTTTACTATTGTGCCCAGTTATCCGCTGCCTGCACACCATGCGTTCTATCGCGACGGCGGGCATCACCCGCCGCGGGTGATGCAGTGCGGCCCGGTGCAGTGCGACCCGGTGCAGTGCGACCCGGTGCAGTGCGACCCGGTGCAGTGCGACCCGGTGCACGGTCGCCGTCCCTCTGTCGCGGCCGGCCATGGGCGCGGGTCAGCCGCCGGGCGCCGCGTGCCGGCGCAGCCAGGTCTGCGGCTGGCCGGATTCCGCCGCCATGGCCTGCCAGGTCCATCCGGCAGCCCGGCGCTCTCGCACGTAGGCCGCGACGCTCGCGTGGCCGAGTCCCGCCGCGACCTCGGCGGCGCGCTGCCCGGCGGCATGCCGCCGGGCAGCGTGCGGCACCCGGGCGACCCCGTGGCGGCGCAGCGCCGACTCCACGGCGTGCTGTGACAGGCCGATTTCGGTGGCCATGGCGTGCACCGTCCGGTGCTGTGCCAGGTGCCGCTCGCGCAGGTAGCTGGGCACGTCAGGGAAACCCAGCCGCTGCAGCAGCGGCAGCCATCCGGCGTCCCTGCTGTCAGCGCGCTGCCGCCGGACAGATTCAGCCAGCTCCCGGTCGACGGCGGCGAGGTGGCGCGACATCCAGTCCTTGTGCAGTCCGGCCTCGCGGCTGATGGCGGCCAGGCTGGCGCCCGCCGCCGTCCGGGCCAGGACGAACTCCCGGAGGCCCGGCTGCCCGTGCCGCCGGGCCGCGTCGGCCGCGACCGCGGCCAGGTATCGATCCGCGCGCTCCCGGCGCGCCCGTGCGATTTCCGCCGGGAACGTCCCGGCGCTGCGCGCGGCCTTACGGCGGCGCTGCTCGGGGAACGGGCGTCCCCTGGCCGCCGCCGCGGCGTCGCGGGCCAGGTCTCCGCTGCGGGCTCTCTGCCGGCCGGCCGCACTGCCCGCGCGGATCGCGGGATCGAAGATCAGCCGGGCGGTCAGGGCAGCCGCGCGCAGCTTGCGGGTTTCCGGTCCCTCCAGCGGCTGACTGCGCTCGAGCCCGAACGCCTTGCAGTACTTCTCCTTGGTCCAGCCGTGCGCGGCCAGGTGCGCGGCCACCGAGCGCAGCGACCTGCCGCACAGGTGGCAGACCACCTTGGGGCCGTCCAGGATGACCTCGCCGACCGGCGCGAAGAACGCAGTGCCGTCCGGCAGGACGCCGGCAACCGGGCGGATCGCCCGCCCTGGCCGGGCAGCGGCCGGGCGGCCCCCATCGACCTGGCTGATCATCTCGGCAGACACGGCCAGCCTTCCGCAGTCTTACTAGTCACATTGAGACTACTCACTCGTCCGACACCCGTCATCCCCCCGCGTCTGAGGAAGCTGGCCTGGCGGGCGCACGGCTGCCCGGCCGGGCGCGGCCGCATCGTAGCCTTGGATCATGAACGCCCCGGCCGAGCCGTCGCTCTCGCTAGCCGAGTGGCTGGTGCTGTGCCTGATCTGCGAGGAGCCTGCGCACGGATTCGCGCTGGCCCGGCTGCTGGGCACCAGCGGCAGCATCGGGCAGGTCTGGCGGGTGCCCAAGCCGGTCGTCTACCGGGCGCTGCAGCGACTCGAGCAGCTCGGCCTGGTGCGGACAACGCACCAGCAGTCATCCAGCCAGGGACCGGTCCGCTCGCTGGTCGACGCCACCCCGGCCGGCCGCGAGCTGGCGTCGGCGTGGCTCAGCAGGCCCGCCAGCAAGAACCGGGACGTGCGATCGGAGCTGCTGGTGAAGCTCGCCCTGCTGGACCGCGCCGGTGCCGACCCCGGCCCGCTGCTCGATGCGCAGCGCGACCGGCTGATCCCGGTCGCGGCGGCGCTGCAGGACCGGCTCGCCGAAGCCGCCAGCTTTGACCGCACCCTGATCCTCTGGCGTTACGAAACGCTGTCAGCGACCCTCCGGTTTCTCGAAGCCCTGCGCAGCGAGGCGCTGGCCGCAGCGCCCGCCAGCTAGCAGGCCTGACATCGGCGCCCGGCCAGGCCGGCCAGGAATGGCGGGCCTTGTGGCGAGGGCCGTTTCGTAGTCTCATTGGGACTACCGGGCACAAGCCGCGGTTCCCGGCTGGGCCGCGGCTGGGAGGTCTGCTGGCCGCAAGGGCGTGGCCGCCTCCGCCCCGGTAGGCAAGGAGATGAGAATCCATGACCGTCACCCTGGATCGCAGCGTCGAGGAGTTCATCGCCACCCCGCGTCAGCTGTTCATCAACGGGCAGTGGGCCGACGCGGCCTCCGGCAAGACGTTCGAGACTCCCAATCCGGCGACCGGCGAGACGCTGGCCCAGGTCGCGGAGGGGGACGCCGAGGACATCAACCGGGCGGTCCGCGCCGCCCGCCAGGCGTTCGACGGCGGGCCGTGGAGCAGGATGACGCCGTCGGAGCGCGGGCGCATCATCTGGCGGATCGGCGACCTGATCCTCGAGCACGTCGACGAGCTCGCCCAGCTGGAGTCGCTGGACAACGGCAAGCCCTTCCTCGTCGCCCAGGCGGCCGACGTGCCGCTGGCCGCCGACCTGTTCCACTACATGGCCGGCTGGGCCACCAAGATCGAGGGCAACTCGATCAGCCTCTCGGTGCCCTACATGCCCGGCGCGAACTTCCACTCCTACACGCTGCGCGAGCCCGTCGGCGTGGTCGGGCAGATCATCCCGTGGAACTTCCCGCTGCTGATGGCGGCCTGGAAGCTCGGCCCGGCGCTGGCCACCGGCTGCACGGTGGTGCTCAAGCCGGCCGAGCAGACGCCGCTGACCGCGCTGCGGCTGGCCGAGCTCATCGCCGAGGCCGGGGTTCCCGACGGCGTGGTGAACGTCGTGCCAGGCTTCGGCGAGACCGCGGGAGCGGCCCTGGCCGCGCATAACGATGTCGACAAGGTCGCCTTCACCGGCTCCACCGAGGTGGGCAAGCTGATCGTGGCGGCCGCGGGGGCCAGCAACCTGAAGAAGCTGACCCTGGAGCTGGGCGGCAAGAGCCCCAACATCGTCTTCGAGGACGCCGTCGACGGCGCGATCGAAGGCGCCGCCAACGCGATCTTCTTCAACCACGGGCAGTGCTGCGTGGCCGGATCCCGGCTGTATGTGCACCAGAGCCGGTTCGACGAGGTGGTCGACGGGGTCGCCGAGATCGCCAAGTCGATCAAGCTCGGGTCCGGCCTGGAGGCGGGCACGCAGATGGGCCCGCTGGTGTCGGAGGAGCAGTTCGAGCGGGTCAGCGGCTACCTGGCATCGGGCAAGGCGGAGGGCGCCACCGCGCTGGCCGGCGGTGGCCGGTTCGGCGACCGCGGCTTCTTCATCGAGCCCACCGTGCTCACCAACACCCACGGCCAGATGAAGGTCGTCCGGGAGGAAATCTTCGGGCCGGTCCTAGTCGCCGCCCCGTTCACCGACCTGGACGAGATCGCCGCCGAGGCCAACGACAGCGAGTACGGCCTCGGCGCCGGCATCTGGACCAAGGACATCTCCAAGGCGCACGCGCTGGCCAAGAAGCTGCGGGCCGGCACCGTCTGGATCAACTGCTACAACGTGTTCGACGCGGCGCTGCCGTTCGGCGGATACAAGCAGTCCGGCTGGGGCCGCGAGATGGGCCACGAGGTGCTGAACAACTACACCGAGGTCAAGGCCGTCACCGCGCTGCTGTAAACCCGCCGGCGAGGCCGGGACCGGGCCGGGACCGGAGCGCGGACTCCGGTCCCGGCCCGGCGGCCGGGTGCCGCATGCTGCCGCCCGTGCCTACTGCTGGCGGGCCTGCTGCTGGCGGGCTTCCTCCACCGTGAGCTCCGCCGTGGGGTCGACTTCCAGCCGCTCATCCGGGATCGGCACCCCGCTGCGGACCGAGCGCCCGTAAGTGCCCTCGTCCAGCCGCTTCAGGGCCCGGTCGATGGCTTCCAGCCGGTCACGCAGGCTGGCCGCGATCGCGTCGTCCATTCCCTCGGCCGTCAGCGGCTGGGCTGAGTCAGCGACATCCCCGATCTCGCTCTCGGCTTCCCGGTCCTCCTGCGCAGCCTCCTCGGTGCCCGTCAGCAGGCTCCGCACCTCAGCGCGCTTGGCCAGCAGCAGCTGCCGTGCATGGCCCTCGTCCATCTCGGTCCTCCTCAGCTCTTCCTGCGCCCAGCGGCCAGCGCTCCGGCTGGCCAGCGGCCACGACGGCCAGGCCCGGCGCCCCGGGCGGTTCCCCCGTCGCAGCACCAAGACCTTTCACCCTATGCGGCCTGCCGCGGGCGCGGCGGCGCGAACGCATCTGCGGCCGTGATCGGGCGCTGGGCCAGCGGCGGGCGGTAAGCGATCAGCGCGGGCGGCGCCGGGGCGGCACTCAGCTCCCGGCCCCGGCGCTGCCGGTGATCCCCGCGCTGCCGGTGATCCCCGCGCTGCCGGTGATCTCCGCGCTGCCGCTGATAACCCCGGCGGCCAGCTGGGTGAGCGGCCGATTACGGTCGCGCGAGTAGCGGCGCAGCATGACGAACGCCTGGTCAGGGGTCACGCCATGCCGTTCGGCCAGGATGCCCTTGGCCTGCTCGATCATGACGCGGCTGTTCAGCGCGGCCTGCAGCTGCTCGGCCACGACCTCCCGCTGCCGTACCGCTCGTTCCTGCAGTATCCCGATGGTCGCCACATCGACCAGCGCCTGCGCCGCCCGGGCCACGGCCGGGTCGAGGCTGACCGGCGCGCTGCAGAAGAGATTCAGCGTCCCGATGACCTGATCCCGCAGCCGCATGGGGATCGCGTGCACGCCGGCGAAGCCCATCTCCTGCGCGGCGGCGGCGAACCGCGGCCACCGGCTGACGATATCCGGGGATCGGACATCGGTGACGGTCACGGGCTGGCCGCTGCGGTAGGAGTCCACGCACGGCCCTTCGTCGTTCTGGATCTGGAACAGCTCCGCCATCCGGGCCTGCTCGGTCGACGCCGCGACCAGGCGCAGGGCGCCGCGCCCGTCGGCCAGCAGCAGCCCGGCTGCGTCTACCTCCAGGAGCTCGACCGACCGCGCAGCCAGGACGTGCAGGAACTCCATCAGGTCAAAGTCGGCCACCAGCGTGTCCGCGAGATCTACGAACGTCTGCGCCAGGCGCTCATCCACCGATGCGGCCATAGCTGCCACAGTAGCCCCGGTCGCGGGGCAGGCTCTGCTCCGTCCCGGCCGTTGGCCGTCAGGTGTCGATGTTGGGACCTCCGGCCGGCAGCACCTGCAGCTGCGCCGGCTGCTCGTCGATGACGACGGCAGACTCGACGGCCAGGCCGGGACCGACATGGATCAGCTCGCCCGGGGCCAGCATGCGCCAGCCCTGCTCGCCGTCGAGTTCCTCCGACGCGACGACGACGGACGGGGCGGCCTGCAGCGCCGGGACGTGCATGGACGACGTCGGGCTGCGGACATGCAGGCCGCCTGAGCCCGGCGGCGTGCCGCCGTCCGCGGGCGTGCTCCCTCCCGCGGGCCGCTCGATGACGTGCAGGGCGTGCTGCGCCGGGTAGCGCAGCGCCCACAGCTCGCCCGCAGTGACGACAATCGTGTTCAGCGACGAGACCGGCAGATGCCGCCCGATCCACCGGGCGGCCGCGGTGATGCCCGCCGCGACGTCGCCGTCGCGGGCATCGATCTGCTGGGTGATCAGCGCACAGTACCGCTCGGAGTCGGTGTCACCGAGCACGAGGTCACGGTAGGAACCCAGCTGCGCCTCGATCCGCGGGAGATCGCCGAAGCCACCGTTATGGGCCATGATCCGGTCGTGCATGGCGAACGGATGGGTGTTGCGATCCGTCCGCGCGCCCGTCGTCGCCCAGCGCACGTGCGCCACGAAGGTGGACGAGGTCGCCTGCTTCGCCTCGCGGATGAACTCCTCGTCGCGGAACGCGGCCTCCGGCTGCTTGTCCAGCACCGCCAGCCCGGCCGGATCGAAGAACCCGATCCCGCTCCCGTCGGCATTGCGACGACTCTGCGCCTCGACCGAATCCGGCGCGTCGAGCAGCCAGAACGTCGCGGTGACTCGCTGCTGTCCGGCGGTCAGCCCGAATAGTCGGCACATCGCAGGATCCGCTCTGTCGGGCACGCTCGGCCGGCGCGCTGTCACCAGGGCGTGCTCTGCCCTGGCGCATTCGCGCCGCAGCAGGCAAACGCCGCCGATCCAGGGTATTCGGGTAGCTCAGGATCCTCCAGCCAGGGCCGGGACAGCCGCGGGCCAGCCCGCTGCCCTCATCGGGGATCATGGACGGCGAGGGAGGCGGACATGACCTGGGATGAGCTGCTCGCGCACTGCCTGGCCAAGCCGGGCGCCTGGCAGGACGAGCCGTGGGACGGCGATGTCGTGGTGAAGGTCGGCAGCAAGATCTTCGCCTTCCTCGGGTCCGCGCCGGCCGCCTCGGTCGGCGTCAAGTGCGGCCCGAGCAGGGAGGCGGCTGATGAGTGGCTGGTCCGCTACCCGGCCGATGCCTCGGTCATGGCCTACATCGGGCGCTCTGGCTGGAACAGCCTCCGGATCGGCGGCGCGATCCCGGACGACGAGCTGCTGGAGGCCATCGACGCCTCCTACCACACCGTGGTCAGCAAGCTGCCCAGGAAGGACCGCCCGGCCGTCTCCTGACGCCGCGCCGCCGCAGAGCCGGGCGAGCACGCCCAGGGTACCGGAGCGGCGGCCGGGCGGCCGGCCGGCCGATCCGGCCGGTCCTCAGTCCGGGAGCGGCCGGCCGGCGGGCCGGCTGAACCGCGCTACCGCCTCGGCCAGCTGCGGGCTCGTGGCCGACGCGGCCTGCGCCCACGACTCGAATTCGACCGACTCATCGAAGCTGCCGGCGGCCGCGATGGCGACCGACCGCTTGATGTCGCGGACCAGCCGCTGGTCCATGCGTGCATAACGCCCCGCCATCGCCAGTGCCGCCGCCAGCGGGTCGTCGGTAACCTCGAGCACCAGTCCGGCGTCGAGCGCGGCGCCGGCATCCAGCGAGCCGCCGTCCAGCAGCATCGCGAGCGCGCGCTGGGCGCCGAGGCCGCGGACCAGGTAGTGCGTGCAGCCGCCGCCCGGGTGCAGGCCGAGCCGTGTGAAAGTCGCGCCGAAGCTCGCGCGGGGCCCGGCAATCCGCAGGTCGCAGGACAGCGCGAGGTTCATGCCCGCGCCGACGGCCGGGCCGGCCACGGCGGCGATCGTGGGCACGGCCAGGCGGCGGATCCGCAGGAAGCTGTCATAGGCGCTGAGCAGCCGCTCGCGGATCTCGCCGACCGGCCGCTGCACGTCGGCGAACATCGCGGGCAGGTCGGCGCCCGCGCAGAAGGCCGGTCCCGCTCCGGCGACGACGAGGACGCGCGCGGTCGCGTCGCCGGCCACCGCGTCAATGGCCGCGCCGAGTTCCTGCTGCAGCTGCACGGACAGCGCGTTCCGGCGGTCCGGGTCCGCCAGCGTCAGCACCCGGACGCCGTCCTGCTGGTCGTGCTCCAGCCGCACAAGGGCCATCGTCATGCCTCCGTCAGCTCGGGCTTCTGCTGACCGCATGGTCGCACGGGTCAGGTCACACAGGGCAGGGTCCCATGGGGTCAGGTCGCGGCGATCAGCAGCAGCGGGACGCTGCTGGCATGGATGGCCGCGCCGGCCACCCGGCCGAGACGGGTCCGCGCGCTGCCGCCCTCGCCGTGCCTGCCGAGAACGAGCAAGTCGAACCCATGCTCCGCCGCGTAGGCGCAGAGCACCCCGCCTGCCCTGGACTCGTTCTCGGAGAGGACGTGCGCGCTCATCCGGACGGCGGCCGCCGCTGGATCCTGCTGGCGCAGCCGCTCAAAGGCCGCTTCGGCCTGGCGCTGCAAGCCGGCTGGCTCATCGTCGCTGTCCTCGTCGGGCTCGGCGTACGCCGAGCGGCGGATAACGGCGAGGGCTACGACGTGGCCGCTGTCACGGGCCGCGATGGCGACCGCGGCGCCCAGCGCCTCGGCGGCATCGGCCGAGCCATCCCAGCCCACCAGCACCCGGCGGAACGGGCCGGCGGTCATCGGGCCGGCCCGGTCACGGCACCGCTCGGAACGTGCAAGGCGTCGGCCTCCTCGACCCGGCCCGTCAGTACCAGCTGCCGGCCCCGCCGGCGGTCGGGCCGGGATGCGCGGGGCCGTGATTGCCACGGCTCATTGTGGGCGGCCGGGCACCCGGTGACAAGCGCCGTGCTCATGTCGGGCCGATCCATCGTGCCTGCCCGGCGTGCCCGTGCCAGACCGCGCAGGTCCGCGCAGCTCAGGCGCGGGCCTGGCGCAGGCCTGGTGCAGGCCTAGTGCAGGCCTGTCACGACGGCCAGGACGGCGACCAGGGCGATCAGCATGTAGGCGAGGTACGCGTCGAGGCGGCCGGACTGCAGCCGCTGCGCCGCCCGGACCAGCAACAGGAACGGCCGCCGCACCGGCCGGTAGACATACTCCTCCACGACCTCGATGACGTCCGAGCGGTAGCCGATGTGCGCGGCCTGTGCCGCGCGCGCGGCCGGCGCCGCCCCTGCTGCCTGAGTGGCCCGCGAGGCCTGCACGGCCGGCGTGACTGGTGCTGCCTCGCCTGCCGGACCCGCGGCCGGCCCCGGCCCGGCCGGACTGCCGGGCTCGGCGGCGCCGGCCTGATGCTGGACGCCCAGCCGGCTCACCCCGGACCTGGTGTGCAGCACCGCGGCGAGCACGCGCCGGGTGGGGTTGGCGAATCCGAAGGCGGTATAGCTGTCGCGCCCGGATACCCCAGCGGTGGCCGACCGCCAGCGCGGCACACGGCGGACCCGCAGCAGCCGGCGGCCCGACAGCGCCCAGGCGCCCGCGGCTACGATCAGGAACAGCGCGGGCATCACGACCCAGAGCCAGGACGGTGACAAGATCGAGAAGCCCGCGAACACGGGCTGCAGCACCCAGGGTGACTTGAGCGCTCCCATGGTCGCCGCAGCCGGAACGATCGGCGACAGGCCGACCGCGATCACCCGGATCTCCAGCGGCGTCAGCGCGGCGATCACCAGGCAGGCGGCCGAGAGCAGCACGACCCCGGCGCGGCCGGTGAGTCCGTAGTCGCGGGGCTGAGCGCTGCGGCAGCCTGGCCGCCCGAGCACGGTCAGGCCGATCAGGCGCACGAAAGTCACGCCGGCGAATCCGGCCGTCAGCGCCACTGCCGCACCCGCGACGGCCAGTGCCAGCCGGTCGCCCAGTCCGGGCACCCGGAACTGCTGCATGAGCGCCTCCAGCAGGAACCACTCGGAGACGAAGCCTGCGGTGGGCGGCAGGCCGGCCAGGGTCAGGCTGCCGATGGCCAGGCCGGTTCCGCTCCATGGCACCAGCCGTGCCGCGGCGCCCAGCCTGTCCAGGTCGTCGGTCCCGGCCGCCTCCTCGATCCGCGCGCTCGCGGTGAACAGCAGAGACTTCGCCACGGTGTGCGTGACGACCTGGAAGGTGGCGGCCAGCAGCCCGGCCGCGAGCAGCTCGTGACTGCGGACCGCCGCACCGACCAGCGCCACGCCGAAGCCGGCCAGGATCAGCCCCGTATTCTCCACGCTGGAGTAGGCGATGACCCGCTGCAGGCCGGTCTGCACGGCGGCATGAGCGATGCCGAGGACTGCGGTCAGGCTGGCCAGCACCAGCAGCACGCGGGTCGCGCCTGCAGGCGGCGGCCCGAGCAGCGCGAGGGTCCGCCAGAGCCCGTAGAAGCCCTCGTTGACGGCGACGCCGGCCATGATCGGCCGGGCCGGCCCGGCCGCCGCGGCGTAGCCCCTGGGCAGCCAGACCTGGAACGGGACCAGGCCGACCTTGACCGCGAAGCCGAGCAGCAGCAGCACTTCAGCGGTCGATCGCAGGGCGCCCGGCCGCACATGACCGAGGCTGGCCAGCGCCAGGGAGTTCGAGTGAGCGGCCAGCAGCAGCAGCCCGGCCAGCAGGCAGACGCCGCTGACCCGGCCGAAGGCGAGCGTGACCATCGCGGCGGCCGGCCGGCCCGGCCGGCTGCGCTCGAACCCGGCGAGCAGGTAGAAGGCCAGGGTCAGCGACTCCCAGGCAAACAGCAGCGTGAAGGCATCCCTGGCGGTCAGCACGATGGCGAGAGCACCGAGGGCCAGGGAGTAACTGGCGCCCAGCCCGCGACGGCCCGGCCGGGCGCCGTCTGCGGCCCAGCTGGCGAAGGCCAGCGAGACGGCGAACGCCGCGCCGAAGGCCAGGGCGAGGAAGAGGCCGGAGAGCCGGTCCGCGGCCGGCCCGGCGGTCCCGGGGCCTAGCACGCCGCTGAGGCCCAGGCGCACCGGCCGCCCTGCGAGCGCCGCTGACCCGGCGACGACCAGGCTTGCCGAGGCCGCCGCGCCAAACAGGTAGGGCAGCGGCATCAGGCGCGGCCGGCTGGCGCCGGCCACCAGGTCGATGGCGGCCGCGAGCGCCAGCAGGACGAGCCCGGCCGCCAGGACCACTGAGTAGCCGCTCACCTTTCCTGCCCGCCCATCCCCGCCCCGCCGCCCATCCCCGCCCCGCCGGCTGGCGTCCGCCCGAGCGCCAGCAGCAGGGCGTACAGGATGCTGAACGGGCTCGGCGGCGAGCCGGGCAGCCACACATCGACCGGCATGATCTCGCCGATGCCGCCGCTGACGGCGTAGGAAGGTCTGACGAGCCCGCCGCTCACCGCGTCCGTGCCGACGGCGATCACCACCTTCGGATCCGGCATGGCCTCGTAGGCCTGCCGCAGCGGCTCACTCATCCCGCGCGCGCCGGCCCCGGTGACCAGCAGGACGTCGGCGTGCCGGGGACTCGCGGTGAGGAAGATCCCGAGCCGGTGAATGTCGTAGACCGGGTTCAGCAGGGCCAGGATCTCCCATTCCTCGGTGCCGTCCGACCCGGCGTCGACGTGCCGCAGGTGCAGCGACCGGCGCAGCGCCCGGGTCCGCTCGCGCAGCTCGCGGCTGACCGCGGCGAGGCTCTCCGCGGTCTCGGCGACGGGCGGCACGACCAGGGCCCCCCGGTGCAGGGCGGCGCTGTCCGGGCCCCGGGCCCAGCCGAACAGGTCCGGCCGGGCGGCCACGCAGCGGCCGCACTGGATGCAGCGGCCCTGATCGACCCGGGCCGCCCCGCCCGGCTCCTCGGTGATCGCCCCAGTCGGGCACAGCCCGGCCAGCTCGCCGTCGCTGACTTGCGGACCCGCCAGAGCGGCCGCCCCGGCGGCCAGCGGGCGCGACCCGGGCCCGGCGGCCGGCTCGCCAGCCCGCGGGGCCGGCCCCGCCGCAGCCGCCGGGCCGCGGGTCGCCGCCGCGTAGTCGTCTGGCCTGGCTGGCCAGCGCGTCGTGAGGATGCCGTTGCGCAGCCCGCGCAGTGCCCACATCAGGAAGACACCCCCGCGACCGACAGCCCGAAGCTTGCCTCAATGAACGGGAAGTCCGTCAGGATGTCGCCCGCGAAGACCTCGTGCATCAGCACCAGGTTGTGGAAGGAAGCGGACCGGGACCGGCAGCGCCGGATGCGGCCGCCGGCCAGCTGAACGTCGTAGAGCAGCTCGCCCTGCGGCGCCTCGGCCCAGCCGGTGCCGCGGCCGTCCGCCGGATCACACGGCGCCCGGAGCGGACCGCCGGCGGCCTCGCTGAGCTCGTCGGCGGCCTGCCGCAGCAGGTGGAACGTCTGGGCGATCTCGTCAGCGCGCACCTCGAGCCTGGCCAGCGCGTCACCGTCGGAGCGGCCGGCCACGTGCAGGCCGAGGGAGCCGTAGGCGTCATACGGCCGCGCCTGCCGCGCGTCATCGGCGCACCCGGACGCCCGCCCGATCGGCCCGAGCGCGCCATGCTCGGCGGCCCTGGCCGCCTGGAGCGGCCCGGTGTGCCGCAGCCGGTCCAGGAACGACGCGGTGCCCAGCAGCAGGCGCACGTCGGCCGCGATCCGCTGATCGAGCACCCCGATCCCCGCCAGCAGCTCCGCCGCGCTGAGCAGGGGAAGGCTCGTCACCCCGCCGGGGACGACCACGCCGCGGCCGAACCGGCTGCCGCAGAGCTGGCTGACCAGCCGCAGGACCTGCTCCTTATGCCAGCCGAACCGGGTCGTCGCGACGGCCAGCCCGGCCCCGTCGGCCAGCCGCACGATGACATCGAGGTGGCACGCCAGCCGCTCCAGTTCCGCGTGCAGCACCCGGACCAGCCCGGCAGCCCACGGCACCTCGCTGCCCGCCGCGCGCTCCAGTGCGTGGCAGTACGCCAGCGCGTGCGCGACCGAGGCGATCCCCTCGGTCCGCTCGGCGAGCAGCACGCCGTCGGCGGGCGTCATGCCCTCGAACCGCTTCTCGATCCCGCGGTGCTTGTAGAAGACCCGCATGTTCAGGTGCGGGATGTCCTCGCCCGGGGTCTCGACCAGGTACTCCACCGACTCCATGACGCCCGACCGGACCGGGCCGTGCGGGATCGTGAACAGTCCAGGGCCGACCACGTGCCCCGGCAGCACGCCGGGGTCGGGGTCAGTCGCCGGAGGCTGGCCACCGGTCCCCGGCCGGGGCGGCTCGCCCGCCGCCCGGGGCAGGATCAGCGGCTCAGGCCGCGGATGACCGTCGGGCACGACACCGAACAGGTCATGGATCTCCCGCTCGTACCAGAACGCCGCCCGCAGGCGCGGAGTCAGCGCCGGGTAGCTGGCCTGGCCGGCCGGGATGTGTGCCTCCAGGATGCTCATGCCAGCCGGGACAGCCAGCTGCGCGGACAGCAGCAGGCCGTCCGGGCGGGCGGTGCCGAACAGGTCAGCGAATCTGCGCCCGGCCGCGACCTGGCTGGTCAGCTCGTCCCACAGGTCCGTCACGGTGGCC